>Ga0315294_10003344_pt1 | contig 17465 bp, 19 predicted proteins | sample YL17G13_40_MG_FD_203626 | JGI IMG/M metagenome (GOLD analysis project Ga0315294, IMG submission 203626) | Sediment microbial communities from Yellowstone Lake, YNP, Wyoming, USA - YL17G13_40 | ecosystem: Environmental > Aquatic > Freshwater > Lake > Sediment | place: USA: Wyoming | collected... | reverse complement strand
ACGGATCAGCTACATAATCATTATAAGCACATTGAGCTGCTACATACCCTGAAGGCGGGACGTAGATAAGTTTGTCATTATAGGGGTCGTGAATTTGGATCCACGGTCCATACAAACCACAGTAGCTGCTATTAAAGTTCAGATCAGTAGTTCTAAATGAAACCATATCTAGAATAGAACCTGTATCTCCCCAGGGTATATCTAGAACAGCAAAGCAGTCATATCTACTCTCAGCTACATCTCTCATTTTGGTTTGAACTGCTACCGCTGTTTCACCACCATTGATAAGCAACCTAACATCAATTTCATCTGGGTTTGCAAACTCATCCCATCCATTTGCTACTTCTGTACCAAGAGTTGAAAGAGCACTGCCATCATTTCCGTAAGCAAAATCCAATCTTGTAGCTTGAGCAAGAGGAAGAACAGTATCTGCTATATCAGAGTCAGCAACTACTATATACTTGCTAATATCATTAATCTTGTCTTCAAGATATAAGTCTTTACCATACCCATCAATCTTGTTCTTTCTCGAAACTTTCCAATTCTCAACTTGTGCCCAGTTTCCATCGTCATCTTGCCAATACACCACTATCTCAAATGTATACTGGTCAGTTGGAACTGGATCAGTACTCTGCTTAACATTCTGAATTATAATACCAATCCTGTTATTCCATACACCTGGATTGGCTCCAAAGATCTGGAAGAGAGTGTCATTCAACATCCCAGATTCTGCACTAAAAACTGCACTGGAGTGGCCAGCATTGAATGGGTCGTTGACATGAAGAGATGTATCCTTCATGATATCAACACCACCATACTTAGCTCCATTTACTACTCTAAGGCAGTACAAAGCATTGCCTTTCTTCAAGTAAGCTAGAGCTGCATAATGAAAGCAGTGGCCCGAAGCGGGATCGGGTTCTCCATACTCATCTATAAACTGTTGATCATCCGTAACCAAGATGATGTTATCAATACTTCCCTTAACCGAGTATCCAACTATTGCCGCCGAAGCACTAGCAACCCGCGGGACAATATCGGACACATCTTTTTCTGAAACATAAACCCCGGCGCTTAAGTATATACTCATATCAAAAACCTCCTAACTAACAAGTAGTTCATAAAACATATTAGTTCTCTTTCTGAAGTACCCCATCTACAACAGAGCTAGATAATGGTTCCACTAATTCTAGCTCTGTACTATCAGCTCCTTGAGAAACGATAGAAACAGTATACATTCCATCGTTTCCTGTGGAGTCTCTTATAATTATCTTTTCACCTACAGAGAAGTCAATTCCATATTTTCCAGCCACTGTTATTTTTCCATCTATGGTACTAACTGCAATAACGTTATAAATTGACTTCCTAAAGAATTTCAAAGCTTGTTCTAATCCAGTATTGGGATCAGGTCCTATAATTTCCGAGTAATCAGTCACATCATCTTTATCATAAACAGTGAGACGGATTTTTCTGATAGGTTTCAAGGTGGTGCTTTTGAACACCCAACCATCCATCTTAATAGGCATTCTGATAATAAACTTTGTACCAACCTCATACTTTTCAGGATATGTCGACTCATCAACAATCTCCCCGAAATGAAGATCAGGTCTTATTGCTATTGGATATTTATCATCACCTATATCATATGAGACTTCAACTTTTGGGTTCTCCTGCTGCCAGAAAATGTAATCTTCCATACATAGATTTAACTTTTCCCAATTCTTACTCCAGAACCATACACTGTAAAGAAGATCAACAGGTTGAGCCTTGATATTGGTTAGTAGCCTTTTATCAGCATCTTTATCCATCAGCGCCCAAAGACCTCTTTGAGCTAGAACTGTTCTCTGCCTATCCCAACTTGGATTCATTCCCATCCTATAGAAGTGCATAAATTCCAGAAAGTTGGTACTTCGCTTTTCGGAAGCCTCTCTTTGAGCTATCTCAAATGGGCACTGAAACAAGCCCTGATTCATATTCTCAATTTTGTCACTACTTAAAAGACTTATTCCAATAGTATCTGCAAACCTATCGTATAATAGGCTCTTCAATGCAGCATCGTACCCATATGTTACACTACTACTCGTCATTTCAACTGTGATCCTCGATTCTGCGTTAAGTGAGATAGGTAGAATAAAGAGATAAAAGGTTACTTACGTGGTTTTCGAGACTTTCGACTACTCTTTACCTTTAACACTATTTTGACAAAATAGATAACTACTAAATCTTCAAACTCTCTAGTAGCACGAACAAGGTTCTGTACCATCCACGACTCTGCATAAGATTCGGGCTCAATTCCCAAAAATACTTGTTTCATTTTAGAGTAATCATTACATAACTTACTAGCAGCCAAAGCAGCAGCACTATGCTTTTTGAACTCTTCTGGATCATCCTTTGAGCAATCCAGAGCTATCTTAAAAAACATTAAATTGTCAGATGGATTAGGTACTTTCATTGTTTTAATCGTCCAATCGGGTTTTTCCACTATCCTCGCTAACCTCTGTCAAATCGTGTACTGCTCTAACTTGACCTTGCACTTCACTCAAGTTGGTAATATCTATATCCCGAAGTGTTTGTCCAGGAGGAAGAGTAGTTTCTGCTCCATTCTTGTGTTTTAGATTTACAACACTGTCAGAAATGTTTTCAAGTTTCCGAATTCTCATTATCTTCCTTTCCTATCACATCTATTTCTATCCCTCGATCTTCTAGATAAAGAATAGCCTCATCACTATCTCCTTCTCTAAAGAGATCATGAACTTCATATAGCTCGTCAGCATCTAAATCAGATAAGTTTCCACCAACTATAACATAATCTAGCTCATGTAGTGCCGAGAGAATTGATCTTATAACAGACCCCGAATCAGTATTTTCAAATATAGTATCAAACATTTTTAACCCTTATATCTGCACTCTTCTAGGAACTGCACTATAAATCTGTCGTATCATCGCATCCTGCATCCCCTTGCTGGCCATATTCACTATTTCAAACTGCTCTATTCCTTTGTAATTATTTGGAATAAACTCAGGTGTAATCTCAAAGTAACTTCGAATACAAACATCTACTGCAACTACTGACCCAGCTTCTGAACCTTCCAAGATAGTAGCCTTGTTCCCGAACCAGCATAAAACAGGTAACTGGTCTTCCAGAAACAATCCCAACTTCTTTAACTTCCAGATGTTTGGTGTCCAATTGATAAAAACTTTAGCAGAGTAAGCAATGTACTCGTAGTCAGTTGGAACTGCATATATATCTTTCTTTTCTGCATTTGCAAAGGAAGTATTTGTTGGAATGTATAAGGTGCAATCAATTCCTATAGCATCAAGAGCTATATCCACGTAGTCCCGAAGCACGTCAATACTTTCACGAGGTATAAGTCTCGACATCTTTACATCCCCATAATGTTTTTAATCTTGCTTACTTCATCTGGTGTTATTTCGTCATCTGCAAGTAATTCTTTTAAATCTTTTATCACTCTTAGGTAATGATATCGATTGACAAACTTAAAAAGCGCATTTGTATCTTTCCATCGCTTTGCCAACTTAACATCTTCTAACGCTTCCTCCGGAGTAGCTGGCTTAGAGGCTTTACGTCTTTTATCAACCCACTCACCTCTCTCTTTATACAGAGCTTCTATATCATCCTCCATCTCGCTAAGTTTATCTTGAAGCTTCTTGAGTAGTTTTTCCTTGTTTTCTCCAGCCATCCTTTCCATAGCCTGTTTAATTACTTCGTAGTCAATTACATCTCTTTTAAGCTCTCCAAGAAGGAGATCGGCATCTTCTACAGCATCCTTAACATCATCAAGTATATGAGAATAATCTTCATAAGGATCCAAGTCCATTGGAACGATTTTTGGTCCGGTTAGCCACCTATCATTTAATAAATCGTAGCAACCGTCGCTCATCAAATCCTGACTTGGTTCTACTTGAATATAAATTTCAACTGGGTGACTACCAATGAAACCATCCATTTCATCTCGATGTTTATTAAACCAATTTGTCACTTCTTCTACTTCTTCTTCCGACCAATCCTTGATGTTTTTGGGAATAATATGAATATCAATGTCACAGTCATCAAGGTACTGGTTACTCGCGATCGAACCAACTATGTGAATTTCTTCTGCAATGCTTAGAAGGTCTTTATCCTGGTAATTCTTAATAAGGTTCTCAATTTTATCTCTTATATCTAATTGAGGAGTATATGAGCTATCTTCCTTCTTGATCCAAACAGAACTATCCAGATCCTTCTGAGGGTAATCAATACTACTTTCTCCAACTTCGAGTTTCAGTATTTTCTCGAATAGTTCTATCATTCTAATCCTTTTCTTCCTCTAAAGCTAACTTTATCTCAATAGCATCGTCACCTTTTCTAAACTCAAGAACACGTGCCTCTTCTTCTTTTCTCTCACCAGCAAGATGATATCCCAAGTCATACATTACATCAATCATCTTACTGCGCATAACTTTTGGCTTATACTCTTCTTCTACAGCCTCTTTTACAATAATCATAAACTTCTTAGGATCTTCCTCGTCCGCAACGACCACTCCTTTTTTATCCCGAGCAAGTTTATCCGCGTCTGTCTTGTCAACAATGCCTCTCGCTACTGTAGCGTAAGTATCTTTTTCTTGTTCTTGAACTTTAGCTTCTCTTACTGGAGTAGCCCCCTTACCCTCTACCCATCCAGCTTGATAATCAGTAAATACGCGAACTTTCCTTCCTTCTATAGAATGCCTTAGATATGGATTCCCTTCCTTGTCAAGCAAAGGATTTCCAGTAAGTATATCATGATCATATTTGAATGTTAAATCCCAATCTTCTTTTTGTTCGTTGGTTTTGGGTTCAGCCATTTTAGCATAAGCTTCCCTGGCCTTTGGCAGCATTACATACTTCAAATAATAGCTATCCCAATCGGCTTTATCTATTGCTCCAAGATTATGAACATCTTTTAACTTCCTCTTCATCATTGGATCTTCAAATACTATTGATAAAGCATCAAACATTACATCATCATCTGGAAATTCAGGATCAATTACTTTATTATCCATGGCCCAATTAAGTATCTTCTGATCCTCAACAGATATTCCAGGAGTTTCACCAATTAGCTCTTTTACAGTTTCAGTTATTTTCTTTTCCTGCGAGATCTTGCCCTCTTCTACCACACTATGTATTACGGCATCCGGCCACGATCTCTTCGTCTTGGCCTCAGCATCATCCCTATCATTAGCAGTTACCACCCAATCTTTCCCCTGTCCTTCTGCGGTAAAACAAACTATAAATTTCTTTTCAACAACTTTGGACTCCATAGGACATGAATTATCCTTTCCAGCTTCCATTTTCTTCAGTTTCTTGTAATAATCTGGGTCTTCTTTCAAATGGTCCATTGCTATCTCTTGGGCTACTTTGGGGTCTTTAGTGTGCTCTTTCTCTACTTCAGTCCCAGCCTCTAACTGCTCTTTATCAAAATCTTCTGGTTTAGACTTATCTGCCAAACCACCAGGAATCCTATCCTCTTGAATTTTTGTTACACTAAGAATTTTAGCTCCACGCAACCTCGATATTTTATTCATATAACTCTTGGCATCTGCTTCATCATATGCCTCGATTCTTGTTGAATCCTCTTTCCCATTCAATTCAAATTTAACATCATATACATGCATTAATTGTTCTTTAATTTCTATTTTCTCAACATTTGTACTCTTACAGCTACAAATATTCTCATCACTTCGGAAAGTTTTGAAACAAGAGTTGCAGAGCCAGAGAGGTTTTTGCTTTATAAATGTGGATTTAGATTCTCTAACTCCTCTAATATCTAATAGTTTTCTAACAGCAACCGAATCTGCTTGTCCCTTTGAAGCTTTTGCAGCTATTTGAGTAGCTTCCTCTCGGGATTTACCATTTCTTCTGGCTTCCTTGTAAACTGAGATAATATTATCTTCAGGAGTAGCTGCTTTGTTAGTTATAGACTCCTTCTTTGCCTTCCCAGGTTCTTGCTTTAATTCATCATCTTCAACCTGTCGAATGGCATTACCCGTCTCAGCAGACTTACTTTTTACTTTCTCAAGGTCTTCCTCTGAGTAATCCTCCATGTGATAGTCTTCAGCATTTATATTGGGCTTCTCCTGAGGTTGCATAGTTTGAGGAACTTCTGCTGCCTCATTAGTTTTGGATTCCTCACTAATAGACTTCAACTCACTCACACTTACCCCATTGATAACAAAACCATCATCAAACTGAACCTTATAGCAAGCGACTTTATCCCCTTCAGCTTCTAAAATCTTCACTTCTTTTTCATGATGGTTCACTCGAGAAGCGTGTTCATTAGCCCCAAGCATTCTTATAAGGTCAGAGTTTGTAAGTCCAGTCCCGTACATGTTATAGATAACTCTATCTCCTACTTTGAAAGAGCCCTTTTCTTCATCTACATCTTGGGTTGTAGACTCTTGAATTTTTCGAAGCAGATTTAGTATATTAAGATCGTCTAATAACATTGTTATTTTTCCTCCTCTTTAGCAATATCAATAAGAGCAACTCCTTCTCCATCTACATTGGTCCACTTTCCTACTGCACTCGAGCCTTCCCAGTCTATTAAGTCTTTAACCCGGTCACTGACGTTTGCACCTCGAGTCCAGTGAACAACTTGATGTTTTCTTCCTTTCTTGCTTATTGGTTTAAGCTCGGCAGGAAGGTCCGAGAACCTCAAGTTAAGTAATTTGTGAATAACTCTTGCAGCAGAATTACAAGAAAGAATATAATCAAGTATATCTAACGCTCGTTTATCCTTTGGTAATATTTTTGCACCATTCTTAACTGCAGAGTCAAACAAATCGTCAATTCCAGTACAAGGAATATTTGTGGTATATTCGCCAAGAATAGCAACAAGTTTCTTGTACAGATTGGTATCTCTACTTTCCAGAATTCTTTTTAGCATATCATTCATCTTTTACCCCTTACCATCTATAGATTTGGCATTCCCAACCCATAAAAGTACTCAATGTCTTTCTTCTTATCATAGAACCAGGCAATAGACCATTCCTGATTATGGTAAAATTCAAAGTTATTCAAATTTAGATTTAACATTTTAAGATGCTCATCCCAAATAGTAGATAAAGTCGAGAATTCTTCCTTAGTTATTTTCTTTCCTTCTTCAACAATACCAGCTAAAGCAGAAACAGCTTCTGTATCTTCTGGATCTACAATATTTTTACAAGTACCGAGAAAGAAGAACTTCTCCATTTCATTTAGAATTTTCTCGAACAAATCTATCATCTATTCCACTTCCTCAATAGCATCCTGTAAAGTTTCAAAAAAACTAACCGGGAAAATTTCTCCCTCAGGATATATCTTATTTCCTACTCGTTTAACAACTTCTGACTCTTCCTCAACTTTATCAAGGACATCTTCTTCACTAACTAAAATCGACTGGGAAGTCATAAAAGACATATCAACTACTGCCTCAAAGATTAACGTAACATGCTCCTGAACACTTCGTATCCTAGTACCATACAAGTGATCATATTTCTTGAACACATCACGCGCACCAAGAGGACGCTTACTTTGAATATCACTCAGGAGCATTTCTAAACCACCTTTGTCATCTCCATACGCTCGAAGAAGGTCTCCATGTAATTTCTGAATCTGTCTACCTTTATTTTCATAAGGTATAGCTATAGCAGCTCTATTTGTAAGGTATGTAGTTACTCCAAACCTACCAATCCATACCTGGATGGACCTGTCCAAAGAAGTAAAAACTTTCTCACTAAACAACTTAAATAAAGCTGGTTTTAGTTCTTCCCGAAGTTCCCTTAAGTCGTCTTCTAATGCTTCATTTAGGAACATGTTCAAATCCAGATAAGAATCATTTGTGAGCTTACTAGTAAACATCTCTTGAAAACTATCCCAGTGTTCCTTAGGAACAACTATTCTCAACTCGTTCTCTATCCGAACGTCTTTATTCCCATCATCATCTTCTAGAATTTCCAGTCCCCACTTCCGTTTCTTTCGTACTAAATCACCTAATCTTGCTTTAACAACTCCTATCTGAGCTGGTAAGTAGCTAATTGCTGACATAGTAGTTGCTTCTAGAAGTCTGTATTTCCGTTCACGCTCGATTTGCTCGAGCTCAGTGGCTAAATTGTAGAGATCCATTAGTTCTCCTCTATCTCTTCTTCTGTTCCAACCCTTACAACTTTCGCTGTTGTTTGCACTCTTCTTAAATCAGGCAGATCTTTTAATACTTCATGAGCTTCAGGAAATATCCAAGCTGTATACTTATAAGTTCCATCATCCTGTATTAAACATAACACATAACAGCCATCATCAGTAATGATTTGAGCTCTTCCACCATACTCATCTGCTAAAGTAGCAACTGGAGAAGCTTCCACACCATTGTCAAGAATAATCTTTTTATCAGTATCTACTCGCTTGTATGTTTCGAGTATCTTATTAGCAAATTCAGTTGCCTTGATTTGTTCAAGTAGTTTGTCAAACATTAAAATCTCTCCTCTTCACGGGGTTTTTCAACAGTAGGCTCTTCAACCTCTACCTTTTTCTGTCTAAGAGCCTTTGTAACTTTTGGAACCCACCTATATTCCTTCTTAGTTTCTGCCTCAAATCTAGCAATATCCTTGCTATAGAAGTTACTTAACCACTTTGCACAAGTTGATCCATAAAATGGTAAAGTGTGCATAAGCCGGTCGAGATGCTTACACAGACAACCATATTGCTTTGGGTTACGAACCCGGGGAGGACGCAGTTCGCGCTTAGTATGCTTAGCATCATATTTTCCAAGACTTCTTATATAGTGACTTCCCCAGTACAAATCCGAAGGGCAGCTACATAAAAGTTGGATATCAACTTTATCCATAAACACTTTTGCTAACTTCTTCAGATCAACTTTAGACTTATCTGCAACCCAGAGTCTTTTATCTCGTACTAACTCGCCTATTGTTGATAGTACATCTTTGAAATGTAGATAACCATCATACCAGATATCATCCTTGGTACCACTATGCAACTGGAACTTCCAAGTTTCTGCATCTTGATGATCAAGACGAATTCCCCCTTTATCTTCTACACCTCTAGTTTTAGCATCAAAATCTGGAAAGAGCCTTTTAATGCTCTGCTGTTTCCTTCGCACATCCGTAGCAGTTGCTTCTATAATTAAGTTGACCAAGTTATAAAACATAGCGAGCCTTGTTCTTAACTTCTTCCCATTCTGCAGAAGTATATGGTTTAAGTACATCTGAAGATATACCTAAATTATTTAAAAGTTGATTTTGCTGCTTGTACTCTAACCAATGATCCATTTCATCCCATATTTTATATTCAGAATCTTCCTCTACTATAATAGCATACTTTTTATTCTTTGTTTTATCAATAAGAATGTAAATCTTAGTCTTATCTTCTAAAACATAGCTCTCCCAATAATCTTTGTCCGTCAGACACCATTTTGCTCCACGTCCATACTTTTGCATTGCTTCAAGAGTTCTGGGAGAGATTATTAATACTTTATCATTCTCAAAAACTTTTTGGGTGTCCTTTTCCTTTTCTCTTTTTATAGCTCGCAAAGCTTGTCTTGCTGATGGAGCTTCTAAAGCCTTCTCCAGATCCTCAGTTGTTTTATATGCATGGATATCCTTTTCTAGCGCTGCTCCTTTCACTACCAACTGATCAAATTTCTTTATGAGCTTTATAATATATTCATTAGTTCGAGTTTCCTCGGACGCTCTTTTACACATCCATTCTAAGTATTTTTTGTTCTTTGTAGGATCTCCAGAGAGCATTTCACCAAAATGTCGTTTTGACAGTAATCCAGTCTCCAAATATCTCTTACGAGCAGAAGCAACCCCCTCTTGAATAAATGGAGTTGGTTCAAGGATATCTACAGCCGTAGCTTCGATCAACTTATTTACTAGATCAAACATATCATTTTTATCCAAGAATAAGAATCTCTTATAATCATCTAATGATAACTTATGTTAAGAATTTTTCATATTTTTCTGTTTTTTCGTTTGGATATCTTCAAAAATAGGTTATAATTTATATGACAAAGATACCAAAGTGATACAAAAATTCTCTACTAAGTTTATATTGAAAGGGTTGAAAATGAAAAAGATGCCCGCATCCCAGCTATTTGGGATCATAGTATCCGAAATAGCAAAGTTCTACAAAGGACCAGGTTCTGATAAACAAGAACTGATAAAATTGTATAATCAGTTACTACGAATCTGGCCCGATTTACCAATCACTCCAGACAAAATAGATTGGAAGCAATAAAGAGCAAACTGGTCAGCCCGTTAGCCATGGATGGCTTTTCTTTTTATTTATCAAAGAATTTTCTAAAGAATACAACCTAATCCTGTATAATCATATGTGGCAGTACAAAAATCAGTACCCCCCTGTACCCGATTGCAAGGATGCCTTTTAGGCAGAAGTACCCCCCACTTCTGCCTTTTTCATCTCTACTTTCTTCGAATAAATGCGCACCACATTCCGTCTCTAAACAACTTCTCTTGAAGATCCTTTTGATCTTCTCGCCCCTCATCAACAAGTTGTTGGCCGTCGATCGGCATATCAATAATAGCAGTTTTCCTAAGTGTGTTCCCCTCTATCTGTTTCAATAGTGCCTTACTATAGTAGAGGATCCAATCTTGAACGTAATCAATTTTGATATCCTCATCCTTAGTAACTCTTTTTGTTCCAGTAACAAATATACTACCAACATTGCTAGGAACATTTATACAATACAAATACCCCCCAACTGTTGGATCATCTGATCTTTGGAATGTCCACCTAAAATTTGTTCCTACATAAATCCGGTAATTTCTAAATGCCTCAGACATCATAATCAAGTCAGTAGTAACATTGTCAAGAACAGTAATGCCTGTTAACGTCCATAATGGGTGGTCATTCCAAATCCATGTGGTAGTTTTCGTTGGAATAACATCAACCACAGACTTGAATTCTGCACTCAACTGAACCCTTTTTGTTCCAGGGGCATAGTCATATACACCCCCTACTTTGTAAGCTGAGTGAGTATTCCAGTATCTGATAGCATTCTCGACTTGTTGCTCAAGAGTTATATCTGGAGTTATCAGAGTTAGTGGCTTAAATTCATTCTTCAACCACGTCAGATACTTGGTCATCACTCTTGTTGGGGCAATATCATCAGCCATTAGCTAACTTCCTTTATCTCTGTAGTTTTGGTCTCTTCCTTCTGTTCTTCTTTTTGTTCTTCCTTTGCAACTTCTTTTGTCTCCTTAGGTTTCTCTTCTTTTGGCTGTGATACGGGAAAGGGCTGGATGCACGCTGATAATTTATTCACCTGATCCATTATACCAAGCCCTGCTCCCTTAAGTGCAGCATCACAAATTTGTCTTAAAACTATCATCGCTTCTTGGTCAATCATAATCTTCATCTTCCTTCTCCTTTTTCTTGTATAACCTAATCTAATTTGGTACTAATTTAGTACTAATTTAGTACTTATCTTACTATTCTTCCTCAACTTCTACTTCAGGATAAACAACTGGAATAACTTTAGTTTCTTCTTCATCTGGTGCTACTTCAACAATACTACCAAGTTCAAGAAGAGCTTGAAATGATCGAATATTTTTGAAACGAATCTTCTTAACTTCTCCTTTTGATAAGAAGTGAACTCCAAATGGAGTTTTGAGTTCCATATCGTTTAGTGCTCTAATTTTCATTTCTACTTTTCGCATCATTTCTCACTCCTTCACCTTTCTACTAAATATAAAATAACAAAAAGAGGAGAAGGGGATTGGTTACCCCTCCCCCGTTACACTCCATTACATCTACGACGTCTGGTAACCCTCTCCAAGGTGGGTAATCTTACCCAGGCAGAACAGGCCCGCGTTGATCACTTTGAAACCTGCTGAACTCAAGAAGCCTTTCTGAGCCATCAAGTCACTAGTAATCAAAGTAGGCGTAGTAAAAAGTGGGATGTAAGGGCAGTAAATAACATTTGTATTACCCTGAAGCTCTTTATCTTCAGCTCTTACAGTTTCCTGTAAGCTTGGACTATATCTTCCACTAACCTTGTTAGCTGAGAGGCTTTCGTGCAACTTACTTGCCATAACAAAGAACTGTTGCCTTAGGCTTTCAATTGTAGTCTCTACACCTTCCAAATCATTTCTAATTTGGCTTGGCTCGGTATTAGCATGGATTAAACTGTTTTCTTTAGCCTTCACCGAATTAACCTCTTTTATTCTGGGCCTATTTACTTCACTCAATTGAGTGACTGCCTGTAAAAACTTGACCCAGCATACAAATAACTGGGACCCCTAAATCCCAAAGTGTAGTAGTTCTTTGCCTTAAACGGATTTTGAACTACTGGCCTACCATCCAAATCACCAATTACCATTGGACCAGTTGGAGCAACGCCATTCCAACCAGGACGAGCCTTAAAGCCATGATCGGTGAGCTGCCGAACTACTCGGGCAACATCGTTGCCGCAGTGAATCCAGCTAGCAACTCCACGTTTGGTTTTCTCAAAAATGTTGTTGCTACCTTGCTCAATCCTATCCTTAAATTCAGCCTTTTTCCAAAGCCACGGTTCTCCAAGGCCTGGACGAGCGTCCCAATCCGTAACGGCCGCAGCCGCATCAGCACCTGCTGCAGCTTCGTCAATCATGTCAAGACCTACCTGGTCGATAGTAAACTTAACCTCTGCTCCAAGATACTTCACAAGCTCCGACTCAAGGTCGATCCCATGAGCTTTCATAAGATCTATCTGAGCACCAATGCTGTACTTTGCCCTCAGCGGAAAGTCAATTGCTTCCACTGTGGACTGGGTAACAGATACATCTACTTCCGGTACACCAGCAACATTATTATAGTCATCCTTTACTAAATCATACTGGTAATCGTAAGTAATATAAATAGTATCTGCTGAATCAAGACTCTTAAAGGTCACATCATAAACACCAGCGGCAGAAACACTACCTGTACCAGTAACATAAGTACCAGTAATAGCACCAGCAGAAGTACTAGTACCCAAAGTAGTCCGAGTTTCGGTATCCATATTTCCGAAATTGGCAATTTTCTCGAACTTGATATCTTCCCGACGAATCAAACCAGGAACATAATCAAGAGTACCTGTTTTCTGGCCATTACCAGTACCAATAACTTCATCAACAACACGGGCCATCGCATACCGACGACCGGACTTTGTTTCTGTATGACCAGTTTTTGAACCGATCATAACATCACCTGCAGTCACAGAACCCTTGTTAGAACCATACTTCACATCTAGATAGAAGACGGCTCCAATCCTCCGATCAAGAGCCTGAACAACCGCCAGCTCGTTAAGAGCCAACGACGGAAGGAGGGCTGCAATAACCGGCAATTGAATCCCAAGGAAGGCTATATTATCCTCAGTTGTAGCTTCGAACAACCGAGTACCAGCCTTCAAACCTGTATCAATAACCGCATTGTAAAGAACTTGAGCAAGATTGCGCTTCTCAAAAACTGTCATATCGCGACCTTGCGTCTCATTCACATGCTTTCCAACCACGTCCAGGTATTTCTTAATCCGGGGAAGACGCAACAGGGCTTCTTGCTGCTGATGTAGAGCTGAAAGCTGAGACTGTACGAGTTCTAAATCAGTCATTTTTTAACCCTTCTTAATAAACCCCATACCTTCGAATACATTATTCACCTGACGTTCAGCTTCTCGCTGTTCCGGATCAACAACAGGTTTATTAACCGTAATGCTTTCTAACAAGTTAGAGTGGAGTGCACCCCTTCTACTAGCATCTAAGATTTCGTCAAAGGTATCATCTACATCCTCTAACGACTTGCAATTCTCAAGAAGTGCCCGAGAATTATCATCAACCTTCAATTCGGACTCAGTAAGTCTTAACGCCACAAAACGCTTAACAAAACTACTTATAACTTCTTTTTTCGCTTTTTCTACTCCTTCTGAAATCTTTGTATTGAATCCACTTTTAAGTTGTTCTACATTCTTATTATGCTTTTCAATAAGTTGTTTTACTTCTTCAACATGTTTGCTTTCAAGTTGCTCTAATTCACTTAAATGTCTTTCTTCAGTAACCTTAGCAGCCTCTTCTAATTTTCTAATATCAGTAACTAAATTGATCTTAACTTTGTCAAGTTCTTCTTTCAACTCAATTCCTTTTTCTTTGAGCTCAGAAGCTGACTTAGCTTTTTCCTCAAGTTTTGTTCTAAGAGCATCTACTTCTTGTTCCTTGGCTTCCAAAATTTTCCTAATTCTACTAATAAGCATTTTAGCTTCAAGAGCTTTATCCTTATTAGTTACTTGATTCTCAGAAGTTAACTCTTCTAAAAGTTCAAGAGCTTTATCTCTTTCAGCCCGAGTAGATGCTTCTTGGACTTTGAGATCTACCATTTCTTTAGCTGTAGTAGAAACAGTCTCATTACTCTCCCATCCTTTAAAAGTATATTTAACCCATTCATCGTACATTTCATCATATTCTTTAGTATCTTTTTCTGGAACTACCTTACCTAAAGATTTCCACCAATCCTCCGCCACTTGCCACAGGGGTGTATTCTCATCATATTCTTTGGATTCTTTTGTTCTATGAGCTTTCTTAACAGCTTTTTCCTTACCCAATTGCTTCATAGCTGTAGGATAAGCTAATTCCAATGCTTTTGCTGGTGACATTGGCGGTTTGTTCTTACTGCCCTTAACATATCCTTTTGCTACTTCCACAGCCAGTTCGTGGAAGGCTCGAGTATGAATGCCTTTGCCCTTAGAAGCAGGAAGACCAGCATCCTGATATAACTTTGCTATACCTTTAGTCTCTTCTAAATCTTCTTTGGTAGTGTCAGAAATGGATTCTACAGACTTTTCTTCAATTCCGCGTAAATATCCTTCGCCTAAAACTTTTCTTAAGTCTACCAATTCTCCTTGAATCTCTTCCATTAACTTCGAAATTTCACTAATCTTCACACTCTCAGTTTTAGCGGAAACTCTGAATTCAACCCCCAAAACTGAAGCAATTTCTCTACCTTTACTAATAGCTTCCTCATCCAAACTAACAACAATTCCTTGTAAAGTTTCTCTATCTTTACTAGACTTAACTAGAATACAAGGTCTCTCTATCACTTTACCTACAGTCACATAACTAACATTCTCAACACTTTCAAAAATAGGAAATTTAATATCAACTTTAATACCTAAAATCTCTTTGAGTTTGGATTCTTTCTCTTCCTCTGGAGTCTCATCTTCAATAGGCAAAGGTCCAGCATCAGCCATCTTATCTATTTCTTCTTCCGGAGATAATTCAGGTTTTGGTGCTTCCGGAGCAATAGGTATTAACTTCTGAACTGTTTCCATAGGAAGAATTGTTATAATACCTCCTGGACTAACAGATATACTTGCATCCCCATCCACATCCACCAAAGTAGGAGAGGCAACTCCAACAGTAAGTTTAACTGTAGCCTCATTTATCTCCTTAATCTCAACATCCTGATCACCATACTTAATTTTAGTTCCTACTTTGATAGTACCATCAGTAATCAAATCTTTTACTGTTTTCTTGTTTTCAGATATATCTTTCACTACTAATTCCTCCAATGATTTACAGCACCCACATTTCTGACAATCATCCTTCTTCCCACATTTCATAGACTCAAGAAGTAATTTAGCAAATTCTTTTTCACTCTTATCTGCTTTCTCGTTAGAAAGTTCTTTTCCAACCGTAGAGACTATATTCCTCTTAACGTCTTGTGGTACTACTCCAAATGTGCTAGGGTCCGCGGTAAAATCGGTCGTAACATATCTATAACTTTCTGGAATAACTCTTTGGTAAGTACCATCATCATCCTCTGCTTCCTCAAGATCTCCTTCTGCTCGCGTAGAAACTCCAACTTGGCAACCCGCTCTAAGTAAAGTATCCACTATGCGACCCGTTGGAGTATCAAGAACATCTATCTTTTGATAAACTTGATTCTCTTTTTCATCAATCCACATCTCGAAGATAACATGGCTAGTCTTTTCCAAATTACTTTGTGTTTGCTCAGGATGTTCTGCATGCCCAAAAAGGGCTCGGCTCTCAAGCTTCTTCTTTAGATCATTATCAGCAAGGACTTTATCCCACACAGCTTTTTCATAGACTCGTTTATTAGCATTGCGTTCTCCAATATTATTCACATTATAAGTTACTCTACAAAGAACGCCATCTGGAAGCTTTTCTCTTTGAACTTCCTCAAAAATTGGTTTAGTTAGAATTATTTCATTCAGTAGCATTGTTTTTACCCCTCTTGTATAACCCTTATAAATACTATTTTGTTTTATATAGTCTGGGAGAGAGGATTTGAACCTCTGGCCTCTTGGTCCCAGGCCAAGCGCTCTAGCCAAACTGAGCTACACCCAGTAAGGCTGGGGGATGGACTTGAACCACCAACTAATAGTTTACAAAACTAATGCTCTACCTATTGAGCTACCCCAGCTTAGTCATATATCTAACCAGCAATCTTGACCAGAGATCACTGGCTGGCGAGTATAAAACTTAATCACTCTATCCCACGTCTACAGGTTATTTACCTTGTGATTTCTTGTTCTGCTGCAAGTGAGATAGGTAGATTAAAGAGATAATTAGGCTCCTTACCCATTCAAACCCAGCAACTCATTCAAGCGCTCCAGACCTTTCCGCTCAGAAATACTTGTTTGTTCCTCTTCTACAGGTATTTTACTCTCTTTTGGACCTTTACCAGGTGTCTCTGCTGCCTTAGTTACCTTGATATCCGGATATGCTTTCTTAACTGCATTAGCAACTGTCTTAACCAATACCTCCAAACTACCTTCATACCACTTTGGAGCTTTCTTATACTGATTAACACGTGCTAACGCATTTCGAGCCTGGTTCTCTGAGTTAATTGGGAAGTGGTCCTTTTTGTCAGTTACCTTTGAGTGTTCATACGGAAGCACACATTTTCCTCTGCTTCTACCTGCTGCACCTTTCTTCAAAGGACGTCCACTTTTACCAACCAGTTTCTTCTTAGCTTCATCCAGTACCTCGTCAGAATCCAGCATTTCATCTATAGTATTCTGGATATCATCATTTAGAGGATCAATTTCTTCATCCTCTTCTGGTTCTTCAGTACTTTCGCTGCTTGATTTAAGCTGCTTTAAATCACCTGCCTTAATAGCGTGAGACTTATCCTGCTTTTTGTGAAGAGCATCACTTTGCTTAGCTATCTTGTCTGCATCTTCCTTTGGATCTCCAAGTTGTTTCCCTTGAGTTGGCTTAGCAGTATGAGCCTTATCCTGCTTTGCATGATGAGCAGCGCTCTTCTTTGCTATAGCTTCCGCATCCTCACCTTCAGGTTTAGCTTCATCAACTTTAGCTTCGTCAGCTTTGTTATCTTCCATCACTTCTTCGTCTACGTATCCTTCTCCTATCTCTTTCCTAAAATCTTCAGGAGTAGCAAGTATTTTTTCTCCACTATCCAATTGAATAGTATAAAA
>Ga0315294_10003343_pt1 | contig 17467 bp, 14 predicted proteins | sample YL17G13_40_MG_FD_203626 | JGI IMG/M metagenome (GOLD analysis project Ga0315294, IMG submission 203626) | Sediment microbial communities from Yellowstone Lake, YNP, Wyoming, USA - YL17G13_40 | ecosystem: Environmental > Aquatic > Freshwater > Lake > Sediment | place: USA: Wyoming | collected... | reverse complement strand
CATTGTCCATCGTTCATTGTCCATCGTTCATCGTTCGGCCAGCCAGCAGGAGCTAAAATGGCCCTTTTCAATCTCTTTGAGCTCAGGCTCTTTTTCTTGACAGATGTCCATCACGGATGGGCATCGGGTTGAAAATTTACAACCTGAAGGAAGTTCATAGAGACTGGGAACGACCCCTGGTATCTCATTCAAGCGAACCTTTCCACGACGGATCTTATCCCCTAAAATTGGGATGGATTTGAGCAGACCCATGGTGTAGGGATGCTGGGGGTTTCCGAAAAGGGTTTTCGTCTCTGCCTCTTCCACAATCTTACCTGCATACATGACGATGACCCGTTTTGCTGTCTCTGCAACCACCCCTAAGTTGTGTGTGATGAGGATGATGGCCATTCCCAGTTCCTCTTTCAGTTTGTTCATCAGGTCGAGAATCTGAGCCTGAATGGTTACATCCAGCGCCGTCGTCGGTTCATCAGCAATCAGGATCTCCGGATTACAAGCAAGGGCCATGGCGATCATCACCCTCTGTCTCATCCCGCCGCTCAACTCATGGGGGTAACGCTCCACGCATCTCTCTGGGGAGGCAATATTGACCAGTCTAAGCATCTCGATACTTTTTTCGAGGGCCTCTTTCTTAGATAAGCCCTGATGCAATCGGAAAGTCTCCTGAATTTGATTTCCGACTGTAAAGACGGGATTGAGGGAGGTCATGGGTTCCTGGAAGATCATCGAAATTCGATTTCCCCGGATCTTCCTCATCTCATCCTCTGAAAGCTCTAAGAGGTTTCTTCCTTTAAACAGAATCTCTCCACCCACCACTCTACCGGGAGGAACCGGGATGAGCCGAAGAATGGATAAAGCTGTAACGCTCTTCCCACATCCGGATTCCCCCACCACACCTAAAGGTTCCCCTTTAGCCAGTTGGTAGCTAATACCATCAACGGCCTTCGCAACGCCTTCGTAAGTGAAGAAATAGGTCTTCAGATCCTTAATTTCAAGAATGGCCTGGTCATTCACGCTAAACGAATTCTCCTCCCAAAATTGCGGTTTCAAAATAGCCTAAGTTTCGCCGATTTTCAAACGTTATTTTTTCGCAATGTTGGAGATAGACTATCTGAATACATCTTGGGATTTCCCATCCCCTGGGCGATGATCACTTTCTCAATGAAGATGGAATCTCCCCCTGGGGTAGTGGCCCAGCTCTCTTTCTCGTCGAGGAAGACTTCCACTTCCTCAGCCCCCGCCTCCTTTGCTTTTTGAAGAGTGATTTCGCGAAGACGTTTCTTCCCCTCCTCTGTTGCCTCCCCAAGATCATTGTAGAAAGCCATCCCTGAGGAAGGGTAGAGGCGAAATCCTTTCTCGAAGGGTTTAATGAGGAGTTCTTCTTTGATGACGATGGCACTCGTAATGGCGCCTACGGCATTTGCAACCCCTGCATAAAAGGGAATCACTGCCTGAGTCCCCAGCTTCCCGGCCACGGAAGGTAGAAAGGCATGAGCAGGCGCTCCAATCCCGATGATCTTATCCCTGAGGTTCAGCTTAAATTGAATGTGTTCAAGCAGTGTTTCTCGTCGAAAAGATTGATCTAGGAAAAAGCTGCAGAACTTGCACTCATCCAATCTCCGTTTTGAATCGGTTGAGTCGGACAGAATGAGTTCAAGAATTTGAAGGCCCATGGATCGATCCATGGTCTCTTCTAATTTCTGTATGAGCGCAGAAAGTCCAATCTTCGATCGATCACAAAGAATCAGAGCTCCTCGCTCTGCGGCTTCTTTATCCCAGGCCTGGAAAATCCCTGTAACGTGGAGGATGTCAGTTGGAGTAAGTCCACTCTTTTGAATCAGGTTGCGGCTTTCTAAATAGGAGAGTCTCCTCTGGACTTCGCCCGGGGACCGACCTGTTGTTCTAAATAGTTGAAACAGGGAGAGGGGTTTATCCGTCACCTCTGAAAGGATCTGCTCTGCGAGTGGATCCAGTCCATTTTCTGTCCTTCTTCCTATCCGAATCCAAAACTCCGCATTATTTCTCCAAGGAGGAAGACTTCGGTCCTCATAAATCCCTATCAATTCTTCATGAATTTTTGCATGACAGTACCCTAGATAGGAAAGAGGGATGACCCTCTTCGGTCCGACCCGCAGATCCCCTCCGTCATCAAGCGTGATCTGGCTGTCCCCTCCAAGGGCGATGGTCCGCATATCGATCGCGATGACGTTTGTCTGCCAGTTCCCAACCCTTGCCCCCTTTGGATTAAGGCGAGGAAGTCCACCTCTGAGCAGGGTGATATCCGTGGTCGTCCCTCCGATATCCACGATCACTGCATTCTGAGTTTCTCCAGATCGTTCCAGCAAGTATTTTGCTCCAATCACACTCGCAGCAGGCCCTGACAGAATCGTTTCAATGGGCCGATCCTGAATCACCGATTCGCTCATCAGGCTTCCATCTCCCTTCACGATCATCAGGGGCGCCGCGATCCTTTGTTGCCCAAAGACTCGTTTTACGGAGTCCATCAATTGGTGGATGATGGGAATCAAGTGGGCGTTGAGGATGGCCGTAGTGGCCCTTTTGAAAGCATCCAGTTGAAGAGAAATTTCGTGGCCACAGACAACCGGTTTCCCTATCTTCTCTTGAATGAGACGCTTCACACGAAGTTCATGATCTGGATTCCGAACGCTGAAATAGCCGCAAACGGCATAAGCCTCGATTTCGTCTTTTGTCTTGTGCAATACTGCTTTCACCCGATCAAGATCCAAAGGCTCCTTCTCTTCACCCTGTACTGTATGTCCCCCAGGGATTAAAACAACTTCTTCCTTCAGCTCAGACGGGCATTCATCTGGCCCATAGCCGATGAGAATACCACAGACCCTATGCCTCACCCCCTCTACGATGGAGTTGGTAGCTAAAGTGGTAGATAGGGAGACCAACGAAATCTTGGGGAAGTAGATTCTGTCCAAACGTTTAAGAACATCATCGATGCCTTTTGCAAGATCATCTTTCGTCGTAGGTGCTTTTGCAAAAGAGAGGATCTTTCTTTCGCCAAGATCGATGAGAACTGCATCGGTATTGGTCCCTCCAACATCGATGCCCAGCCCGATATTTGAACTCATTTCGAAGACTCCAGCAAAAAAGATAGAGACATAACGAAATTACATCTCTATAGGCAACTCTTTTCTCTATCTATGGGATAGGATATCTAGTCCAACAGGGAAGATTGTATCTACCCCCGACCAATTAATTCCCGGGCCTTTTCCACAGCACTTGCCGCCTCTGGGGCATAAGCATCTGCCCCGACATCCTTAGCAAATTTCTCAGTCACAGGTGCTCCTCCCACCATCACTTTCACCCTGCCTCGAACCCCTGCCTCAACGAGAGATTCAATGACTTCCTTCATCTTCGGCATCGTTGTCGTCAGGAGGGAGGAGAGGCCCAAGATGTTCGGTCGATTCATTTTCACTGCCTCAACAAATCTCTCTGAAGGAACATCAATTCCCAGATCGATTACCTGAAATCCCGCTCCTTCCATCAACATTCCCACTAAATTCTTGCCAATATCATGAAGATCCCCTTTGACGGTACCCAGAACAATCTTCCCGGCAAGCTTTACCCCTGTCTCGATCAATTTCGGACGCAATATATTCATTCCGGCCTGCATCGCCCTAGCCGAGATCAGGACCTCTGGCATGAAGAATTCATCTCTGCGAAATTTCTCTCCGACCACATCCATTCCGGCAACAAGTCCATTGCTCAGAATCTTTGACGGGGGAATATTCGCATTCAGTGCTTCCTGGACCAATTTGGGTATTTCCTCGTAATTTCCTTTCTGAAGCTCTTCAGAGATCTTTTGCAGCAGTTCCATCTCTTCCTCTCCTTTTCGCATTAGATTGTATTACCCTGGATCCTTAATTATTGAGACCACTACGCTCCTGAACACTATAGGCAAAGGGCATAACAAATCTTATTAACACTACGGTCTTATTTCCGGAAACATCTTCTTCAACTGATCATTTAACTCTTTCGGTAGGCCCAACGGCTTGTGATCCCTGAGGATCGCCTTGGCGATCCCCTTGGCTTTCTCCTCCACACAGGGTCTTCCCGATTTCTCCCAATTGACCCTTAGTTGCCGGTCGCTCAATTTAGGGGTAAAGTGTTCCCTTCGCATCCATTGTACCGTGTGATGATCACACAGAAAATTTCCACCGGGACCCACTCTACGGTAAGCATCCAGAGCAATGGTCTCTTCCGAAACTTCAATCCCTCGGACAGCCCTCATCACCATCCCTATGATCTCTTCATCGATTACATACTGTTTATAGCTGGCAGTGCTTGCAAACTCCACCAATCCAGCCGCATCATGGATGAAATTGGAACCCGAGAGCGCCACCAGCACACTGGTGATCCCCTTCTCATAGCCATTTTGTGTATCGACGAGTTTGGAGTCAGACATTCCAGCCGTCGTATAATTGGGCAGGTCCACATATTGAGCCATGGCAGCTGCCCCTGCATTTATTAATCCCATTTCCAGTGATCCACTCACATAGCCCATCGTCTTTAAATCCGTGGAGGTTGCTGTGCAGGCATAGAGAACCGGGGTACCAGAGTTAACAAGTTGCGTGAGCACAACGCCACTTAGAGTCTCAGCATGGAGACCGGTGAGAAGGCCTGCGATCGTCACCGGTGCGGTTGCACCCGTCAGAGGTTCTGCTGGAATGGCAACCGGCATCCCAGCCCGCGCAATGTGATAGAGGATATCGCCATAGAGATCGTCAATCTTAAGAGGGCTGACCACACAGGTAATGAATGAGATGAACGGCCTCTCCCTTAAGGCTTTGGGGCTTCCTGCAATCATCTCCGCCATCTTGATTGTATCGAGAGTTCCTTTAAGCGTGTAGACCCCTCCCATGAGGTGTTTTGAGCAGTTCAGGATCGATGAGTGAAAACGATTGATGTCCACCTCCTGGGGCGGAAGGTCATTGGGATAAACGGGAAGAACCATAAAATGGATATTTTCCAGGGCATCACACAAGCGTGCAATATCCCGTACATCCTTCAAAAGGGTTGGACGTTTCTCATCAGTTTCGAGATCGATCACATTCAGGACTGTTCCACCAGTCCCAAGATAAACATTCTTTCCCTCACAATAGAGGTCATGCTTCTCCTCCCTGCCACAAAGGACAACTTTCTTTGGCGCTTTATCGATCGCATCCTCGACCATTGATCTCGATAATTTAACGAGTTTCTTTGAAGTATCGCATCCAGCCCCATGTTTCTGAAAGGTTTCGAAAGCTAACTTGCTATGAACCTCCACCCCAATTTCCGAAAGAAGGGTAAGGGCAGATTCGTGAATTTTGCGAATGCCTTCATTCGTCAGAGGTCGATATTGACCACCCGCGATCGGTTTCATTTTTTCTCCTTTCTTCATGAAGAATATGAATTCTATTCTTTCACATGGAGCCCCACGAGCAAAGCCCGTGGTCCCTGTCCGACGCCCATGTGGGGCGACATCCCGACCACACGGTGGCGCATTCCTCCACGGCCAAAGGCCGTGGTCTCCTGCTGTCGGGATGAAATTCCCACGTGATTCTAAAATAGTGTTCCTCCGTATCAAGGGGCTTATCCCTTTCTTTTTGCGCATCCCTAATGCCGAGGAGAATCCTCTTGATGGATCTCTTCTCTTAGAGCCGTATATCAAACCGCTTCTGGATCTCCCGGTCGATTTTCGCATCAAGCCTTTTGGGCAAGTGGGTTTTAAGGATTTTCTTGGCCTTCCTTCGGGCCCTTTCGCGACCGTCAAGAGATCCTGAATTTTCCCAGGCCTCCCTCGTTTGACGGTCCCCGAGCGTCTGTCGGAAATATTCCTGTCTCATAAATTTGACGGTATGCATGGAGGAAAGGAAGTTCCCAGAAGGTCCCACTTCTCGAAGGGCCTCAAGCCCCAAGGTCTCCCCATCAATCTGAATCCCTTCGAGGAGACGGAGGGCCATCCCGATGATCTCATCGTCAATCACAAACTGTTCGTAGGCCACCGCTCTCATCGATTCCAACATACCGGCGGCATGGTGAATGTAATTTGAGCCTGCCAGTACACAGAGGCAGACAGAATACGCCTTCTCATAACCTGCCTGGATATCGGGGAGCTTCGATTCGGTAAGGCCAGCAGAATTATAATTGGGAACTTGAATCGATTGCGCCATTTGAGAGATGGCTGCATTCATCAATCCAAATTCAATGCCTCCTCCTACATAACCCATTGTCTTTAAATCGGCCATTGAAGGGATGGCGCCATAGAGAACCGGAGAACCAGGGTTCGCCAGTTGTGTAAGAACGATTCCAGACAGTTGTTCAGCATGCACCTGAGCTAACGTCCCCGCCAACGTGACCGGAGAGGTTGAACCTGCCATAGGAGCTGAAGAAAGAGCTACCGGGATCTTATTTCTTACAATTTCCAGTAAGACTTGGGTGGTTTCTGTTGCAAAATGTAAAGGGCTGATCATCCAACTTGTGACAAAGGAGATAATCGGTCTCTTCACTAAGGCCTCTTTCCCTCCTGCGATCATCTGAGCCATTTCGATCACATCCCTGGCTGTCTGAACAGATTGGGCAGCTCCCATGATATGTTTGGTCGTATTGGAAAGGGAGGCGTAAAACTGGTTGATGTCCATCACCTCTCTGGGAATATCCTGAGGGATACAGGGTCTAAGATAGAAATGGACATTCTCCAAAGCATCAACAAGCTTTGCAACCTGTGCAATATCTTTTAACGCTCCGGGCCTTGCTTTTCCTGTTTCCAAATCGAGGATAGTCAACGCAGCCCCCCCTGTTCCCAAATAGACTTTCTTATCTTCAAGGATCAGATCATTCTTTTCTTCTTGACCTGCCATCAAGAATTTGTGAGGAACAAGTTTCAGGGCCTCTTCGACAAGTGATGCGGGGATGCGAACGATCACTCCTTCGATCTTTGCCCCATGTTTCTTAAAAACCTGGAGGGCTTCTTCTAACTCTACTTTGACTCCGATCTCTTCAAGAATTTTGAGAGAGGTTTGATGAATTTTATTAACGTCTTGTTCGTTTAAGGGCCTAAACTGTCCTCCCACTAACGCTTTCACATTCATCCTCCTGCAGATTTAATGTGATCGACTACATCATGTTTTTTCTATTTCAAAAATTTGATCAGATCTTTAATATGGTAATCTTCAAAATTCTTGACTATTCCAATTAACGTATGGATCTGTTTTTCGCTTAATATGTTCTTGGTAATGTTAATAAACTTATCTTCTAATTCCTGCTCAGATAAAAGATAATCAAAATCCCCTCTGGCGGAAATCAAACCTGAATGATATTCCTTTCCCTGATTCGTAATCATCTCTATTTCAGCCATGCACTGCTCGGGAAACCTCTTCTGTATCTTTGGATCCCCAATGATGGAAATTTTCTTCATCAATTGAAGGATCTCTTTTTTATTAAAATATCTTTCTTCCAAATATTTTGGAGTAAATTCTCTGTAGATAGCTGCAACAGCAACGGGATAGACGACATTATATTCTGCATTTTCTAAACTGGTCGGTGGTGTTGAATAAAGGCTTACAGCCTCAGAAATAGTTTTGATGTTGATGCTAGAGATTTCCTCATAAGTCAAATTCTCTTGCTCTATTATTTTCAATGCGCCATCAATGGCCGGATGGGCCCATCTGCAGCAAGGATACCTCTTGAAATAAAGATTCATTATCTTATAGTCTTTGCCTAAAGTAAAAACATCTTTATTTCTTTTTGAATCCCCTAAAAGGCTGGGGCTTCCTGTAAAACCTTTTTGAGCCAACAAGGCAGCACTGGTACCAACCATCGCTCCCCAGGCTATTCCATCTTTTGGTGCCATAGCAGGATGTTCTACTGCGCGAATCTCAGGGATAAGCGGCGCATAAGCTTCAGCAATGCCAAGGGCATTCTTCATCCCCAATTGGGAAAGACCTAACAATTTTGCAGCCCCTGCGGCTGAACCGATTGCCCCCCAAGAACCTGAACCGTGATAAAAGCCGTAATGGGAATGTAAGATTTCACCGGCTCGAATCCCAATTTCATAACCGATCGTTAAGGCCTCAAGAAATTGTTTTCCAGTCGCCCCCATTTTTTCAGAAACAGCTAAAATAGTTGGAAAAACAGCGGCTCCTGGATGCCCTTTCACTTTCCGGTAGCCGTCATCAATGTCCAGGGCATTGGCAATAAATCCATTAATTAAAGAGGCCGCAACACAAGATAATTTCTTATTAGCCTTAATGATCGTCGCTTCTCTTAAACCGTTCATTTCTTGAGAAGAAAAATCTGAGAGAATCTTTGCGCCCTTAACTTTAGCTCCTGCTAAACTCGCACCCACTAAATCTAATAGGCATATTTTTACTTGCCTTAATATTTTGGGCGGAATATCTCTAACTTTCAGGGTTTGAACAAATTTAACGGCATATTCATTGCCATCCATTTTTTACAAAACACCTCCATTTTAAAAATTGAGTTCCCTTGATCCAATCCTAACCCTGCGTTGTAATAGTCGAAAATCCGAAATTCTAATATCGAAATCCGAAACAAATCCTAAATTCAAATTTCAAAATTCGAAACATTTTTATTTGTTTTGGCCATTTGTATTTTGGATATTCGTATTTATTTCGAATTTCGTGCTTCGGATTTAGAATTTCTGCTCACTTCATTTAGGCTCCTCGAAGTTTAGGATCAGTAATATCACGAATCCCATCTCCAAGCATGTTAAAAGAGAGGATGGTAATGAGAATACTTAACCCTGAAAAAATAGAGATCCAGGGAGCATTGATTAGCACATCCACGCCCTCCCGAGTCATGTTTCCCCAAGTCGGCGTAGGCGGTTGAACGCCTAATCCGATAAATGCCAGATTGGCCTCGAGTCGAATGGCTTCCCCCACCCAAAGTGTACTGGCAACCAACAGGTCACCGAAGATATTGGGGAATATATGGTAGACAAGGATCCTGGGTGTCCCTGCCCCTACGGCCTTGGCGGCAACCACATATTCACTTTCCTTCAGTGATAAGATGATTCCATGAGCTAAGCGGGCGAACCTTGGGGCCATGACAATTCCGATCGTGATAATTAGATTCAATAGATTAGCCCCCAAGGCGGCCGTGACAGCGATCGCTAGGATGAGATCGGGAAAACACATGACGACATCAATCGATCTCATGATCAGGCTCTCTGGTTTTCCGCCATAATAGCCGGCGATCATCCCCATCGCCGTCCCCAGGAGCATTCCCAGCAGAACTGAGACACTCCCGATCAGGAGCGAAACCCGACTCCCCCAAATAATTCTTGAAAAAACATCTCGACCAAAATCATCCGTCCCTAACCAATGTTTAGGACTGCTCCCGGCCAAACGATAAAAAGGATCCTGTTTCAAAGGATCGAACGGTGAAATCCAGGGAGCCAAAATGGCAACAGAAATGATGCATAGAGCAATGACACCACCCGCGAGAGCGGTTTTATTTCTTGAAAAAGTGAACCATAACCTTTGGCTCTGGGAGATCTCTTTGGTCATTCCTTGCCCTTCCGCTGAATTCCTATATGACTAACGATACTGAATTCGAGGATCGATCAAACCGTAGACCAAGTCTGTCATCAGGTTTAGAATCACAACAATCACGGAATAAAACACCATGACCGATTGAAGGGTTGTATAATCTCTCTGTTTGATGGCTCCCACCATGAGGCTCCCTAGGCCTGGTCTGGAAAAGACAATTTCGGTCATTACGGATGAGCCGATGAGCACCACAGCATAAACCCCTCCAAGGGCAACAATGGGAATCAATGCATTTCGTAAGGCATGCTTCAAAAGGACCACCCATTCTGAGATCCCCTTTGAGCGAGCGGTACGGATGTAATCTTCCCGCAGAATGTTCAGTAGAGAAGACCGGGTCATTCGAGTAACGTAGGCCGTCATAATTAACCCGAGGGAAAGGGCCGGCAGAAAAAGATGACGGAGGTTACTCGATAGATTTGAAAGATCGCCTCCTCCTACGACGGGAAAAAGTCTGAATTTAATCGAGAAGACCAACATCAAAAGAATCCCTAGATAAAAAGCGGGAATCGAAAGACCCGTCAATGAAAAAATTCGATTGAAATAATCGATAAAACTATTCCGCCGAACTGCCGCTGAAATCCCTAAAGGAATTCCAAAAAGAAAACCGAGTAATATGGCACTAAAGGTTAACTCCAAGCTATAAGGAAGGACTTTTAGGAGTTGAGTACCCACTGGATAACCGGTAATGATGGAAGTCCCAAGCTTCCCTTGGCAGAGGTCACCAAGAAATCGGAGGTATTGAAGCCAAAGCGGCGCATTGAGCCCCATCTTTTCTCGGAGGGCATTCACAGCCTCCTTGCTTGCATAATCCCCAAGGGCTGCCACTGCAGGATCACCGGGTAAGACTCGTACAACAATAAAAACTAAAGTTAAAACAACAAGAAGAATCGGAATGCTTTGGAGGAATCTACGGATTACATAATTAAACATAAATTGAGTGCCTAAGAGAAACTCACCCCATCCCTGAAAGGGAAAGGGATGGGGTGAGTCGAAATGAAGCAGAAGGGATCAAATCTTTAGATTCTTATATTATTTGGCTAAAATTCTTGTTTTTTCTGTGATTTGAGGAGAATAAGTTTCCCAACTCCATTCAAGCGGGTGCCCCAAGTCCACGTAAGACTTCATTGGAAAATTATACATTAAACGAATAATCGGCACAGCCGCAACATCTCTAAGAACTTTAATCTGGGCTTCTTTCCAAAGTGCATTCTGCTTCGCAGAATTAAGTTCCCACCTTGCCTTTTCGATGAGGTCATCAATACCAGCATAATGAGAAAAATTAGTATCAGGTTTTTTACCCGTTACAACAGTTGACTCGGAATAATAGAAACGGGTAAGAAAAACATCCACATTAGGTCGCCAAGCCGCATAATAAACAATCGGACTCGCATCTTGACGGATTAAGCTGTGGAAGGAAGAATGGTCGACGACTTTCAATTCCATATCAATTCCAACCTTTTTAAGTTGGGCCTGGATCGCAATCATTGGTTTTCTGTAACTACTTTCCATTTCGCTAATAATGACTTCTGTTTTAAAGCCATTGGGGTAGCCGGCTTCAGCCAGAAGTGTTTTTGCTTCCGTCATATTGTTTTCGTAGACCACGCCTCCCTTAAGCGCATCTTCTTTGGTTAAAGCACCAGGAGAAGGGGGTGCTAGCGCCGCAGAATAAATCGGGGCCGCTAAACTTTTTCCCATAAAAGCAGCCACTTCTTCCCGGGAAATGGCATAAGAAACTGCTTTTCGAACTTTCATATCATCAAAGGGTTTTTTCGTCATATTGAAATAGAACATTTGTGTTTCACAAGGACCAAAACTTTTGATGGTCACCCCCTGAAAGGCTCCGACCTTTTCTACCCACTTTTCCTCTTTGAGTCCTTCGATGATTTGTAATTCCCCTGTCTGAAGTCCGAATTCTCGGGAACTGACACTGGCCATATATCGAATGACGAGTTGTTTTATAATGGGAGTCCCTCTAAAATATTTATTATTGGCCACAAGAGCTGTCTTCTGCCGGGGTTCATAGGACTCAAACATGAATGGACCTGTCCCAACTGGATGGGTTTTTGCCCACTCGTCACCCTTTTCTTCAATTGCTTTCTTGGAAACAATAAATCCACCAGCATAGTTGGAAACCTTGGCCAAAAAAAGGGTTTCGGAGATCGGCCTCTCTATCGTAATTTTGACCGTATAGGGATCGACCGCTTCAAAGGTCATTCCAACATATTCGCCAGCATAGGATGAACGCTTCGGATCAGCAGCACGTTTCAAAGAATAGACAACATCTTCAGAAGTCAGTTCATGTCCATTTGGATAACCTGGAAATGGATGAAAATAGACTCCTTTCCGAAGAGTAAAGGTCCAAACTTTACCATCTTTTGAAACTTTCCATGATTTAGCCAAATCTGGCTCAACTTTTACTTGATTCCCAGGAGGATATCGAACAAGACCATTAAAAATCGGATCAACAGTACTTCGATCGACTGTTGTGGCTGATCGATGAGGATCAAGCGTTTGGACATCTCCTGCATCGAAAGCAATATTTAATACTTGCTCTTTTGCTAACTTTTCAGCCGCTCTGACGCTGGAAAAGCCGATTAGGCCCATCATTAAAATGGCTACCATTAAAAAAAGAAAAATTCTCTTTCTCATTTTTCCCCCTCCTTTCGAAAGATAGAGTTCCCTCTCCAATTTTTCAGCACCCATCCCTTAGAAAGCCCTTCATTAAGAAGCCTTTCAGCAATTATACCTTAATGAAGGTGAATTACAAATGAAACAGATCACGAAGTTTAGTAATCCCTTGAAGGCGTGATCCCCCCGTCCCCTATAGAGGAGATCGCACCCAACAGAATCGAACTCGTCAAAATCTGCCTCCATCATTTGATGAGATTCAAACTCTTTAGGAAATCACGGGCCACTTCCTCTGCTGGCTGCTTCTTACCATCGACCGTATAGTTTAAAGTAGCCATCATGGTATCACTGATTTTCCCTGCCAACTTGTTCAGGATATCGACCACTTGAGGAGCCTTAGCAAGGAGATCATCTCTAACGACTGGGGCAGCATAATAGGGAGGAAAGAACTTAAGATCATCCTCCAAGACAACTAAGTTGAATGCGGGGATACGACCATCGGTTGCGAACCCCGAGATCACATCCACTTGATTTTCTGCGATCGCCTTATAGACCAGTCCAGGGTCCATTCCCTTCTGGTCTTTAAATTTAAGGTCATAAGATTTTGTAAGCCCTGGGACTCCATCAGGCCTTGCCAAGAACTCAATGGTGGCTCCGAAGATGAGATCCTTTGCATAAGGCTTTAGATCGGAGATCTTTTTAGCCTTCAGGCGATCTGCATCGGCTTTTCGCATCACGATGCAATAAGTATTGTTAAATCCCCAAGGTTTCAGCCAAGTCAATTTAAACTTCTCCCCATACTCCTTTCTTACAATCTGGTAGGCCTCATCAGGATTTCCCACTGCCGGCTTTTTAAGAATGGCAGTTAGGCCGGTTCCCGTATACTCAACGTAAACATTGATATCACCACGGACAATGGCCTCATGACATATGACTGTTCCTCCCAAACCTATCTTCCGGTCCACCTTGAAACCATTGTTCTCCATCAAAAGGGCTACCATATTTCCTACTACGGTCTGCTCTGTAAACCCTTTTGATCCAACAATGATCACGGGTTTCTCCTGCCCCTTCGCTTCCTGAAAAAAGACAGAAATTAAAACCACACATACCACGGTCATCACCAAAATCATTCCAATTCTTCTCATTTTACTCCCTCCTTTTTGTAATCGAAGACCCCTATTGATTAGGTCCTCTTCTTAACCGCCTCTCCACAACCCCTAAGAGCATGTCTGTACCAATGGCTAATATTGCTGTTGGTATGGACCCAGCGAGAAGAAGGTTCCTGTCCGCCATCACGATTCCTTGGAAGATCAGATCGCCTAACCCTCCGGCCCCAATCAAAGCAGCCAATGTGGCCACACTGATACTCAATACCGTCGCTGTTCGGATGCCTGCCATGATCACCGGAAAGGACAAAGGAAGCTCAACCAGAGTGAGGATCTGTCGGTCTTTCATCCCTATCCCCCTGCCCGCTTCAGTGAGTAAACGATCCACATTTGTGATGCCAGAATAGGTGTTGTTGATGATCGGAAGAACACCTCGAAGAACTAAGGCAAAAACTGCTGGTTTCAAACCAATCCCAAGGATGGGGATCACCAGCCCAAGGATAGCAAGGCTTGGAACCGTCTGGCCAATGTTTGCTGAATTGACCACCACATGAGCAATCTTGCGATACCGTGTGATGAGAATTCCCAGGGGGATGGCAATGACCACTGAGAGGAGAACAGCGATGGCGCTCACCTCTATGTGCCGTAGGGCAGAAAGAAGGATTATTCCTCTCTTCTCAAAAAGATAGAGCAAAAACTCCATTTCACCTCCTTTCGGACTTCAATGTTTTGTCCAACCTTTTAAGATCGATGGCGCAAACCTGGGGGCGTCAAAAATCTTTCTAACAGGATAAAGAAATAATCTGTGCCAATAGCGAGCAAGATAACTGGAACCGCCCCTGCGATGATCTGTTCGGTGTAAACACTGGCAATCCCTCTGAAGATTAGCCAGCCTAATCCTCCCGCTCCGATATAAGCGGCAATGGTGGCCGTGCCAATGTTCATGACCGCAGCAGTCCGAATACCCGCCATGATGACTGGAAGAGCCACCGGAAGTTCCACCATTCCCAGGAACTGCCAACTACTCATCCCCATGCCCTTTCCTGCCTCGATCACAGCCCGATCGATTTGAGTAATCCCCACATAGGTATTCCGGATCAAAACCAGTTGTCCGTAGAGTATCAAGGCGATCACAGCCGGTTTCACCCCAATCCCGATAAAAGGAATGAGCATTCCAAAAAGGGCAAGGCTCGGGATCGTATAGATGACGCCAGCAATCCCAATTACTGGGGTCACAAGTTTTTTTATTCGGGTGATCACTATTCCAATGGCTACTCCAATGATGGTCGAGATAATCACAGCCATCATCGCAACCTCAATATGTTCCAAGGTGAGTTTGAAGATCAATCTCAAATTATTAATAAAATAGCTGAGAATGCTCAAGAGGCCCCCTCCTGATTCCACCCTTCTGAAGAGAAGAAACAGGCAAAATGGGTCATCGTCACAATTCCTTTTAGTCGTTCTTCCTCATCGACTACGGGCAGCCAAACTACCCCTTTTTTTAACATTAATTCTAAAGTCGCCCTGATCTCTTCTTCTGTTTTCACGGTAGGAATGTCTCGATCCATCAATCCTTTCACACTTCCCTGATTTCGATTTGTGAGAAGCTCGAATCGAATCACCCCTTGAAAGACCCCCTGATCATCCACAACCAGAAGGATATCGCTCTTTCTCTCCTCCATCAGTTTTTTTGCTTCAACAACCCCACTTCTTTCTGTAATATTATTCAATGCTGGCACCATGATGTCTGAGATCCTCAATAGTTTCATAAGTTTTAATCCACAGTCTTTGCCCACAAAATCCTTCACAAACTCATCAGCCGGTTCTCCCATGATCTTCTTTGGAGTGTCGAACTGCACAATCTTTCCAGTTCTCATCACAGCAATCCGATCACCCAACTTGATCGCCTCGTCGATATCGTGAGTGACAAAGAGAATGGTTTTTTTGATCTTTGAACGAAGTCTCAAGAACTCATCCTGCAATTGAGCCCTCGTAATCGGATCAAGAGCTCCGAACGGTTCATCCATCAAGATCACAGGGGGGTCAGCCGCCAATCCCCGGGCAACCCCTACCCGCTGCCTCTGGCCACCTGAAAGTTGATGAGGATAGCGATCTCTGAAAGCTGATGGTTCAAGGTCTACAAGCCTTAGAAGCTCATCGACCCGCGTTTCCTGGGTAGTGATAGACCAGCCGATCAGTCGAGGAACAAGAGAAATATTCTGTGCTACTGTCATATGAGGGAAAAGACCTACGTCCTGGATCACATAACCAATGCTACGCCGAAGAGCGATCACATCGATCTTAGAAGTGTCTTTCCCATTCAAGTAGATGGTTCCATCGGTGGGGTGCTCTAAACGGTTCAAGAGTTTGATGGTCGTCGTTTTTCCGCATCCCGAAGGGCCTAAGAATACGACACATTCCCCTTCATAGATCTCGAAGCTCAAATCGTCAACGGCCTTCGTTCCCCCCGGAAAAAACTTGCTCACTTTGTCAAATCTGATGATCGTATGAGCCACCGGTTCTAATCCCGTTCCTCCACTTTATAAGGAACTTTCGATCCCTTAACAAGGAGAGGTTCCCAGAATCGGCCGGAAAAAAGAGCCAACTCAAAAAAGAAGATATTACAAATGGAGAAAGGTGTCAAGATTAAACGATCACTCGCAGAGGCCCATTTTGGTTGGGCATGACCTCCAAGGGGAGGTAAGGCGGTGGGTGGTGCTTTATGAAAAACGACTGACAGTTCCATAGACTTTCGATGGAGCAAATGTTATATAGGGGAAGAAACTTTTGGACGACCTCTCCATTAAGAGGAAGAAGAAGGCCGGAGCTGACGAAGCAAAGGTTCTTTGGGGTGAGAAGGAAAACTGGGCTATTTCAGGAGAGGGGACTCCATTTTGATTGAAAAAAAATCACTGCTCACGCAGTTGGAAATCCTAAGCTATATCCTGAAGACTTTCCGGGGACGGCAAGGCACGATCATCTCAGGAAGGAAATCTATGGATTCCATTGTATTGGATAACATCACATTTCAATTAGGTGCAGACGATCTGGCAAAAAAACTGCACTTAAGAAAAGACAGCCCTCATGTTAATGATCTGAATCCCCTTATCCGCGAGGCCCAAATCATTGCCAAACCCAAAGCACTCTATAAAGTGGCATTCATCGAATCCAAAGGTGATGGTTACGTCACTGTGGACGGGATCATGTTGAAAAGCCGTGTCCTCCGCGTCAACTTGGATCAGGCTTATAGAATCTTTCCTTATGCAGTTACATGTGGCCTGGAATTAGAGGATTGGACAAATGATATGACCGATCTGTTACAGCGCTACTGGGCTGGAGCGATCAAGGAAACCATATTATTGAGGGCTATTGATTTTCTGAAAGAACACCTGATCGAATATTATCAGCTCGGGCAAGTTTCCAGAATGTCTCCAGGATCTCTCTCGGATTGGCCGATTCAAGAACAACGCCCGCTTTTTGCAATTCTCGGTAACACAAGAGATCTTATTGGGGTTCATCTTACCGAGGGTCTCATGATGGTCCCTACAAAGTCCGTTTCGGGGATATTGTTTCCTACAGAAATAAATTTTGTCAGTTGTCAATTGTGCCCCAGGGAGGTGTGTCCTGGAAGAAAGGCCACCTATGATAAAGATCTCTATGACAGAAAATACCGCCTAAAATAGATCAGGGCTTTTTGCCGGTCAAGAAGTACTGCTTCAGATCTTCCAATTTCAGTTCAGCCAACTTAAGGTTTTCCAAGGTACGACCCGTGGCGTAAAAATCAGTATCGTTGGCCACTGAAGCCAGGTGGATCATAGCCTCATACGTGGGCATCGATACCCCTACCTTACGAGCTAACGAGAGAGTCAGGGAGGCTCCCATCGGAATATCTTCGGTGACATAGCGATCCTGCATGCTGATCGGCCCTTGGCTTGAGGTAACGGCAAATTGTTCGACACTCATGTTGAAACAATCCCCAAAAATCTGATCATAGGTGTAGGGATGGTATCCTAACGCTTTAAAAAGTGCTGAGCGTTCGCCATCCATCCGGTAAATGACCTTCTTCACCGAAGGGGTGAGCCCTTCTTTGTACATCCAGAACTCCCCTTTTGAGTATTCTATTCTTCCCATGTTGAGCAAGGCCCCTAC
>Ga0315294_10003342_pt1 | contig 17475 bp, 23 predicted proteins | sample YL17G13_40_MG_FD_203626 | JGI IMG/M metagenome (GOLD analysis project Ga0315294, IMG submission 203626) | Sediment microbial communities from Yellowstone Lake, YNP, Wyoming, USA - YL17G13_40 | ecosystem: Environmental > Aquatic > Freshwater > Lake > Sediment | place: USA: Wyoming | collected... | reverse complement strand
AGGGTTTTTTCGTCAGCTTCTTTTGAAGCGACTGTGGCTAAGTAAAGATTGTTCACGCGAACGATTGTTGTTCGGCTGTCTACGCCTTCGAAGGTCACAGAGTCCAAGCCACCTGCGGCTTTTGCTCTTTTATTGATGGCTCTGAAGGCTTTTATGGTGTTTTTTACTGTTGTTTCGTCGGTTTCTCCGTCTTTGGCGAGAACGTTTTTGTTCTGATTAAAAATGAAGGTGCGCGATACCTCTGGGCACACGTTTTTGATTTCGCTCAGAGTGCTTTTTAGGACTAAAACACATTCTTCAGTGCTCATTCCTTAGTGCTCCCGCGTTATTTTCCTATTGTAAAGTTATTTGGTTTAGTAGATTTTGAAGAGGATACGTTCAGGGACGCCATCGTTTTCCACCACGAGATACTTGAGTCCTTCTGTGTCGCCAAGTTGGTCTAGCCACTTGAGTGCTTCGTGTGCCTTCTGCAGGACGAGTAATCGTTCTTGGAAGCTGCGCACGACGGATTCTATGGCGGTTAGCTCGTGGAATGGGTTAGCGTCTAAGATTATGTTTAGGCTGCCGACTGTTATTTCGCCTAGGCTTTCGTTGGATGCTTTTTTACCTGCGAGTTTCAGGACGACTTCGCGGATTTTCTTTGACTTTTCCGCTATAGTTCGTATGTCGTCTAGTCTGCGTAGGTACTCGCCTAGCGAGCTTTTTGTATCGCCTATTTCTTTGTCTAGGCGTTCGGCTAGTTCTTCTGCTGACGCGTATTCTTTTATTTCAACTACCATGATTTTTCGCTCCCCTCTTGTTTTCTAAAAAAACTAAAGAAGGAATGTTAGTGATTTCCTCACCAACTCCCTGGTTTTTGGACAAAAAGTCTTTGTCCTCTTCTTATGGAACTACCTGGGTGTATACTAGATTATTACCCTTGCCAGTAGATATTTTGATGGTGATGTCGTCGCCTGTAACCGGTACAGTACCGGCAATGCTTACGGTCACTGTATCGCCTTTATCAAGTGTTAACGATGGTGTGGCCGCCGAACCGCTTATTACGAGCATTGCACCAGCTACGTTGTTTAAGTAACCTGTTTTGAGATCAACTACGGCCTGACCTGTGTTTTGAACAGTGACTAGGACGGGATCGACAGATGTGTCAATATTTGTAATTGTTGCTTGTTCTGCGTTTCCCATTAGGCCGATGGACATTCCGCCCATCCATGCTGCGACGACTACGCTGACTGCGACTGTGACAGCGATGAGTATGATTGATGCGACGACGGGGCTAAGGGCTTTTGCATTCTTACCAAATTTCCTAAGAGTTTTATTCATTTTCTTTTCATACCTCCCTTGATATCATTCGTGTATGTTAGGAATTCGTGAGCCCATTTAAATCTTGCGTCTTAAGATATTATACTGGCTATTCGTACAACAAAACTACAGAAAAAAAGAAAAACAATAAACGTAGCGCCTATTAAAACGGCGGAAGAGAAAGTGCGCAACAATTCAGCGACTATACTCTAGCTCTCGTTCATGTCTCAAGTTCGTCAAAAAAGCCAAGAAGAAGCTTCGCGACCTTCTCGCCAAACTCAGTCCGCAAGTAATATTTCTTCAACGGATCAATGCGCTCGCTCTTTGCAAGGCCTAACTCTTCAATCTCAATCATGCGTGACCTGAAAGTGCCATCGCTCAGCGTCAACTTGTTCTCCCGCATAAAATCCTTTGCATTCTTCCACTTGCCCCTGTTGACATGAAGCAGCAAAAGACAGTCTATGGCGTGGTCTTTCTCCAGCATGGTCTTGATGGCTGAAAGCTTAGAGTCGGTCAGGATCCGCTTAACCTTCTCCTCTTCTCCAATCTTCTTCATTGTTTCATCAACTCACTCTTGTTTTCATTTCTGTTATGCAGATTAACCTTAAAAGCATTTAACCTATATTACGATTTATGAAACATGTCAAGATACGCTACTCTCACTACAGCAAAGTGAATCAAACAAAAACCAAACCACTTTATAAACAAATCCCTCACGCTTAAACCAAAAAACGGAGCGCAGCCAAGAAATCAGCAGCGATATAAAACACATCGTCCACTAACGCTCCGCCGGAACTGGAAAAAATTACCCGAAATTCCGGGCTTCTTTTCTCTTCTCAGCTTCCTCGTAGAATCGCAAAATCTCATCAATGATTTCGACATTGGAGAGAAGCATTCGCCTGCAGCAGTACCTTTTGACGCCTAAGCTGTCCAATACGTCTTTGGCGTTTTCGCCTGTTCGGATTCTCCGGGCAAATTCTTCCCATCGATCTCCAATGAGTTTGCCGCAGGTGAAGCATCTCACAGGAATAATCATTCTTGCTTGTTCTCCTACCTGTAACTCTTCTGCTCCCTGGCTCTTGCGCCTGGACCACCGAACTTCTTCGACTCCTTACTTCGTGCGTCTCCTGCAACCATGGTTCTATCATATTCAGTGAAGACCGTGCGCAGATGAGTGCTCTTAGTCCACTTCAACAAAGCGTTCGCAATTGCCGTGCGAGCAGCTTCCGCCTGACCCATATAGCCACCGCCCTGAGTTTTCACATCCATGTCCAACTGTTTCCAGGTGGTTTCTCCAGCCTGCAGGAGGGGTTCCATTATTTTTTCACGTGCCATTTCTGGTTCTAGAATCTCCAGAGGAGTCATGTTCACGCGTACTTTTCCTACGCCTTGCTTGACGATGGCGCGCGCTGTGGCGGTTTTTCTTTTTCCACTAACAACTAGTACTTTTTTGCCTGGCATAATTATGCACCTTTGTTCCATCCTACTTCTACAGCTAACTCAGCAAGTGTGAAATGCGGACCCTTCAGCTTTGACGCTTGAGCCTGTTCAACCGTCTCCATTTTCCGGTCTTTAAGCTCTTGGGGCACACCCATGTATACCTTTAGCCTCTTGTAAGCGTTTTTTCCTTTCGGCTGCCTCCAGGGCACCATTCCCCTGACGGTTTTGCACACTATGCGGTCGGGTCTGCGGGAGTGGAATGGCCCTCTTTCGGGAGCTCCGACTTCAAGGAACTGTTTGGCTTCTGCCACTTTGCTCTTTTTCTTTCCAGAAATCACGATTTTTTCTGCGTTAACTATGATTATTACTTCGCCGTTGAGGAGTCTTTTGGCGATTTTGCTGCACATTCTGCCGAGAATAAGTCCTTCGGCGTTCACTACTACTGTTGAAGTTTTTGCTGCTTGCATCTTTTTCACCCAATTATCTTAACGTTGGAGCCCTTGGGGTTTTTTTCCACAAGTTCAGAGATAGACATGTATTTTGCTTTTGCGGCGGTCAATTTTTCTTTTGCCTTCTCTGAGAGATTAAACGCGGCTACTGTTACTGCGTGATCCAGTGTGCCTGACCCTAGGACTTTGCCGGGGACTACTATGGTGCCGTTTTTCTCAGTGTACATGTTTATCCTGCTCAAGTTCACGGCAATGCGGTGCCTGCTCGGTTTAGACAAGTGTTCAGCCACGTCTAGCCATATGTTGGCTTCTTTCTCTTTGCTTTGCTTCTTGAGGAATCTGATAAGTTGTACGATTTCTGGGTTTGTGGATTTGGTTTCTCTCACTTTTGTTCCACCTTTAGCTGTTCTTCAAACTCTTTGAGTTGTTTATCCAATATCTTTGTTGCTTCCTGCAGTATTCGTTCTGGAGGAAGCGCGCCTGTTGACTCAATGTTCATGATGAAAGCGTTCTTTTCCCAATCAACCTTTATGCCTTCGTCTTTTTTCGGGCAAGCCTCTACGCAGTCCATGCAAAGGTTACATGCCAAGAGGTCTCGAACGTCGATTTTGTTTCCCTTCATGGCAAGTACTTTCTTGGGGCAGATGTCCGCGCATTTTGTGCAGTCTTCGCACGGTTTGGTTGGAACCGCAATTTTCGGGTAATATTTGTATGCACATACGCAGACGGGTTGCCATTTCGCGTGGACTTTCCCTTTTCCAAGCCTAGCGTAGGCTTCAAGTTTCAGTTTCTGCCCCTTAGCCAATTTCATGATTGGCACTTTCTCGGTGACTGGAATTACGCCGGGGTTTTCTGAGACCAGTTCCCCAGAGTAAACTGTTCTTGTTCCCTCGTTTGACTCCGCGTTCAACGTTAATGTGACGCGGCACAGAGCACAGCCAAATTCGCTTTTGCATTCGCAATCTTCAGGGAGATTATAACTGTCCAAATCCGTTTTTAACGGGACAAGGCCAAGCCTGTGAGCTATCATCTCATCCTGCAGAATCGACGAGTTCTCTATCATCACGACTTCGTCTATAGCCATGCTTGGGACTTCGGCAAGACCTATCCTACGCAGAGCGTTCATTAAGGGGACATCTGCGTCCTTGACGATTATTCGAAGGTTTGTCTCGTCTTTTTCGAGCACTTCTATTTTCACTTATTTAGACACTCCACAAGTGACTATGACAAAGCTGTGCGTTCAATAACAGCATAAGTGCATTATTTCAATTTTTCTGTTAATAAAGGGGAAAGTGAAGCGACTATACGCGTCTGCCTCTTCTGCCGCCAGGTCTTCTTGTGCCGTCATGCGGAATAGGCGTGCATTCTTCGATGCGTTCTATGCGGAAACCGAACCTCGCAAACGCTCTGATAGCTGCTTGAGCACCTGGTCCGGGCGTACGTGGACCTGAACCGCCTGGCGCGCGGACTTTGATGTGTATGGCAGTTATGCCTTTGTCTCGGGCTACTTCAGCGGCTCCAGTAGCAGCGCGCATGGCAGCGTAAGGTGAAGATTCCAAACGGTCTGCTTTGACGTACATTCCGCCGCTTGTGCGGGCGATGGTTTCTGCGCCTGATATGTCAGTTATGTGAATTATTGTGTTGTTGTAGGAGCTAAAGATGTGGACAACTCCCCATTTCTCATTTCTTTTGCTGCTCAAAATCTACCGCCTCTCCCGCCTCTTCTTCTATCTCTTGGCTGGGTTATTACATGCGGTTTAGTCACCACAGTCATGGCGACACGGGTTGGATGTGCCGGGTTGGTTAGCTGGCTCTGAGCGGCATAGTTGATTAGTGGTTCTTCTTCTCGTGAAACGATGTAGCTTGGGACTGTAACTCTTCGGTTGTCTATGGTGATGTGCCCATGCGTTATCAACTGTCGAGATTGATGAACGGTTTTGGTTAAGCTCTTGCGGAAAACTATAGTTTGAAGCCTCCGCTCAAGAATGTCTTCAATTGACAAGTCCAACACGTCGTCTAAGACGGCTGTTTCTTGGAGGACACCGAGTTTCTTTAGGCGCGTCAGGAGCTCGTTCTCCATTTTCATGCGTTCCTCAGGTGTTCTGCCGATAAGTGAACGTGCGATGCCTCTGAACTTGGACAACAACGTTTCGTGGCGCCAGAGTTCATGCTTGTTTCTCAAGCCGAAAGTGCCAAGGAGTTTCAGCTCTTCTTGCAGGATGTCTTTGCGCCATGGGAAACGTGGAGTTTCAAATTTTCTTCTCTGCCTTTTAGGATCGCCCATGTTTACTTGCCTCTTTCAGCTGCTGGTGCGCCTCCAGGCTTCGCCATAAGCGCCTTCTTCTTTACGCCTAAGGCTTTGCCTGCTCTTCCAGTGGTTTTGGTTCTTTGTCCGCGCACTTTCAGGCCGTATGCGTGGCGGTATCCGCGCCAAGACCTGATTTCTTTCGCTTCGTCAATGTCAGTTTTTGTCCTCAGAACAAGATCGGCAGTTATAAGATGCATGTCTTTTCCTGTTTCCGAATCTTTCCTTCGGTTAAAGAGCCATGTAGGTAAATTGTATTTTAATGGGTCTTTTATGATGTCTTCTATTTTTTGGATATCTGCTTCGGTGATGAAACCTGCCCTCAAATCAGGGTTTACTCCAGCCTTTTTCAGTATGGCGTTGGAGAGGCTCAGGCTTACCCCTTTAATTTTTGTTACCGCGTAAGAAACCTTCAGCGTACCGGCTGAGTCTGAACCTAATATACGAACTATGTAACGAAATTCCTGAGATGACATTATTTTTTCTTCCGTTAAGTTTGAAGCATATACGAAATGAGTCAGTATTTATTTAAACCTTCCTTTCACAAAACAGTTATCAAGAGATTTACGCGAACTTAAACTATCGCGGTTCTCATTTCCGAAAAGGCGAGCTAAATCTAAATAAAACAGTATGACAACAACGCAGAGAGCAGGAATACAAATGAGCTACGTAACCATTATTGGTTTGGCAGCAGCCGCAATTACAACGATTTCGCTTTTTCCTCAACTATTGAAGGTTTGGAAGACGAAATCCACCAAAGACATTTCCCTTGGAACATTTTTACTTTTTTGCGGCGGCGTGCTCCTTTGGTTTATTTATGGAGTTTTACTGAATGATCTGCCCATAATGATTGCCAATTCTTTGGGTTTCATACAAGGGCTCATTATTCTGATTTTCAAAATAAAATACAAATGAGACAAGAAGACTTCTGCCGTTTCCCAACAGAGAAAACTTCACAGTGCCGGTTCTACGTAGCTGAACCCTGGCTTCACGGCTAAATTCAGCCTATATACAAGGGAGGGGTAGTCTCCTCAGAGCAATAGGTGTTCTCTAGGAAATCTGAAGCATAAAAAAGAAAAGGTTAAACTTTGGGCTTAGTAGGCGTATACTCTGCCATAGGGTCTATGGGAATACGGCACAATCTTCATGAACTTCTTGCCCATGATTTTGTCGAAGTCAGCATCGAAGTAGCTGCAGTAATCCTTGACTAAACTTTGAACCACTGTTAAATCGCTCTGGTTGACGTCCATGATTTTGACTTCCTGCCCGAGATGAGTGATTTCGCCTCGCACGTAGATTATGCCAGCGTGCATCCCTGTGCCTACGAACCGCGCCCTGTGCTGTTCGCCGTCTTTTAGGGTTAATCCGAGAACCATCAGGACTCCGCCTGCCATGTACTCGCCGAGGAAATCTTGTGCAGTTCCACCTACAACCAAGTATGGTTTCTTGCTCATGTACTGCTTCATGTGGATGCCTACTCGGTAGCCAACGTCGTCTCGGATGAATATCTTGCCGCCTCGCATGGCGTAACCGGTGATGTCTCCAGCTCTGCCATGCACAACTATTTGACCGTCATTCATGGTGTTGCCTGTGCAGTCCTGCGCGTTCCCGTGAACCTCTATTCTCGGGCCATCCATGAAAGCGCCCAAATCGTTTCCAGGCGTTCCGTAAATGTCAATCTTCAGCTTGTTCTTCAAGTCTGTTCCGATGTATCGTTGGCCGAATACGCTGTATATCTCTATTTTTTCAGCGCCATGACTGTCAAGCGTCCGTAGCAGAGTGTTGAGTTCTCGGTAGTGTAAGCCGTCGGCGTTCACTTTCCATACGCTGTTTTCCATTTTCACGCGGGAAAGGAACTTGGCGTTTACTCCAGCCATCATTTTGTCTTCCACTGCAACCATTTTCATCACATTCTCCAGTAGATTCTGTTTTTTAGTCTCCTGCCATCTTTACGCCTAAGATTTTCAATTCTGTATCCGTCAAGCCTACACCACGCAGGTGCAGACGGTTGCCACGTAAACTTTCGATGGCGTTTATGCCCATGCCGCCCATCATGTCTTTGATTTCCATGCTCCAGCCGCGCAGAAGATTTGTTAATCGTTCTGAGGCAATGTCTGGATTGATTCTCTTGCTGGTCCAAGGGTCACTTGTGGCGATGCCCCATGGACATTTTCCAGTGTAGCATTTCTGGCAGACAGTGCAGCCCATAGCAACCAACGCGGCGGTGGCAATGTACACGGCGTCAGCGCCCAAAGCTATGGCTTTCACGATGTCACCGCTGCTTCGGATGCCGCCAGCCGCAACGATTGAAGACTTATTTCGGATGCCTTCCTCGCGCAAACGCTGATCCACACTAGCAATAGCCAACTCGATAGGTATGCCAACGTTGTCTCTGATGACCTTCGGAGCAGCGCCAGTTGCACCTCGTACACCGTCTAAAGCGATGATGTCCGCACCTGCGCGAACCATGCCGCTAGCTATCGCCGCTGAGTTGTGAACCGCAGCAATCTTTACCGATATAGGCTTAGCATAGTTTGTAGCCTCTTTCAACGCGTAGATTAACTGTCTAAGGTCCTCAATTGAGTAGATGTCATGCTGAGGCGCAGGGGAAAGCGCATCCGTGCCAATGGGAATCATGCGCGTCCGTGCAATGTCGTCAGTAACTTTCTCACCAGGGAGATGCCCACCAATGCCTGGCTTTGCGCCTTGACCGATTTTGATTTCCACAGCAGCGCCCGTATTCAAATATTCGGGGTGCACACCAAAGCGGCCTGAAGCCACTTGAACAATAGCGTGGTCACCATACTTGTACAGTCTCGGGTCTAAACCGCCTTCGCCAGTGTTAAAGTAAGTTCCAACTTTCGTGGCTGCACGGGCTAAGGATTCGTGAACGTTCAGACTAATGGCACCATAGGACATGGCTGAGAACATTATCGGAGTCTCCAGTGTTAACTGCGGAGCAAGCTGAGTCTTCAACGCTATTTCGCCGTTTTCCAACTCCATTTCAAGCGCGTCTGGCTTCGCACCAAGGTATGTTCTGATTTCCATGGGTTCCCGCAACGGATCAATCGAAGGGTTCGTAACTTGGCTAGCGTTCACTAACAAGCGGTCCCAGTAGGTAAGGTTTGGCTTGTCCGAACCCATGCCTGTCAAAAGCACACCGCCAGTTTCAGCTTGCTTCTTGATGTCTTTGACGATTTCAGATGTCCAGTTCGCGTTTTCTCGGTAGGCGCTCGGGTTCTTCTTTATGGTTATGGCGTGAGTGGGACAGAAGGTTACGCAGCGTTGGCAGTTGACACAGTTTTCGTCCTTGCTGCGGATAACGTCGTCTTCGGCGTCGTAGGTGTGGGTTTCGTATGTGCATTGGTTGACGCAGACTTTGCAGCGGATGCACCGCTCTTCATCGCGTTCTACAAGGTACTCGGGTGGTAGGTAACTCTTCATTATTGTCGTGCCTCAATGCTTGCTGTAACTTCTACGAGTTTCTTTTCGCCTACTCTCCCGATGACTGGCTCGCCGCCTCTTGGAGCCCAAAGCTCATCCAATGTCGGCGACACTAAGCGTATCGAGGCTTCCTCAGAGGACAAGTAGAGCAAGTCTCCCCTTTTGCCCGCTATCATGGGGCGCAGCTTGATTCGGTCGGTTAACCCTATCATTTCGCCATGATGCGCTACGATAACGCTGAAGGGACCATTCATCAACAGGCTCCCATATGTTTGGCGCAACGCCCTAAGGGTCAAGCTGTTTTTTGATTGTGACGAGCCAATTTCAGACCAGAAAGGTGGAGCCAAGATTTGCGAAACTATCTCTATGGGCAAGCGCTGTCTCCGCATGAGCAGGTCGAAAGCGTAAGCTAAAACTTCCGTGTCTGTTTGCAGAGTGCACTTGTATCCATACATTTCGAGGTAACGACGGTTTATGCCGTAAGAAGAGAGTTCGCCGTTATGGACCACTGTCCAGTCTAGGACGTTGAATGGGTGAGCGCCGCCCCACCAACCTGGAGTGTTGGTTGGGAATCTGCCGTGGCAACTCCACAAGTATCCTTGGTAGTCTTCGAGGCAGAAGAAATCCGCTATGTCTTCAGGGTAGCCAACGCCTTTGAAGACGCCCATGTCTTTGCCGCTTGAAAACACGAAGGCTTTGCCCGTTTCAGTGTTGATTCGCATGACAGCCTGTATAACGCACTCATCGTCTGTCAGGTTCTCAGGTCGTCTCTTTTTAGGCTGGACGAAGTACCGCCACACCAACGGCGGATCAATAACGTTGGCTGGTCTTGTTTGTATCTCCTCGTCGTAGATTATGTTGAAGCATGAAGCCAGTATCCTGTCGGTTTTCTCTTTGGCGTCTCTGCTCAGGTACATTATGTGGAAAGCGTAGTAGTCTTTGAAGTCGGGGTAGATGCCGTAAACGGCGAAGCCGCCGCCTAAACCGTTGCTCCGTTCATTCATGTTTGATATGGCTTTAACGGGGTCTTTTGATGAGAAGCGTTTGCCTTCAAGGTTCATCATGCCGAATATGGAGCAGCCTGCGAAGTCCTTGTCGTTGTTGAAAGGATTAACAATCATTCTGTCAAGTTCGTTCATTATTATTCACCTATGTTCATTTTTCTCCGTAAAGGCGCTGGCAGCGTGGCGAGTCCAAAGTTTTCTGTGAGGAGTTCTGGCTTGAGCTTTTTCACGTTGACGCGGTTCTTCATCAGGTAGAACAGTATGCCTGCTCTTTCGATAGCGTTCACAAAAGTCATGCCTACTATCACGTTGTCTTTAAGCACTATTTTCTTGTAAACGTTTTTCTCGGCGTCGTGCTTGACGAGTATTTCGAATGTGCTGTCTTCCTTTGGGTTAGCTAAGCCAATGGAGATTATTGGTATATCGAAGTACTTCAGGGCGCTCATGTTGGTGCCGCCTGAGTAAGCCGTCTTTTTTCCAGCCATGTTGTAGCCTGCAATCTTGCCTCCCAAGGTTGCGAGAGGCCAGAGAGGCAAGAGGCGGTTCTGGTTCAGTATGAAGTCGTATGCCTCAGCAACATCGCCGCTAGCGTACACGTCGGGAACGTTTGTTTGCATGAAATTGTCGACTATGATGCCTCGATTAGTTTTCACGTCTGTCCCCGCCAATAGCTCTGTGCGTGGGACAACGCCGATGGCGACTATTACCAGGTCGGTGGGTATCTGCTCGCCTTTGGTGAGGCTTACGCTGCCGACTGCGTGGTCGTTTTCTGGTTTGCCAATTATTCGTTGAACGGATTGGCCGGTGACTGTGGTGACGCCTGCTTCTTTAACAACGTTTTCAATGATGTCTGACGCTTGGGGGTCCAGTATGAGGCTGAGAATCTTATCCTGTAGTTCTACGAGGGTTACTTTCAATCCGCGTTTTACGAGTGCTTCGGTGACGCTGATACCGATTAGGCCTGCGCCGATGACCACGGCTTTTTTCGCGTTGATGGCGTCGATTTTTGCGGCTATGCGTTCAGCGTCGCTTATGGTGGTGAATGTGAATACGCCGTCTTTGTCTGAGCCTTCCATTTTTGGAACGAAGGGTTTTCCGCCTGTGGCGATGAGGAGTTTTTCGTAGTTGATTTTGTCGCCGCTGTCTATTGCGACTGTTCTCTCAGCAAGGTTTAGGGTTACGGCTTTTTTGCCTGTTAACGCTCGGACAGCATTTTTTGTCCAGAATTGGTCGTCGCGGGTTTTCATTTTTTCCAAGTTTGCTTTGCCGCTGACGAAGTCACTGATCATAGGTCTGGAGTATTGTGGGCAGGTTTCTTCTGAGATAACTGTTATTGTGCCGACTGGGTCGACTTCGCGTATGGCTTCGACTGCGCTGATTCCTGCTGCGCAAGCGCCGACGATAACGTACTTTGGCATTAGTGTTTCGCCTCTTTGCATTCTAATGCGCCGTTGGGGCAGTTGGCGACGCATGCGGGAATGTCGAGTTCGATGCAAGCGTCGCATTTGGCTACGACTTTGCCTTGGACGTCCATTTTGATGGCGCCGTAGGGGCAGACCATGATGCATGTCCAGCAGCCCACACATTTTTCTGGGTTGTGTGTGACTAAGCCTGTTTCTTCGTCTTTGTGCATGGCGCCTGTTAGGCACGCCTGTGCGCAGGGTGCGTCTTCGCAGTGTCTGCATTGGATGGCGAAGGAGACTGGCTTGTTCATTTCGAGTCGTACTCTGCTGATTGGGCGGGGTTTTTCTCTGTTGTAGGCTTTCACAGGGTCTTTTGATTTGGAGTATTGGACGGTACAGTAGACTTCGCAGAGTCCGCAGCCCATGCAGTGTTCTTGTTTGGCAATAATTCTTTTTACCATGATGTTTCACGTTTTTTTTGTTTGGTTAGCGGGGACAAGTGAGCATGGAAATGTAGAGTTCCATGTTTTTTGTGCATAAAACCGCGTTGCTTGTGATTGTTTGTTCGGCGGAGTTTATGCGCTCTTTGCATGTGTTCATTGGTGTTAGTATCCCCTTGGTTCTTGGAGGTTAGCCTTTGTTAGTGGCATGTATTCTATATAACTGTAGTGAAAATCATTTATATGTCAGGTAATGAACTATATACTGTATATGAAACATATACACAGGTGAATGTTCATGGCAGAAAAAGATCTTGGCTACAGAAGAGTCCAATCCACCGGAAGAGGCTCATACATCATTTCTCTCCCGAAAGAGTGGGTGCAAGACATCGGGCTGAAACGTGGAAGCGAAATAGCCTTCAACCTGCAACCCGACTCAACGCTTAGCCTTATCCCGAGAAAAATCAGTGAGAAAACCGAGGGAGACGAAAACTCGCTCAAAGAGTACTATATCAGTGTTGACCCTGAAGAGGACTTGCAGTCAACGTTGAGAATGATTCAGGCATTGTATGTTATCAGCGCTGACATAATACGAATACACTTCCGAGGCGCAGCAGACGCATCGAAATGCAAGACGGAAATCAAAAACTTCGCCAAAGACACCTTCCTAGGCTCAGAAATTATCGAAGAAACTGCCGATGAGGTTACGCTGCAGATTCTCATCAAGCACTCAGAGTTTCCTATTGAAAAAGCCGTCAGGCGCATGGCTATCATCGCGCTTTTAGCCCACAAAGACTCCTTCTCAGCTTTGAGGAACAGAAGCAAAGAACTCTATCAGAACGTGCTTAACGCTCACCACGACGCGAACAGGCTGGGTCTCTATGTTGTTCGCCAGTTAAAGTTCGGCATAGAACATAACATGCATAGGGAACTAGGATTCAAAACGCCCAAAGAATTCCTCCTGTACAGGATAATAGTGAACGACATCAAGGACATTAGCGAAAACGCGCTGAACATAATGAACAATTTGGCAACTTTCCAGAAACTCATCGATGACCAAGTGCTCTTCATAAAAGACCCCATCGATGAGGAAGTGTATTCGCAAATGCTCAGCTTCAACGCCCTGGCGCATCAACTGTTTGAAGACGCCACCAAAGCCATGTTCAAAAGAGACTACAACGATGCGGAAGTGTTAATCCCCAAACGCCAATCCTACGTGACCTTGGAGAACGACCTTATCAGGCTCATGAGCAGTAAGAAACTGGACCCGAACGTCTCCGCAATTCTCAGGCTGGTGCTGGACAGTTCAAGACGCATACTCGACTACGGACAAGACGTCGCCGAACTAACACTAAACAGGACAGTAGAAGAACTATGCGCAAACTTTGCTATTAAATAGCGGCTGTTGGACTACTTGGTCAGTTCTAGTTTGAAGGTGTTTCTTACCGATTTTATGTTCGTGAAGTGGTTATCCATGGTGCACAGCGTCAAGTTTCTTCGGATGCACACAGAAGCGATTAGTATGTCGACTGCTGGGAGAGGGCTGCCCTTTCGGAGTAAGGCTGCGGAAATCTTTAGGCTTTCGTCGTAGTCGTCAATGGTTGGGTAAATCACAGCTAATTCTTTGAGGTCTAGCGCTTTGGGAAATTCTATTATGTTGAATATTGTCGTGAAGCCTTTTACGTTGCGTTTGCCGCTTTTTAGGAAGTTTATGAGCTGGTTTGTGTCGTAGACAACCTCTTCCATTCCAGCTTCCTGCCTTTTTCGTAGTATTCAACGGCTTTCTCCAAGCCCACGCAAGAAACGTCCAAGTTGGAATCTTTTAGCATTGTAGCCAGTTTTTCAGACGCCACCACTCCGCCTTCGACTATTTCGAGCCGTCCGACGTATTCTACTAACGCTTTCCTGACGACTTCGCTCCATTTGACTTCCGAATACCTCTTCATCGTGTCATAGAGTTCCTGCGGGATTGAAATCGTTATGTTTACCATGCACGTAATTATGTGAATACACAGATTTAAGTGTATATTCATGCAAGAAAGAGCACAGATGAAGCTAGAACATGGCGGAGCCAAAGCTGAACCGAACAGTAGAAGAAATATGCGCAAACTTCACCATCAAATAACACCCAGAACACAACAGGGGCTTATGCCAGCGCTTAAACCGTTTCACCACTTTGACAAAATTTTGATAATTTATTGAATTTTTTAACTACATTAATGGAAGAATAGATACTCAACCGTTTCCTTCTGATTTTGTCAATTCAAGGGCAACTATTTTACACCCTACAGAAGGACAGTTGAATTTGCGGTTCACTTAGCGTTTCAACGCTTTATATAAGGGGGGTATAGTCTTTTCCGAGCGCTAGAGTACAGTACACATCTGGCAACTAGAAGCAACTAACAGCAACCAATTTACAAAGCGGGTATAAATTCCGCCGAGCACAACAGATGCTCCAGAAAATCAAGGGTTCAAGCGCAAAACAGGCAAGATTCTGCCAAAAAAGACGTTAAACGTCAAGTTTTCTTTTCCGAAAGCTAAAATAGGAGCTGAAAAGATGCTATATTCACCTGAGGAAAAACCGTGTCATCAATCATTGAAGACCTCATCGCTAGGAAAATCTTCAACAATCGAGGAGAAGAAACCATCGAGGTCGACGTGGTTACCACAGCAGGCTTCGGAAGAGCCTCAGCTCCCGCTGGGAAAAGCCGCGGAAAAGCCGAAGTCATCTACTACCCAACAGGTGGAGTGGAAGCAGCCCTCAAGAAAGTCGACGAACTCATATCGCCTGAAATGGCAGGATTAAACGCCGACTTCCAAGAAGAAATCGACAGCACCCTCCACGAGATTGATGGCACCACAAACTTCAAAATCATAGGCGGAAACACCGCATTCGCCATATCACTAGCCAACGCCGAAGCAGCCGCAAACTCTCACAGCCTCTTGCTATTCCAGTTCCTCGGCGGAACAACAGCCAACACACTCCCGTACCCGCTTGGAAACTGCATATCTGGAGGACAACACGCACGCGGCAAAGCACCCGACATCCAAGAATTCCTCGCGCTACCACATGGCGCAGAAACCTTCCTTGAAGCGGCAACCGCAAACGCCCAAATCCACAAAAGAATCGGAGAAACCCTCAGAAAAAAAGACAAACTCTTCACAGCAGGCAAAAGCGACGAAGGAGCATGGATAGCCAACATAGACGACAACGAAGCTTTTGAAGTGATAGCTAAAGCCTGCGAAGAAATAGGCAACGAACTAGACTTTGAATGCGGTTTTGGCATCGACATGGCATCATCATCGCTCTGGGAAGAAAAAGAATGCATATACGACTACACAAACGACGGAAAAAAACGAGACACAGGCGAACAACTCGAATACATAAAAGAACTCATCGAAAAATACCACCTCACATACGTCGAAGACCCATTCCACGAAGAAGACTACAAAAGCTTCGCAGAACTCACCAAACAAACCAAAAACTGCCTCATCAGCGGCGACGACTTGTTCACCACCAACAACGAACGCTTAAGCCACGGAATCAAACTTAACGCAGCAAACACCATCATAATCAAAGTCAACCAAATCGGCACAATAACAGACGCACTGGAAACCATCCAAAACGCCCAAAGAAACGGATACACATGCGTAATGTCACATCGCAGCGGCGACACAACCGACTGGCACATCGCCCACCTAGCAGTAGCCTTCGGTTGCCCACTCATCAAAACTGGAGTAGTTGAAGGAGCACGCATCGCAAAAATAAACGAATTAATCAGAATTGAACATTTCCTAGGTAACAGAGCCAAAATGGCTGATTTAAAAATCTAAATAACGGAGAAAAAAAAATGTCAGAAGATGAAACAAAAACAAATTCGCAACCTGAAACTGAGCCCGAAACAGAAGAGGCACAGGAAAGTAAGGTTGTTGAAAACGAAACAGAACCACAAGAACCTGAAACTCAGCCAGCGCCACGGGAAGCTCCAGTAGCAGAAGGAGAAGAACTCCTGCTATCGCGAGACACACTCCTGTCAGCAGGCCTACACATCGGAACAAGGATGAAAACCAGAGACATGGAACCATTCATCTACCGAGTAAGGCCAGATGGATTATTCGTCCTGGACGTCAAAAAAACCGATGACCGCATAAGAGTAGCTAGCAAATTCCTCGCACGCTACGAACCCTCAAAAGTCGCAGTTGCAGCAACGAGACTTTACGCGCATGAACCAGTCAAAAAGTTCTGCAAAGTAACAGGCGCAACACCACTCGTAGGCAGATTCATCCCCGGAATGCTCTCAAACCCACTATATCCAAACCGTGTGGACCCAGAAGTCATCGTCGTTTCCGACCCCCGAGCAGACGCACAAGCAGTCAAAGAAGCCTCAAACGTCGGCATACCCATAGTAGCCCTGTGCAGCACAGACAACGAGTTCGCAGGAATAGACTTAGTTATCCCCACAAACAACAAGGGCAGACGCGCATTAGCCATAATCTTCTGGCTCTTAGCAAGACAAGTGCAACGGGAAAGAGGCGAATTAGCAGCCGACAAGAACCCAACAGAAACAATCGATGACTTCGAAGCCAAAATCTCCAGAGAAGATGAGGAGGAAACCTAAAACCGATGGCGAAAATTCGGCGTCCAACCGTCGCAGGAACCTTCTACGAGGGAAACGCCGAAGCGCTAAAGGCACAGGTTGAAAACTGCTTCCTCCACCGGTTTGGCCCAAAAAAACTCCCCGAAGTCAACAAGAATGGATCCAGAAAAATTCTGGGTCTTATTTGTCCGCACGCAGGATACGTTTATTCGGGTCCTGTGGCGGCTCACGCTTTTTATGAATTAGCTTTGGATGGCAAACCAGATGTTGTCGTAATTCTAGGTCCAAACCACACAGGCTACGGAAGCGCATTGTCGGTTATGAATGAGGGTATGTGGCGAACTCCGTTGGGCGACGTGGAAGTTGACGCTGAAGTTGCCAACGCGATGGTGAAGGAAATAAGCATTCTGGACGTGGATGAACTTGCGCACAGACATGAGCACTCGATTGAGGTCCAGCTTCCGTTTCTCCAGTACCTGTACGGCAACGAGTTCAAGTTTGTGCCCGTTTGCTTCTTGATGCAGGACTTGGAGTCAGCCGTGGAGGTTGGCAGAGCCTTGGTTGAATCGCTATCAGACAGGAACGCGGTGGTGATTGCTTCTTCGGACTTTACGCATTACGAGCCGCAAGCAAGCGTGAACAGGAAAGACTTGGCTGCCCTGAAAGCCGTGGAAACGTTAGGCGCGAAACAGTTCTATTCGATTCTGGAAGCGCAGAATGTGAGCGCATGCGGCTACGCACCCATAGCAGCCTTGATAACGTTCGCTAAAGGTTTAGGTGCCGAAAAAGCAGAACTCCTAAGCCACAAAACCAGCGGAGACATAACTGGCGACACATCCAGCGTAGTCGGCTATGCCGCTGTAAGCTTCAAAAAATAGCGAGAACTGTTGTGCTCACGGAGACCTACCCCCTCTATAAAGACACTACAGTTGGATTGTTTACCCCCTCGATTGGTGTCTTATCCCTTCGATTTATCAGGGATTCATGCGGTCTAACCGTAAACCCCTTTAAGCAGATAAAACAATAGGATAGTGAGAATAAATGACTAACGAAACATGGAAAAAAGATGCAACGGTTAAACATTGGTTCACTA
>Ga0315294_10003341_pt1 | contig 17479 bp, 12 predicted proteins | sample YL17G13_40_MG_FD_203626 | JGI IMG/M metagenome (GOLD analysis project Ga0315294, IMG submission 203626) | Sediment microbial communities from Yellowstone Lake, YNP, Wyoming, USA - YL17G13_40 | ecosystem: Environmental > Aquatic > Freshwater > Lake > Sediment | place: USA: Wyoming | collected... | reverse complement strand
AGATCGGCGGTTTCGGCGGACAGGGCGTCATCCTCAGCGGCTACATCATCGGCCGGGCGGCGGCCATCTACGACGGCAAGCACGCGACCATGATCCAGGCCTTCGGCCCCGAGGCGCGCGGGAGCGCCTGCAGCGCTCAGATCGTCGTCTCGTCGGAACCCATCGCCTATCCCTATATCACCACCCCTTCGATTATGATCGTCATGTCCCAGGAAGCCTACACAAAATTCTCGCCGGAGCTCGCCGAAGGCGGGATTCTGATCACGGAAGAGGAACTGGTCAAGCCCCACAACCTGCGCAAGGACCTGACACACTTCTCGATCCCGGCCACCCGGTTCGCCGAGGAGCTCGGCCGGAAGATGGTCCTCAACATCGTCATGATGGGCTTCCTTACGGCCGTCACGAGGATCGTCGGGGTCGAGGCGATGCGGCAGGCGGTGAAAGTGTCCGTCCCGAAAGGCACGGACCAGCTGAACCTCAGCGCTTTCAACAAGGGATTCGAGTACGGCGAGAAGCTCAAGTCCGGCGCGATCTGAGCGATTCTGTCATCCTGAGCGAAGCGAAGGATCTCACCATTCTCACGGCCATCCGACCCGTACTGTAGATCTGAGCAATTAGGAGTACGGTTATCGAGCCGCGGCTGATCTCCGGAACATAGGCGGCGTCGGCGGGGCCGGTGGAAGAGGCGGCGGCGGAGGCGGCGGTGGGGCTAACGAAGGATTGTCTGAAGCCGGCGCGAACCGTCGAAGGATTCCGTCTGCCGCGTCCTTGATCTCTTGATCGGGGTCTTGAGCCCTGAGTGTTTCCAGGATGGGTTTGGCTTCCTCCGGAAAAGCCTTCTTCCATTTGGAGAGGACATCGAGCGCGGCCAGCTTGATTTCTTTGAGCCGCGACTTCAACGAGCGCAGAAGGATCGGCTTGGCCGCTGCGGAGGCGCTCTCATATCCCCAAAAGCTCATCACGGCTTCCGCTGCGACTCGGGGGTCGGGATCCTCGACCGCTTGAAACAAGGCCTTCTGGATTTCGGGGTCCGCCTTCATGTTCCCCAAAGCGAAGACCGCCCCCTGCCGGACGACCGCCTCCGGATCTTTGGCCAGCAGGACGAGCTTGGGGATCGCAACGCCTGGGTCCGGACCGACTAAGCCCAGGGCTTGGGCGGCCGCCGAGCGGACTCTTCCGTCGGAATCGGCGAGCGCGGCCATCAGGACGGCGGCCGCGCCCTGCGCGCGCTTTTTCAGTTTGGCGAGGGCCATAGCGGATCGGATGCGTTCCGGCGCCGAAGGGTCCTTGAGTCCGGCCATGAATATCGGGACGAGGCGTCCGCCTTCGTCGCCGCTGAGCGGCAAAGAATTCAAGGCGGCGTCCCGGACGGCGGGATCGCCATCCTTCCAAACCTTGGCCAAACTCTCGGCGACGAACTTCTTGTTGCCGTCCACTGCCAGCAGGGCGGAGACGGCGGCGAGTCGGACGGCCGGATTGGGATGGCCGAGGGCGTCGCTTAACGCGGGCAAAGCCGGCCCTCCCGCCCGGGCGAGGGCGACGCCGGCCCGGTCGCAAAGCGGGCTCTGCCCCCTGAGGAGAAGATTTTTAAGCGGGGGCACAGCGGTCGCTCCCATCATGTCAAATGGAACCCGGAATTCGAATCCTTCGATGGCCAGCAGCTCGGGTATTTTCGGAACAAGGAGAGGTCCCAGATCGCGCATGGCCGTGACGGCGGCGTCCTCGACTACCATGTCCTGGTCCCGGGACGCGGCCAGGACGATGTCGACGGCCGCGGGAGATCCCGTTTTACCGAATCCTGCAACGGCCAGGGCTCGAATATCCGGGTTCGGTGAGCGGAGGGCCGCTCTCAGAGTCGGGTAGTCCGGCCCGTCCACGGCGGCCAGGCCGAGCATTCCGCCCCATTGAGCGGTCGTGTTCTCGGACGCCAGGGCCGCCTTGAGTATCGGGATCGCTTTTCGCGCCTGCGGCCCCATGGCATTGAGCGCCCGGAGGCTGAGATCGGATTCGAGGTTGAGCTCGCCCGAGGTCCCCCGCTTGGCCAATTCCTCCGCAGCCGCCGGTCCCATGGCGGCCAAAGCCCGCCCGAGGTCAGCCAGGATCCGCTCGAGGACCGGGTCACCCTTAATCCCCTCCTCGGCGATCCGTTGGAATCGCGGCCCGAGGATGAGGGTTGCGTTGACAAAAATCGTGTCCAATCCGCCGGGACCAAGTTTGGCCAGGGCGATCACGGCGGCGTCCCTGACCTGCGTGTCGGAGCTTTCGAGACGTTTCAATTGGTCTTCGACGCTCTGGCCGCCGGACGCCGGAACGGGTGTTCCCGACAACGCCAGGGACAAAATGAGAATCGGGGCGATCGCGAATCGGATCAACCAACGAGAGCGTATCGTCTTTTTCATTCGGGGCTGAGCCTCCTCTTATTTCAAAGTAAATCTGACCGTTACGGTAAAAATGACCCCTCGCGGCACCCCATTGATAATGGCCGGCTCATAAATCCATTGCTTGACCGCCGTGAGGGCAGCGTCATCGAGTAAAGGAATTGAACGCAATATTTGGGCATCGATGACTTTCCCTGCCGAATCCGTCGTGGCTTCGATGATGACAATTCCCTCAACCCTGGCCTGTCGGGCAACTTCAGGATATACAGCGTCAATCTGTTTGATTAATTTAGGAGGTTTCAATTCCCCGATGGCACGAACCGGTGGTGCCAAGCCCGGCGGCGCGGGGCCGCCCGCCGCGGTCGCCGATTCAATCTCTTTCAATAGGTCGCGAGCTTTTTGGTTGCCGGGCTCGATCTCCAGCGCTTTCTTGATGTCTTCGAGGGCGGCCTTAGGATCCCCTGTTTTTAACAACAGCTCTGCCCGACTGGTCAGGACCGCCCATTCGTTCGGCTTGATCTCCAAGCTTCGGCTATAATCGGCTAGCGCGCCCTTGTCGTCGGCTATTTCTTGTTTGATCGATGCGCGGACATTGAAGTAGATCGCGCTTGAAGGATTCAGCGTGATCGCCTGGCTTATATCCTGAATCGCGCCGGCGTTATCGTTTGTCGCCTGCTTGATCATGCTTCGGAGAAAAAAAGCTTCGGAGTTTTGCGGGTTAAGTGATATGGAGGTTTCGCAATCCTCGAGGCTTTCCGGGAAGCGGCGCAATACGAGTTGGCACTTCGAACGTTCATGATAAGCGGCATGATCCAAGGGATCGAGCAAAATAGCCTTTCCGTAATCAGCGATCGCGCTTTCGTAATCGGATTTCAAATGCTTGACCTCGCCGCGCTTGCGGAAGGCGACGCCATTCTTCGGATTCAGTTCGATCGCCTTGGTATAGGCGGCGATCGCTTCGTCGAGGAGGTGCTCTTGGACCAAAGCGTCGCCCTGTTTTATCAAGTCTTCCACGGTCTGGCCGGAGACCGACGGTTCATTTCCTGGAGGAGAATATCGGCCGGCGCCCGGGAGGCTCGAAGCGGCCAGGATCATAGCCAGGACACCGATGATCCATGGCTGATAAAAATGCCTACAGCGATCCTTGAAATCCTTCATGGCCCGTCTCCTTTTTCTGATAAAGGATCATCTCCTTGAGATGCGCCAGGTTCCTTTGACGGTTACGTTCTCCATTCCTTGAATCGCAATAACGAACGTGGCCTGTCCCTCGGCAGACGAGGATGATTTCACTGTCCCGATAAGCGTTCCTCGAACGCTGCCTTCGGCATCCGCGTGGCTGAATTTCATGTCGAAAGCCCCGGTTTGTGGATTAAAGTTCCCTTGCAGAGGCAGTTTTTGGCGTTCCTCCTCGTCCGGGACAGTGAAGACAATTTCGCCGGAAACCTGATTGTCGCCATCGATGGACATCGTTATCGGCATCGTGAAGCTGGCGTTTTCATTAGAAAAGGAGGCTTCTCCACTCCACGACGTGCCGGCCAACTCGGGCGGCCCCTGTCGCTTCTTTTCCTCCGCGGCCGCCTTGGCCGCCGCCTCGCGGGCTCTGGCTTCGGCCGCCCTATCTTCGGCTGCTTTCTGCTCGGCCGCATTTCGCTCGGCTGTCTTGGCCGCCGCCTCCCGGGCTCTGGTTTCGGCCGCCCTATCTTCGGCCGCTTTCTGATCGGCCGCTTTTCGCTCGGCCGCTCTGGCCGCCGCTTGATTGGCCGCCTCGGCCTTTTTCGCCTCGGCGGCGACCTTGACGGCATCCCGCTGTTGGATAAGTTGCTGCAGCCATTTTTCGTATTCCGGGATCCTCGTATGGCTGGGATCATCCTTCTTGGCCTCGGCGACCTCGGCGGCCGCCTCATCGAGGCGGCCCGCTTTGCCCAGGCTGAGCGCCTGGTTGAGATGCTGGGTGGCCGCCTGAGTGGCCGACTGTTGATTGGCGGTCTCGGCTTTTTTCAACTCGGCGGCAGCCTTGGCGGCGTCCTGCTGCTGCCGGAGCTGCTGAAGCAATTTTTCGTATTTCGGGACGTCTGGATGGCTGGGGTCGTCCTTCTTGGCCTCGGCGACTTCGGCGGCCGCTTCATCGAGACGGCCCTCATCGACCAGACTTTTCGCTTGCCTAATATGCTGGCAGGCCCGGAAGAACCGGACATAGCGGCCCGCCTCCGCGTTCGCTGGATCCAGACGGAGGGCTTCCTCAGACAGGGCCAGAGCTTCGTCGACCTTGTTCTGTTGGGCCTGGGCGTAGGCCTGTTTGACCTTTAGGTCCGAGATGAGCCCGTTTTCCCACTTTTCCAATTCCGGGATCTTCGGGTGGCTGGGCTCGGTCCTCTTTGCCTCGGCGACCGCGGCGGCGGCTTCCTCAAGCCGGCCGGCCGTCACAAATTCAGAAGCCCGTTCGAGGTACTGGGTGGCCCGGCAGATTTGCACGTAGCGGCTGGCGTCCGCGTTCGTCGGGTCCAACCGGAGCGCTTCTTCCGAAAGGGCGAGCGCTTCGGCTACCTTATGCTGCTGGAACAGGACGTCCGCCTGTTTGAGCTTGGCCGCCGCTTCATCCGCTTTCGAGGGGACGGCGGCATCGGTCTTCGACTTGGGCGGGGCGGCTGGAGCCTGGGCGGCTTGTTGCTGTCCCTGTTGCGCCGCGCCCTCGTTCTTTTTGGCCGTGTATTCCAGCTGTTTGATGTAAGCCTCGAGCGATGGATCCGGTACATACTTTAGGCTCTCGCGGTATTTAGCCGCCGCCTCTCGCAGCTGGCCTGCGTCTTCCAGCGCTTTTCCCTCGGTCCGGAGCCTCTGGGCCGTTTCGCGCTGAACTTGCGCTTGCTGCTCTTGTTGCGCGGCGCTCTCGTTCTTTTTGGCCGTGTATTCCAGTTGCTTGATGTAGGCCTCGAGCGACGGATCCTGCACATATTTCAGGCTTTCGCGATACTTGGCCGCCGCCTCGCGCAGCTGGCCTGCGTCTTCCAGCGTTTTTCCCTCGGTCCGGAGCTTCTGGGCAGTCTGGGCCGGCCCAGTCATTTGGTTTTGCTGTTTCAAGGCCTTCAATTGGGCTTCGGCCGCAGCCACAAGCGGGGAGTTGGGGACGAGTTCCTTTGCTTTGGCGAGTTCGGCGGAGGCGTCCTCGAATCGTCCCTTTTGGCCCAGCGACCGCACGTTGTCAAGGTGCTGAATCAATTGGACTTTTGTCGCTTTGAGCTGTTGTGTATAGCTCGATATCGGCCTGCTGTTGGGGTCCAGCGCGGAGGCTTCATCCGCCGCGGCGATGGCCTCGTCCAGTTTTCCATCGGCGGCCAGAGCGCTCGCTTCCTTGAGCTTGGCCATGGCCTCCGCGGCCTTCGAGGGAGGTTTGACGGGTTCGGATTTTTTCGGCTCGGGCGTCGGTTCGACGATGCTGACCGTGCGCTCGCCGGATCCCAACGTGATGCCTTGACTGTCGCGGACCGTCACCGAGATATTGAATGTTCCGGCTTGGCTGGCATTGCCGCGCGGTTCCTGGCTACCGGGGCTTAAGATCGTGCACCCCTCGGGTTGGGATTTCCATTCATAGCGGAGCGACGAGTCGGGCGGAGGAGGAGAGACGCTCGCCTTCACATAAAAGTCCTGGAATGTCCCGATGGCGCGCGGCACCTCGACCAGCCCCTTGGCCTGCTCGCTCCAGACGCGCGGCGGCGGTCCCATCAGGCGCGGTTCGCCGATTTTGACCTCGTAGGGCCTCGCCGTGACCGTGATGCTATTCTGCCCCAAGTCGTCGCCGCCGTCCTTGGCCTTGCCGTGGACCGTCACTGTCACCGGCGCCAGATCTTTGGGCTTATAAGTGTAAGCGCGGGAGTAGGCGTCCCCCACGACCACCTGTCCAGCGTTCAGAGCGTTGCCCTGGATCTCCCACCAGAAGGTGACGTACTTGTCCTGGATAGCCGGACTCATCGTGACATTGATTCGGACTTCCTCTCCCGGAAAGGGCGTGGACGGGTTGGCCGCGAGCGAGAGCTGCGGACTGACGACGTCGATCTCGATCTGTTCCGATTCGGCCACGGTCGCCAGCACCGGCTCCTCTTGTCTCAAGACATCTACCCAGACGCGGGTGCGTCCCAGCCGGGTGAAGACCGCGGTCGTCTGTAGGCCGGCGCCTTCGTGCGGCGTGTAGGTGACCTCCGGATGGGGCTCCCAGCGAAAGACGAAGGCTCCGGGCATGGGCTTGCCGGCCGCAGACAGCTGCGCCTGGAAGCCGTAGGGCAGCCCCAGTACGACCGTACCCGACGACGTGCGCTGGATCGTTACGGTCGGCCCTTCCGTGGTGACAGAGGCCGAGGCCGTGGCCGTCGCGCCTTTGGAATCGCTCACCGTGACTGTGAAGGTCTGCGTCCCCGACTTGTCCGCCGTGAAGGCAAGTTGATACGCGGCTCCCTGGACCGGCCCGGTCCAGGCGAAGGTGAAGGGCGGCGCGCCGCCGGTCGCCGTGGCTTTCAGCAGGGCTGTCTCGCCCGGGATAACCGTCGGCTTATCAATGGCGATCTGGACGCTCAAGCTCGTGGTCTTCGCTGCCGGCGGCAGGCCCGAACCCGTTGCCCCATCCCCCTTGGATTCGATTTTGAGACTCTGAACGATCGCCAGCATTTCGTCGTATGCTTTTTTACTTTCCGCATTTATGAACTCGATGGCTTCCGGATAGCCTTCTCCCCGGACGGACCCGCGTATTGTCACATGGGAAGTCCCATGCAGCAGCTCGGCGCTGACGGACCCGATGGTTGTCACATAAGTGGGCGTCCCGTTGGCATTGAATGTCCGCTCGGTATTGAACTTTTTATTCCAGATACCTTTATAATTCCCGCAAATTAAAGGCTCCCCGCTTTCATCGAGGACCTCCTTGTCGTCCCGGCTCACATAGATTTCGCCATTAACCGTGGCCGCGCTCTCGGACGTGGGCCGATATTTTTTTGAGACAACTTTTCTCTTGAGCCCAAACCCGTGGAGAGTTTCGCTTCTCGACCAGTCGGAAACAACGGATATTCCCGGCTCTTTTATTTTGATCGGTAAAGAAAAGACACGCGCGATTTCCTGGTCGACTTCCGCTTTGTTCCTGTCCTTTCCCATAAGGCGTACGCTAATTTGAAGAGGAACAGTTTTTATTATGGGATCGTAGTCGTAACTGGGATCATACTTTTCAAAAATAATCGAAGGAGCGGTAGTTTCGTTTTCATCCATTGTAGCGACAATCGGAGAACCAAAACGATTAATTTTCCATAGATATCTTCCGACTCTAGCGGCCATCTCCGGCGGAACGTTGACCGAGGCCATGATAGGATCACCCTGAATAACTTCAGCGGGGGCGGAAATGGCCAAAGCGCCGGGGCTGACGTCTACTCCCGGCACGTCTTTGTTGGTATCAGGAATCCCTTTGGCCTTCGCCTCTTTGGTCACTTTCGTGGTTTTATCTTTTGGGGCGGGTTCAGGCGGCGGCTTTTCAGGCTTCTTCAATTGGAGATGGCGTTCAAGGACGGCCGAGCCCGAATCCGGAGTCTGGACGAATCGGCCTTTGACCTCGATCAGGATTTCCGTTTTGTCCGTCCCTTTTTCGATCGTCCAGACCCCATCGATGACGACTTCCCCTAAAGCCGGGATCCGGTCGACGGCGCGGGAGACAGGGCCTTTGAGGTCGCCGCCCTTGACCTTGACGGAGACGACGACATCCTTGGCCGGATCGTCGTTTTCGACGTTTTTGATTTTCACGATCAGCTTATCGCCCGCGGCCGCCGGGTCCTGTTTGACTTCGAAATCGGGCCGAAGGGCGCTGAAGGTCGCCCGCCAGACAGTGTAAACGTTCTGGATCGAGTGATCCAGGAGTTCGTCGATTCCCCCCCAGACGACGTAAAGTCCCCAGACCTCTTTGACCCGGGTTCGGGTTTCGTCCGCCTCCGACTTGGCGAAGGATTCGAGGGCGGCTTGGTTGCCGTTTCCGGCGTTCAGTTGGGCAACGAGGAACGTCGTCGCGTATCCCGTCAGGACGCCGGCGGCCGTTATCTTGCCCCAGCTCCCCTCCCATTTGACATGGGTGCTCGTTTTAACCGAGGAGATCGAGCCGTCCCAGTACCAGGGATCGAACCAGTCGGCCGTTTTATCTGCCTTATAGACGTCGTACCAATAGCCGGCCGCTTTGGTCCAGTCCTCCGCGCCCTTCCCCGTCGGCCCGGCGATCTCCTCGCCGATCACGACCTTGCCCGATTTGATCAGGTCGATCGCTTCCTCGGCGGGCATCCCGAGGATGTGATAGGGAGCGTTCATGTCGGCCATGAAATGGGCGAAATAGGCCGCGGTATAGCCGATGTCGCCTCCAATCGTCGGCCCCGAGAAAACCCGATTCCGGCTTTCCAAAGCGGATTTCAGGCCGAGATAATGTTCGGCGATAGTGCTCGGCCCACCGCCTTTTCCAGTTGCCGGGTTGAAGTAGTGCTGTGTGAATTTGGAATTGCCCTTAGAATCCGGGCCCGGCCCAACGAAAACCCCCTCCGCGCTAACGACGTTCACCCCTTCATGGGCCTGAATCTCGTCGAGCGAAGGGAATTTGCTGCCGGGGAAAGCCGGATCGGCCGCGAGCTTTTTATAGGCCTCGTCGAGGATGTACTGATGATGGCGGGCACCGTAGACCACGCCCCAGCTGAGAAGCAGTCGGGCCGTGATGCTAAGGGATAGAGCGAATCCGATCAGGATCCATAAAAAGCGTTTTCTCATGTTCTCTTCCTCCCCTGAGCGAGAGCATAATCTATCGGCCGAGCTCATGTCAATTTGATGTGTGTATCAAGGCAACGCGATTATTTCCGCTTGGATTAGCATAACCTGCGTGACCATATTGTTCTTGTTGACATCTATCCACGACCGAGATTATTCTTTCTCCATCCGGTAATGAACGTTCTGTTCGAAGGAGGGAGAAAATGGCCGCTTTAGCTTCAACGGAGGTCCGCGGGACGAGCATCGTCCCCTACAACCTCGGCTACCGGTTTCTCAGGCTCTTCGCCGACATCCGCCAGGGCGAAGCCCCCAAGGCGCTGCTTCTGGCCGCGAACGTCTTTCTCATCCTCATGGCCTATTACATCATCAAGCCCGTCCGGGACGCGCTCCTGCTGGCCGCGAAAACACCCGAGTTCAAGAGCTACATGGGAGCCGCTCAGGCCATTCTCCTCATCTTCGTCATCAAGGGCTTCAGCCTTCTGTCCTCCAAGGTCGCCCGCCAGGTTTTGATCACCTGGGTGACGCTCTTTTTCATCTCCAACCTGGTCCTTTTCAATATTCTCGATTGGGTCCAGGTCCCGATGGGGACGATCGGCATCGTCTTTTACATTTGGATCGGGATGTTCAACCTGTTGGTCGTGGCCCAATTCTGGGGCTTCGCCAACGACCTGTACCTCGAGGACATCGGGAAAAGGATCTTTCCCCTGATCTGGCTGGGAGGAACCCTGGGCGCGCCTTTGGGCTCCAAGATCAATACCTGGCTAGTCAAGCCGTTGGGCGTTTACCCGTTGATGCTCATTTGCGGCGGCATCCTGGTGGTCTGCATCTTCATGACCGTTTTTATTCACAAAAGAGAGATCCGGAAGCTCACGGAACAGCCGGGAGGTCTTACTCCCGCGCTCGAACGCCGGAAAAAAGCCCAGGAGGAACCCCTCAAACGCGGCGGAGGTTTCCGCCTCGTCTTCAAGAGCCGCTATCTCTTGCTCGTCGCTCTCGTCATCGGCATTTACAACTTCATCAACGCCAACGGCGAGTATATGATCGGCAAGGTCATCTCGAACATCGCCGACAAGCTCATCAAGGAGGGAACGATCGTCGGCCTGGACAAAGCCCAGGTCGTCGATGGGTTTTTCGCCAACTACCAATTCTTGACCAGCATCCTGACCATCGTCATCCAGCTCTTCCTGGTTTCCCGCATATTCAAATGGGTCGGGATCAGCGGGGCGCTGCTCTTTCTGCCCTTGATCTCCCTGTTCGGTTATGCCCTGATCACCTTCGGCGCCACCCTCGTCCTGCTCAAATGGGTCAAGTCCATAGAGAACGGTACCGATTATTCCCTCATGAACACGACCAAGGGCGCTCTCTTCCTTGTGACCACGCGGGAGGAAAAATATAAGGCCAAGGCGGCCATCGATACGTTCTTCGTCCGGGGGGGAGATACCCTCGCCGCCCTGGCCGTATTCCTTGGGTACACATACCTGGCCGCCAAAGTCGAGGGTTATGCCATCCTGAACGTCATCCTGGTCGTGATCTGGATCGGGTTGGTGCTGATGGTCATCAAGGAGTACAAGAAACAAAAAGCCAGGGTGGACGCGAACCCCACGGCGGTTTAATTTTATGGAAGCGGGTTCACGCTTTACTTGATCAGAGTCAAGGCGGCGGCGAGCGGAGTGAGGAGCGAGGGGAAGATCCCGAAGACAAGAAGAACCGCGGCCGCCGCGACAAGGACGGCCAGGACGGGCACCGACGGTTCGAACCTAATGCCGGGGCGCGGCTCCTCCATATAAATCGCCCGACCGATGCGGAAATAATAAAAGAGCGAGATGACCGAATTCAGCGCCCCGGCCGCGGACAGCCAATAGAGACCTTTTTCCACAGCCGCCGCGAATATAAAATATTTCCCCATGAAGCCCGCCGTCGGCGGGATCCCGGTCAGAGCCAGCAAAACGACGAGGAGACAGCCCGCCGCCAACGGCGAACTCCGGGCCAGGCCGCCCAGGTCGGCGACCTCCTCGCCGAAGCCGGCCGACTTCCGGACAAGCAGGATCAGGCCGAAAGCGGCGGCGTTCATGAACAGGTACATGACCAGATAAAAGAGGACGGCGGTATGGGCCAATTGTCCCCAGGCCGCCAGGCCGATGGCCAGGTATCCCGCGTGGGCGATAGACGAATAGGCCATCATCCGCTTGAGGTTCGTTTGACCGAGAGCGGCGATATTTCCCCAGAACATGGTGATCAGAGCGACGATCTGGAAGATATAGGTCCATTGAACTTCGAACTTGGGAAATACGGTCAGGACGAGGCGGATGAGCATGGCGAAGACGGCGGCCTTGGGCGCCGTGGAGAGGAAAACGACCAGTGGAGTCGGGGCGCCCTCGTAAACGTCCGGGGCCCACATGTGGAACGGAGCCAGGGCGGCCTTGAAGAACAGCCCGACGAAGAAAAGGATCATGCCGATCAGGGCGATATGATCATTGGGGCCCGCCAGGGCTTTGCCGATCGCGGCGAAATTCGTCTCGCCGGTCAGCCCAAAGACCAGGGCCATCCCCAACAACATGACGCCGGAACTCAGCGTGCCCAGGAAGAAATACTTGATCCCGGCCTCGGCCGACCTCTGCTCCTTTTTGAAAATTCCGGCCAGAACATAGGACGGGATGGCGAACAGCTCGAAGGCGACATACGCGGTGATCAGATCGATGCTGGACACGGCCGCCGTCATCCCGATCAGGATGAACGGAATGAGGTAGTACATCTCCCCCGCTTCGAACTTCTCGACGCCGAAGAAGCGGAAGGCCAGGACCAGGGTCAGGATGCCGGACAGGAGAAAGATCGCTTTGAAATAGAGGGCGAAGGAATCGACTGAGAGACTGCCGGAATAGATCTCGCCCGGACTGAGGGGCGATAAGAAGAGAACCGCCACGCCGGCGATCAAACCGGCCAAGACCACATATCCGGCCCGGCGGGCTCCCCTCTTCTTGGCGAAGAGATGGACGAACATCGAAACGGCGGCCACCGCCAGGAGATAGATCTCCGGGACGAGGTATTTCAGCCCCGAGAGATAGGCGGAGGTATCCATCAGCGGGCCTCGGCTTTCGGTTTCGTCGTTTCAGCCGCCGTCGGCGCCGCCGCTGGAGCCACCGCCGGCCGAGGCAGCGCCGCCTCGGCATCCTTATAATATTCGGGATTGACGATGCGGATGACCTTTTCCACGGGTTTGTCGAGGACGTTCAGGAAAGACTTAGGGAAAATGCCGATCCAGAAGACCAGGACGACGAGCGGAAAAAAGGTGGCGAATTCGCGGAGGGTCAGGTCTTTAAGACTCTGATTGGCCTGATTTTCCAGCTTGCCGAACATGACCCGCTGATAGAGCCAGAGCATATATCCGGCGCCCAGGACGATGCCCGTCGCGGCCACGGCCGCCCAGACCCAGTTGACCTGCCAGGTCCCCATGATGATCATAAACTCCCCGATGAAGCCGTTCAGGCCGGGCAGGCCGATCGACGACATGGATACGATCAAAAAGACCGCGGCGTAGACGGGCATCCGCGACGACAGGCCGCCGAACTCCGCGATCAGCCGCGTATGGCGCCTCTCATAAATAATCCCGACGATCAAGAACAGCGCGCCCGTCGAAATGCCGTGGTTGATCATCTGAAGGACGGCCCCCTTGACCGCCATCGGCGAAAAGGTGAACAAGCCGAGCATGACGAAGCCCATATGCGAGACCGAGGAATAGGCGATGAGCTTCTTCATGTCCTTCTGCATCAGCGAAACCAGCGCCCCGTAGACGATCGAAACGAGGGCCAGGACGACGACGAGCGGGACGTACTTCCGCGAGGCCTCCGGGAAAAGGGGCAGGGAGAAGCGGATGAAGCCGTAGGTCCCCATCTTCAGCAGGACGCCGGCCAGGATGACCGATCCGGCCGTCGGCGCCTCGACGTGCGCGTCGGGCAACCACGTGTGGAAGGGAAAGAGCGGCATTTTGATGGCGAAGCCGAGGAAGAAGGCGAAGAAGACCCAGCCCTGGAGGGCCAACGGCAGGGTATTGCCGGCCTCGACCATGGCCGTGACGTCGAAGGTGTGATAGTGGAAATAGAGGACCAGGATGCCGATGAGCATCATCACCGATCCGAACAGCGTGTATAAGAAGAATTTGATGGCCGCGTAAAACTTCCGCTCCCCTCCCCAGATGCCGATGAGGAAGTACATCGGCACGAGCACGATTTCCCAGAAGACGTAGAAGAGGACGAGATCGAGGGAGAGGAAGACGCCGATCATCCCGACTTCGAGCAACAGGAGGAAGAGATAGTATTCCTTGAGGCGGTCCTTGACGGCCGACCAGGAGCTCAGCGTAGCCAGGAACATCAGGAGCGAGGTCAGGAGGATGAGCAGGAGGGAGATAGGGCGGCCGCCGTGGCCAGTCCCTTGCTCATCGACCCGCTTTCGACCGCGGCCGTGATCCCGGCCGTATCGAGTGTGCCCAGGACCGAGATCAACAGGGCCGCGCCCAGCAGGAAACCGAAATCCCCCACCCGGTTGGTGATGAAGGCTTTTTTCCCGGCGCCGGCCGCCGAGTCCTTGGTGAACCAGAACCCGATAAGGAGGTAGGAGCACAGACCCACCCCTTCCCAGCCGATGAACATCACGGCCAGGTTGGCCCCTAAAACGAGGATGAGCATGGCGAAGGTGAACAGGTTCAAGTAGGCGAAGTACCGGGCGTTGCTCTTGTCGTGGGACATATAGCCGATGGAATAAATATGGATGAGCAGGCCGACGCCCGTGACGACCAGGGTCATCACGGCGGCCAGCGAATCGTAGCGGAAGGCGAGGTCGAAGGAGACCGAAGCCGCCCGCCCGCCGACGAGCCGGACGACACTGCCCGGGATCCAGGAATAAAACGTCTTGACGATGACCGGCTCCGCCGAGCGGAGGAGGCCGACGAGACTGCCGACCGAGGCCAGGAAGCTCAGGCCGACCGCTCCAATGGCGATCGTATGGACCACTCGTTTCGAGAAAAAGCGGATCCCTAGCAGGCCGTTGAGGAGCACCCCAATGAGCGGGAAGAGCGGGATCAGCACGAACATCGGGTCATCCTTTGAGCTCGTTGAATTCGTCCATGTCGTAGGTCTTCTTCTGCCGGAAATAGGACAGGACCAGGCCGAAACCGACGGCCGCTTCCGAGACGGCCATGATGATGATGAAGATGGCGAAGATCGAGCCGCGCGGCGAGCGCATGTGGTAGCTCAGCCCGGCCAGGAGGACGTTGACCCCGTTGAGCAGCAGTTCGAGCGACATGAGCATGATGACCAAGTTCTTGCGGAAAAGGACGCCGAACAGGCCGATGAAGAAGATGAGCAGACCGAGACCGAAGACGGCGTTAATCGGGATCATGGAGCAACTTCTTTCGGGCGACGATGATGGCCCCGATGAGGACCGCCAGGAGCAGGATCGAGGCGATCTCGAAGGGGATGAGATATGTCGAAAAGAGCATTTCGGCGAACGAGGTGAAGGACAGCCCCGCCTCAGGGCCGGCGGGCGGCGTCGGCCGGTTGGTGAAGAGGACGTTGATGATCTGGAGAAACAAAAGCGCCGGCAGGGAGAAGATGAACATCCGGGGGAAGAGCTTCCGCCGCTCGGGCTTGATCTCGTTCAGGTTGACGATGATGATGACGAAGATATAGAGCACGACGATCCCTCCGCCGTAGACCAGGATCTGAATCGCGCCCAGGTACTCGGCCTGGAGGCTGAAAAAGACGCCGGCGACGGAGAGGACGGTGAAGGCCAGGTACATGACGCTGTGCATGGCGTTCTTCCGGGTGACGACGAAGAGGGACGACAAAACCGCCAGGGCGGCGAAGAAATAGAAGATGAGTCCGGCGATCATGTCTTCGATTCTCCCTGGAAGAATTTTTGGAGGTCCTTGCCCATCAGGTACATATCCTCCATGTGGAAAAGGAGCCGGCTCTTGTCCGCCGTGGCCATCCGGAATTCCTCGGAGAAGCGGATCGATTTGGGCGTCGTCGGGCAGGCCTCGACGCAGAGGCCGCAGAACGTGCAGCGGTCGAGCTTCCAGTCGTATTTCACGGGCCGCAGGGTCCGCGTCTCGGGATCGCGGACTCCTTCGATGTCGAAACAGTTCGTCCCGCACGCCCGCTGGCAGGCCTTGCAGGCGATGCAAAGCGGTTTGCCGTTCTCGTCCTTATAGAGGCGGAGGATCCCTTTGAACCTTTCCGGCGAAGGCTGGACCTCCTCCGGATATTGGATGGTGATCTTCCGGCCGAAATAGAAGCGCCTGGTCACGGCCAGACCACGGAGGATATCGACGAGGAAGAACGTCTTGAGGAACCGGCTGACCTTGTTCATAGGATGTACCTGATGAGAGCCACGACGAGGAAGTTGAGGAGGGCCAGCGGGATGAGCCACTTCCAGGCCAGCCGGATCAGCTCGTCGAATCTGTAGCGGGGCAGAGTGGCCCGGATCCAGACGTATAGATAAAGGAAGAACATGATCTTGACGAGATACCAGACGAAACCGGTTTAAACAGCAGCGGGTCCGCCTGGTCCTGCATGATGTCTTCCTTCAAGAACAGCTTGAAAGCGTCGGCGAACGGCTGGAGGATGCCCTGAAAGCCGACGCGGTTCGGCCCCAGGCGCTTCTGCATCAGGGCCACGACGCGCCGCTCCAGCCAGATCATGACGATCGTCATCAGCATGGGATAGAGGATGACGGCGACGATCTTGCCGACCGGGATGAGGACATCGAAGACGAAGCCGGTGTTCGTCATTTGTCGATCTCACCCAGGACGATGTCGAGCGACCCGAGGATGCCGACGATATCCGAAAAGAGGTTCCCCCGGCACATCAGCGGCAGGGACTGGAGATTGATGAAGGAGGGGGATTTCATTTTGACCCGCTCCGGCTTGTCCGTCCCGTTGGACCGGACATAAAAGCCGAGCTCGCCCTTGGGCGCCTCGATCGAGTGGAAGACCTCGCCGGCCGGGATTTTCAGGACCCGGGGCACATTGGCCATGATCTCGCCGGCGGGCAGTTTGTCCAGGGCCTGGCGGATGATCCGCGTGCTCTGCCGGATCTCTTCCAGCCTGACCAAATAGCGGTCATAAACATCGCCCCCATGGAGGACGGGGACCTCGAAATCGAAATCCTGATACGACGAATATGGGATGTCCTTGCGGATGTCCCAGGCGACGCCCGAGGCCCGCAAGGCCGGCCCGGTCAGGCCAAGTTCGATCGCCTCGGCCGCGGAAATGAGCCCGATGCCTTCGGTCCGGTGCCGCCAGATGCGGTTCCTGGTGAGGAGGGTCTCGATGTCCTTGATTTTTTTAGGGAGATCGTCCAGGCTTTTGCGGATCAGGGCGATCAGGGCCTCATCCAGATCATAGGGCACGCCGCCGACGCGCAGGCCGTGGACGGTCAGCCGCCCCCCGGCGTAGGTTTCGAGGATGTCGAGGAAGTCCTCGCGGTCCTCGAAGCCGAAAAGGAGAACGGAGATCGCCCCGATGCGAGCAACCGAAGGGAGCGTGGCAATCTCCAAGATAAGAATCTTTTTTGGAGATCACCACGTCGCTTCGCTCCTCGTGATGACATGCCCGGATCGCCACGTCGCTCTGCTCCTCGCGATGACAGGCTCTATCGGCAATTTCGGGATGGAGCGGTCATTTGCCTGAGCGCCGGGCTTTAAACTATAATTACCGATTCGATGGAAAGGGGAAATGAAAAATGGCCGCGACAAATGAATCCAAGTTCAAAGGCTTTTCGAAGGAAACGGTCGTTTTCTTCAACGGCCTGAAAAAGAACAACACCCGGGAATGGTTCGAAGGCAAGCGGCCGGTCTATGAAGCTCAGGTCATGGAGCCGGCCAAAGCCTTCGTCGAGGCGATGGGTGCACGGCTGAAAGAACTCCTCCCCCGCCTCAATGCCATCCCCAAGATCAACAAATCCATCTTCCGGCTGAATCGGGATACGCGGTTCAGCATGGACCCCACGCCGTACAAAACCAACCTAGGGATTTATTTCTGGGAAGGCGGCCGCTCGAGGATGGAAGGGACGGGATTCTATTTCCACCTCGAGCCGCCCCATCTCATGCTCGGCATAGGGACGTATCTGTTTTCCGATCAGCAGATCATACGCTATCGCCGGGCGGTCGTCGATCCCAAGCTAGGCAAAGAACTGGCGAAGATCGTCGCCGCCGTTTCCAAGCTAGATGGCTGGGAGATCGGGGGAAAACATTACAAACGGATTCCGGCGGGATTCGATCCGGCCCATCCCAACGCCGCCCTCCTTCTGCATAATGGATTGTACGCCGGGATGGAGACGGCC
>Ga0315294_10003340_pt1 | contig 17484 bp, 17 predicted proteins | sample YL17G13_40_MG_FD_203626 | JGI IMG/M metagenome (GOLD analysis project Ga0315294, IMG submission 203626) | Sediment microbial communities from Yellowstone Lake, YNP, Wyoming, USA - YL17G13_40 | ecosystem: Environmental > Aquatic > Freshwater > Lake > Sediment | place: USA: Wyoming | collected... | reverse complement strand
AAACAGGATGATGCGGCCGATGCAGTGGCGGTGGCGCTTCATCATTTGCAGAGAAGAAAGCTTCGAGCCTAAGCTTAATGCTCATTGTCCATTTCTCAATGACCAGTCAAATTTCAAGTTCCAATAACCAGAAATTCAATCTTGAGGAGAGGACAGCGGCTTTTGGTGAAGCTGTAATAAATTTTTGCAGGGGGATTAAGGCTGACAGAGTGAGCGATAAAATTGTCAGCCAGCTCGTGAGGTCAGGTACAAGCGTCGGTGCTAATTACTATGAAGCAAATGAGTGTAATTCAAAAAGAGACTTTTCTCATAAGCTAGTAATTGCGAAAAAGGAAGCTAAGGAAACGATGTATTGGCTCAGGATGATCAGTAGGTCAAATCCAGAGAAGAAAAGTGAAGCCAGAAAGCTTTGGCAGGAGGTCAGAGAATTCGTTTTGATTTTCTCCTCGGCAATCAAAAATAGCAAACTTGGTAAATGATAATTGGTAATTGAATGGTCATTGGAAAAATGATTATTGATAAAATCTTTCTTAGCGTTTGTAAGGAGCAATTGTGCCCCAGTTGAGACAAAACATCATTACCGGTGAGTGGGTGGTTTTCGCCCCGGAGCGGGCCAAGCGGCCGAGCGATTATATTTCCGTCTCCGCCGAGCGTACCCAAAAAAAAGAGGATTGTCCTTTTTGCGTGGACTCAAAAAGGAGCGAGTACGAAAAGAGAATTAAAGAGCATGACGGGCCTTTTACTTATGTCATTACCAACAAATACCCCGCTTTCGTTGAAGATGAAAGCACCTGCGCCGCTGCTTCCTATAGGGTCGAGGACGAATTTTATAGGATGAAGCTGTCACTTGGCGGCCATGACGTGGTGGTGATCAAAGACCACGACTTGGGCTTGCCGGACTTTTCTAACGCCGTTTGGGAAGATATGTTTCGCGCTTTTAAGGAACGCTATAAATATTTCAAGACGCTCTGCAACGTCGAGTATGTGATGCCGATCTATAACCACGGTCCGCAGGCGGCCGCTTCAATCGAACATCCCCACGCCCAGATTTTCGCCTCGGCGATTATCCCGAATATCATCTTTCGCGAGCTCTCCCACACCGCCAATTATTATTCCGACCATCATGAGTGCGCTTTTTGCGCGATGATTAAGCACGAACGGGAGCAAAACACCCGGACGCTTTTTGAAAACGAGGATTTTATCGCCTTTAGTTTTTACGCCGGTCGCTTCCCTTTTGAGGCCTGGATTTTGCCCAAGCGTCATATGAGCCAATTTGTTGACCTAAAACCCAAAGAAATGGAAAATCTCTCTGCCATTTGCCGACAGCTTTTTGGTCGCCTGAACGAAGTCTTAAATGATCCGCCGGTTAACTTCTTTGTTCACAGCGCTCCGACTGACTCGATGGGGCGGAACTTGGCCTATTATCACTGGCATCTCGAGGTCGCCCCGCGCCTCTCGCTGTACGGTGGCTTCGAGCTCGGAAGCGGTGTGACAATTGACATTATCGCCCCCGAGCAGGCGGCCGAGTATCTGCGCCTCGGGCGGACTAGACGAGCAAGGAAAAACTGAAGGATTAGATGACCCCCGGTACTTGTGATATTCTTTCTCTTAGGCTAATCTATGCCTAAGACCTTCTGAAACATTGCGGCCTAGTTTAGTTTTTTGTTTTTGAGGAGGCATTTATGAGTAGCAAAAACGGTAATGAGGGGCTGACAGTAGCAATGATTAGCGAACATGGCGACCCGATTGCCCCGCTCGGCGGTCAGCAGTCCGGCGGCCAGAATGTTTATGTTTATGAAGTCGCTCGAGCGTTGAGCAAACTGGGGATTAAAGTTGATGTTTTTACGCGTTGGGAGAGCCGCAAAGCGGCCAAGGTAGTACGCTTTGCCAGGCGTGCTAAAGTAATTAGATTGAAGGCCGGGCCGAGGCATTTTATCTCTAAAGATAAATTTGGGCCGCTGATGCCGGAATTTGTTGAGCGGGTCCTTGAGTATGCGCGGCTGAACAAACGTTCCTACGACGTAATCCACACCCATTACTATTATTCCGGCTGGGCGGGATTGCAACTCAAACATATTTTGGGTAAAAAGCTCCTCCATATTTTCCACTCCTTGGGGTTGATTAAGCATAGGGCGCTGGCGGAAAATGATCCTAGCCCAAAGGAACGCACGCACATCGAGAAAAAATTGATGCGCAACGCCGATGTAATTATTTCGACCTCACCGCAGGAAAAGTTGGATATGATGCGGGAGTACGGAGCAAGCGGCAGCAATGTTGTAGTTATTCCGGCGGGAGTGAATCTGCGGCGTTTTACGCCGCTCGATAAGATCAGCGCGCGACGTAAACTGAAACTACCGCAAGATAAAAAAATCGTCGTTTTTGCCGGGAAAATGGAGAAAAGAAAGGGCGGCGAAACGCTCATTAAAGCAGTCAAAGAAATTCAGAAGAACTGGCCGAAGATTTATAGTCAGCTGGAAGTTTATATGTTTTCTGGCGATCCGCGGATCCAGCGCAAGAAGGAAAAAAAGGAGACAACTACTCGCCACGCCTTGAAAGATATGATTCGCGATCTAAAGGTGGATGACACGATTAAACTAATGCCGGGTATTGAACAAGATGAGCTACATCATTATTACGGGGCGGCTGACGTGGTGGTGATGCCGTCATATTATGAGCCCTTCGGGATGGTGGCAGTGGAGGCGATGGCCACTGGGACCCCGGTAGTGGCCTCGAACGTTGGCGGTCTGAAATGGACAATTCAAGACGGTGTGACTGGATTTCACGCTCGGGCAAAATCCGCCAAAGGTTTCGCTAGACAGATCGTAAGAATTCTCAAAGATCCAATCCTTGAGAGAAAGATGGGTCGGAACGGAATTGAGCAGGTGCGTAAAAATTATGCCTGGCTTAAAATTGCCAAAAAAATTTTGGCGATATACAAGCAACTGGCTGCCAAAGACACTGGGAAAAGGAAGTAACTAGCAAGGACGGAGAAATGAAAATCGCTTATTTTGTTTCTAACCGGAATATATTTCCACCCCAGCGGGATCAAATTGCCGCTTCGACTGATGTTGTGACTGGCATTATTGAGAATTTACGGAAAAAGCACGAAATCGTCCTGTATGCAGCCAAGGGTTCGAGACTGGAGGGGGTCAAAATTGTCGATCTTGGCAAAAAGCCGTTTCTTTTGGACTCGGGAATCGCAGGCAGCGATTGGGTTACTAAGGCCGTGGTGGGGATGAAACAGATTTATGTTGGGGAAATTTTTAAAGATGCCGGGCAGTATGATTTGATCCATCTTCATACCGACCCGATCTATATGGGGATGCCTTTTGCCCCTTTAATTGACACCCCGGTTCTATTCACTACCCACAGTCCTTATCGGGAGTTGGAAAAAGAGATTTTTTCTTACTATGACGGGAAGGTTTACCTATCTGCAATTTCGAAGAGTCAAGCCGCTAAGTTTCCGACCAAGACAGCTATTCCAGTAGTTTATAACGGTATCGAAATTAAGAAGTTTGCCTTCCAGGCGTCGCCTAAAGGATATTTTCTTTTTTTGGGAAGATTGGTTGCCGAGAAAGGGATCGAGGATTTTCTCGAGCTTGCTAGGCAATGCGAGGGAGAGGAATTTTATATTGCAGGTAAAGGTGATAAACATTGCACCGAACTGGTTGAAAAAGCGGCTAATGAGAGAAAAAATATTAAGTTCTTTGGTGTAGTCAAGAAAGAATCACCAACTTGGTTTGATCTTCTAAGTCAGGCCAAAGCGTTGATTATGCCGATTAAGTGGGATGAACCTTTTGGCTTGGTGCCGGTGGAAGCCATGGCCTGCGGCACGCCAGTTATCGCCTATAGCCAAGGTTCAATGCCTGAATTGGTCCAGGACGGTCTTAATGGTCTGCTTATCAGCGACCAAAAGGTTTCGGGTCTATCCAGAGCGCTTAAAATGCTGACGGCGCTATCTGCGAATGAGTATCAAAAGATGCGGCAAACGGCGAGGAGAGCGGTTGAAGACAACTTTACAGCAGAAAAAATGGCTCAAAACTATGAGCGGCTTTATCAGAAAATTATCGAAGATTTTGCGAGAAAAAAGGTAAGCGCCAATTTAACTTAGGGGAAAAATGAGAATTGCTCAAGTTGCGCCAGTTGAGGAGGTCGTACCGCCAAGAAAATACGGCGGGACAGAGCTTATTGTCAAACATGTAACAGATGAACTGGTTAGACGCGGTCATAAAGTAACCCTTTTTGCCAGTGGGGATTCGAAAACGACAGCTGAGCTTGTTCCCCTTGTACCCGAGGCGATAAGAGTGATGACGCAGGCGATCGGCCAAGAAAGAGTCAGAGAAGCCTGGAAGTATATTGCGGTTTCGAATTTAATAACGAAAATTAAGGAAAAAGGCAGCTTTGACATTATCCACCAACATTTCGGGTATAGAGTAGCTCCATTTGAAAAAGAGTTTAGCTCGCCAGTGGTAACCACCTGCCACCTTCCTCTGGGCTCTGATTATATTCGTCTTGTTTACGGGATGTTTAAAGATCATTATTATGTCACAATCAGTGACGCCCAGCGACGTGGTCTGCCGGATTTGAATTTTGTCGGTACGGTTTATAATGGCATTGATTTGGCGCAGTTCACTTATTCGGAAAAAACAGGCGATTATTTTGCATTTCTCGGTCGGATGTCGGCGGCAAAAGGCCCGAAGCAGGCAATTCTGGCGGCTAAAAAAGCCGGCGTAAAGCTTAAGATGGCAGCGAAGCTGGACGCAGACGATCGTAGTTATTTCGAAAAGGAAGTGAAGCCATATATCGATGGAAAGCAGATTGAATATATTGGTGAGATTGGGTTGAAAGAAAGAGACGTGTTTTTGAGGGAGGCCAAGGGCTTGCTTGCCCTGATTCAGTGGGAAGAACCATTTGGGCTATATCTTGTTGAGGCAATGGCGGCTGGTACACCAGTGATTGCGGTGGGCCGAGGTTCGGTGCCTGAAATAGTAAAAAATGGTGTTACTGGCTTTGTGACCAGCCAGTCAGCGGATGTTGAGGAGGCAACGCAGGCAATAGAGAGAATCTTAAAAATGCCTCCTCGGGAATATTTAGAGATGAGGCAAGCCTGTCGCCGGCATGTGGAAAAAAATTTTACCGTCGGAAAAATGGTAGATGGATACGAAGCCGTTTATCGAAAGGTGATTGAGGACTATAAGAAGAAACGGCAAGGGTAGAGCTCCTGGGACTTGACGCTTGTCTTGCGTGTTTGTGATAATTTATGATAATATCATAAACATAAATCAAAAATTAAAATTCAAAAATCAAAGTGACAAATCAAAATGTAAAAATAATTCCTCTCCGTTCTCTTTGAATTTTACTTTGTAATTTTGCATTTTGAGATTTACATTTTGAGATTAACGAGCGAAAGCGAGGAATATGCATTATGCCGTGATTATGGCTGGAGGGTCTGGGACTAGATTGTGGCCGATGAGCCGCAAATCAAAACCGAAACAGCTCCACAGTTTGATTTCGGATAAATCTTTAATCCAGGAAACCTTGAAAAGAGTTAAAAAAGCGGTTCCGGCAGATGAAATTTATATTTCGACGGTGGCCAAATACCGTGATGAGATTAAAAAACAGCTGCCGGAAATTAAGGATAAAAATTATATTGTTGAGCCAGCCGTCCGTAACACTGCCCCTTCGATTTTGTATATTGCCAAAAAAATTGTTCAAAGAGAACCCGAGGCCATAATTTCTACCTTGGCTTCCGATCATGACGTGGAAAATATTGAGGCCTTTGCCAGCATGATCAAAGCCGGTTTTGCGGCGGTTGAAAAATATCCGGATTATCTGGTTGCGATTGGCATTAAGCCGACTCGTCCCGATACCGGGCTCGGTTATATTAAAATTGGCAAATCGCTTGGGGAGATAAACAATGAGCAGATTTTTGAGGTGGAAAGATTTGTTGAAAAACCGTCATATGAAACTGCTGTGAAGTATGTTAAGGCCTGGGAATATTTTTGGAACGGCGCCTATTATTTTTTCAAAGCCAAAGAGCTAATTTCTTGGTTTAAAAAATACCGGCCGGCTGTCTCCCGTAAAATTGACCAGATGCTTGAATATGAGAAAAAGGGAAACGGCGGGGCGCGCCAGGCCCAGAAAATATACGAGTCTCTAAAAGACGAGCAATTTGAGTATGCTATTGTCGAACAGCCGGATTTCAAAAAAGTGCTGGCCATTCCGGCGGATTTGGGTTGGAGCGATGTCGGCAACTGGGGCACGCTCTTAGAAGTTTTAACCAACAAATTCGGTTCCAAAATTGTCTCCCGTGGCCATCATGTTGATGTCGGCAGCGATAATTGTTTGGTTTATGCCGCAGAGCAGTTAATCGCCACGGTGGGGCTGAATGGTATTATTATTATTGATACTCCGGATGCGATTTTGGTCGCTAATCAAGGCCAAGCTCAAGATGTAAAAAAACTCCTTGATAAATTTAAGGAGGAGGGAAGGCACCTGTATCTATAAAATCTCAAATCTCAAAATTCAAATCTCAAAATGGCAAACGATAATAAAAAACTACAAATCAACCCCAAGATTTTTCGGGCGTACGACGTGCGGGGAGTCTGCCCAAAAGAAATTGATGAAGAGGTGGCCTTTGAGATAGGCAAGGCCTTTGGGAGTTATGTGGGCGCCGAGATGGTCGTCGGACGCGATGCGCGGATCTCATCAAAAGAGATTTTTGAGGCGTTTGCGCGGGGTGTGAATTGGGTCGGTCAGGATGTGGTCAATCTTGGAGTTTGCACTACCCCAATGCTTAATTTCGCTGTGGCGCATAAGAAATTTAAGAGCGGGGCAATCATTACTGCCAGCCATAATCCGCCTGAATATAACGGGGTTAAACTGATCGGCGAAAAAGCCGTCCAACTAAGCTCCAGTGGGGGTATGGCTGAAGTTAAAGCGCTGGCTTTGGGCCACCAAGCTCGGGAGGCACAAAAAAAGGGCACTGTCCGGGATCTTGATATTCTGCCGGAATATATTGACTGGCTTTCAGGTAAAATCGGCCGGTTCACCCCGATTAAGATTGTGGCCGACGCCGGGAACGGCATTGCGGGACTGTCCGCTGCGCCGGTTTTCAAAAAATTTGGCCTCGAGGTCGAGGAGCTTTACTTTGAACCGGACGGGCGTTTTCCTAACCATCAGCCCAATCCTGCCGAGGAGAAAAATCTCCAGGATGTCATTAAAAGAGTGGTCGAAAGCAAGGCCGATTTGGGAATTGTTTTTGACGGCGACGGCGACCGCGCTTTCTTTATTGACGAGCGGGGCAAAACGGTTCAAGTAACATTTTTGCTGGCGGCGATTGCTTGCGAGGAGCTAAGAGCTCATCCCGGGGGGAAAGTCTATTACGATTTGCGTTTTTCCAAAAAAATCGTCGAGACGATCAGACGAGCCGGCGGCGTGCCGGTCAGAACCAAGGTCGGCAATCCTTTCTATAAGGAACGGCTGATCCTGCAAGGTGGCCTGATGGCGGCTGAATATTCCGGGCATTTTATGTATAAGGAACATTATGGCCTGGATGATGGGCTGTTTTCCGTCTTGAAGGTGCTTTATTGGCTTTCAAAATGTGGCAAATCGATGTCGGAGTTTGTCGCGCCGTATAAGAAGAATGTTTTTATCAGCGGAGAAATTAATCTTGAGGTTGAGAATCCGGCGGCGGCGCTCCAAGCCTTAGAGCAAAAATATTCTGACGGAAAAATTGACCGTCTCGACGGATTAACCGTTGAATATCCGCAGTGGTGGTTTAATCTCCGGCCCTCTAACACCGAACCGGTTGTCCGGCTGAACATTGAGGCCGAAGATGCGCAACTGTTGAAGGAAAAGACAGGGGAAATTATAAAGATAATTAAAAATTAGTAGGCTCCGCCTTGGCGGAGGGATGGTGTGGCCAAAAGCAAAATTAAAAATGACAATGTAAAATCCAAAACGGCAGAAACCGATTTTTGCATTTTGAGATTTGCATTTTGCATTTGACGAGCGGAAGCGAGGAGAATATGTCAAAAATCTTAGTTACAGGGGGAGCGGGTTTTATCGGGAGCAACTTTTGCAATATCATGGCCGAGAAGGGACACGAGGTCGTGGCGCTCGACAATTTGTCGCTCGGTAAAACGGAGAATTTGACCGACAAAGTTAAGTTCATCAAAGGCGATGTGAAGGTGCGCGCTGATTTAGAGGGAGCGGGTAAGGATTTTGACTACATTGTCCATCTGGCCGCCTCATCCTCGGCGCCGATGTTTGAGAAAGACTTGCGCTATGCCTTCGAAAACAACATTTTGGGACATCTCGACGTTTTGAATTTCGCCCGTGATATTCGAGCCAAAAAAGTGCTTTTTGCCTCGACCAGTTCGATTTACAGTAACAATCCGACGCCTTTGACCGAAGACCAAAGCGTTACCCCGCCGAATTTTTATTCGGTGACTAAGCATGCTCAAGAGGAGGCCTCGGCGGTTTACCAAAAGCGCTACAACCTTGAAATTATCGGTTTTCGTTTTATGTCTATTTACGGGCCGCGCGAGGAGCATAAAACGACTTTTGCCAACCTCGTCTCCCAGTTTATTTGGGGGATGATGAAAGGCGAAGAGCCGGTTTTATACGGTGACGGCACGCAGGAGCGCGATTTTACCAATGTGCGTGACGTGGTGCAGGGAATCGAGCTCGGGATGATGACGGAGAAAAAATACGGCTTCACGGTTTTTAACATCGGCATCAATAAATCGGTCAACCTTGTTCAGCTGGTCGAGCTCATCAATAAAGTCCTAGGGACTAAAATCAAGCCGAAATTTATTGCCAATCCCGTCAAAGAAGGTTACATTAAAGTCCAGCTGGCGGACATCCAAAAGATTGCCCGCGAGCTAGGATATAAACCAACCGTTGAACTTGAGGATGGGATCGCCGAGATTGTCAAAAATCTTCGCTCGCGCCCCTAAACTCACCTCCCCGGTTTTCATTTGGACTTTTCTTGCCCTCATTTTTTTGCTGGCGGCGATTTGGCTTACTTGGCCGCTGGTAAAATTTTGGAACTTGGGGATTGTAGGGGATGGTACTGCCACTGATGACGGGCCTTTTTTCCTGTGGAATTTGTGGTGGTTCAAAAAGGCCATATTGAGTTGGCAAGATCCTTTTTTTACTAATTTTGTTTATTATCCGGCCCGGGTGAATTTGACGCTGCACACCCCGACCTTGACTAGTGGTTTTACATCTTTGCTACTGCAAAAATGCTTGGGGTTAGCCGGCAGCTTGAACGTCCTGCTTTTGGCCTCAATTGTTGCGACGGCTCTCGGAATGGTGGCGCTTGTCAGATATTTAACGCGCTCTTGGTGGGCTGGCGTAGTCGCGGCGGTAGCTTTTACCTTTTCGCCATTTTTTTTCGCTCATTTGAGAACCGGCCATTATAATCTGGTGATGCTTTGGCCGTTTCCGCTTATAGTGTTGTTTTTTCTCAAAAGCTTGCGGGAAAGAGTAGCTTGGCCGGCGCTGGTTTTTGCCCTTTTGGTGCTGATCCAGAGTTATTTAGACAACCAAATTGCCCTTTTTGCCGCCCTGGCGGTACTGATCATCTTTATTGTTGAAATGGTCCACTCGCCCAAGACAGTGTTAAGCTACCGCCAAGCGGCCAAGTATTTGCTGATGGTGGTGCTCGTAGGCGGACTTTTCGTCCTGCCTTATTTGGCGGCGGTGAACGGCTTTTGGCACCACCGGCTGCTTTCTCCTACTTATAATAACGGGGATGCGCAAATCATTTTCGGCGCCAACCCCCTTAATCCTTGGTGGGGGAAAAATAATTTGCTTTTGACCGAACGGTTGATCGGGGCTTACCGAGAAAATACCATCTCATTGGGACGGGTGGTGCTGTTTTTCTCTGGCCTCTCCATGCTTTTTATCCGCCGCCGCTTGCGTGAGAAGCTCGTTTTTCTATCCATTGCCTTAGTCGGACTGGTTTTGGCCCTTGGGCCAAATCTGCAAGTTGGTGGCCATGTATTTGCCGAAATAAAGCTGCCGTTTTATTACCTTGGGCGCTTGCCGCTTTTGGATTTGGGAGTGGTGCCGACGCGGTTTATTTTATTGACGCAGTTGGCTCTGGCCATCTTGGCGGGGCTCTCGATCGCTGATTTGGAAGATTTTCTGGGCCGGCGGTGGCTGGCGGGACTGGTGGCGCTTTCGTCTTGCGTTGTAATTCTTTTGGGATCTTACAGCGGGGCGATGCCGGTGCGAGAGGTGGCCAACTCCTCGCCGCTTTTGGTTAAAATTGGGGCGGAGCCGAGTTATTTTACCGTTTTGCCGGTTTTGCCCGGGCCGGGGGATGTTTACGACCAGACTATTCACCGCAAAAAGATTGTCTCGGGCAGTTTGGGCCGGCGGATCCACGATTATTATCAGGGGCAGTATGCCGGTGTTGCGGGGATCAAGTATTTAATCAATTATAAAGCGACCTTCCCGGCCCCGGATGATCTTGATCGAGAAAAAGTCTATGCGGCATTTGCCGACTATTATATAAAGTATATTGTCCTCGACAAGACGACCAAAGATTTAGAAACACAGCAGCGGATGAAAAAATATTTGAGCGGGGATTTGGGCCTGCCCGTTTGGGGAGAGGACAGCCTTCTTGTAGTTTACGAAACGAGGCAGTAGTATTATCCTATGACTGGGAGCCTGCCCGCAGCCGCTGAAGCGGCAGCTTCTGCAGGCGGGCTCGAGGCTAAAAATTATGGAAAAAAAATTAATTGCTGGAGTGAGTTTGGGTCTCGGCGGCATTGAGGCGGTTTTAACCGATGCCGACTTTGTGGTTTTGGAAGAGTTGTCGCGTCCTTTTACCCCCAAACTTGGGAAAGAGTCGATTGCTTCTAAAATTGAGAAGACGGCTCGCTCTCTTAGTCGTTTTCATCAGGTTCGTGCCGTTGGGGTAGCCATACCGGCAACCCTTGCCCCGGAGGGCAAAAAAATTGCCACTTCGACGATTCACGAACTTGAAGGAGCAAATTTATATCAGCTTTTGGCCAAAAAAATTGAGGTGCCGATTTTTATCCTGCGCCGCAACTTTTGCGCCCTGCTGGCCGAGCAAGCTTTTGGGGCGGCCAAATCGGCCAAAAATGCCGTCCTGGTTGAAATCGGTCTGGATGTCGGCTGCTCATTTTTAGTCGGCGGCAAGATTTATCGGGGAGCGAACAATGCCGCCGGGCAAATTGCCGAAGTTATCGTTGACATTACCCGTGAAAAGCGCAACAACGACGGGGAGTTTGGGGAGCTAATTTCCGGCACGGGCATTGAGGCAATCGCCGGAAAATCGGTTTATCAAATTTTGAAAGACAGCCCTCGCGAAGGGGTGGTGACCAAACAAATTCTGCGCGATTTGAAGGAAAGTTTACTGACAGGGCTTTACAACGTGAAGCTGCTTTTTGACCCGGAGATGTTTATTATCTCCGGCGACATTGTGGAAAACTTTAATCTGTTCCGTTCATCTTTTGCCGACTTGGGGGTAAGGGTTTTGAAATCCGAGCTTGGCAAATCGGCCCCGGCTCTAGGGGCGGCCATCGCGGCGTATAATCAAGCGAAATAAAAGCTTGGCTGAAATTTTCACTTTTCAATTTTCAGTTTGGCCACACCACCCCTTTTCTTCGAAAAGCCTAGCAATTAATTATCGATGATGTAATTTTCAAAAGAGAGCGGGGCAGTAAGATTATTGAAAATTGAATAAATGTAAATTTAATGCCTCGAAGAGGTCCCGAGTATTCGAGGGAAAAATTGTAAATTGAGCATTGAAAATTTTTATTAGTATATGATCGGCTACATTAAGGGCAAAATTGTTCATCGGGGAAGTAACTTTTTAATCGTTGCCACTGATGGGGTTGGCTATCGCGTTTACGTTGGGGCGGAGGTACTTCACAAAAAAAGCGTCGAGCTTTTTGTTTATCATTATATTCGCGAGGGGGTGAGCGAACTTTTTGGCTTTGAGGACGCCGGGGACTTGGAGATTTTTGAGCTGCTTTTGGGCGTCTCGGGTGTCGGGCCGCGCGTGGCGCTCTCGCTGGTGAGTCAGCTCAACCGCGAAAAAATCCTTGCTGCCATCCAAAAGGGCGACCCGGCTCTTTTCAAAACCGTTTCCGGAGTGGGCAACAAAGTGGCGGCTAAAATCATCGTTGAGCTAAAAAGTAAAATTGCGGACGGAGATCTAAGCGGCGTCCTGACCGGTGAAGACGAGACAGTCGAGGCTCTGGTGGCCTTGGGTTATCGCCGCGGGGAAATCATTCCCTATCTGCGCGATTTGCCGGACGAGCTCGAAACGACTTCGGAAAAGATTAAATACGTTCTCAAAAATGTCGGCCGCAAAAAGTCCCGCTGACGCAGTTTCAAAGGTTCCCTATATCGGTGCTTCACAAACGCGTGCTTTTGAACGTTTGGGGGTCAAGACTGTTGAGGATTTATTTAATTATTTACCGCGCGATCTCATTGACTTATCCAAACCGTTATTGGCTTCTCAAGCTAAACTCCGCCGCGGCGAAAAAGTGGTTGTGGCGGCCGAGGTGTCAAAGTTGCGGCTCCTGCGCACGCCCCGTCGGCGCATGTGGCTGGTAGAAGGAAAATTAACCGATCAGAGTAACCAGTTGCGAGTGATTTGGTTTAACCAGCCCTATATGAAAAATTATTTTCGCCGGGGCGGAAAGTTCGTCTTTTACGGTGAGATTAATTATGATTTTTCGGCTAAGACGACGGCGCTTATCAACCCGACAGTTTATGAGGATACCGGCTTTTTTCCGGTCTATCCGCTGACGCGCGGGATAACCAGCCGGCAAATTTCCCGCGCCGTCAAAAGGGCTTTGGCGGACGGTTGGCATTTGGGGGAATTTTTACCAGCGGCGATTCTGGAGAAAAATGCCTTGCCGCCCCTCGATGAGGCAGTTCATCGGGCGCATTTCCCGGAAAGTGTGGCGACTTTTGAGCGCGCTAAAAAGCGTTTTGCTTTTAACCACCTTTTGACTTTTATTTTGGCCAATCTTTACCAAAACGAGCAAAATCGTCGGTGCTCCGGCTATGTAATCAAGCCGGATTTGACTTATCTAAAAAAGTTTCTGGCGAGTTTGCCGTTTGAGCTGACGGTCGATCAAAAAACGGTCCTTAAGGAAATTTTGGCCGACCTGCGAGAACCCGTGGCGCTTAATCGTTTGGTTCAGGGCGAAGTCGGCAGCGGCAAAACCGTGGTTGCTCTAGCGGCGGCGTTGATGGTGGTGCGTGCCGGCTATCGGGTTGTCTGGCTGACCCCGACGGAAATTTTGGCTAGCCAGCATTACGACACGATCCGCAAGTTTTTGAAAGACCAAGCGGTTAGCACGGCGTTGCTGACGGCGGCCACCGGACGTAAAGTCAAAAGTCAAAAGGAAAAAGGAAAAAGTTCAAGTCAAAAGTTAAAAGTTTCGGAGTTTCAAGAAGCGGAGATAATCATTGGAACGCATGCTGTTTTGCAAAAAAATGTTCAAATTAAAAAGCTTGCTCTGGTGGTGGTGGATGAGCAGCAAAGATTTGGCGTTGAACAACGGGCCTATCTTGCCGAGGGCGGTAGTGCTCAACCGCACTTTTTGTCGCTTTCGGCTACCCCGATTCCACGTACTTTAGCTCATGTTGTCTTCGGCAATTTAGATATTTCGACGATTAAAAGCCAGCCCTCGGGACGGCGCCCAGTTAAAACCTATTTAGTACCGGAGGAAAAGCGTACCGGTGCCTATGACTTTATCGCCAAGCTCCTGCGCTCTGGTCAGCAGGCTTTTGTCGTCTGCCCGCTGATTAGCGGGGGCGGTGATAAGCGACCCCCCTTCGCCCCGCCAGCCGGCGGGGCTTCGGAGGGGTTATCCTCTGCTATGGATTCTCTTTTCGATATTCTGGCAGAGGATAAGAAGACCGTTTTGTCCGAAGTGGATAATTTATCCAAAACGGTTTTGGGGCGCTATAAAATCGCCGCTTTGCATGGCAAGATGAAGTCGGCGGAAAAAGAAGCGGTGATGCGGAAAATGCACGAAGGTAAAATTGATGTTTTAGTCTCGACCAGCGTGGTGGAAGTCGGGGTGGATGTGCCAAAGGCAACGGCGATGGTGATTGAAGACGCCGAGCGTTTCGGGCTCTCGCAACTTCACCAATTTCGCGGCCGGATCGGCCGCAGTAATCTTCAGGCGTACTGTTTTCTGTTCAGCCGCAATGTCGAGTCGGAAAAAATTCGCCACCGCCTGCGCGCTTTTGTCCAAAATACCGACGGATTTAAGTTGGCAGAGATGGATTTAAAACTGCGCGGCCCCGGAGCAATTTTAGGACTGGAACAAGCCGGTTTTAGAGGTGTCAATCCGCTCTGGTTTGAAAACAGCGCTCTTTTGGCGGCTGCTTCGACCACGGCCAAAAAGCTTTTGCCTCATCTTGAAAAATTGCCGACTCTAAAAGCAAAAGTTGAAGGGGAACTTGAAACGGAACACCTGGAATAAAAATTCAAAAATTAAAATTCAAAAATTGTAGGCTTGCGAAGCAAGGGATGGTGTGGCCAAATTACAGTTAAAAATTAAAAATTATTTTTTAAACTTCTTACCTTTGCCTTGTGGCTTTGCCTTTTTCGTTTTTCCTTTTGACTTTTACTTCGATACGACACATAATTGATTTTAAATGAAGAAGCTGCAAGAAGAGAAAAAGTCCGACTGGACTGAGAAGGCCAAATATGTCGCCCTCGGCGCTCTGACGGTGGCGATTTTGGCCGGCAGCGGGGTGCTGTTTTGGCAGATTGAAAAGCAGAATCGCTCCTCGGAGGAAAATCCCTATTCTGACGCTGAAAAGGTGCGCTCCGAAGTCGATTCTCTCAACAAAAGAATCGATGATTTAAATAAAGCGCTCAACGATGCTAAAAAAGAAACCACGACGGAGACGACGATCAAAACTCGCGAACTTGGTGACTCGGCTCAAGCGGCGGGCAGTGAGGTCTCGGGGTTGATCAATATCAACACCGCCTCGGCCAGTGAGCTGGACACTCTGCCCGGTATCGGCGAGACTTATGCGGCGCGGATTATCGAGTATCGCGAAGCCAATGGTGGTTTTAAGTCCACCGAAGAAATCAAAAACGTCAAAGGCATTGGGGATGTAACCTACGAGAAGCTGAAGGACAAGATAACGGTCTAACTAGCCTATAGCTTATAGCCTTTAGCCTATAGTCTTTAGAGAAAATCGGAAATCTAAAACTCGAAGCTCGAGGCTAGAAGCTTAAGCACTTTTGATTTAGTTCTTGGGTTGACGGCAATAAACAAATTTGCTATAATTAAAGTTGGTTTGAAGATTCGTGGAGGGTGAGAGTGATCTCATTGGTTTCCTAGGATCTCAAACGTGGTCGACAAAAATAAGTGATCTCGATTGAGATCTGAAGGATGAGATGCCAGAGGATAAGAAACGGCTCTATGTGGGCAATCTGCCTTACTCCGTTGATGATGCGCGGCTAAGGGAGATGTTTGCCGATTTCGGTGTAACTGACACCAAAGTTATTGCCGACAAATTCTCGGGTCGCTCTAAAGGTTTCGGGTTTGTGACTGTCGAAACCGATGAGATGTCCGAGAAAGCGGTAAAAGAGATGAACGGCAAAGACCTTGAAGGACGTGCCATTGTCGTCAACGTTGCCCGGCCGATGCGCGAGCGCACCGGCGGCCCGAACGAGGGCTAGAGCGTACTTTGAAAGAGGGAGCAAAACCCTCCGCCGTGTGCGGAGGGTTTTGCGTTGATTATGGCGGGGATTTATAATATAATCCAGTTGTTTGCCCAGGTGGCGAAATTGGCAGACGCGCTAGGTTTAGGACCTAGTGAGGCAACTCATGCCGGTTCGACTCCGGCCCTGGGCACCATTCGACTCTCCGCCAATGGCGGATCGCTCATGGCAGGCCAATGAGGATAGGTGAGGACTTGAAAAATATGAAGCACCTGAATATTGAGATTAAAGCAAGATGCAATGACCACAGGAAAATTCGGTCAATTTTGAAATCACGCAACGCAATTTTTAAGGGAAAAGACCATCAAATCGACACTTATTTTAGAGTAAATCACGGAAGACTGAAGTTACGCGAGGGGAACATCGAGAATTTTCTCGTGTTCTATGCGAGAGAAGACAAAAAGGGGCCGAAGCAATCTGATGTAATTTTGTTTAAGCCCGCCCCGAATTCTTCACTGAAAGAAATTTTGCTAAAATCTCTCGGGGTTTTAGTGGTCGTAGACAAACAAAGAGAAATTTACTTTATTGAAAATGTAAAATTTCACATTGATACAGTGAAAGATTTGGGGACATTTATGGAGATTGAGGCAATCGACGGCGACGGGTCTCTCGGAAGAGAAAGGTTACTGAAACAATGCGAAGATTACCTTGAGTTGTTTAATATCCCAAAAGACGATTTAATCCCCGTCTCTTATAGCGACTTACTTTTGAAAAGATAATTTATGAGCTATCCCGCAAGGCCACTGCCTTAGGGGCAATGATTTACGTGAACCCTGGAGAGCAGATTGAATCCTCGCGGTTATGGCTGCGAGGAACTTTTGTTTAGAACACTTGTATGTTAAAGGGGGAGACGTGACTAGCGTAGCTAGTGAAAATGGTATAATTTGACCAATGGCCGACCAACCAACAGCCAAAAATGTTTTGGGAGAAGAACTTATTTTTCGGATGCACCCGAGCTTTTTTATCCTTTTGGGTCAGCTTCTGCCGATGATTATAGCGGTGGCGGGGCTGATGTTTATTTTCAATTTTGTTGGATTTGGTGGCACTTGGATTAATGTGGCTGTTGGTGTAGTCGCCGCGGCAGTTGCAGTGGTGATTTTTTTAAACTGGGTGACAACGGTTTATCAAATCACGAATAAAAAGGTCGAGTCGCACGCCGGGATCATCGGCATTCAAGAGCAATCAATCCCTCTGCACGAGGTGCAAGATGTCGGCTTTACAAGGTCAATTGTCGGGACGATTTTTAACTTCGGCACAGTTTCGATCAAGGCGGCGGGGGAACAGCGCGAAGTTATCTTTGTCAATATTTCCAACCCGAAAAAAATGGCGGATAGGATCGAAGATTTGTCTCTTGAGAGCAAACGGGGCCGGCAAAAAGCGTCGGCTTCGTCAGGCGGAACTCAGTAGAAGTTTGGCAGAGGTGCTAAAAGAAAGGCTCGGAATTTTTTGATTTTTCGAGAATCAGGAGTAGATTGTATTTGATGCTTTATCTTTGGTATTCCTTAGCCGCAATAGTGGTTTTGGCTGGTTTGGTGGGGATTATTTTGCCCGCCATTCCGGGCGTGCCGCTGGTTTTTGTCGGTCTTTTGGTGGCCGCCGCGGCGGCGAAATTCTCCTTTGTCACGGGGGCAGCCATCGGCCTTTTAGCTGTTTTGGCCGGAGCATCTTTGGTAGTTGATTATTTTTCAGGAGTGCTCGGGGCCAAATACGGAGGTGCCTCCTTGGCCGGCTTG
>Ga0315294_10003338_pt1 | contig 17486 bp, 13 predicted proteins | sample YL17G13_40_MG_FD_203626 | JGI IMG/M metagenome (GOLD analysis project Ga0315294, IMG submission 203626) | Sediment microbial communities from Yellowstone Lake, YNP, Wyoming, USA - YL17G13_40 | ecosystem: Environmental > Aquatic > Freshwater > Lake > Sediment | place: USA: Wyoming | collected... | reverse complement strand
CGCGCGAGGATCGCCGAGAAGTCCAGCCCCTTCGCCTTCCAGTGGTCGATGGCCACCCGCGCGTCGAGCCGCTCCGTGCGGCCGACCATCTCGTCGATCGTGCGGAAGCCCAGGGCCGCCAGGTGCTCGCGCAGTTCCTGGGCGATGAAGCGGAAGAACCGCTCGACGTACTCGGGCTTGCCCGCGAAGCGCCGGCGCAGCTCCGGGTCCTGCGTCGCCACGCCGACGGGGCAGGTGTTCATGTGGCACTTGCGCATCAGGATGCAGCCGAGCGTCACGAGGACCGTGGTGCCGAAGCCGAACTCCTCGGCCCCCAGAAGGGCGGCGATCGCCAGGTCCCGGCCCGTCTTGAGCTGCCCGTCGGTCTGGACGCGGAGGCGGTCGCGCAGGCGGTTCGCCACGAGCGTCTGCTGCGTCTCCGCCAGGCCGAGCTCCCACGGCAGGCCCGCGTGCTTGATGCTCGTCAGGGGGCTGGCGCCCGTGCCGCCGTCGTGCCCCGCGATGAGGACCATGTCGGCCTTGCCCTTGGCGACGCCCGCCGCGACCGTCCCGACGCCGACCTCCGAGACCAGCTTGACGGAGACGCGGGCCTCGGGATTAACGGTTTTCAAATCATAGATAAGTTGGGCCAGGTCCTCGATGGAGTAGATGTCGTGGTGCGGCGGCGGGGAGATGAGCGTCACCCCCGGCGTCGTGTGCCGCACGAAGGCGATCTCCTTCGAGACCTTGTGGCCGGGAAGCTGCCCCCCCTCGCCGGGCTTCGCCCCCTGGGCCATCTTGATCTGGAGTTCGTCGGCGTTGACGAGGTACTCGGTGGTGACGCCGAACCGCCCGGACGCCACCTGCTTGACGGCCGAGCGGCGGCTGTCGCCGGAGGGGAGGGGGGTGTTCCGCGCCGGGTCCTCGCCGCCCTCGCCGCAGTTCGAGCGAGCGCCGAGCCGGTTCATCGCGATGGCGATCGTCTCGTGCGCCTCCTTCGAGAGCGACCCGAACGACATCGCCGACGACACGAACCGCTTCACGATCGACTCGACCGGCTCGACCTCCTCGATGGGCACCGGCGTGCCCGGCACGAAACTCATCAGGCTCCGCAGCGTCACGCGCGAGCGCGACCGGTCGTCGATGATCGCCGTGTACTGCTTGAAGAGCTTGTAGTCGTCCAGGCGCGTGGCCTGCTGGAGCTTGTAGATCGCCTCGGGGCTCCACAGGTGGTTCTCGCCGCCGACGCGGACGTGGTACTGGCCGCCCACGTCGAGGAGCGGATCGGGCGCGCCGCCGGGCGGAAAGGCCCGGCGGTGCATCGCGTGCACCTCGGCGGCAATCCCGTCGAGGCCGATCCCGCCGACGCGCGACGCCGTGCCGCAGAAGTACGTGTCGACCACCTCGCGCGCCAGGCCCACGGCCTCGAAGATCTGGGCGCCGAAGTAGCTGCGGATGGTCGAGATGCCCATGCGGCTGAACGTTTTCAGCAGGCCCTTCTTGACGGCCGTGATGTACTGGTCGGCGGCTTCCTCCGGCGTGGCCGGCCTTTCGAGGAGGTTCGCCTCGGCCAGTTGCCGCACCGTTGAGAACGCGGTGTGCGGGCAGACGGCGCCTGCGCCGTAGCCGATGAGGAGGGCGAAGTGCATGACCTCGCGGACCTCGCCGGTCTCGACGATGAGGCCGGCCCGCGTCCGCAGGCCGCGGCGCGTCAGGTGATGGTGCAGCCCCGCGGTCGCCAGGAGGGCCGGGATCGGCGCGCGGGCGGCGTCCATCCGCGCGTCGGTGAGGACCAAGAGGGTGGCGCCCCCGGCGATGGCCTTCTCGGCCTGCTCGAAGACCGAGTCGAGCGCGCGGGCGAGGGCCGCCCCGTTGGCGCCGGCGGGCATCAGGATGTCGATGTCGCGCGCGACGACGTCCGGCGGGCGGCCGCGGCGCAGGCGCACCATGTCCTCGGCCGTCAGGATGGGGTGCGGGAGCTTGAGGCGCCGCACGTGCTCCGGCGTCTCGGCCAGAAGGTTCCGCTCCGGCCCCACGAAGTTCATGAGCGACATGACCAGTTCTTCGCGCAGCGGGTCGATCGGCGGATTGGTGACCTGGGCGAAGAGCTGCTTGAAGTACGCGAAGAGAAGCTGCGGCCGGTCCGAAAGCACGGCCAGCGCCGCGTCGTTGCCCATCGAGCCGACCGCCTCCTGGCCGCGCGAGGCCATCGGCGCGATCACCATCTTGAGTTCCTCTTCCGTGTAGCCGAAGGCGTGCTGCTTCGCGAGGAGCACCTCGGGCGGCTCGGCCGGAATCTCCGGCGGGTTGAAGAGGCCGCGCAGCTCGATCCGGTTGTCCTTCACCCACCGGCGGTACGGCCGCTGGCGGGAGACTTCGGCCTTGATCTCGTTGTCGGGCACGATGCGCTGTTGCTCGAGGTCCACCAGGAACATCTTGCCCGGCTGAAGCCGCCCCCGTTTCAGGATGCGGTCCGCGGGGAAATCCAGCACGCCCGTCTCCGACGCCAGCACGACGTACCCGCCGCGCAGGACCGTGTAACGGCACGGGCGCAGGCCGTTGCGGTCGAGCGTGGCGCCGATGTACCGCCCGTCGGTGAACACGAGCGCCGCCGGGCCGTCCCACGGTTCCATGATGGCCGCGTGGTACTCGTAGAAGGCGCGCTTGTCGTCGCTCATGTAGAACTTCGGGCCCCACGCCTCGGGCACCATCATCATGGCGGCGTGGGGGAGGCTGCGGCCGGCCAGGACCAGGAGCTCCAGGACGTTGTCGAAGATCGCGCTGTCGCTGCCGGCCTCGTCGATGATGGGCCGGAGCTTCTCAACGTCGGCGCCGAAGAGGTCGCTCGCCAGGTCGGGTTCGCGGGCCCGCATGTGGTTGAGATGGCCGCGCAGCGTATTGATCTCGCCGTTGTGACCGAGCATCCGCAGCGGCTGGGCCAGCCGCCACGTCGGGAACGTGTTGGTGCTGTACCGCTGGTGGATGACGGCCAGCGCGCTCGCAAAGTCGGGATCTTCGAGGTCCGGGTAGAACGCCGCAAGCTGCGTGCCGCGGAGCATCCCCTTGTAGACCAGCGTGCGGCTCGAGAGGCTGGCGACGTAGAACGGCGAGGCGTCGACGCCGGTCCAGGTGCCGACCTCCTTCTCGGCCCGGCGGCGGATGACGTAAAGCTTCCGCTCGAAGGCCCCGGGGGCGACGCGGCCGAGGCCGATGAGCATCTGCCGGACCGCCGGCTGCGTCGCGCGGGCCAGCTCGCCCAGGTGGCCGCCCGAGGTCGGCACGTCGCGCCAGCCGAGGACTTCGGCGCCTTCCTCGCGTGCCGCCGTCTCGAGGGCGCCCTCGCAGCGCTTGGCGAGCAGGGCGTCGGTGGGCAGGAACACCATCGCCACGCCGTAGGCGCCGGGATCGGGAAGCGCCAGGCCGCGCGCCTGGCAGGCTTTGCGGAGAAACGCGTGGGGGATCTGGAGCAGGAGGCCGGCCCCGTCGCCCGTGGCCTTGTCGGCGCCGACGGCGCCGCGGTGTTCCAGGTTCACGAGGACCTGGACGGCGTCTTTCACCACGTGATGGCGCGGCTTGGCATCGAGGTGGGCCACGAAGCCCACGCCGCAACTGCCGTGCTCGTACGCGGGGTCGTAAAGCCCGCGCGGCACAGGATGCCCGGCCGCATGGTTCGGCTTCGTGCGGCAGTTCATGAGTCGTACCCCCTGACGGCTTGCGTGCTTCCCGGCAAGAAGCGCCCGAGCGCGGCGGGTCGTCTGACCCCGTACGTGTTCAGCGCGATCCTTTTCCCATGTGCCACGGGTTGTTTGCCAACCCGTGGTTACCGTAGTCTTCTAACCTTCAAGAATAGACCGTATCCTGTCCCCGGACACAGGGCAACGCCTTCGGCGGTTTCGGTAGCTATAGAAGAGCGGCGGGATTCAGGCTGAAGTGCTCGGCCAGGAGGCGAATGTGTGCCTTGCTCAGTTCGCGCTCGCCGGTCAGGATTCGATGGCCAAGGCTGCGATCCCCCAGCAGTCGGCCAAGGTCGGACTCGGTCATTCCGTGCTCGTCCATGAGGCTTCGCAGCAACTCCACGGGCGACATCTTCTTCGAGTCAATGGCGTGGTGCTCGGCCTCGTATTTCTCAATGAACGTGGCGATGGCCTCGAAGTAGTCTTGCTGGTCGGCGTTCATCTCAAAGCCTGCCAGCGCGTCCAGCACCGCCAGGGCGTTGCGGTAATCCACGTCGTCATGCAGCGGCCGGGGCATGAACAGCCCCACCAGCTGCGCGTAGGTTGTCGGGATGTCGTCGTGTGTCAGTGTCCTGGTTCTCATAGCTTCTCCTTCCAGGCGTTGCGGGCGTATTCCTTGTGCGTCAGGATCATCAGCGTGTAAACGATCCGCGTGTTGTAATGCGCCGCCGCGATCAGCCGGTAGCGATTATGGGCGATGTTGAACACCACCACCGGCCGCCCGCTGGCCACCGTCGCCACGTCCGCGCTGGGGAAGGTCTTGCGCACCTCGGCGAAGTTCCGCCACTCAGCCGCGCGGGTCTGCTGCACCCAAGTCCGAAGCGACGCCTCGGCCTCCCGGTGGCCCTGCCAGAACTCCCGCAACAGGCTCGTCTTGATGATCCGCATTCTCTCTGCCCACCGTCATTATCGGCCAACGCTGACAGAATGTCAACAACATTCCGGGCACGAAGTCGGGCAGCGCACCCCGTCAGAGACACGGGGAAATAGGGGCCATTCCCCTTGCTCTCCGCGTTTCGGGGCCGGCCGCGGGGGCGCTTGGCAACCTGCACGCCCAACACACCGCCGTCCGCAGCGCCCACGCCGCCAACGGAGGATCGGGCCGGCCGTGGCATGCCGCCAAGGCACTCCGCCGCATGCCAGATACAACAGCAAGAATCGAATGTGCCCTTTTCCTCTCGGGCGCCCCGATTCGCGCCATTCGGGGCATCGGAACAGCCTATCGTCTTCCTGCCTGGATGCAAGGACCAACAGAGGGACGCTTGGTCGGAATGACAGCCCGCGCACGGTGCTGAGTGGTGCTCGGACCCCCACGGGGCTTGCCTCGGCGGCCCGATAGCCGGTTGCGTGGGCCGGATACGCGGGACGTCGGGGCGCAAGGCCGATGGGCCAATCACTCCATTGTAGGCGCCCCCCTTCCCGAAAGCGACATCCTTGGTTTCATGTCATTCCTTCCAACTGTTCGCCGGCGAAGCCCCGAGATACCGCGGGGCGCCCCTGAGCGGGGCGCCCCTTGGCCACGCAAGAGGGGGGTACGACCCTCAGGTGCATACGGCAATGTCCCCGCCGTCTTGCCGCGAGTGCCTCGCCGTGCGGTCAACTGTCATAGTACAGGAAGAACTCGTACGGGTGCGGCCGCAGGTGCATCTCGTCGAGTTCCTTCTCGCGCTTCCATCTGACCCACGCCTCGATGAGGTCGGGCGTGAAGACGTCGCCCGCCAGCAGGAACTCGTGGTCCTTTTCGAGGGCTACGACCGCCTCTTCGAGCGAGCCGGGCGTCTTGGGTGTCTCGGCCAGCTCCTCTTTCGTCATCTCGTAGATGTCGCGGTCGAGGGGCTTGCCCGGGTCCATCTGCTTCTCGATGCCGTCGAGGGCGGCCATCAGGATGGCCGAGAACGTCAGGTACCCGTTGCACGACGGGTCGGGGCACCGGAACTCGACGCGCTTGGCCTTCGGGCTGGCCGAGTACATCGGGATGCGGCAGGAGGCCGAGCGGTTCCGCGCCGACAGGCACAGGTTGACCGGCGCCTCGAAGCCGGGCACCAGGCGGCGGTAGGAGTTCGTCGTCGGCGCCGCGAAGGCCAGGATCGCCGGGGCGTGTTTCAGGATGCCGCCGATGGCCGCGAGCGCCATGTCCGAGAGGCCCGCGTACCCCTTGCCCGCGAACAGCGGCTTGCCGCCCTTCCACAGCGAGAAGTGGGTGTGCATGCCGGAGCCGTTGTCCTGGAAGATCGGCTTGGGCATGAAGGTCACGGTTTTGCCGTGCTTCTTGGCAATATTCTTACAGATGTACTTGTACCACATGAGCTGGTCGGCCATCTTCAGGAGATTCGTGAACCTCATGTCGATCTCGCTCTGGCCGGCGGTGGCCACCTCGTGATGGTGGGCCTCGACGACGATGCCGACCTTGCGCATCTCGTACACCATCTCGCCGCGGATGTCGTGCAGCGTGTCGGTGGGGCTGACCGGGAAGTAGCCGCCCTTGAAGCTCGGCTTGTAGCCCAGGTTGGGCTCCTCGAAGCGGGCGGTGTTCCAGGCGCCCTCGTTCGAATCGATCTCGTAGAGGCCGCGGTGCTGGTTCTGCTCGTACCGGACCTCGTCGAAGATGAAGAACTCCGGCTCCGGCCCGATGAAGCAGGTGTCGGCGACGCCCGTCTTCCTCAGCCAGGCCTCGGCCTTCCGCGCGACGTACCGCGGGTCCCGGCTGTAGTCCTCCTTGGTGATCGGGTCGATGATGTTCGCGATCACGCTGACGGTGGGCCGGGCGAAGAAGGGGTCCATGCACGTGGTGTCGGCATCGGGCACGGCCAGCATGTCCGACATGTGGATGCCCTGCCAGCCGCGGATCGAGGACCCGTCAAACCCCAGGCCTTCCACGAACGTGTCCTCGTCGAGGACCTCGGTCGGGAAGGAACAGTGCTGCCAGGTGCCGAGAAGATCGACGAACTTGAGGTCGACCATCTCGGCCCCCACCTTCTTGGCATAGGCAAAGAAGTCCTTGGGTGTCATCCGGCGCTCCTCATGCAATCACGTACCCTTGGTTGGTGCTGCTCCTCGCCCCCGCCGGCCCCAGACCCTCTGGCGACCGGACGCGCACAATAGACCCTGATGCGCAATTGCCATGCCAACGACGAAGGACGTTCCCAAGTGCATGCAAGGCATGGACTTAGCGGGAACTGGCCTTAAAAGGACGCGGCACAGTATCCTACCGTAAGGTAGGATTGCCGCAAGAAATCATACCTACAGGTAGGATCTTGTGCCGACGATCAGCCGATGGCCGCGCCGTCCGTCTCGCCCGTGCGGAGGCGGATGCACTCCTTCAAGTCGAGGATGAAGATCTTCCCGTCGCCGATCTGGCCCGTCCGGGCGCCCGCCGTGATCGCCTCGATCGTCGGCTGAACGTACGCGTCGTTCACGGCGATCTCGAGCTTCACCTTCCTCAGAAGGCTCCCGGCCTCCTTGTGGCTGCGGTAGACCTCGGCGATCCCCTTCTGCCGGCCGCGCCCCATCACGTTCGAGACCGTGACCAGGTGGATCTCCTTCTGCGTCAGCCGCTCGAGCACGTCGTCGAGGCGGTCCGGTTGAATGATCGCAATCACATATTTCACGATCGCTGCTCCTAATCGATGAGGGTGTACCCGGCTTCGCGGTGCTCGGTGAGGTCCAGCCCGACGCGTTCCTCGTGTTCCTCGACACGCAGCGGTGTGATGGTGTTGACCACCCTCAAGAGGACGAGCGACCCGATGAACGAGAAGACCATCGTCACGCCGACCGCCGCCGCCTGCACGAGGAGCTGCTTCGGGTTGCCGGCGAAGAGCCCGTCGTTCCCACCGACGTTGACGGCCTTCGTGGCCCACAGGCCCGTGGCCAGCGCCCCCCAGATGCCGCCGACGCCGTGCACGCCGAAGGCGTCGAGCGAGTCGTCGTAGCCCAGCTTGGCCTTGATGAGGGTCACGAAGATCCAGCAGATGACGCCCGCGCCGACGCCGATGCCCATGGCCCCGAGCGGCGTCACGAAGCCGGAGGCCGGCGTGATGGCCACCAGGCCCGCCACCGCGCCCGTGATCATCCCCAGGACCGTCGGCCGCCCGTGATAGAACCAGTCCATAACGGACCAGGTCATCCCCGCCGCCGCAGTGGCCAGGTGCGTGGCTACGAAGGCGCTCGCCGCCAGACCCGAGGCGCCCAGGGCGCTCGCCGAATTGAAGCCGAACCAGCCGAACCAGAGCAGGCCCGCCCCGAGCACCGCCAGCGGCAGGCTGTGCGGCGGGGAAATGCGGTCGGGGAACCCCTGGCGCTTGCCGAGAAAGAGCGCGGCTGCCAGGGCCGACATGCCCGCGTTGATGTGGACCACCGTGCCGCCGGCGAAGTCGAGGGCCCCGAGCCCTTTCGCCCCCAGCCAGCCTCCCGAGCCCCAGACCCAATGGGCCACCGGGTCGTAGATGAGCGTCGCCCAGAGGAGCGAGAAGAGGCAGAACGCGCCGAACCGCATCCGCTCGGCGAACGCGCCGAGGATGAGGGCGGGCGTGATCACGGCAAACATCGCCTGGAAGATCATGAATGCGCTCGCGGGGATCGTGGCCGCGTAGTCCGGGTTCGGTTCCGCCCCGACGCCCCTCAGGCCGATCCAGTCGAGTCCGCCGATGACGCCTTTCCAGTCGGGGCCGAAGGAGAGGCTGTAGCCGACGAGGGCCCACTGGAGGCTGATGAGGCAGAGGATCATCATGCATTGCATGAGGATCGAGAGGACGTTCTTCTTGCGCACCAGGCCGCCGTAGAAGAACGCCAGGCCGGGCGTCATGAGCATGACGAGGGCCGCCCCGGCGAGGACCCACGCCGTGTCGCCCGTATCGACCTTCATAGCTGTTTCCTCCCTCCACGTCGCTCAGGCAAGGCCGCCAGACTGGAACACCCGGTCTTGCGGATTCGCACGGATAGAGGCGTAGCAAGGGCGATGCCAAGAGGGAGGATCGCCTGGGGAAGGATCCGTAATAACTTACAGTTGCTGCATTTACGCTTCACTTTTCGTACGGCCGGCGGCATGCGCTGCTGCCGGTGAGGTTACCGTTCGGTAGGAATCGGATCTGTCGCTTACCTTGTAGTGCGGAACCGCTTGGGGTCGATGCCGTGCTTATTGACCCGCAGGCCGATGAGGCGCTCGCTGATGCCGAGGGCCCGGGCGGCCTTCGCCATGTTGCCGCGCGAGGACTTCAGGGCGTCGAGGAGCATCTCGCGCTCCAGCCGGTCGAGGGCGGCCTCGAGGTTGCCGGGGGGCGGCGTCCCCGTGGCCTCGGCGGTCTGGAGCGTCGGCGGGAGGTGGTGGCCGTGGATGACGTCGTCGCCCGAGATGAGGACGGCCCGCTCGACGCAGTTCTCGAGCTCGCGGACGTTGCCCGGCCAATGGTAACTCATCAGCATATCAATAGCCGGCGTGGAGATGCGCTTGATGCTCTTGTGGTGGAGCGTGCTGTACTTGTCGACGAAGAAGTCGGCCAGGAGGGGGATGTCGGTCTTGCGCTCCCTCAGGGGCGGGATGTGGATGGGGAAGACGTTCAAGCGGTAATAGAGGTCCTGGCGGAACTTGCCCTGCTCGACCATCTGCTCGAGGTGGCGGTTCGTGGCGGCGATGACGCGGGCGTCGGTCTTAATGGTCTCGTTGCCGCCGACCCGCTCGAACTCCTTCTCTTGGAGGACCCGAAGGAGGCGGATCTGCGTGGCGGGCGAGAGGTCGCCGATCTCGTCGAGGAAGATCGTCCCGCCGTGGGCCAGCTCGAAGCGGCCCTTGCGCTCGGCGATGGCGCCGGTGAACGCGCCCTTCTCGTGGCCGAAGAGTTCGCTCTCGATCAGCGTCTCGGTCAGGGCCGCGCAGTTGACCTTGATGAAGCGCTTGGCGGCGCGGGCGCTCGCGTAATGGACGGCGTGGGCGACGAGTTCCTTGCCGCAGCCGCTCTCGCCGCTGAGGAGCACGGTCGTGTCGGACGGCGCGACCTGGGCGATGAGGTCGTAGACCACCTGCATCGTCTTGGCGTTGCCGATGATGTTGGCGGGGCGGAAGCGGTCCTTGAGCTCCTCCTGGAGCCGCAGGTTCTCCTCCATCAGGCGCTGGCGCTCGGCCTGGGCCGACTGCCGCAGGCGCACCGCCTGGGCGATCATCGAGGCGATGATCGACAGCAGCCGCAGATCCTCCTTCAACGAGATGCCGTCGGCGAAGAGGCGGTCGGCGCTCAGGGCGCCGATCGTCCCGGTGCCCAGCTTGATGGGGACGCAAATGAAGGAGATGTCGGCCTTGTTCACGCCCTTGCGGGCGCCCGTGCGGTCCAGGAACAGCGGCTCTTCGGAGATTCGCGGGACCACGGCCGGCCGGCCCGTGGCCACGACCTTGCCCGTGACGCCTTCGCCGAGCTTGTAGCGGCCGCGCCCCTGCTGGCTGGCCGACAGGCCATAGGCGGCCTCGATGAAGATCTCCCGGGTGTCGGGATTCAGGAGGGCGATCGTGCCGCGCATCATCCCCATGTGCCTGGCCATCGCCTGGAGCACGGGGCCGACGGCGTCGCGGACATCGAGGACGCGGTCGAGCGTCTGGCTGATCTCGAAAAGGAGCGTCAGCTCCCTGATCTCGCGATGAACTGCCGAGCGGTCCTTGCCCACGGACATGACCTGATCGCTCACCTTTGCCGTACCCCCGCCGCCTGCCTGCCCAGGCGCGCGCCTATCATATACTCGGGCGGCCGCTTGCCCAAGGTTTTTTGGGACCGGGCCGCGGGGGGGCGAAATAAGCGCGAGCATGGTACACTTGGTACGGTCACGCGCGTTATCCTTTGCCGGGACCCTCGGGCAGGATCTGGATCGCCAGGACCGGCTTGCCCGCCTTTCCGAAGTCGCCCGCGATGCGGATCGTCTGCGTCTGGGGCGAGGCGGCGGCGCGGCAGTTGACGACCAGCGCAAGCTCCACCCTCTCGCCCGGGCCGACCTTCACCCGGGCCGGGAGCTGGATGTGCCACCCTTCGGGGATGGCCGTGCTCAGCTTCCCCTCGACGGTCTGCTCGGAGAAGTTGTAGACATATACGGAGATCGTCTCGACCTTCTCGGTGCCGAGGCGGTACGCCGACTTGTCGAGCGCCCGGCGCTCCTTGGGCCAGGCGGCCTGGAGGACCACCGGCGACGGCTCGCCCGGAAGCTTCGGCGCCGGCGCGGGCGGCGCTTCGAGGACGATCTTCGCGGCCGTCCCGGCGGGGAAGACCGCAAAGACGGGAGCGCCTGAAAGCTTCAGCGTGGCGCCGGCCCCGGCGATGGGGCGGCCCAGGTGATCGAGCGCCGACTCCGGCGCGGCGGGCACGGCGAGGTCGGCCTCGCCCGCCTTCGTCCACGCGACGAGGACCTCGCGGTCCTGGCCGTCGGGCTTGGCGCGGAACAGGTAGGCTCGCACGCTCTGCGGGGCGTTCTTCAGGCGGCCGAGCGGCTTCGCGTCCGCCAGCAATCGCCCCACGGCCGCCAGGGCCACGAAGGCCGGCCGCGGCGTGAGGTCCGGCCGGATGATGCCGAACTGCGTCTTGCCCTCCACGTAATGCGGCAGCAGGAAGTAGAACGAGACCGCGGGCCCCTCGTGCAGGCTGGCCGCGAAGACCTGGGCGACGCGCTGGGCCTGGACCCGGAGGTCCCCCTCGCTCGGCTCCTTGAGCTTCTCGTCCCCCGACCACGGGACGGGCACGGCGAACTCCGTCACCCAGAGCGGGAGGCCGGCGCTCGAGGCCCGGAACTCGGCGTAGATACCCGGGTACTGGTCCGTCGGCGCGTAATGGTGAAGGTTGAACGTGTCGAAATACGGCCATGCCTGGTTGGCGTCGAGGTCCCGCAGGATCGCCTTCCGGGCGAGCGCAAAGACGTTCAGGCAGCCGATCACGTCGCGGTTCCCGGCCTTCAGGCCCAGGCACGACGCCTTCTGCATCGAGGCCATCTCGGCGCCCGTGTGGCCGCCGAAGGCGTCGATGTCGGCCTCGTTCCACGGCTCGAAGGCCGCCACCTGCCCGGCCCAGCGCTTGGCCATCTCGCGCCAGAAACGGTGGGCGTCGCGCAGGTCCGTCGGGAACCGCTTGGTGTCGGGGTTGGCCCAGGCGGGGGAGATGTGGTCGACCTGGAGGACCTGGAGTCCCGCCGCCGACTGGAGGCGGGCCGAGGCGTCGTACTTCGTGCCCGGCGGGGAGAGGCGGCCGCGCTCGGGTTCCATCTCGGCCCAGTTCAGCCGGTCGCGGACCCAGTTGATCCCCGCAAGGGTGCAGAGGTTCGCGACGGCGGGCATCTTGGCCTCCGGGTAGAACCACGCCATCGCCACGTCGAGTCCGATGGGCGAGCGCTTCGGCGTCGGGGACTTGAGCGGCGCCAGAACTCCGGCCGCGGCCTGCCCGGCGGCGCCGCCGTCGTGGGCGGTCCAGCGGATCTCGTACCAGCCGGCGCCGAGCGTTCCGGCCGCCGCCCGCCCGCCGGCGACCTTGCCCTCCGCCGCCTTCTTGCCCTCGTAATCGACGGCCTCCCAGGCGGCGCCGTCCTTGGCGGGCACGCGGACCGTCACGGCCTCGCCCGCCAGGAAGACGTTGCCCGGATGGTCTGGCAGGGGGGCCGGAATGCCCCGCGGGGCCGGCGAAGGCCCCTCGGCAGCCAGTGCCCCCGCAGCCACCAGGGCCAGACCCGCCAGCGCGAGTGACGATACCAGGACGTTCATCGTTCACCTCGATTCCTGCGTGTTTCGGCCCTCTACGGCTTCCCGGTCAGGTTGAGGTTATCACCCTGCCGCGAGCGGCACAACGGGAAACCGCCAGGGATGCATTTTCCGCACGGATTCTCCCATTGTACTGCAACTCAGGAAGCGAACCTTGCGGTATCCTGTCGCGGATGGCAGCAGATAACCTCTTGTCAAGAAATGCTTTAGCGATTGCCGAAATCTGCCGAAGTAGTATCAGGGGCCAGGCGCTTGACGGGGCCCATTTTACCGGCATGCTATCTCATGCCGCACGCCAAGCAACCCGGTCCTGACCCGGGCAACGCCACTGTTTGTTGGGGGGGGGGCGGGGAGAGAAGTCATGTATCGGGCCAAGGCGGCATTTACCCTCGTCGAAATCCTGATCGTGGTCATCATCCTTGGCATCCTGGCGTCCATCGTGGTGCCCAGGCTGAGCGACGTCACCACCATCTCGCGGGAGACGAACCTCAAGGAAAACCTCTCGAAGATCCGGGCTCACATCGAGGTCTACCGCAACCAGCATGTGACGTTGCCCACCGCGGCCCTTTTCGGCCAGCAACTGACCATGCCCACCAACTCTCAGGGCCAGGTCTCCGCTACCCGTAGTACCGAGTACCGTTTCGGCCCGTACATCGAGCAGATGCCCCCGAATCCGATCACCAACTCGGCCGTCATCCGCGCCGCCTCCGGCGCGGACGAGCAGTTCCCCCCCGGCGACACCGACGGCGGGTGGTGGTACAACGAAACCACGGGGCGCTTCTACGTTGACCTGACGGACGCTCACGCCGATCAGCAAGGGAATCCGTACAACAGGTACTAGAAAACGGTATCGGACGCCTTCCCACCTCTGGCACCTTCTCCCCTCACGGAAATGGGTTGACCCAAGCGGCCTGCCCCACTATAAGAGACGCATGCAGACGTTTAGGAGATGTTGGCTGTGCGGGCTGGCCGCCTTGTGGGCGGCGTGCGCATCGGCGCCGATCCAGGGCGAGGAGCCCGTTCAGACAACGAGTGGGCGGGGTTCGCCAGTGCTTAACAGGTTGGCCGACTACAACTCGGAACTGCGCCGCCCTGACGGCCGCGTAGACGTCGATGCGATGGTGAAGCGCCTGAAGGAACTGGGCGTCACCACGTACTACTGGCTCATCTGGCACGCGCCCACCGACTGGGACGACCTCCAGGCGTTTCTGCCCAAGGCGGCCGAGGCCGGCCTGGAGGTCTGGGTGTACCTGGTGCCCCCGTCGGAAAGCCCGCCGCAGTACGGCACACTGTATGGCGAGCCGTTCCGGCTGAACTACGGGCGCTGGGCGGAGGAGATCGCGCGTCTCTCGCTCCGGCACCCGAACCTGACGGCGTGGGTCATCGACGACTTCTACGCCAACCACCGGCTCTTTACGCCGGCGTACGTGCGCGACATGCAGGCGCGGGCCCACCGCACAAATGCGCGCCTGGCCTTCCTGCCGCTGATGTACTTCGACGAGATCAACCGCCGATTCGTGGACGACTACCGCGAGGTCATCGACGGCGTGGTGGTCGCCTATCCCCAGGACCGCGAGGAGATCGAGCGCGCCTGGGCCGTCCTGAACGACCAGGCCGCCGCAATGCCCGGCGAGTTCAGTTTCCCCTCGGACACGCCCTCCGAGGCGGGCGACTTCGTGGCGGCCGGCCAGTTGGCCAAGGTCCTCCCCGCCGACCGCTATCTTCTTCGCTTCCGCGAGCGCGACACCTTTACCGGGCCGACCGCCGGCTATCACTTCAAGCAGTTGCTCATCGACGGGGCGGTTGTCTGGGAAGAAGACGCGGCCGGCGGCGCGGCCGCCTGGCGCGACGTGGCGGTGGATGTGACAAGCGCGGTGCGGGGTAAAGCCGGCGTCAACATTGCATTCCGATTATTCGATAAGAAGGGCGTCAGCAACTTTCCCGTCCGCTGGCGTTTGAGCGGTTTGAAGGCGGAGGGGCTCGAGCTGGCGGCGGACTTCAGCTCACCTGGCCCGTGGCAGGTTGACCGGCGGGGCGCGTTCGAGGCCGGGTTCGGCCCCGCCACCAAGAAAGGCGAGGGCCGGTTCCACGTCCCGTTCATCGTCATGACGGCGGGGGTGGAGTACGAGTTTCGCCTGCGCCACGGCGACCCGGCGACCCCCGACCGCATCGCCCAGTGGCTCCGCATGTGCCTGGAAGCCCGGCGCGACGGCAAGTGCGACGGCGTCGTCACCTACTGCCTCGACAAACAACCGCAGAGCCTCACCTTCCCCCTGGCCCGGAAACTCTTCGCCGAATTCGGCGGCGGCAAGTGAGAGAAGGCGTCAGGCCCCTGTCTCGGTGAGGGCTTTCTGTCTCCCGACAGCGGCGCAGTTGGCCGCGCCAGCCCTCGCGGAGTGGGAGTCCTCGGGTGCCCCGCTGGGTGAAGTGATGCGGGCAACCCGCAGCGCCCGTCCTGCCCAAGCGTGCCATGCCGCCAGAGTACCCGCCCGCCGCCGGACGGTCAACTCAGTGCTATATCCTGTCCGCGGAACTACCCAGCAGGCGTGCCGCCCACTTCACGGTGTGCCGCGCGGCCGCCAGGCCGTTCTGACAACGCCCGTGCCTGTCCGGTCCACTATTCGGGACAGATCAGCTTCAGCTTGGGGAAATAGGTCCTGTACCGCGAGGCGTCGCGCGTCAGCAGCCCCATCCGCTCCACGGCCGCATGCGCGCCGATGAAGAAGTCCGGCAAGGTGGACTGTTTCCGCCCGCCGCGCTCGCGGTACTTCAGAAAGCACTTGCCCGCCAAGAAAGCCGCCTCCAAGGGGATGGGCCGACGTTCGACCATGCTTTCGGGCACGGCGGCATCGAGGTCCTCCAGGCGGTCGAAACCGATGGAGATCTCGGCATAGATGATCGGATTGATGACCAGGATATGGTCCTCGGCGCACTCCTCGAGCGAGCGGCTGGACCACTCGAACCACGCCGGGTCCTCGGTTAACACGTCGAGCAGGACGTTGGAATCGACCATCGTTTCGGCCATCACTCACCCCGCGTCAGGGCCATGATCTGGCGGGTGGACAAGCGCTTTGTCGCCCGGCCGCGCATCGCGGCCACGAGCCTGCGGCCCCGCCGCGCCTTGGCGGACTTCCTGATGATCACGCGCTTGCCGCTGACGACGAACTCCACGTCCGTGTTGGGCAAGAGGCCGGCTTTCCGGCGAATCCCGATGGGGATGGTTACCTGGCCCTTGTCGGTCACTCTCATACCTGGCTCCTCCTGCGGCGCCATTCATACCCTAAGAAATCTTACTTCAGTCGGTAGGAATGTCAAGGGGAAACGCGCCCTGCCCGAAGGAAAAAGGCGTCAGGAGCCTTTGTTGGTCATCGCGGTTACCGGGACGGGAAAAGGTTCCTGACCCTTCTCCTCCTGGCGCCTTTTCCTGTCCCCCCTTCGCTTCTCGCCGCGGGCCTTCTCGAGCAGCACCTCGGCGTATTCACGCGACCGGTTCATACACCCGCCCGTCCTTGAGCGCGCGGTAGAAAACCGTATTCGGCGCGTCTTCTCGTCAATCATTGCGATGACCTCCCGCGGGGGCTTCGGTGATTCCAGCCTGTTCCCCGGCCCCGGTCAAACAGCGCTGCGCAGCACGCAGGGCGGGGCACCGCCCCGGCAGCATCCGCGCAGCAACCAGGAAGCCGGGGCTTCGCCCCGGCCTACGTGTTCATGATCTGCCTACGGCCCACATTCCGGCCTCGTTCCACGGCGGCAGTTTGGCCACGTTCAGGTGGCGGGCGCCGTCGAGGGGGAGGGCGGCGGGGCCGACGGCCGGAAGGTCCTTCGGGCGCTCGCGAAGCACGTCCTGCACCGCGCCCGCGATGTCGCCGTCGCCGGCGGCGCGGTCGCCGATCTTGTTCCCCGCGAAGCTGATTCGGCGGCAGCCGGACGCGACCGAGAGAACTGGCGCCTGGCCGGGCGCGAAAAGGTTGTCGAGGATATGCACTTCCTTGAGGCCCGCCGGGATGGCGATCTCGCTGCGGCGATCCTTCGCCCCGTTCGGGCCGATGCGGTTCGCGACGATGAGCGTGCGGTCGCCGCTCGTGCGCGTCGGCGGGCGGAAGAGGATGCCTTCCTGGCCATTGCCGGCGATCGTGTTTCCTTCGATAAGGTGATCGGTGTCGCGCTCGCCGATGGAGATGCCCGCCTGGCCGTTCGCGCGCAGGTCGTTCTGCCGGCAGATCGAGTGCGTGGTCCGCAGGCAGTAGAAGATGCCGCAGCCCGTGTTATCGTGCGCGCGGCAGTCCTGCATGATGTACCGAACGCTGCCGCTGCCGGGATGGAGGCCGTGGCCGATGTTGTGATGGACATGGCAGCGGTCCAGCAGAACGTCAATCGATTGCTGGAAGCTGAGGCCGTCGCCGCGGTAGTGGCGGATCTCGACGTTGCGGAAGGCCAGGCGGGCCGAGCGGATGGCGAAGATGCCGCCGCCGCGGCAGCCGTTCAGGCAGAACGTCTCCTCCTGGCAGTTGCCATCAATCGTGATATCCTCAAGCGATGCGTCTTCGGCGGCCTCGGCGTCGACGATCGGGTAGACCGAGATGACGCGGGCGTGCTTGGCCACGTGGTAATCGTGGTTGGGCATCCGGTTGATGAAGAGGCGGTCGCCCTCGCGGCCGATGACCGTCGCCACGGTCGTGTAGAACCCGCCGGCGCCCGAGTCGATGATGTGGATGCCCGTGCCCACGGGGAACTTCTCGGGCTCTTCGACGGTCACCTCGTAATGGCCGTAGCCGAGGAAGTCGGGGATCTTGCTCTCGACGCTCGGCACCTTCCTGAGGACGGCCCCCGGCCGCCCGACCACCCGCACGCGGGACCTGAGGTGCAGGGCGTCGTGCATCTGGTAGACGCCGGGGGCGACGATGACCGCGCCCCCGCCGGCCGCGGCCGCGTCGTCGATCGCCCGTTGGATGGCCGCGTTGGTCGCGCCCTGGTACTTGCCTTCGCCGACGGTGAGGGTTTTCATGGGGTTCTCCGAAACGCGTGCCGCGCGCCGGCCCGCCGATCCTTCGCATCCCGCC
>Ga0315294_10003337_pt1 | contig 17487 bp, 16 predicted proteins | sample YL17G13_40_MG_FD_203626 | JGI IMG/M metagenome (GOLD analysis project Ga0315294, IMG submission 203626) | Sediment microbial communities from Yellowstone Lake, YNP, Wyoming, USA - YL17G13_40 | ecosystem: Environmental > Aquatic > Freshwater > Lake > Sediment | place: USA: Wyoming | collected... | reverse complement strand
AAGCCGTTACCGCCTCGGTGTTTTTCTGGGGCATGGTAAGGATTCTTAATCCGTTTTTTAGAGTGGTTTTTTTGAACATTTCAAGATAAAACTCTTAAGCGAGGCAATAATTATTAAAGTAGACTTCGTGAAAAATTAGGGACTGTCCCTAAGGAAACTATTTCGAGATAAAACTCTTAAGCGAGGCAACTTTTGACAAGGGCGCTTCGGAGGTTTCGCCACCATGGTTCTCGCCGAAGACGAGTGGCGAAACTGAGAAACGAGCAGCGGGCGCCTCGGCGGGGCGACCGACTGCGGTCCTTGGAAATAGTTGCCGAGCTGATTATTTAAATTCTTTCCGGGAAGCCAAAAGCACAAATCTTATCCGCAGCATCTGCCAAAGCATTTTTATGCGGTTTTTAAACCCCTTCCAAAATCCCCATTTTTTTTCTTTGACAATAACGGTAAGGCCTTTTAATATCGGGTACTGAACTTTTAGTTTTTTTCGATAACAATAATAATTTAAAGCAGTTTCCACGGCAAAGCCCTGAATAAACTTTGGAGGCAATGCCTCAAATAATTCTCTTTTCATCGCCCTTTCTCCGCCAATTGCCAGCAAAGGGTCAATCATCGCCCACAATTTTGGCAACCCACCCCATCTCTGCCGAATCCCCGCGCACATTGCCGCCTCCCCTTTGATTATCGGTTCAACCAACAAAGAGACGTGTTCCGGAGCCAATCCGATTAAATCCGCGTCAAAAAAAACAATAATGCCGGCATCCGTCGCCTCCACGCCTTCCCGCATCGCATTGCCCTTGCCGCCCGGCTTGGCACGGTTTATTACCTTAACGCCTAATTCTTCTCCGATTTTCCCGGTTCTATCGGTTGAACCATCATTAATCAAAATAACTTCGTCAAGAATTTTCGCCTGCAGCAAAACTTTAAGAACATCCCCGACATTGCCTTCTTCGTTTAAGGCTGGCACTATCGCTGCTACTTTTTGATTTTGCATATTTTAGTCTGATTGTTTATAATAAACCTAATTCTTTGCAAGTCCAAAGAAAGAAACCAGCATTCCATGCGAAAGGAGACTCGCTTTTCCAAAACGGACGATGAAACGGAGTGCCATCCGGACGATATACTTCATATACCTTTCCATAGGCAGTAATCCAATCAGAAACAATTCCTATTTCTTGTAAAAATCTTTCCTCATTTCCCAAAAGCCGATTTGCCAAAGCGCTCAAGCACGCAATCCATAACCATCTTCCATAAGCATTATGGTATCCCGGCAAGCCGGAAAGGGCATGACGCCAAGCTAAGAGTTTTTTAGGATAAACCGGCCAATTAACCGGAGGAGGCACCGGATCTTTCCCGAAATACTTACGCATGGTGTCCAAAATTTGAATTGATTGCTCGCGATTAGCAAGCCCCGATATAATGGCAAGAATGTTGCTATCGGTGGCAAAATAATCAAAACGGTGACCGCCGCTTATCCAATCCGAAAAATATTTTCCGTTCCAAAACGTATCCACGATTTTGAACTTCAAAACATCTTTCCAAACATCTAGCTCGCCGGGAAACTCCTTCGCCAACATTTTATTAAGATTTTTCCCCTCCTCAAGCGCCTTCCACGTCAAAATATTTGAATATAAAGTTTTCCCCATTTTATGGAATTTGCGCACAGTGTCTGTCCAATTGGCAAGGGTGCCCTCTTCAACCAACATGTCCATATCCTGGTCCTGTTTTTTTAACCAAAAAAGCGCCTGATTTATTTTTTCTATGTTTTCAGAAAGCCATTTTCTATCGCCGCTTTCTAAAACATATTTGCCAGCCGTTATTACAAAAATTGGGTTTGGGTCTATGTTAGGAAAGCCGAATCTCCCCTTATGAACGGGTTTCATTCTAAATCTCGGTATTCTTATTCTCGTAGCGTATTTAAAGCGCGTTCCAAAAAATCTGTCTATGCGCCGCGGAATAAGCCCGTCTTCTTTTTGGAAATTTAGGAACAAATTGAGATTGTTTTTTACATGCTCAAAATCTCCGATGGCCAAAGCTCCCCAGCTGGCGAAAAAAGAATCTCGGGCCCAATAATCGTCGAAATTATGCTTTCCGGCAATAATCCCCGGCCCCATATAACATTCTCGCAAATCATTCCGGGCTATTTCTACCGCACGCCTGATGACTAAAGCGTGTATTGTTTCTTTGTTGCCGTCCATTTTTACCTAATGTATATTTTAAAAAAATCGCTGCGACTTTTTGATTATTTACCATATTAAGATTATTTTAATCTTCCTTTTCTTCTTCAATATCAAATGCTTTTCTTAACGGTTCCCAAATTTTCTTTTCTGTTTTTTCGTTTACTTTTTTTCTGATTGGCTCAGCCGACCGTTCCGTAAAATTCAAATCCAGAATTCTTATTCTTCCGGTCGGCGCCCCTTTTTCGTCTGTTTCTACCATGATATTATCGCTATCAAACCTATGCCATAACATCGCATATTTTTCATTAAACTTCCCCGATGCTTGCAAAAACTTCGCGACACTTTCTCTTAACGCTAACCAAGCAGGACAATTATCTTTATTGAATCTCTGAAAAAATTCGGCAAAAGTAATCCCTTTGACTCTTTCTTGAACCATGACTCCAGCCGCTTCCGTCCTGAAAAATCCTCGTTTTTTCATTTCAGCGCCCAATCTTTGGAAAGCTCTGGCGGTTATTCCTTGTTCTTCCGGCGCGTCCCTTCTTCTAAATCCTTCTTGCAATCTTCTGTCTATTTGAATTTTAATAAAAGTCGGCAAATCATATAGCTTGGCTTTCTCCATTCCTTTTTGCGCTTTTTCTTTTTCAAAAACTGCGCGGTGTTTATCGGGATATACAAAACAAAATTCCGGTATAAAATCATTGCCAAAATATTCTCTTATTCTTTCTGCTTCTATTTCGTGCCTTGCCAGCATTTTTACCGCTTCTTCCGGGCCAAAAAGATAGTTGAGTTTTAATTCTTTAAGCGCGAGGCCGGTATCGCCTAATTCATAAACGTTATAAAAAGCTCCTCTGCCAAACGGCTCTTTCGCAACTCCGAATTTAGCGAACAAAGCGTTTCGCTCTTCTTCCGATATTCCCTCTTCGGCTAAAAGCTCTACCAAGGCCTGAATCGAGTCTAATGTTTTTCGAGTTATCCTCTGCAGCTGCCAATCGTTCTGACCCAGCCGTTCTTTTAATTGAGTTTCTCTTTCAGCCGTCTCAATTTCCGCGGGAGAAAGTCCAGACCCTTCAATAATTTTTTGAACAGCCGCGTCGGTTTCTTGAATCAGCGTTTCGGGAGCTTGTCGGATTTGCTCTGCTTCTGCCGATACCTCTTCCACAATCCCCTCTAATGTTTCCTCTTCTTCGGGTTTTTCCGGTTCCCTTTTCCGTTCTTCGGCCGAGGGTTCGTTTTCTATTTCCATTGGCCAAGTTTACCTCTTACTTTTTCTAATTTCTTTTTGCTAACCGCCTTTTCAAAGTCGCTTAAAATATTGCTTCTCTCTTTTTTCAGTTCCTCAAAATTCCGCCGATATTCATCAATAATTCGGTCAAATTCCTCTTTGAAATCTTTCAATTCTTCCTTCGAAATTTTTGAAGATTTTTTTCGCATATTCAAATAATAAGATTATGAAAATTTCTCTTCCAAAATCTTAACCAAATCCTTTATTTTTACCCTCTCCTGCTTCATTGTGTCGCGGTCTCGCACCGTTACATCATTTTTTTCTAGAGAATCAAAATCCACAGTTAAGCAAAATATCGTGCCGATTTCGTCTTGCCGGCGGTATCTCCTGCCGATGGAACCAACCTCGTCGTATTGGCAGACAAAATTGGGCTTTAACATTTCAAAAACTTCTTTGGCTTTTTTGACCAATTCCGGTTTGTTTTTAACAAGAGGCAAAACTGCCGCTTTCACCGGCGCTAGTTTTTTGTTAAGCCGGAGCACGGTTTCAATTTCTTTTGCCGATTCGGTGGTGGTTGTCCTGCCGCCTTTCACCTCTTCGTAAGCGTCGCAAAGAAAAGCGAACAAACTCCGGTCAACGCCAACCGAAGTTTCAATAATATAAGGGTAATATTTTTCCTTAGCTTGCCCTGAGTCTGCCGAAGGGTCAAAATACTGCAAGTCCTCGCCGCTGTGCTTTGAATGATTGGATAAATCCCAATCGCCGCGATTATGAATCCCTTCAATTTCCTTCCAGCCGAAAGGGAATTTATACTCAATATCCACCGCTCTTTTGGCGTAGTGGGCTAACTCGTCTTTTTTGACTTCCCTGAATTTTATATTTTCTTTTTTTATTCCCAAACTTAAATACCAATTTAGCCGTTGTTCTTTCCAGTAATCAAAAAACTTATCGGCGTCCTTCGGCTCGCAGAACCACTGCATCTCCATTTGTTCAAACTCGCGGGTGCGGTAGATAAAATCTTTGGGATTTATTTCGTTTCTGAACGCCTTGCCGATCTGGGCAATGCCAAAAGGGATTTTAAGACGCATTGATTGCAGCACATTTTTGAAGTTCGTATAAATACCCTGGCAAGTCTCGGCCCGCAGATAGGTTACGGCCGCTTCGTCTTCAACCGGACCGACTTGGGTTTTAAGCATCAGGTTGAATTTTCTCGGTTCAGTAACCTCGCCTCCGCAATCCGGGCACTTGTCTTTCTCCAAGAAATCTTTTCTGAAGCGATGGTGGCACTTCTTGCATTCCACCAATTCGTCCGCAAAACCGGCTGTTAAGTGGCCTGAAGCCTCCCAAACTTTCGGGCTCATCAAGATAGCAGCGTCCAAGCCCACGACATCATCGTGCAGCCGTGTCATTTCCTTCCACCAGGCCTTTTTGATATTAGCCTTCAACTCAACTCCCAAGGGCCCGAAGTCGTAGCACGAACTGAATCCCCCGTAAATTTCCGACGATAAAAAAATAAAGCCGCGCCGTTTGCTTAATGAAATTATTTTATCCATAAGATTTTCCGTTGTTTCTTTTGCCATAAGTTTTCTTTTATTTTATCTTATTCTTCATATAATTTCAAATAAAAAAAGCCCCCGCAGGAAATGATCCTTTTGGGGGCACTTGCTTGGAAAGGAGGTTTCTAATTTACGTTATGGCCTTCCCATGGCGGCTGAGCGAAAAGAAGGTCGCCATCAATAGACATAACCGTGTTTTCTTCTCCCTTCACTTTCGTTCTGTTTTCGCCTGCGTACCACAACATCCCTTTCCTGTCGTGGGCGTTGTACCCGCCGTAGAAAACCCACGCCACTTCGTAATCACCATCCTCGAACACCGCTACGACCTCAAGCCACCACAGCGGGTTTTGGCCCGGGGCTTTAATGCACTTGGCGACCCGAGTAATGCGCTTCCCCTCGAACGAGCCGAAGTGAAAGACTATCTTACCCCTTTTCTGCCTTGCTGCTTCAAACAACGCAGCCTGCCCCGGACCGCCATTCACCATAACTGGACGGTTGGTATCCATACAGATACCTCCTTCTCGCGCAAATTTTATCCGTTCCCGCCCTGTTGCGGTACCACACCCATACGGGTGATAGGATTAATCGGTCTTGCGCTAACCGATTGGTTTCGTAAAGAACAACTCCGATATTTCTATTATATCATACTATTTTGATTTTGTCAATACAAACCAAAACAAAAAGGCTGGAATACCAGCCTCTTAATTCTAAGGGTCAGTTGTCCAATATAATTATTGGGCGGACTGCCCGACACCACCATTGGTCAGATGGAGAGCACTTCACAAAGCAGAATCCAGCCGGATCGGCTTCTCCCCCGCCGCTAATCTGACAGGTCTCATCCTCCACGTTTTCTTCATACCAGACATAGCTGTTTGTCCCGCTATCCTTGCCCCGCGGAATGCCAGGGTAAAGTTGAGGGATAACGTTGGCTTCGAGATACCGTTCCAGCCGCACTTGTTCGACTTCCACCCCCAAAAAGTCAGCCAATGCCGGCCTGATAAACCTCCTCCATTCATTGGCCGAGATGCCAAAGCGGGAAGAAAGGTGGCCGTCCGGATGTTTCACCAAATCTCCCTTTTCGCGCAATGCCTTAATGATAGGGCCTAACAAATTATCTCTCGCGAAAATCCGCTGCCTTCTTTCAAGCGGCGGTTTTTGCCGTATATCAATTAAAACAGTAACCCCCGAAAAAACCCCCGAAAGCCATAAAACGTCAAACTGCGTTTTAGGGCCACGTTCTTGCCCGGGAAGAAAAATATTCCCTTTATCCACCTGTTCGTTGTACCATTTCCCGAGCCGGCTTTTCCAGCCAGGGAACCTAGTATCGTTAGCCATCTGAATTTCCGGGAAAAAGTGAAGTTCAAGCCCTAACTCCAGCCATTCTCCGATTGCATCAGGGTCATACTGCTCAAGTGCCGCCTGGAATCGAGACAAATTGAATATATGGCCGAAAAATGCTAAATGCGCTTGTCGTTCTCTTTCCAGAATACTATCAAGCCATTTATTCATCCTTCGCTCCTTTTCGTTTTTTGCTGTAAAAGTGCTAACAAAAGCTTTTTCATATTAATGTATTTTAATTCTTTGTCAAACACCAAAAAGGCGCGCCCCTATGTGCACTAACGTGTCGGGCGCGCCCTTATTATTTTTAGTTTTACCTATTGGATAATTCCCGTGTGGTCAGAAATATTTTGGTCGTCGGGCAGGGTGGTGTCAACGGCCGGAGTTTTCACCTGAATTGTTTTCTCTGTCCACTGGTCTTCGCCTGAAATTCTTGCTTCGCCAATAATAGGCGCAACCTTGCCCTTTTGGTCAGGAGTTGGAGCTAAAGCAACCTGGAAGGCAATAAGCGGCGGCGTATTCAAAACTCCTGTGCCCGCTTCCATCCCTTCGCCGTCTTTTATGGACCAAATGATTTCCCGGCTTCGGCTGTCAAAAGAGAATTTTGAAACTTCGCCTTCGGGATATATTTTTCCCGTTAAAGTTACATTGGACGGTAAAAATGCTTTTACTTTGGCGTTTTTAAGGTCGTTATAATAATTCTTTGCCTGCCAAATTATGGTATAGGTAGTAGCATCCCCTACGCGCGAAGGGATGGGCCCCGAATTGCCGAAAACCTCGTCGTTAAAATAGGCCCTTTGAGCTAGTTCCAATTTTGAGTTTATTTTAGTTATAAACTCCTGGCTTAATTTAGAAATCAAAACCGTATTTTTCACGGCAAAATTTTTATTTTGGTTAGCGGTCGCAGGTGGACTGTCTTTAAGGTTTATCCAAAATTCAACCATGCCCTCTTCCCCTTGGTCTAAAAATGCCAGTTTTGAAACTTTTCTCCGATCCCAAATTATAGTTTTTTCTTCTTTATTAAACTGCCCCGAATCTGTCTTCAAGCTATCCAAATCAAAAATATCTCCATCCAGTCTGGCGACCAAAAACAAATCGGAAAACGGCTCCCGCCCGATATTTCTGAAGAAAATCTCATAATGAAGCACCTCGTTGAAGTTAGCGGTATAGTTATCGTCGCCATTTATCGTCTGGAAAACATCGAGACCGGGTCTCATAATCTCCACGCCCCTTGTAACCTCTTTTAGCAAGACAAATTCATCTTCCTGCCAAATGCCCACGGTGGCCAAAAACATCTTTTGCTCTTTAATGTCGCCCTTAAGCCTGCCTTTGATTTCGATCCTTCCGCCTTCGGCTTTGTTCAAAAGCGAAATCTCCCATTCGTTTTTCCCCAAGGAACTGGGGTTGCTTTCTATAAACTCAAAGTCAGTGGGATATTCTATTTTGATTCCCACATTGGCAAGAGGATAGTCTAAGCTTGAAAAATAATTTAAGGAAAACTTAAATTCTTTGTCAGCCTCTATCTTCGAAGGCAAATCAAAATCAAAAGTCAAAGGAACTGAGTTAATTTTGATGTTAAGGGTGGTGGATGAATCGTATCGGGCTTTGAGGTTTTTCGGCTTGTAACTCAGCCAGGCCTTGGCAGTTTTTATTTCGTTTTCTTCGCCAAAAAGCCGCCCTTTAAACTTAAAGGTCTTTTCCTGGCCAGGGTAAATATCTCCCAACTCATCAGGCCCTATCTCCTGCCTTTTGGCAAAACCTTCACCTGATAAAGTATTCTCTGGAAATTCAAAAATAAGGCGCGGCTCTTCCAGGGTAATATCGCCGTTGTTTTTATATCTAACCGTATATTCCACTTCCTGGGAAATCGCTGTTTCGGAGGGACCCAAGATTTCCAATTTCAAGGTTTCTTTTGAATAATCATTTCTCTGCCAATACCAAAAACCCAGAACTCCGATAATTACGGCCAAAATAATAACAACGATAATAATTTTCTTCATATTTTACGCGATTATTGTTTTGTATTGTATATTATATCAAATTATTGTGTTTTTTGATAGTAAGAAAGGTAACTTTCAGAGATTAATTTTAGAGAATCGAGATGCTCTTTCTCCGTTTTAATTTTTAATAAGGTTTTCCAATCTTTTTTAAGAAAAAGGCGGATGATTTTAATAATATCGGCAGAAATCACCCCGCATTTTGCCGCCTTATCAAGACATTCCCCGCACACTATCCCCCCCTCCTCCACGCTGAAATAAAGGTTAGAAGGGGAAAGTCTTTTCTGGCAAATAACGCAGCAATAAAGGTCTATTTCATAGCCCAGGGAAGAAAACAAGTTCCAAAGAAAGTAATGACATAGCAATTGGCAAGCAGTAATTGATAATTGGCAATCGTTTAATTTATTGAAAGATTCGTTTAACAAATTGAAAATTGCTTCGTCTTTCTCTTGCCCTCGGACTAAGTTATCCAAAGCATCCGTAATTTGATAAGCGGCCTTCATCTTTTCTAAATCATTTTTTATATTTTTAAACTTTTCAATTAATATGGCGTCTGTCAGGGTCTTGTATGCTTTGCCTCGGATAAATTCAATTTCCGAGAAACAAAAAAGCTCGGCACCCGACCTTAACTTTGAAGAAATTTTTCTTATTGCTTTTCCCAAAACTTCCAGTTTCCCAAAATCTTTTGTAAAAATAGTCAAAATCTGGTCGGTTTCTCCCCGATCAGTTTTTTTAAGAATAAGACCCAAAGTCCTATAATGAATCGCCATGAACGTTATTTTTTCTCAAATTCCTTCAGAAATTTTATTCTTTCGTTTATCGTTCTTCTTTTCCAAGAATCAGTCGTTCCCCGCTGCTCCCGATCAAGTTTGGATATCGCCTTTTTATAATCTTCTTTTGAGATGTCGAGTTCTTTGCCAAACGTTTCCCTAAAAATTTTTTCACGGTCAATCCGAGAAGTCCTTCTCCCCCCAATTCTAGAAACTTTATCGCCTTCCCTACTAAACATTGGACCCAATTCTCTTCTGGAAAATGATCGTCTTTTATCAAAAAGCCCCATATTAGTTATTTTTTAATGCCGATATAATGTTTTTTGCCGTCTAATTTTATTTCTTTCTTCACGTCAACGTCCATTTCTTCTACGCTTTCTACTTTCTTGAATGATTTGGCGCCAATCTCTTTTAATAATTCCTCTTCGCTTATTAATAAAACGGTGGCAGTGGAACTAAGACCAGAAACAATATATTGTGGCGATAAACCAAGTTTCTTCCGCAAATCTCTGGCATTACGGACAATTTCTCTCACTTCTCCTTCTTCTCCCAGTTCTTTTGTAATCTTAGTGTCCAATTCAATTTCTTTTTCAATTTCATTGTCAAAAATTATTTCCTTCACGTTCACCTCGTCTTTTAACAACTCCAGCAAGTCTTTTCCTTTTTTTAATTTATCGTTTTTGATTTTAAGCGAGGCAAGAGGCTGACGCACTTTTATTCCAACCACTGCCCTTTCCGCCAACGCCAGGGCGACAACATTTCTGACTTCTGCCATTTTTACTTCTAGTTCTTTGTTAATTCTCTTTTCTTCTGCTTTTGGCCAATCGCAAAGATGTACTGATTCTGGCATTTCTTTCGTCTTTAAGCTTTGGTACATTTCTTCAACGAAAAATGGCATTATCGGGGCTATTAGTTTTGTTAAATTCATAAGCACGTAATAGAGTGTTTGCACGGCTTCTGCTCTGTCTTCGCTGCCTTCGTGGAATCTCTTCCTTGACCTTCTTACGTACCAAAGCGATAAATCGCCAATAAAGAAATCTTCTATTGCCAAAACCGCTGCCCCGGCATTATATTCATTAAGGTTTTTAGTTACGGAAAAAACTAAATTATTAAATCTTGAAATAACCCAAACGTCTAATATACTTCTTAATCTCACCGGCAGTTTTCCGTTTTTAATATCTTTTTTTTCTACGTAAGTGTTAAAAAAAGTAAAAACATTATAAAGCGTTAAGAGCTTTCTTTTTATTTCGGCGGCATTATGGTAGCCAAATCTTAGATTATCAACCGGGTTCTGCCGGCTGTACATCCAGCGCATAGGGTCAGCCCCGATTTTCTCCACCGCTTCGTCAAACCAAATGGCATTGCCCTTGGATTTATGCATTTCTTCGTCGTTTTCATCGTGAACAGAGGCGTAGCCAAAAACTGTTTTCGCAGGATTGGTATTTTCCAAAACCGTGCTCATCACGATAAGGGAGTAAAACCAGTTTTTGAACTGCCCGGGAAACGATTCGCATATCAATTCCGCCGGAAACCATTCTTTCCAATATTTTTTATCAGCAAGATAACTCACTTTTTTTGTTTTCGGGTCTACAAAAGTGGAAAAGGGAACAATTCCGGCGTCCAGCCACGGATTTCCTACATCTTTAATTCTTGAAATTAGTTTCCCGCACTTCGAACATTTTATTTTTACATTATCCACCCAGGGTCGATGCGGCGAATTTCCTTCAAATTTATCCCAGCCCTCAACTGCCCTCTTTTTTAATTCTTCTTTTGAGCCGATAACCTCAAAATTACCGCATTCACACTCAAAAATAGGCAATGCCAAGCCCCAATAACGCTTTTTAGATATCAGCCAGTCCTGCATATTTTTCAACCAGTCCAACTCCCTGCTCAAACCGAATTCAGGTATCCATTTAATCTTTCCTGCGATATTTGTCAGTTTTTTTCTTAAGCTTTTTTTGAGTTTTGAACTCAACGAACTGTCCATCGCTATGTACCATTCGTCAACCGATCTAAAAATAAGTTCTGTCTTGCAGCGCCAACAAGTAGGATAACGATGGCTAAAATCATAAATATCGTAAACAAACCCTCTTTCCTGCAAATCCTTAAGAATTTCTTCGGTTGTCTGCTCGCTTTTCGCATTCTTGTTTGAAATCCAAGAGTATCCGGGGATAAAGTTGGCACTCTCATCAACTGATTCAACCGGCGGAAGGTTAACCTTTTTAGCCGCGAGATAATCCTCGTGACCAACGCCGGGATTATTGGTTACAATTCCGGTTCCAATATCAAGAGTTACAAATTCTTCAGCGGGAATCACGGGAAATTTTTGGCCTTCAAGGGCGGGGAAATCCTGATAGGGGTGCACGAATGTTTTTCCAATAAGCTTTTCCCCTTTAAATTCCTCAATAATTTTGAAGGGGCCCTTAAGAGCGGTGGTTCTTTCTTTAGCTAAAATATATTTTCCATCTTTTTGCTCAACTTTGACATAATCAAAATTGGGATTTACCATCAGAGCGATGGTCCCCGGGATAGACCAGGGGGTTGTTGTCCAAGCCAAAAGATACTCTTCTTTTCCTATCGGAAGTTTAAGAACTACGGACTTATGAGTTAAAAGACGATATTCCTCTTGTAAAATTTCGTGCTGAGAAATGGCTGTGCCGCATCTTGGGCACCACGGCACCGAATCCCTGCCTTTGTATAATAACCCGGACTGCCAGCATTTCTTCAGGAAATGCCAGATCATATAGTTGTTCTCGTCCGACATCGTGTAGTAGGAATTGTCCCAGTCCATCCATTGCCCCAGCCGGATTGACTGCTGAGTTTGAATAGCCGAGTATTTTTTTACTCTTTCTTTGCATTTTTCAACAAATTTATCTATTCCGTATTTTTCAATGTCTTTTTTATTCTTAAATCCTAATTCTTTTTCCACCTCAACTTCAACCCAAAGCCCCTGGCAGTCAAACCCGTTCTGAAATCTCTGGTCATATCCTTGCATCGCCATAAACCTTTGGAACAAATCCTTGTACGTTCTTCCCCAGGCGTGATGCACGCCCATAGGATTATTGGCGGTAATCGGTCCATCCAAAAACGACCAGCGTTTCTTGCCTTGGTTCTTTTTCCGTAGCTTATCGAAAATCTTATTCTCCTGCCAAAACTTCAGTATTTTTGCCTCTATTTGAGGAAAGTCCAACATATTATTTAGGGTATTATTAATTGCCCAACATCAGGATATAAAGATATGTGTTTTTGCGACAAAAATTCTTCATTACTTGCCAGACCTTTTATTATCCCGGCCAGGAACCACAAAGGGTCGCCGTGGCTGATAATTAAGATATTATTGCCTTGGTATTTTTTCTCAACGTCGTTCAAGAAATCCAGCAATCGTTCTTTCACGTCGTTCCAGTTCTCTCCATTCGGAGGCCTTTTAATAAACTTTTCTTTCTTTTCCGAGAAATAATTCTGGTAGTTTTCTTTGGGCCCGCCATGAAACTCCCCTATATTCAAATCTCTCAATCTTTTATCAAGATTAACCTCTAATCCTAACTTCTTAGAAACTATTCCGGCTGATTGCTGCGTCCTAAAAAAATCCGAGGAAAAAATCAAATCTATCTTCTTATTTTTTAATATTCTCGCTGCTTCTTCAATCTGCTTTTTCCCTTCTTCGGTTATTTCGATCGGCGGATTCTCAGGATAAGGATATAAGATGCCTTTTTTATCTTCGTCTCTCTGATAAGGCGTCTGCCCGTGCCTCAAAAGAAAGTATTTGTTCTTGAACTTCATATCCCGTAGTGAATTTCAAATTATTTTATTGCTCCGCAGGAGTTTTTGAAATTCTACTACGGGGCATATATCTTAAAATATCACTTTTCCTATCTTTTTTCAATTCACCCGGTTAAATGCCGTGAAACGGCAACCCCGCCCCGCGAGCGGGGCGAGGTTATTTAACTGGGTAAAATAAGAAGCGTTCCGTTGTTAGCGGAACGCTTTGGAAACTTCGACGGCTTTTATCGCCGCCGCTTGAAAAGGAGGGCCGAGACGCCCAGGCCGAGCAGGCAGATCGTTGCCGGCTCGGGCACGAACGGGGCTCCCATTGCCTGGGCTTCCTGCAAGGTACTGGCTACAAAGTAGCCGTCGAGTTGGTATCGCCCATACCACGCCGGCATCGTCGTGATGACTGGATCATTTTCGTAGCCGTTGGGATAGGAGTACCACGTGTCATCGCCCTCCCAATACCGGAAATTAGAATTGGTGAGCCGGCTAGGGAGAATGTTAAACGTACCGCCGAGGTTCATGTCGTCCTGCTTTGTCCCGTCGAAATTATACTCCTGGCACGAGAAGGACAAAGAGGCATTCAATTCCACCCCGCCCTTGCTCACCTCTTGAAACCAGCTCTGATTTTGAGGCCAGGTTTCGTTACTGTCCCGCAAGCCATGGAACGAGGCGATGGCTGTCCAGTGCGACGGATCGTAGTAGTTGGTGTAGAAGCTCCAATTCGCGTTGTCGAAACTGAACTTGTTTGGGTCCAACCGGACCCAAAACGAGCTGCTGCTGGATTCGCCGTTGTTGTTGGTACTAGAACTGTAGTAGGGACTGGTACTATCGTTGCCCAATTGGAACCCTCCCCCGAGAGCGCTATTGTCCAAACCAGCACCAAATCCGCCGCCCGCGGCCAAGACCGAACCGCTGAGGAAGCCCGCGGCCAGAACAGCCACGACACAAATGCACAGTCTCATATTACTCTCCTTCCCCCTCTGTTGTGCCCCTCCGAAACACCAAGCTAAAACTTAACCTGAAAATGTGATAGCCCAGACTCTCCTTTCTTTATTGTTATGTTTCCCTTTAAAAGAACGTACGTATAAATATAGCATTTTTTACTATTTTTGTCAATACCTGCGCTTGACAAAGCTATAATAATGTAATAATATTTTATAGTATCTTTGTTTTTTGAAAAGGAGAGAAAATGCCTAGAGAGGTGACCTCAAAAGAAAAAGAGGTTATTCAAAGATTAACTTATTCTCTGCACATATTAGATAAATTGGTTTTTCCTGCTAACCCAGCAAATATTTTTTTGTTTATGGAAAAGCCGAGCGACCGTGAACATGAATGGATGGTAAGACGACGAATCAATCCTGATGCTTGCTATATCGGCTATGGAGAAGACGTCGTGAAAAAATCGGAGTGTTATTCTATGTTTTGTTTCGGAATAGATGAGTTTTTAGCAAGATGTATGGCCAAACGATTCCGTTTGGTAAAAAACGGCCGGATATTGGAAAAACTTACTCAAGACGAGGCGATTGTTGGTATTGCCGCCCACGAGGTAAGGCACAGAGTCCAATGCCACTTTCCTTCTTTAGAATTACTATCTCCAGCTCTTCCGCATAATTTGCTTAGTAAATATGTTAGAAGAGCAATTTGCGTTTATAAATCGGAATTTAAAAAATTACGGGGAGAATTTTATAGACAGGAAGTTGATTCCGTTGTTATCCAGCATCTGGCGATGGAGTTGCTACACTGGGAAGAAGGATCTTCTGATAATATAGCCGGTCTGGTCAGAGCGGGTGCGCGTCAAATTCGTCCATTCGAAGGCCTATATGGAGTTTCAACCGTAACTTAAAAGCCCGCGGCAAACGCAGGGCTTTTTGTTTATATACAATTTTTCCAATCTTCTTATTCCAAAAACTTAAAAGTGGAAATTATTTCATTGATTATTCCGGGGACTTGATCTGGCTGAGAAACAGCCCTATGACTTCTAGAATATTCTATTTCATAACAATCTGCATTATGCAAACTTCTATAAACATCTTTATACCAACAACCGCTCGACATTCCACAAAATCCGCCAATAAATTCTGGGTAGTTCACATAATGGTAGAAAATGGCGTTATTTATATTTTCTGAACCCTTGAGAAGAAACGAATCTTTAATATTCTGGTCGTTTGCGTCAATAATACATTTTGTTGTTTTCCCACCAAGGCTCGAGTTATCAAATTGTTCTATATTTTCTGCTTTTGCTAATTTTTTAATATCTAACTGACCAACAGAGTCAGAAACATATATACCAATTCCGTAAGAAATTGGAGTAATCTTTTTTGAAGAATTAGGATATTTCACCTCAAATCCATATTCCTCGTTTCTATAAGTTTCCCAACCGGCGGTTTCGTCTTCGCCTCGTAAAGCTTCGTTTAGCGCCGTCGCGCCTACAATTGGGAGTTCAACTTTTCCAATTTCTTTTCCGTTGGAATCAAATCCTTTTGCAAAAACATGTGTTATCAATATGGGGACATTTGATATTGGAAAAATCCATGTTTGCTCTTTATCACGCGTAAAGTATGTAGTTCTAAGTTCGTAGCTTTTAACTGCATTCCCTATCGGCCGAATCTTTTCAATGTCGATTCCAGTTCCAGTGGGAATAGCATATACTTCCACTCTGGAAAGGTTAAAACCATGAATTACTAAATTTGGTTTTTCAATTGAGATCTTTAGAATTTTACTCTCGACTTCTGGCACCCACCAATACTGATAAGCGAAGACCCCTCCTATCAAAACAACTGCCGAAACAACTATTATTACTAATCCTAAAATTATAGATATTTTTTTATTCATAAGTTTTTAGTTGATTATTCTTTATTTATAATACCCCCCCCTCGAACAAAAAAGCAAATTCTACATTTTCTCAGGCGCGGAAATACCCATCAAGTCTAAAGTGTTTTTTAGGACAATTTTAGCGGCTAAAATCAGACTCAACCGCGCCTCGCTTAGTTTCTTATCCTCGCTTATCACGCGGCAATCTCTATAAAAATGGTGGAAGGCAGTTGCTAAATCTGTTGCGTATTGCGGCAAGCGCTGAACCTGATAATCTCTCTCCGTGTCCTCAACAACTTCCGGCAGTTTAATAAGTTGCTTTATCAAATTTAATTCACTTGGTTCTTTCAATAATTTTAAATTTTGGCTTTTAATCTGTATTTTTGATTTTTGATTTTTGATTTTTGATTTCGCAAGAATACTATGTATTCTTGCGTAGGCGTATTGGATATAGAAAACAGGATTTTTCTCCGATTGTTCTTTTGCTAAATCTAAATCAAAGTTCAGATGAGTATTAGGGCTGCGAGTTAAAAAGAAATATCGGGCAATGTCTAAACCGACTTCGTCAATAAGCTCGTCCAAGGTAACATAAATACCGCTGCGTTTGGACATTTTAACTTCCTGCCCGTCTTTCATCAACCGAACCATCTGCATCACCACAATTTTTAAATTATCCTTGTCAAAGCCCAAGGCCTCAGCTAAGGCCTTCATCCTGACAACATAGCCGTAGTGGTCTGCGCCCACGAACATTATTAAAACATCAAACCCGCGCTTTATTTTATTCTTTAAGTAAGCGATGTCTGAAGCAAAATAAGCTTTTTCTCCGTCGGTTTTTACTAGAACCCTGTCTTTGTCATCGCCGAATTTTTTTGATTTGAACCAAACGGCGCCATCTTTATTATAAACCAACTCTTTTTTCTTTAACTCGCTTATTTCCTTATCAACTTCTTTTTTCACGTACAAACTTTTTTCCGAAAACCAAACGTCAAAACTTATTCCCATTCTCTTCACTGTGGGTTTAATCATCTTGTCTAAAATGATTTCGGCTGCTTTTTCTCCAACTTCCTCAACAGAGTATTGCAAGGCCCGGCCTTGCAATAGCTTTTTTCTTAAATCATCAATATATTTCCCTTTATAGACCGCCTGTTCATCGCCTAGAACCGAATGGCCTAGTTTTATAATCTGCTCGCCCCGATCGTTAAGATAATATTCCCGCACAACCTTGTAACCGGCCTTGGCCAAAACATTCGCCAAAGCATCACCGCAAAAACCGCCCCGTCCATTGCCCAAGGTTAAGGGCCCTGTCGGGTTAGCGGAAATAAACTCTACGTTAATCTTTTGCTTTCTTTTGATTATTAAATTCCCGAATTTATCTTTTTGCTTTAAAATTTCTTTTACCCGATTCCGTAGATAATCTTCGGAAACAAAAAAGTTTATAAATCCATTGGCTGCTTCAACTTTTTCAAAAATTTTGTCCGATGTCCGATTAGCTAAAATTTCGGCGATTTCTGTCGGGTTTTTCCTCGCCATCTTTGCCAAAATCAAAGCAATATTCGTTGAATATTCTCCGTGGCCCTTTTCCCTTGGATAATCAACAATAATTTCCGGGATTTCAAATTGCGTTAAAACGCCCTCTTTCTGGAGATCTCGGATTGATTTTTTTGCTAATTCAGCGATTTTTTTTCTTATCATTATTCTCATCTTAACTTATTTGCCATAAAAATTGAAACAGCGCCTATCCTTTACTGCTTCTGCTAAATTTTCAAATGTTAATTCTTCCATTAGGCATTTATCCGCAGCCCTGCTCAGCTCGCTTATCTTGTGAGCATCGGAGTTATAGACATG
>Ga0315294_10003336_pt1 | contig 17488 bp, 19 predicted proteins | sample YL17G13_40_MG_FD_203626 | JGI IMG/M metagenome (GOLD analysis project Ga0315294, IMG submission 203626) | Sediment microbial communities from Yellowstone Lake, YNP, Wyoming, USA - YL17G13_40 | ecosystem: Environmental > Aquatic > Freshwater > Lake > Sediment | place: USA: Wyoming | collected... | reverse complement strand
ACGTCAGGGCCTGCGCCCACGTCTGCTGCCCCTGCCGCAGCCTGGACCAGACAATTCGGCTCCCCCGCCTGGGATAGAGGCAACGCCATAGCGGTGGACGGGTCAGGAAACATCATAGTGGGGGGCGCCACACAGGGCGCCCTGCCCGGCCAGACCCTGGGCGGCGACTGGGACGCCTACATGAAGAAGTTCAGCCCGGCGGGCACAGAGCTGTGGACCGTCCAGTTCACCAACTCTGTTTCGGTTGGGGTCTTGGCCCTGGCGGTAGATGGAACGGGGAACATCATCACAGTAGGCCACACGGTGGGACCTCTGCCCGGCCAGACCGGAGTTGGCATAGACGACGCCTATGTGCGGAAGTTCACACCGGCGGGCGTAGAGCTGTGGACCCACCAGTTCGGCTCCTCCATTGCGGAGTGGGCTTTTGGGGTGGCGGTGGACGCGTCAGAAAACATCATCGCGGTGGGCGCTACAGATGGCGCCCTGCCCGGCCAGACCAGTGCTGGCGGCGAAGATGCCTTTGTGCGGAAGCTCAGCCCGGCGGGAACCGAGCTGTGGACGCTCCAGTTCGGCTCCACCGATTCGGATAGGGCTACTGGGGTGGCGGTGGACGCGTCAGGAAACATCATCGTGGCGGGCCGTACCCAGAGCGCCCCCCTCGAATGGGACCCGGCGCTGGAAGGGGAGACCATTCCCGTGGCTGGCGACACGAATGGTGCCCTGCCCGGCCAACTCCCGGCTGGCTCCTCGGATGCCTTTGTGCAGAAGCTCAGCCCGGCGGGCGCCGAGATATGGACCGTCCGCTTCGGCTCCCCGAATTTTGCTGAGGCTTCTGGGGTGGCAGTGGATGGGACAGGAAACGTCATCGTGGTGGGCCACACATTGGGCGCCCTGCCCGGCCAGACCCGGGTTGGCAACGACGATGCCTTTGTGCGGAAGCTCAGCCCGGCAGGCGTAGAGCTGTGGACCCGCCAGTTCGGCTCCCCCTTTTATGCTGGGGCTTTGGCGGTGGCGGTGGACGGGACAGGAAACATCATCGTGGCGGGCCACACATTGGGCGCCCTGCCCGGCCAGACCCGCGCTGGCCTTAGTGACGCCTTTGTGCGGAAGCTCAGCCCGGCGGGCGCCGAGATGTGGACCATCCAGTTCGGCTCCCCCGCTGCGGATGCGGCTACTGGGGTGGCGGTGGACGGGTCAGGAAACATCATCGTGGCGGGTGAAACGTATGGCGCCCTGCCCGGCCAGACCCAGGCTGGCCTCGGTGATACTTTCGTCGTCCGCCTGAACCAACCGCCTGCTTCCAGACCGGATGGCTAACCTCCTCCTCCATACCTGCTGCGGCCCCTGCGCCACCTATACCCTGGAGCACTGGAGGAGGGAGGGCCTGGAGCTCTCGGCTTTCTGGTTCAACCCCAATATCCACCCTTACCAGGAGCACCAGCGGCGCTTTCAGGCCCTGGAACAGTTCCTGAAGGGGGCAAGGGTCCCCCTCTCTCAGACCCCCGGCTATGAGATGGTGGAGTTCATCCGGCGGCTGGTGGGCAGGGAGGGCCAGCGCTGTGGACAGTGCTTCCGCCTCCGCCTGGGCCGCGTGGCGGAGACAGCAAAAGAGCAGGGCCTGGACGCCTTTACCACCACCCTCCTCATCTCGCCCTACCAGGACCATGAGCTCCTGAAGGCGGTGGGGGAGGAGGTGGCCAGGGAGAAGGGGATAAGATTCTTATATGCCGACCTCCGCCCCTATTTTTCCGAAAGCCGCCGCCTGAGCAAAGAGTTGGGCCTTTACCGCCAGAACTACTGTGGCTGTATCTACAGCGAATACGAGCGCTTTTCCGGAATAAGGCTCACCCAGATAATAGATACCGTCAAGGAGGAAGGCTAGCCTTCTCTTTAGCCTCCTTGTCCTCATCCTTTTTATTCCACTGGCCTGCCGTCCTGCCCAGAGCGTAAAGTGGTGCGGGTGATAGAGGGAGACACCATTGTCCTCCCCGGCGGGGAGATGGCCCGCTAGTCTTTCTCTTTCTCGGCCTGTTTTTCCTGGAGCCTTTTCAGGGCCTTCTGGTAGTTATCGCGGTTTTTCTCCAGGGCCTGACGGAGGGCCTCACGGGCCTCAGGGGGGACTTTCTCCAGGTTCTCCTCCAGGAGCTGGTCCTGTAGGCGGGCACCCTCTTCCAGACGGGCCTCCAGGTCCGGCTTCACGGGTTTTGCAGCCTTCTCCGGCTCCGGCTTCGCGGTCTTCGCCGCCTCGGGAGTGCGCGTCGCCCGGGGCGTAGCCGTCACCGCAGGGGCCGGCGCTGGCGGGGTGGCCGTCACTTTGGGCGTGTGCGTCGCCTCAGGGGCGGCCGGGACTCTGGGTGTGGGCGTAAGGGTAGGTGTTGGAGCAGGAGTAGGAGTAGGAGTAGGAGTAGGTGTGGGTGCGGGCGTAGGAGTGGGCGTCGCCTCAGGGGTGACCATCACCCTGAACGTGGGCGTAGGGGTAGGTGTTGGAGTCGGCGTAAGAGCAGGAGTAGGCGTAGGAATAGGTGTCGGTGCGGGCGTAGGAGTGGGCATCGCCTCAGGGGTGCCCAACCCAGGGGTGGGCGTCGGCTCAGGGGTGGCCGGCCTGGCGGGCTCCGCCTTATCGGGCTTTGCACCCTCCTCCCGGCCTTCAGCCCAGGGCGGTGGACCGGGTGCCTCCCCTGGGGCTGGCGTCACTTCAGGAGTGGCCGCCATCTGGGGGGCAGGGACCTCCGGGGCCTGGGGAGATGGAGGGGCAGGGGTAGCGGCCAACCCCTGTATTCCTTCGGTGGTCTTATCGGTGACCGCCTGGGGTGAAGGGGAGGGAGGAGGGGATGGAGGGGCCTCCACGGCGGGACCTGCCACCTTCTCCAGGTGGCGCTCCAGCCGCTCGGCCAGCTTCTCCAGCTCCTCGGGACGGTTGAGCGCGGCCACGGCCACCATCTCCCTCGCCCGCTTCTCGGCCAAAGCTAGTTCCAGACTCGCTTTGCCCGTTTGCGTGGGGGTAAGGGCCAGCTGGACCTGCTCCGCCGCCAGCTTTACCGCGTAGAGAGGCTGGTGGGGAAGGCTGTTGGTAGAGGCCAGCACCGTCCCTCCTGCCAGGAGAAATACCAGAAACAGAGAGGTTGCTGCTACCGCCCAGGGGCGCAGCCAGGCCAGTGGGCCGGAGCGGGGCCTGCTTCTCCCCTTCATGGCTGGCTGGAGGTGGGTCCAGACGCGGGCCCGGGCCCCCGGCGGGGGGACTATCCCGGCCAGGGCCCTACGGGTGACGAGAGACGCCAGGAGGAGCGGCTCCAGCTCCCGCCGGGCTTCAGGATACCGGGACAGGACTGCCTCCAGGGCCTCCCCCCGGCCCAGCCTCTCCAGGCAGTCGTCCAGGGCCTCTACAATCTTCTCATCCATCTTCTCATCCATAGCCAAGCCTCTGGCGCAGGGCCTCAATAGCAGCGTGCTGAAGGGCCTTGACTGCCCCCGGGCTCTTCCCCAGGACCTGGGCCACTTCCTGAATGGAAAGCTCGGCGGCAAAGCGCAGTTTTATAACCTCCTGCTGGGCCGTAGTAAGGCGGGGAAGGTGGCCCAGGACCTCCTCAATCATTGCCTTCTCCTCCACCAGTGCCTCTGGGTCCTTTTCCCCGGGCGGGGGAGGGGGATTGGAGAGGAACTTCTGCTCCGAGCCCTTCCGCCTCTGGCTGTCAATGGCCTGGTTCCGGGCAATGCGGAAGAGCCAGGGGGCGAACCCCACCCCCCGCCACCGGAAGCTATCCAGGGACTGGTAGGCCTTGAGAAAGACCTGCTCCGTCATGTCCTCCGCCTCCATAGCCCCTTCCGACCGCGCTGCCAGAAAGCGATAGATTCTATCAAAGTTCTCCTCATAGAGCCTGGCCCAGGCTTCCCGGTCCCCGTCCTTAGCCCTCCTGACCAGGCCCTCTTCATCCTGCAATGGCGCCTCCCACGCCAATTATAAAACGGATGAGGACGAAAGAGGATAGTCGTAACAAAATAGTCGTGCTAAAATAGAGGCCATCGGATGTCTATTTCGGTGCGCGCAATGACTCTGGCCGATGTGGACCAGGTTATGGAGATAGAAAGGGAGGCCTTCCCCACCCAGTGGCCCCCCACCTCCTTCCGCCGGGAACTCCAGAACCGTCTGGCCCATTACTTTGTCGCCAGGGACGATAAGGTCAGGGTGGGGGGCCCCACCCCTCAAGCAAAAAGGGGCTGGTTCTGGCGCCTTCTCCGCAGCCATCCCCCGCGGGGGGAGGCACCCCTGGTGGTGGCGGTGGGGGGGATGTGGATGCTCTATGATGAGGCCCACATCACCACCGTGGCAGTAAGGGAAGCCTATCGCCGGCGGGGCATCGGGGAGCTACTCCTAATTAAGGCTATTGAGCAGGCCCAGGAGCTGGGGGCGGGGATGATGACCCTGGAGGTCAGGGTCTCTAACCTGGCCGCCCAGGCCCTATACGAGAAATGCGGCTTCCGCCGGTTGGGGGTGCGGCGGGGATACTATTCCGATAACCACGAGGATGGCATCATCATGACCACCGACCCCTTTACCTCCACCCCCTTCCAGGCCCTCCTCCAGCGCTTGAAAGAGGACCATGCCCGCCGCTGGGGGGTTCGGCTATAGCTCCCGGAAGTTGACCAGGTCCTGGTAGTCTATTACCCCGCTCATAGCAAAATTGTGGACTTCAATCCCCGATTCCACCGCCGCAGCCACCGGGTTGAGGCCGCCCAGGAGGACCACCCCCACCTTGTTCAGGCTCACCGGTATCTGACAGCAGGGCTCGCTTACCTCCCCCGTGACCAGGAGGCCCCCCAGTCCAGCTTTCCCCAACCCCACCACCACCTCCTCTGCCAGGGGACGGCAGAGGGCGGGGACCTCCCTGAAGTTGGCCAGAAGCTTCCCTTCCCCCTTCCGGGCTACCTCCAGGACACTGGTCATCCGGCTGGTGATGAATATCTCCGAGGGGTCCAGGGAAGACCCCGAGTATTCAACCAGCTCCACAAAGCGGTAGGGCTTCCTGTCCCTCACCTGGAGAAGGCCGCCGAAACGGGAGTCCATGGGGATGCCCACCTTGAGCAGGCAGCCATTGACGACGATGCTACATACCGAGGCAAAGCCCACCTGGCCCTGGGGGACCAGGACATCCCCTAACCTCTTGCCCCCCTGGGCTACAGCTACCAGGGGGCTCACGCAAAGACCCGCCTCAAAGGCCTCCTTCATCGCCGGGAGGGCCTTCTTGAAGTCGCTCCGGAGAAAAAAGGAGATATTCATGGGCACCAGACCGGTGCGGCTCTTGCAATCAAAGGTGGTGCGGAAGGCCAGGGACTCGATCTTGGAGATGATGAAGCCGACCTTGTCCCCTACCAGGGCGTTCCGGAGCTCCTCCTCCCCCAACGGGGTGAGGAGCCTGCCGTCCCGGCCTACGAGCTGGGTGAGGCCCCTCTCATCCATAATCTTCAGGTGGTAGCGCACCGCCCGCTCCCCTAGTTCCACGCCGTAGCCCTTGAGCCGGCGGGCAATAACCCTGGCCCCCACCGACTCCGGTGAGTCCCGCAGCACCCTGAGGATGGAGATAATTTTCCTCTCTACCTCCACCCTATCCTGCCCTATCATCGCCCCTCCCACCAGCATAGCCCTGGCCGGGGGAAGTTTCCAGGGGAAATCAGAGGGCTTCGGCCACAGGCTCTTTGGAGTCCCTCATCATCCACTGAACGCTCTTGTGCTCCAAGGGCTTCTCCAGGCTCCAGGTAATGCAGGCCTTGCGGCACAGCCCGCAGCCGATACACAGCGCGGGGGTGACCTCCACCTTCTGGTCGCTGATGCGAATGGCACTGGTGGGACATACAGGTTCACAATAGGGGACCGGACAATAGCGGGGGCAGAAAACCTTTGTCATAATGCCTCCTATCCTCCCAGAATCCTGTCTACCTCATCCCGGTCGGCATCCATCACGTACGGGATGCCCGAGACTTCAGCAGCCTCCCGGGTGAGGGACATAAGGTCACTGCGCTCCAGATGGGGCAGGGCGAACTTTCGGGCCCCGGCCATGAGCTGCTGGAGGCCAGTGGCCAGTCTGTCATAGTAGGTGTAAATGCCCATGGCGGCCGGCGGTATGCGGACGAAGTCCTTGCCGTATTTCTCCTTGAGCTGAGCCGCCCCGGCAAAGACCCTCAGCAGGCCCGTCTGGCGCTCCTCCGGGTTGTCCCCATTCTTTCCGGCGACAAAGCGGCCGTGGGTGTTCCCCACCATAGCCGCCAGCATCGTGGCCCGGCCAAGGCATACCCCCTTCACGTAGGGAGCGCCCAGGGCTATGGCCTTGAAGACATGGTCCTCCAGGCAGAGCCCCCCGGCGATGGCGCAGTCGGGGACAAAGGCCCCCTTCCTGGCCAGCCTGCCCAGGTAGTCATAGAGCATGGCTTCCAGGTAAACCGTGGGCACGCCCCACTCGTTCATCATCCGCCAGGGGCTCATGCCGGTGCCTCCCCCGGAGCCGTCAACCGTCAGCAGGTCAATCTTGGCCTCGGAAGCGCACTTCACCGCCAGGGCCAGGTCCCGGGGACGGTAGGCCCCCGTCTTGAGGAAAACATACTTCGCGCCCGCGTTCCTCAGGTGCTCAACAGATTTCACAAAGCCCCCCGCATCCACCATCCCCAGGCGGGAATGCCTTTCAAACTCCCGGAAGCCTCCGGCCTTGAAGGCCTCCTGGACGAAGGGGTCCTCAGGGTCGGGAAGGACGACATAGCCGCGCTTCTTGAGCTGGAGGGCCCTCTCCAGGGTGGGGAGCTTCACCTCACCGCCAATATCCTTGGCGCCCTGCCCCCATTTGACCTCTATGACCTCCACCCCCAGCTTCCCCGCGCAATACTCCGGCACCCCGAGCCGCCCGTCTTCCACGTTGAACTGCGCCACCACAGCGCCGTAGCCGTCGTACCAGTCTTTGAAGGTCTTTATGCGCCTCTCCATCTCTGGGGAGCGGACTATGCGGCCGTTCTTAATCTCGGCCTGAGGGTCCATCGCGCAGACATTCTCCCCTATCACCACGATGCTTCCGGCGATGGCGGCCCCCACCGCACAGCCCTCCCAGTTCACCCGGGCGATCTCGGTGGAGCCCAGCGCCCCGGAGAAGAATGGCACCTTCAGCTTGAGCTTGTCCTTTCCGCCAATCCTGGTGGAGACGTCCACGTTGGGGAAGAGGGCCTTGTCGGAGTCGGCGGCAATCCCCACCGCCCCCACGCAGCTTCCCTGGATGTTGAAATGGGAGAAGTCCACGGGAAATTCCTTCTCCGCCCCAGCGATAACCTTTCCAAAGGGCTGGGGATACATGACCGCCCTCCCCTTGACCGCTGACCGGCCCACCTCGCAGTAGCCCGGACAGCCGTCAATACAGGTGACACATATGCCCGAGGGAGAAGGCGCCACCCGGTTCATGGTGAGGGTGGCAACACTGGCATTAGCCCGGTTGAGAGTCACAAAGCCTCCTTCTTTTCAGTCCTGTTGTTTCAAATGTGTTACCCAAACGGCAACCATTTGCCGAGACTTTAGCATCCTTGAGGGTGCCTGTCAAGGCTTGCGGCGGGGGGAAAAATGAAATGCCCCCAAGGGGATTCGAACCCCTGATTTCCGGCTTGAAAGGCCGACGTCCTAGGCCACTAGACGATGGGGGCCAGCGAGAGTATACCAGCCCGCCTCAAAGGGGGCAACAAAAAAAGAAGGGCGCTCGGCCGGTTGGCCTCTCACCCTTCTGATTTATTATTATACCACATTTTGCCTGGATTTGTCAAATTTCAGATTGGGGGGCGTCTTGTTTGGTGGTGCGTGATGTGCCTCTCTCCCTACGACATCATGCGTGAGCCCGACCCCTAGTAGTTTGTCCCTTGGGGGTGTTCCTTTATTTGTCCGGTGGCTTGCCTGGACCATCCCACAAGTTTTCAAGAAACGCCTCTCGTTTCTTGAAGTGAAGAAAAGAGCTGGTTTTAAGAGCCATGATATACATAACCAGACCCGCAAAGAAGCAACCGAGAACCAAGAGCCTTGCCCTAATATCGTTCTCATAGAAAACTGTGAATCTACCTTCCAGGATACCGGCCACAAACTCCGTGAAGCCGAATGCGGACACAATGGCCCCGAACAGCCACCAATAGCAGTCAGACAGGCGAAAGATACGACGGAGAACCAGGATCGTCAAAAGTGTGGACGCAAAGACAAAGGCACTTATGCCTCCCGCATACAAATAGGTTGCTACTGCCCAGGGATGGGGAGAAAGTCTCTCGGGAAGTTGCTGGCTGGTAAGATACCAATGCCAATGAGTCCATTGGCCCCCGAACGGCACAACAAGAAACCAATGGCCGACTTCATGCAGAACCATGCCACCCCTGACTGCCAACCCAGTGCCAACAAGAACGCGGATGGCATGACTGTAGACAGCCATCATAAGGAGAGAGGCAAAACTAAGTACAGCCACTAACCAATACTGCTTTTCAAAAGAAAGGGGCAGAATGAGAGCAACAGTAGCGAGACCGATTACGGAAATATAATGTCTGTTTCTCTCCGTCAACATTCCCTCAATGCGAAAACAAGATGCGGCGAATATAACAGGCAGCTACTCAGGTGTCAACCAATTGCGACCCGAGCCACTAGGGGGGCGCTTCAGGGGAATATCGCTGGCGCTTCCAGGCCGAGGGTTTCGGGGAGGCCCAGCATCAGGTTCATGTTCTGGACGGCCTGCCCCGCCGCTTTCAAGACCAACTCTATGATCTTTCGATAGATTTCCCGCGCCATATCAGAATAGCCTCCCTGCCAATTCACTCTCGACTTCTGCAAGTCTTTTGTTTGCTATCTCAACAAACTCGGAATCTCTCTCAACCCCTATGAAATGTCTGCCGAGTTTCCGACAGACAACGAGACACGTCCCAACACCGGCAAACGGGTCGAGTACGAGGTCGCCCTTAGAAGAACTCGCCTTGACTAGCCTTTCAATCAGTTGTTCCGGCTTCTGAATCGTGTTGAGGGCTTTCCTGCTTACAAGCTCTTTTGACTTGTAAGTGAGTTGCTTGATGTCTCCCCACACATCGCCGGGGTTCTTGCCATCTCCATTGAACTTCGTTTTGCCATACTTCCCGTTAGTGACTGAAGGAACCCGCTCGCACCGAAGGCGGTGCTCCAGTTCGACAAGTTGTCTAACCCGAATTGCATCGAGGGCAAAGGTCTTCGGTCTGATACCCTTGATGAAGTAGGAGATGATGTCGTAGTTGTTCGTGTAATTTATGCGTCCCTGAGCAAGTCGGCTTGGCTGATACCAAACAATCTTCGAGTGTAGATTCAGTAGCGGGCGATAGTCAATGAAGTCTATGCAATCCGGCTTACCGAACAGGTATAGAGCACCCCCATCCTTGAGTTTAGCGGCGAAGATGGTGATCAGCTTCAGATTGAACTCCTGAATGTTGCTGATTCGGTCCCACTTGTTGGTGGTAACACCATAAGGGCCATCACAGACGACAAGATCAATGCTCCCGTCATCAATCTTCGGAAGTATCTCGAACGCATCTGCGTTGTAGATTCGATCAAGTTCTATCATCTTGTGGACGTTTCCTTTTTCTCTCTCCAACTGAATGGAGAGATTTGCCCCTCCGATTTTACCACATCTTTCCGGGTCTTATTGCAGAAGGCCCACCTGAACCGGCCGAACCATTGGGCCCTTCACGGGAATAGGGCCGGGGCTTCCAGGCCGAGGGTCTCGGGGAGGCCCAGCATCAGGTTCATGTTCTGGACGGCCTGCCCCGCCGCCCCCTTCACCAGGTTGTCTATCGCCGAGAGGACAATGAGCCGGCCCGTCCTGGGGTCCAGGGTGGGGTGGATGAGACAGAGGTTGCTCCCCAGAGTGTGCTTGGTGTGGGGGGAGGAGTCCACCACCCGCACAAAAGGCTCCCCCCGGTAGAACCGGCGGTAAAGCTCCAGGAGGTCCTTCTCCCCTTTTTCATCGGCGGGGAGCTTGCCAGGTATCAAAGAGGCGTAGCAGGTGGCGAGGATGCCCCGGGTCATGGGGACCAGGTGGGGGACGAAGGTAATCCGCAGGGGCTCCGAAGAGAGGGGGTTGAGCTCCTGGGCCATCTCCGCAAGGTGGCGGTGGCCCTCCAGGGCGTAGGCCGAGACATCCTCGTTGGCCTCGGCGAAATGGAAATTGAGGCTGAGGGCCCTCCCCGCCCCGGAGACCCCCGACTTGGCGTCAATGATGACGGTGGTGCTGATGAGGCCCTCTTTGAGAGCGGGGGCCAGGGCCAGGATGGCGGCGGTGGGATAGCACCCCGGGTTGGCCACAACCCGCGCCTTCTTTATCTCCCCCCGGTGGAGCTCCGGCAGGCCATAGACCACCTCGGGGAGGAGCTCGGGGGCGGGGTGTTTCGTCTCATACCATTTCTCATATTCCCCGGCATCCTTCAGGCGGAAGTCGGCGCTGATGTCCACCACCTTGATGCCCTTTCTTATGTAAGGCAAAAGGGCCTCGGCGCTTGCCTTGTGGGGGAGGGCGGAGAAAAGGAAGTCCACCTCGCCGGGTTCCTGGGTGATGGGCAGGTCAAGGGCAGAGAGGTGAGGGAATGCCTGGGCCAGCGTCTGCCCCGCCAGGCCCCGGCCGGTGACGGAGGTGAGGTTCACCCGGGGATGGCGGGAGAGGAGGCGCGCCAGCTCCATCCCGGCGTAGCCGGTAACATTGATGATGCCCACCCGTGTTTCCATTGTCAGACCCTTTCCATAGCCAGCTCTCTTCTGGCTACGGGATAGAATACACCATAGCTGGGACAGATGCTATTCACCGGGCAGAGGGGACAGCGAGGCTGCCTTGCCCGGCATATCCTTCTCCCATGCTCCAGGAAGTAGAGGTGAAAGGGATAGAAACCGGCCGGGGGGACAAGGGCCTCCAGGAGCTCGTGGGCCTTCTCCCAGCTGGTGCCGGGGGGGAGGAGGCCCAGCCGGACAGCTACCCGGTGGACATGGGTATCCACGGGCAGGGCGGGCTTCCCCAGGGAGAAGAGGAGCACCACGGCCGCCGTCTTGGGGCCCACCCCCGGCAGGGAGCGGAGCCAGGCCCGGGCCTCGGCGGTGGGCAAGGTCCTCAGGAAATCCAGGTCCAGCCTCCCCCGTCTCTTCTCTATCTCCTGCAAGATGGCCTTGAGCCTCCTCGCCTTTATCCTTGCCAGGCCTCCCTGCCGGATGGCCTGGGCAATCTCTCCCTCAGAGGCCCCGGCCATCTCCTCCCAGGAGGCAAAACGGCTTCTCAGGGCCTCAAAGGCAGGACGGGAGTTCTTATCCGATGTGTTCTGGGAAAGGACTGTGAGGACCAGCTCGGTCAGCGGGTCAAAGCGGCGGGGTGGGTGCAGGGGCCCGTATTCCCGCGCCAGGAGCTCCAGAATCTTCTGGTGGCTCACGGTCATCCTAAGCAGACCCGCACTGGTATCGGGCCGGCGGGAGTCTTAAATATTCTCCCCCCTCCTTTTCAAGTAGGGAAGAGGGGAGCAAATGTCCGACTCCCCATAATGACGGTTCCGCTTTGGGCGTCCATAACAACCGTAGTATAGTTGTATTGCGTGCGGGGGCCATATATCCCATGGGCGTCAGGGAATCCTGCACTGTATGATACGCCTTCGTATTGAACCACCCACACCAGCGTGGCGGCATCCCAAGGCCCGCTACTAAGATTAAACCGCGCTTGGTATTCCCCAAGTGTCATCAGGCGTGCCACAGGGTTGCGGGGGTTCTCAACTGCCGTAACTTCGGGCTGGCTGCCGGTCTCCCGGAGAGCGATCTGAATGGCCTGCTCCCGGGTTATACGGGTTATAGGTGTACCAGTAGGCGCAAGTGTAGGAGCTACCTGGATGCAGGCGGCCAGGAGGAGCAAGGCGATTGTTCCAAGGAGCATTGATACTCTGAACATGGCTCGACCTCCGTTCCATTATAATCAACGTTCCAGCCCCTTTTCAAGGAGAGGGAGCAGGGGGTGAGGTTCAAAAGTTCCCTCACAGGCCCTTCAGATGACAGGTATCGTTGATGAGGAGGGCCGAGGGCCGGCCCAAGCGAAAGTCAAAGACGCTGATGGCCGCCAGGTCCTGCTCCACCTGCCAGAAGCGGGAGTTCTCCAACCCCAGGAGCGCCAGCACCAGGACCTTGCAAACCACTTTATGCGAGACCAGGACCACCGTCTCCTGGGGGTGCCTTTCCCGGACCAGGGCCACCCCCGCCTCCACCCTCTCCCTTACCTCCGCCAGCCCCTCCCCCCCGGGGAACCTTACCCGGTGGGGGGCCTTCAGCCAGAGCTTGTAGAGCTGGCCGTCCTTCCGGGCAGCCTGCTCCAGGGTGAGGCCCGTCCAGTCGCCGAAGTCCATATCTATGAGCTGGGGAAGGGCCACCGGCTCCAGGCCCAGGGCCTGGCCTATAACCCCCGCCGTCCTGGCCGCCCTTTCCAGGGGGCTGGCATAGATAGCCCGGGGCTGGTAGCGGGGCAGGCTTCTTGAGGCTGCCCGGGCCTGCTCCACCCCCACCCCGTCCAGCCCGATATCCGCCCGGCCCCGGAAGCGCTCCACCAGGTTCCACCCGGTGCGGCCGTGGCGGACTACCACCAGATAGTGTTCCATCGCTCCCCATTCTATCACATGCCCTCTCTTTGTTGACAGGGCGGATACCCATAGGTAAACTTGCTTTAGATGACCGCTTCTCGTGAGCTCCTGGAGCATGCCCTGAAAGGCGTAGAGGCCGACTACAGCGAAATCCGCCTGGAGGAGGCCGAGGCCAGCAACATCCGCTACCGGGGGCAGGAGGTGGAAGAGGCAGGCATCTCCTCCAGCCTGGGGGGAAATGTCCGGGCCCTGGTGAAGGGAGGTTGGGGCTTTGTCTCCTTCAACGACCTCCCTCAGCCCCACGAGCTCCGGGAGAAGGTGGACCTGGCAGTAAGGCAGGCCCGCCTGGCCGGGAGGGAGGAGTCCCGACTGGCCCCCACCCCAACGGTGGTGGAAAGCCTCCGGGAGAAGCCCAAACCCAATCCCCTGACTATCCCCCTGGCCGAAAAAAAGGCCCTCCTGGACCAGTACAAGGAAATCATCATGTCCACCCCCGGCATCACCACCTCCGTCATCGCCTACGGCGATGGCTGGAAGCGGACGGTCTTTGCCAGTTCCCAGGGTAGCTATGTGGAGCAGGCCCGCTCCGATGTGGGCCTCCAGGTGCTGGCGGTGGCCCGGGATGGGGGTGAGGTACAACAGGCCAGCCTTTCCGTGGGGAGCCGGGGGGACTTCCTCCAGATAGCCCACCTCCACCCCCAGGTGAGAGAGATATCACGGCGGGCGGTAGAGCTCCTCTCCGCCCCCCGGGTGAAGGGAGGGGAATACACCGTAGTCCTGGACCCCGTCCTGGCCGGGGTCTTCGTCCACGAGGCCTTCGGCCACCTCTCGGAATCAGATTTTCTGTATGAAAACCCCGGGCTCCAGGAGATAATGGTCCTGGGCAAGCGCTTCGGGGAGCGCATCCTGAACATCGTGGACGATGCCACCCTCCCCGGGCTGAGGGGGAGCTACAAGTACGATGACGAAGGGGTCCCCACCCGCAAGAACTACCTCATCCGAGAGGGCATCCTGGTGGGCCGGCTCCACTCCCGGGAGACGGCGGGAAAGATGGGGGAAAGCCCTTCCGGCAATGCCCGGAGTGCCTCCTACCGCTTCCCCCCTATTGTCCGCATGTCCAACACCTTCATAGAGCCGGATACGGCCAACCTGGATGACCTCCTGGAAGGCATAGAAGAAGGGATATATGCCCGGAACTGGCACGGCGGGACCACCAGCATGGAGATGTTCACCTTCTCCGCCGGTGAGGCCTTCATGATAAGGAATGGGAAGATAGCCGAGCCCATCCGCCCGGTGGTGCTCACGGGGAATGTTTTTGCCACCCTGGGCCTCATTGACGGTATTGCCCGGGACCTGGACATGAACCAGGGGGGAGGCTGTGGCAAGGGGGACCAGTACCCCCTCCCCGTCAGCAACGGCAGCCCCCATATCCGCATCCGGAAGTGCCTGGTAGGGGGAAGATGATAGAGTCCCTCCTCTCCCGCGCAAAAAGGGAGGCCCAGGAGGCCGAGGTCTATGAGGCCACCCTGGAAGAGACCACAGCGGCATTTGAGACCAACCGCCTCAAGCACCTCCAGACCCGCTCCAGCCACCTCCTGGCATTGAGAGTGGTCAAGGATGGCCATACCGGCCATGCCCTGACCATGGGGGGGAAGGGAGACCTGGCGGCCCGGGCCCTGGAGGCCTCCCGCTTTGGCCCCCCCACCCACTTCCATTTCCCCCAGAGCATCGCCTCATCCTCCCTCCCGGTCTATGACCCCGATGGGGAAAGGATGGGGCTGGAGGCCATGGTTGGGGTAGGGGAGGAAGTTATCGGGAGGCTCCTGAACCACACCCCGGGGCTCCAGTGTAATGCCCGGGTGGTAAGAGGAAGCCTTCACATCCGTCTCCTCAACTCCTTAGGGGGAGAGGCCAGCTACCGGAAGAGCTACTCCGGCGTGGAGGTGGAAGGGGTCCTGGTGAGGGGGACAGACATGCTCTTCGTGGGGGATAGCTGGTCCTCCTGCCACCCCATCAAGGACATCTCGGCCCTGGCCGGGGAGGTGATAAGACAGCTGGAGTGGGCCCGGCAACTGGCCCCATGCCCCCGGGGCCCCCTGCCCGTCATCCTCTCCCCCCGGGGTGTATTGAGCGCCTTCTCCCAGCCCCTGAACCTGGCCTTCAATGGCCGAGTGGTCCTTCAGGGGGCCTCCCCCCTGGCCCAAATGCGGGGGGAGAGGGCCTTCTCCCCCGCTTTTGACCTCTGGGACGATGCCACGCTCCCCTTCCAACCCCACAGCCGCCCCTGGGATGACGAGGGGGTCCCCTCCCGGCGGGTACCCCTGGTGGAGAAGGGGGTAGTAGCCGGGTTCCTCTACGACCTCCAGACCGCCGGCCAGGCGGGGGCTGAGAGCACCGGCTCCGCCACAAGAAGCCTGGGTGCCCCTCCCTCCCCCTCCCCCTCTTCCCTCATAATAGGGGAAGGGACCAGGACCATGGAGGAGATGACAAAAGACCTCAGGGAAGGGCTCCTGGTAGAACAGCTCCTGGGAGCAGAGCAGGGGAATGTCCTGGGGGGGGACTTTAGCGGAAATGTCCTCTTAGGGTATAAAATAGAGGGGGGGGAGGTGGTGGGCAGGGTGAAGGATACTATGGTATCGGGAAATATGTATTCCTGTCTGAAGGAGGGAGTGGAGGTGGGAAGGGGGGCCCGATGGGTAGATGGGGCCCTCTATACCCCGCCTATCCTTCTCCCCTCTCTATCGGTGTCCACCAGAGGCTGAAGAATGATGACCCTGGAGAGGCTCCTCGCCGAACTTGGGGATGAGAACAAGAACATCCTGGCCAGCCATCTGGTGCACCTTTCCGACCTCCCTTCCCAGGAGCTGGAGGCCTTCGCCCGGGCCTGGGAGAAGACGGCCACCCCCCGCCGTCACCAGCTTGTCAGCCACCTGGTATCCCTGGCCGAGGAAAACTCGGAGCTCAACTTCGACACCATCTTCCGCGTCATCCTCGGCGACCCTGACGCCGAGGTGAGAAATAAGGCCGTAGGGGGCCTGGTCGAGTGTGAGGACCCCCAGCTCATTGAGCCCCTCCTAGAGCTAGCGCAAAGAGACGCGAGCGAAGAGGTGAGGGCAGCCGCTATCTCCGCATTGGGCCATTTTGCCCTTCTCGCCGAGCTCCAGAAGATAAGGCCCAAGTATGGGCTCCGGATTATGGAGGCCCTCATCGCCCTCATCCGGGACCAGGACCAGCCCGTAATCGTCCGTCGCCGGGCGGTGGAGGCGGTGGCACCCCTCAGCCAGCCCGAGATAAAGAAGGCCATAACCGAAGCCTATCTCAGCCCCCTGCTCCCCTTGAAGGTCAGCGCCCTCTACGCCATGGGCCGAAATTCTGATAGCCAGTGGCTCCCCATCCTGCTCCCGGAACTGCGGAGCCCGATGGTCGAAATACGCTATGAGGCGGCGGGGGCCCTGGGCGAGCTCGGAGATGAGGCGGCTATCCCCCATCTGGTCCCCCCCTGCTACGATGAAGATGTCCAGGTCCAAGAGGCGGCTGTCCGGGCCCTGGGAAAGATAGGCGGCCCGGAGGCCAGGCTCGCCCTGCGCCAGTGTCTGCAGCAGGCAGACGCCAGGCTCCGCCAGGCCATCCAGGAAGCCCTCACGGAGCTGGAGTCCGTGGAAGACCCTTTTGAGGGGTAACAACCTGCCTGTTGAATATCCCGTATCCTCAGGGGGGGTAGTGCTGCGTCGCTCCCTGCAGGGGGTAGAGGTCCTCCTCTGCGGCCAGATGAAAACACCCCTCCTCTGGGGGCTGCCCAAGGGCACCCCCAAACCGGGGGAGAACCTGGAGGAGACCGCACGCCGGGAGGTGATAGAGGAGACCGGCCTCCAGGTGGAGGCGAGAAGAAAGATTGGCTCCATCCGCTACTGGTTTGTGAAGGGCGGGGTGAAGTATCACAAGACGGTCCACTTCTTTCTCATGGCCCCCAGGGGCGGCTCCATAGAGGACCATGACCCCGAGTACGATGTGGTGCAGTGGTTCCCCGCTCCTCAGGCCCTCGGCACCCTCACCTACAAGAACGAGGTGGAGATGGTGGAGAAGGCCCTGGCCCTCTTTGAGGAGGAAGGTGCTGAAGGGGAAAAGGGTCCACCTTCGACCTAAGAGCCTGGGGGACGCCCTCCAGGACTACACCTGGAACCGGGACCGGGAGCTGGCTCGGCTGGACGGAAGCCTGCCTCCTTCCATTACCTTCAACGATTACCTGGAGGCCTGTGCCCTGGAGCTGAAGAGCCCCCTCCCCCGGAGGGAGCGCTTCGCCATTGAGACCCTGGAGGGGGTCCATATCGGCAACTGCATGTACTATGACATGGACGGGGAAAAGGGGGAAGTGGAGGTGGGCATCCTCATCGGTGACAGAAGATACTGGAACCAGGGCTACGGCACCGAGGCCCTGGAGATACTCCTGGATTTCCTCTTCGCCAGCACCTCGGTGAACAAGGTCCGCCTGCACACCCTGGGGTGGAACCACCGGGCCCAGCGGGCCTTTGAGAAGTGTGGCTTTACCCCTGCGAGCCGGGCCTCCCGCCAGAGCCAGCCCTTCCTCCTGATGGCCCTTTCCCGGGAGGACTGGGACAAGAAACGCCTCTAAGGGAAAAGGTCCATGATACCTTCCGCCCCCCCAGTCCCTGGGCTACGTCAGCCCTCAGCAGTATTTGAGAAAGCTCCAGGAAACTAGAAAGGAGGAGGTTTTGCAACTGAGCTCGTTCAGAAACATGTGAGACAGTAGACAGGGGAAAGAGAAAGGGCCATCCTTACTGGGTGAGTATAGACCAGGAGGTATGGCCCCTTGCGAATTATAGGGCTGCCCAGAGCATTTTACCACGTCGCCCGGCGTCCT
>Ga0315294_10003333_pt1 | contig 17491 bp, 10 predicted proteins | sample YL17G13_40_MG_FD_203626 | JGI IMG/M metagenome (GOLD analysis project Ga0315294, IMG submission 203626) | Sediment microbial communities from Yellowstone Lake, YNP, Wyoming, USA - YL17G13_40 | ecosystem: Environmental > Aquatic > Freshwater > Lake > Sediment | place: USA: Wyoming | collected... | reverse complement strand
TTACACGACTCATCATCGCCAAAGTACAGAAGCTCCGGCGTGGCAATCATTGTGTTCCGGTGGATGCAGAAGCCCTCGCGCAGCGGCCGCCGCCAGAGGATCGCCCCGTTGTAGCCGTTGATGCCCGTCAGCGTGTTGAGCACGGCGTTCTGGTTGGCGCGGTGGGCGATGTGACCGAATGCCTTGAACACCCGCCCCCCGGCCGCCACGGTGACCTCCGGCATGGGGCTGAACACCGGCTCGGCGAGGAACTGCGTGAGGTAGGGCGCCCGCGCGACTTGGTCTCGCGACTGCGGATTGTTGTCCGGCCCGTGGAACGGCTGGCTCCAGGCATCCATGCCTGCGGGGAACGGCTTCACGATCTCCTCCTGGCCGACGATGGCTTTGCCTTCGGGGTGGAGCACCCTCAGCAGCTCGGCCCGCGGCACCTTGCCTTGGGCGCCAGGCGCGACCCAGATGGCGCCCGCAAGGTTTTCGGCGAGATGGATTCGCTCCCAGGGGCCGTGGTCAGCGAAGACCCGCTTCCCTAGCAGCCCCGCCTTCTCCGCTGCCTGCCGCACGGCGAGCTCCTCAGCGGCGTCGGGCGACTGGAAGTACACCGTCAGCTCGCCGCCCGCGGCCAGGTCCACGACCATGCCCGGTTCGTCCGCCTTCGGCAGGCCCAGGACGACGCAGATGCCCTTCTGGAGGCCGGCCCTCCGCAGAATCTCCTTTGCTTCAGCCCCGGCCCGCGCGGAAGGCACAACCGACAGAAGGGCGACCAACCCAACTGCCCACAATCGAACGACTGCTGGCATTGTGGCATCTCCTTTCCCCGGCAAGAGGACCCCGATTCTCGGCGAGCCCCCACGCCGCCAACATACCCCCGGCGCGTAGACCTGTCAACCGCAGCGCCGTGGAAGCAGACATTGACGCCCACTGTCCCTCCCGAAAACTCCGTTCTCGTTGATCATAAAGGAGTTACGGCTGTTGCCGGGAGCAGGCCTTCGTCGTAGGATTCCGGCCTCGCGACCAAGGACGGAGGCACGGAGATGGGCATCTTGCGGACGATCCTGAGCTTCTTGAGGGCGTTGTTTGCCAGCCGGGCCCAGCTGGCTGCCGAGAACGTGATGCTCCGGCAACAACTGATCGTCTTGCGGCGATCCATTCCACGCCCCAAGCTCCGCCGAACGGACCGGGTGTTGTTGTGCTGGCTTTCGCGATTGTGGTCGGGCTGGAAGTCCGCCCTGCTCATCGTCCAGCCCGACACCGTGGTCCGCTGGCATCGCCAGGGCTTCAGGCTGTACTGGCGGTGGAAGTCCCGGAAGAAGCCGGGCAGGCCGAAGGTGGACCGGGCGATCCGCGATCTGATCCGCCGCATGTGCCGGGCGAACCCGACGTGGGGCGTTCCACGGATCTTGTCCGAGTTGCTCCTGCTGGGCCACGCCGTGGCCGAGTCCACGGTGGCCAAGTACATGATCCGCCAGCCCAAGCCGCCTTCTCAAAACTGGCGGACTTTCCTGGCCAACCATGTCGGCCAGATCGCTGCCATCGACTTCTTCACGGTTTCGACGGTCACGTTCCGCGTGTCGTATGTCTTCCTGGTCCTTCGGCATGATCGTCGTCGCGTCGTCCACTTGAACGTGATGACCAGTCCCACGGCTCAATGGACTGCCCAGCAGATCGTGGAGGCGTTTCCTTACGATCACGCTCCGCGCTTCCTGCTCTGCGACCGCGACGGCATCTACGGCCAGGACTTCCGTGACCGGGTGGAGCACATGGGGATCGAGGAACTGCTCATTGCATTCCGGTCGCCCTGGCAGTCGCCGTATGTCGAGCGGCTCATCGGCTCTATCCGCCGGGAATGCCTGGACCACGTGATCGTGCTCGGGGAGGAGCATCTGCGCCGGATTCTGGCCGAGTACTTTGGCTACTATCACCAAGCCCGAGCGCACTTGTCGCCGGATCGCAACTCGCCGATTCCTCGGCCGGTCTGCCCGCCGGCCCAGGGCAAGGTGGTCGCCAAGGCGTACCCGGGCGGGTTGCATCACTGCTACACGAGGGCGGCGTAGCCGGCTGGCGGAAGTCTCTCGACGCATCAACAGCGGCCTAACCCTGTGCCGTCACACAAATCAGGCTATCTCCAACTGCCCACTGGCATGACCGGACGGCTCCGATCACACCTCGGGACCATCGCCGGACTCAAGGCCAAGCTCGCAGCCCTTGCTTCTCGGCGCGGATGAGATTTTCGGCAGGCACAGGGGGAAACCGCTGACCTTGGGCCTTCCGCGAGCCAACCTGGCAGGTCAGCTGGGCCCGGGGACGCCTGTCATGCCCACGAGTGGGTCCGAGCCCTCACGTCTTGGGGCCGGACGAGGTTTTCGGTAGGGACAGGGGGACGAGGGCGACATCATGAACAACCCGCGGCTCCGGCGGGTCCCTCAACCTCACTTCCACATATCCTTGAGCGACTCCACCGTCCGCTCGACGAGGATACGGCCGCCCTCGGGGCCGACGATGTTACTCATGATCTCGGCGCTGTAGTGTCCGCCCGCTACGCCACGCTCAGTGGGCAGATAGCCCAGCGAATCGCAGGCGGTCTGCACCACGAACGTCTGCTCTGCCGGGCTCCGGGCCTTCATCCGCAGACCATAGTCAATGTAAAGCTCGAACGGGTTGGTGGCCACGGCGATGTCGCCCAGGCGCATGGTGTGGACTTCGGTCTGATAGACCGGCTCCTTCTCCTGAATCTCGTAGCGGGCGGCGATGTTCTTCTTGATCCGCCACCAGATGTAGTTGGGGGAATCGAGCGTCTCGAGGCCCTTGGCCTCCAGCTCCTCGCAGCCCTTCTTGGCGGCGTCGTATTCCTGTTGGGTGACCTTGCGGACGGGGAGCGGGAGGAGTTGCATCTTGTGGATGAAGGGGACCTCGGTGCGGATGTCGGTCTTGGCGAGCTCAAGGCCGGCGTCCACGGCGGCGGCGATGCGCTGACCGATCTCCTGGCGGGGCGACAGGTTGCCCTTGCGCCGCCGCAACGTGGCCTCAGCCTGCTTGCGGAAGAGGAGGTGGGGCGACTGGTCGCCCGCCGCGCTCGAGAGCGGCAGGATGAAGAGCCCGTCGCCGCGGCGCTTGCGCAATTCCACGCGCGCGTCGTGCCAGAAGTCCGCCGACACGTAGTCCGCGCTCTCCACCTCCTGTGACGTGCAGGCGAGGTTGACGACGGCCCCCGTGAGTTTCTTCGCGTCGTCCCAGGTGAAGAGCAGTTCCACGCCGGGGTCGAAGGTACTCTCAAAGGTGTCGAAGTCCGGGCGGTCGGTCGCGCCATACATCTGGGAGCGGCCGTTGGAGTAGAGGGCGCGGCGGTTGTGGCCGACGACGGCGTAGCCGAGCGACCAGCTCACGCCGCCGGGCTTGCGGGTCTGCCAGGCCTCGACCACGGCGTCGGCCACGCGCGCGGCGAACAGCTCCGCGTAGTCCCTCGGCTGCATCACACCCTTCTCGGGCACGCGATAGACGAAGGTGCCCATGATGTCGTGTGGGTGCAGGTTCTCCTCGCGGGCGTCCACGAGCACGGGCGCGGTGTGGGTGTGGGTCGTGTTGATGAGGATCTTGGCGGGGTCGAGGTCGGGCACGCGCGGCTTCACCCGCTCCCGCACCCGCTCCAGGTCGCACCTGCGGATGCATACGACGTCAGTGGAAACCATGACGGCCTGGTCGAGGACCCCGTTCTCATCGCGCGCCTCGATGGCGAGGGCGGTGGCGGTGAGCGGGTCGTTCACGCGTTTCGAGATGCGGAGGTCGAACTGGCCGCAGAGGGCCACCGGCTGCGGGGGCGTGATGTCCGCCGAGGCCCAACCGATCGACAGTTTCCCCGCCCGCGGCGGGCGAGCAGGCTCCGCGGCGCAGGCGCCCTCGGGGCCGGCAAGCAGCAGAGCCGCCAGCAGGATGGGGCTCAGATGGTGGAGCATGATTGGCCTCATGGGAAGTCGGGGTTCCTCAGAGTTTCCACGGCGCGCGCATCGGCCGATCCAGCATCCGGTTTGCCTCGTCGTCGCCGACGAAGACTTCCTGGGCCGGGTCCCACCGCAATCTCCGCTTCAACTTGATGGCTATCTGCTGGAGATGACACAGGGCGTCCGAGCGGACGGCGCTGTCAATCGGTGCCGCCGGTTTGCTGCGGCCTTTCACGGCATCGACGAAGTTGGCGTGGTGGTTGTCGCTCTTGAAGAGGTGTACTTCGTTCGGGCCGATCGTCGCCTTGAGGAGCGACTTCGGCTGGGCATCCATCCGCTCGCGGTCCACGTGCACCCAGCCCTCGGTGCCGAGGAACATCACTCCGTGGCCATGGCCTCCCTGCTGCAACGGGTGCTTTCTGCTTGTTTCGTCATCCATGTGGGTCAACGTGACCCCGTTGGCGAAGCGGTTCTCGACCTGCCAGTGTGTCGCGGCGTCGGTCAACAGCCCCGCGGGGAAAACCCCCGTGCCTTCGACCTCCGTCGGGCCGCCGAGTTCGGTGCCGTTGCCCCACTGGGCGATATCGAGGTGGTGAACGCCCCAGTTGCCGATCATGCCCATGCAGTAGTCCGAGATGCAGTACCAGATGCTCCACCCCTCCTTCTCCGTCCAGGGCCGGCAGCGCTGGTAGCAGTAAGGCGCGAGCGGCGCCGGGCCGAGCCACAGGTCGTAGTCCAATTCCTTGGGAACCGGTTCGGTGGGCTGGCTCGGACACGTCCAACTGCCGGGCACTCCGACCAGAATGGTTTTCAACTGACCTATCTTCCCGTTGCGCACCAGTTCGCACGCCAGCCGGAACTTACCGCTGGACCGCTGCTGGGTCCCGAACTGGAAGACTACGCCGCTCTCCTGCACGGCCTTCTGGACGGCTTGCGCAGCGCGCATGCTCCAGCCCATGGGCTTCTCGCAGTACATGTGCTTCCGCCGTCGGGTGGCCTCCAGCGCAACCAGTGGATGCCAGTGGTCGGGCGTGGTGATCTGCACGGCATCGATATCTTTGCGCGCTATCAGCTCCCGGAAATCCTTGTAAGCCGCGCAATCCCCATTGCCATGGAACTCATCCACCACCTGTTTGGCGCGGCGTCGCTGGGTGTCATGCACGTCGCATACGGCCACAACCTGGACCTCCGGATTCCCGCAGAACGTCCGCATGTTGCCCGTCCCTTGGATTCCCAGGCCGATGCATCCGAGGACCACACGGTTCGAGGGCGCCCCCGGGCGCGCCTGTCCCAGGACCGAGGAGGGCACAATCACCGGAAAGCCGATGACGCCGGCGAAAGCGGCTGAATGCTTGAGGAATTGCCGCCGGTTCATAGGATGGGGGTCTGTTTGCTTCATACGAGAGGCTCCGTTCGTTTGCCCATGATCAGATCAGCGCCCGCCCGCCAGAGAGCCACTGTCTGTGGCTCTGAAACGCCCGAACTGATGATCATGCCTGGCTGGTGGACAGTGTACCCGATCGGGATTCCCCATATGGCTCCTGCTTAAGATCATCGTGAGCCGTCCTTTGTACCACTTGCCACGTTAGGGTTGACGGCCGCAGAGCCATTGCCTGATGGCGGAGCGCAGAGGCCATGGCTCTCTCGCCTCCATCGCCCGGGGCCGGTAGCCCAAGGCGCTGTGCGGCTGGACCTCATTCTACTCCCGTGGCCACCACTCCACCACATTCCTCCGTGGGAGCACGCAACATGAGAGGTCCATGACGACCCGCAATTGCCTTGCGGACCGGGGGCGCAAACCGCGCCCAAGGACAAACCCGGAGCGACGCTGGAATCAAGGTCGCAGAGACGCCAAGTGTCGCCGCTCTTGTCATCACTGACAGACTCGTCACAGAGATTTGTTGCCCGCCACCGCGTCCTTCTCAAACCCCAGGTCCTCGCCTTCGTGCAGCACCACGCCGATCTGTTCCACTCCGCCGTGGCGGCCGTTGTACCAGAGGAGCCACTTCTTGCCGTCAAAGATGGCGTAGGGCTTGTAGCACGCATCGTGATCCCATTTGCCGATGCCGGGGCGGATGATCGGGTTGGCGGGGTGCTTCTGCCAGTTCGTGATGCCGTCGCGCGAGCGGGCGACGCCGATCCGCGCGTGGTCGACATCGCGGAATCCGATGTAGAACATGAGGTGCCAATCGCCCTGCCGGATGATCTGGACGCCCGTCGTCCTGTGCTGCTCCCACGGGATGCTCGGGTCGGGCTTGATGATCGGGTTAGCCTCGTGCCGGGTCCACGCGAGGCCGTCCGTGCTGGCGGCGTAACCGATGGCGTCGGGCTCGTACTGCTCGCCGCCGGAGTACCACAGCCGAAAGAGTCTCTGCGGCTCGTCCCAGAGGACGTGCGGGCACATGACCGCGACCTTTTCCCACGGCTTCTCGGGCGAGAGCACCGGTTTGTCGCTCATACGTATCCATGCAACGCCATCGGGGCTCGTTGCATAGCCGATCCAGGAGCGGCCCTTGGCCTGGCCCGTGTACCACATGTGATACGTGCCGCCCTTCTTGAGGACCACCGGGCGATTGATGTCGGCTTCCCAGTCGGTCTCCTTGTTCGGCCCCAGGACGATGACCGGATCGCCCCAGTGGGTGCCGTCCTTGCTCTCGACCAGCGCCACACTCTTCTTGGATCGCCATGAGAACCACATGCGGTACGCGTCGCCGTCCTTAAGGACCGAGATATCGAAGCACGTGCCGAGTTTGCCGCCCAGGACCGGGTTGCCCTCGTACTTGACCCACCCGGCCGTGGTCTCGACCTCCGCCGGCGGGGCCTCGCGCGGGGGCAGGGGGGCCATCAGGCGCGACAGGGTCTCCGATGCGGTCACCTCTTTGCCATCGGCGAAGACGCGCAGGCCCTTGCCTCGCTTGTACCGCTCGCCGGTCTTATCGTAGAGGATCGTCAGCCAGCGTCCGTGGTAGCGGACTTGGTCCAGGCAGAACCAGTCCCACGTTTCGGGCACGAGCGGGTTGACCTCCACCGTCTCATCCGCCCGCGGCCGCAGGCCCACGAGGCCGCTGATCACGAGGTCGCAGTACGCCGAGTGGTTGTAGTCTTTGCCGCGCTCCTCGCCGCCCTTGCCGGCGTCCCACGTGCCGTTCTTCCACGCCTTCAAGCGCGTCCGCGAGATCCAGTCGCCGGTGGCGGGGTTCAGATTTTCGTCGATCCACGGAACCGTGCGACCGTCCTCCAGTCTGAGGCGGTGCGACCGCGTGTAGATCTTGAGCGTCTCGAAGTAGTCCTTGCGGCTGACGGCATTCTGCTCTTGCGTGTTGAGGAGGTTTGCCAGGGCCGTCAGCGTGACCGCCGTCGAGAACGGCCAACTCGGCCCGTTCCACTGGCACTCGTGGCCCTGGTACGAGGTCACGAACCCCGGGTGCCGCTGCTCGGCGGTCGTTGGGCCGAACGGGGCGTAGAAGCCCTTCGGGTCCATGAGCTGCTTCCACGCGACGACCTTGTCGGCATCGGGCAGGTTGAAGTACCACGGCGTGTAGCCGTGCTCTTCGCGGGCGTCGGAAAGCTGCGTCCCTTCGCCGCGCGGCAGGACCTTGAAGAACTGCGCCTCGGCGTCCCAGAGTCTCTCTTGCACGAGCTTCTTGATCTCGGCCGCCTTGGCGCGGAACCGTTCAGCCACGTCTTTCTTGCCCGCGAGGCCGGCGATGGCGGCGATGGCCAGCGCGTCGCCGTACATGTAGCTGTTGATCGTGGCGCGGTAGCCCTGGCCCTTGGGATGCAGCCGGCCGCTGATAGATGCCTCCATGCCGTCGCGGTCATCGACCTGCCAGAAAAGGCCGTTTGAGTCGCGGTGGTCGCCTTCCCACGCCTCGTAGTTCCTGATGAGGTCCGGCAAAAGGTCTTTCGCCTGGCGGTCGTCGCCGGTCACCATCGCGTGGGCCCAGATGCTATCGGCCGCCCAGAAGCTGTACCGCCGCGCGTCGCCGCCCTTGCGGAACCAGAAGACCGAGTAATCGTCGAGGTACTTCGGGTCGGCGAGCCAGCGGCCCTCGCGCAGGTGGTGCCCTGCGGCACAGTTGATGGAATTGTGCTTGCCCGCCCAGCCGACCTTCGGCAGAAACTCGCTGATGATGAATCCGTCCGGGGTCTCCTGGATGTGCTTGCGGTAGGTCCACCAGCGGAAGTAATAAACCTCCTCGATCTCTTTGTCCGGGCAATCCAGCAGCGGCACGTTGCTCTGGAGAAATGTCAGGGCCGCCGCGTTCGGAACGTGCTGGGCGTAAAGTTCCTTGTCGTTGGCGTTGAACGTTTCCGCGTAACGCTGAAGCGCGTCGGGCTTCAGGACCAGCGGCCGTGGCGAGGGCAGGGGCCCGCGATCGTTCTTTGCCGCCGCCGCGCCGACCGGAACCGCGGCTACGATCGCGGGCCACTTCTTCGGCTCCATGCCGGCGGCCTTTACGTGCGCCGCCACACGCGATTCGTCCAAGGCGGTCTTGTAGATGGCGACCTCGGCCAAGGCGCCGTCGAGGAACTTGCCCTTCAGCCACGGGTCGCCGCCGATCTGGATCGGCCGGTCATTGGTGATCGTGCCGCCGGAGTCTTTGACGCTGGTGACGAGCGTCCCGTCAACATACAGGCGGGTCTGTCCGTCGCCCGCGCGGGTCCAGACGACGTGATGCCACGTGCCGTCGGTCAGGTTCTCCGGCGAGGCTGTTACCGCGTCGGCCCCCGGCTTGGGGCCCGGGCGGGCCATGGCGCAGCCCTGCCGGCCGTCGGCGGAGCCGCCGAGGAGCACCCAGTCGCTGGAGGCCGCGCCCTCGGTGCCCTTGCTCACGAGCGTGGCGCTGGCGGGCCAGTTGGGGGCGGTCCAGCCTTGAGTCGACCGGAACCAGCACTCCACCGAAATCGTGTTGAGCGCGAAGTCCTTGTGGTTCGCGATCTCGACGTACCCGCTCTTGCCGTCGAACCTGGCCGCCTTGCCGCCGATGCCCGCAGGGCCGGCCTCGATGGCCACGGCGCCCCTGTACGTTCCCGCATGCGCGCCAGCCGCGTCCTTTGCCGCGGCGCCGTCGCCAGCCGAGGCGTCCTGGAATCGCAACCAGGCCACGGGGGCATCCTTCTGCACCTCTGCGGCATAGTCGGCCCACCCCGCTGCTGTGGTCAGGGCGGCAAGGAGAACCACGCACGCAAAAATCGCAGGCCTCATGTTTGTTCTCTTCGTGGCTGGTGCGGCTCAATATCTACTTTGCGCGGCAGGTACGGAGCCCCGTGTCCCTACCAATAACTGCGTACTTGTTTCCCGTCAAGGAGTTACGAGATTGGATGCCCAGGCTTCTCAAGAGTAGGATCGCCATGTCCTGGCAACTATGGGAGACCTCCTCGTGGGCATCATCAAGGCGATCCATTTCCTGATCCGAGCCTTCTTCGTTTACCACCTCAGTCTGGCCGCTGAGAATCTGGCCCTGCGACGGCAACTTGTGCGTCCCGAAAAACCCGTCTGGGGGCTGCGGGGTGAGTAACGGGTGTCGCCGGCCGTGATCTCCGATAACCGGCTGACTGATTCGGAAGCCAAGGCCAATCCAACGGGTTGTCTTGGCGCGGCCGCTTTGCCTGGATACGATGGGTCAGCCTTTGGAAGCATCACTGACATCAAGGAGGTGCCCGATGGGCAAGATGGAACAGACGCTCAAGGCCGAGATCACGCGGCTGGCCAAGAAGCAGGTGCGGGCGACCTGCCTCCCTCTTGCCCGAGACGTTCGCCGACTGAAGCGCATCGTCTCGGCGCTGCGGAAGATGGTCGCGGCCCCGGTCAGACTTGGGGCCGAGTGGCAGGCCGAGCGGACGGCGGAGCGGTCGAAACTGGCGGCTGCCCCGGAAGAAGTCAAGGCAGCGCGGCTCTCGCCGGGCCTCATCAAGAAACTCCGTACGCGTCTCGGCATCACGCAGGGCGAACTGGCTGCGCTCGTTGGCGTGTCGACCAGTGCGGTTGGGTCCTGGGAGTACGGGAAGGCCAAGCCTGAGGGCCGCAACCGAGAGGCCTTGGTCGCCCTTCGGAGGCTGGGCAGGCGAGAGGTGCGGGGAATCCTGGCCACGAAGGCCGCGGAATCGCCTCGGGAAGCCAAACGCAGGGCCAGGGGCCGGAGGAAGCGGCGGTGAGTGCCCGGAGGTCGCCCATGCACCACACCAAGGGCAGCGGCCGCCTGACCGGCGCGACGAGGAAGGTCGGCTGGTCGGCGGGAGTGTGCGCGGCATTCATCGTCCTGGCGGGTCCGGGTGCCGCCATCGGCGAGCCATGGCGCGCTCTTGAGCAGCCGGAGTTGAAGCAGGCGCTCGAGATCGCGCCGGTCCTGAAGACCGAGTCGCTGGGCGAGCCGGCGCGCGGGGTCAACACCTGGGAGCACTGGCTGGTGCCGAACCCCGACGGCAGGACATGGGACGCGCTTCAGGTGTACTTCAAGGAATACTACGGCCCGACCTGGCTCTACGCCGTGGACCTGGGCACGGGCCAGGTAAAGAAGCAGCGTCTGCCGGACAAGCGCCAGTTCTACCTGTCGGGCAGGGCGCTCGGATTCGACGGCAAGTACTACATAGCCACCCCGGGGCCGGGCAAGGAGGGTTCCGCGTGGGGCATGTTCATGCACGTCTACGATCCGGCGACGAACACGCTGGAGGAGCGGGGCGAGATCGTTCCCGGCCTGGGCGGCGAGGTGCGCCCACTCGTTGTCGGACCTGACGGGCGGATCTACGGCACGGGGTCCCGCGATAAGGGCAGACTGGGACTCTACATCTACGATCCGAAACTGAACAGAGTGGTGAAGGATTTCGGCCCCATCGGGCCGAGCCATCCCAACGGCGCCTGGAGCGGCTACGTGATGGGCATCGACGATACGCATGTGTATCTCGTCAGCGGGATGATCCCCTCCTGGTACCTGGTGGCGGTGAACATCGAGACGGGCCAGCAGAAGGTGCTTCTGGAGATGCCGACGGACGTCAGGATGGAGACCGTGGAGAGTTTTCCCGGCGCGTGGTTGCAGGTGCCACAGCATGGCGACACGCCGCAGAAGGACTACTGGCTCTATCACGGGGAGATGATTGCGAAGGCGAACGATACGCCGCCCTGGCCCAAGCGGCCTTCGCCCTGGGACAAGGCGATACCGAAGCCGGAACTCTACTGGGATCAGATACATCCGGACGCCGAAGGCCACGCCAAACTCTGGTACCGGTCGGCGGAGCATGCCCAGAGGGCGAAGGAAAGGGGAAAAGCGACGGAAGGCGCCGCCGCAGATATGACGGTGGAGGAACTGGGCTGGAAGTCGGTGCCGTTGGAGGGTGTTGAGACGTATGCCGTGCCCATTTGCCCCCTTGTGCTCATGCATGACGGCCGGCTGTATGGCACGGGCGGGTACCACGGCAACTTCATCTTCGATCCCAAGACCGGCCAGACTGTGCCGCTCGGGCGCAACAATGGGTTGTGGGCTTACACGAACATCGTCTGTGGCGACAAGGTTGTTTCCTCCGGCTACCCCGCGGGGCCGATCGTCGTGTTCGACCCCCGACTGCCCTGGACAGTGACCAGGGGCGGCCCGCCCAATCGTCCTGCGCCGTGGCGGACGCATCCGGCGAGCAACCCCAGGGAAATGGGATCGCTGGGAAAAGACACGCGTGTTGCTATCGCCCACTGTTCGGCGATGGGCGCTGACGGCAGGATCTACTTCGGCGGATTCGGCGAGCGCAATTACACCGCCGGCGGCTTCGGGTGGTATGACCCGAAGACGGAGAAGATCGGGGGGTTCTGGAAACCGTTGAGCGGGCACGCCGTGTTCTGGCTCGCCTCCTTGCAGGGGGGCCGCCTGATCGCCATGTCGACCCGCGTAGCGCCGAATGAAACGCAGGGCAGCCGCACGCCGGACGAGGCCAGGCTTTTCTTCTACGACGTCAACGAGGGCCGGATCGTGCGCGAGGTGGTTCCCGTGCCCAAGGCCCCCGGCACCGGCCTTATCTTCGATGCCGCGCCCGACCGTCTCCTCGGTTTGACGGTGGACCCTGAACACGCTGACGGCAGCCTCCTTTATGGCGTGGACGCGGCCACAGGCGACGTGCTGTTTCGGAAGGCCCTGCCCTGGCCGGTCTCGTCGCAGCGCCGACACTGGTACGGGTGCTGGGTAGACTCCCAAGAGGAGTACTATGACCTTGTGCGCGGGCCCGACGGATTCGCATGGACCTGGCTGAAGAACGTGCTGGTGCGCATCAACCCCAAGGATGCGAGCGTCCACGTCGTGGGCAAGATCGACCGCCTCGGGCTGCCGACGTTCGTGGGCAACGACGTCTACTTTTCCGGAATCGAGCAGTTGCGGCGGATCCGCAATATCGTCCCGGCACCGTCGCCACTTTCTCATGAGTAAGCGCCATGCTGATGATCCCGTGCAGTGGCGTCAGTTCTTCTGACCTTCCTGGCAGTTTCTCTTCCCCCGGCAACCGCCCCTCTGCCGCCGGAGATGCAGGTCCTCGAGAAAGAACCATCGGGCCGCAAACCGCGGTGAATGGGCATCGGACCCCGTAACCGAGCGAGGACGCGATCTTGCAGGAAAGGAAAGAACGTGAGCACGACCACCGTTCGTGCGATGGGATGGTGTGCCGCGATGCTTGGGATGAGCCGGGGCCTTGACGCCCGTCTTGGGTCCGCAACGGCGGCGCGCCGGTGGGCAGGGGCGCGCCTGCTCAGCCGGGGATTGGTCGTCGTCAGCGTGTTGTTCCATGCGCTGGCCGGCCCTCAGGCCGCGCAGGGCGCGCTGGTGCTGGATGACGCATTGCAGGGCGCCACCGTCGGCACACGCTCCGGCGGCGCATTCGTGACGGGCGGTTGGCAGGTCACGGGAAAGGACGACGCGATCTACTGGCACGTGCCGACCGTCACGAGGGGCGCGATCGAGTTCGACGTGCGCGGGCTCCAACCCCGTGAGCGTCGCCCGGGCATGGAGGACAAGAGCGAACTCTTCCACATGTATGACCACACCGCCGGGAACGCGGACGCCAATTACAGCGGCGGCTACCGCGAGAACCCTTTCAAGCATTTCATCCGCAAGATCGGCGCTCTCGACGCCCCGAAAGTGGATGCGATGGAAGTCGTCTGGCAAGTCCGGCCTGACTACGTCGAACCGGACACGGCGCGGCTCTCGTGGGCCTCAGACACGACTTATCACTTCCGCGAGGAGTGGGGGCCGGACGACGCGGGTCAGTCGGTGCTCAGGCTTTACCGCGATGGGGTGCTCCTGCTCACAACGTCAGTGCCGGGCCAATGGAAGCCGACCGGCCACAGCGTGCGCATCGGCGCGAGTCCGCGTCGCGACCCGGCCGCCGGCGCGCCGGTCGGCGCCGTGTTCAGCCACGTCAAAGTGTGGGACTTGTCGAGCGGCACCAACCTCGTTCGGTTGAGGGGCAGGTCATTCTGCGACGACGCCGGGCCGTTCCTCGGTCTGGGGGCGTCCTACTTCCAGGCCCTGCGCCACGCGAAGTATGACCGCGCGCGACTGAAGAGCAACCTCGCTTTCCTCGCCTCGAAAGGTTTCAACTACGTGCGCATCCTCAGCATGGTCAGTTGGGATGGGCTCGAGATTGCGCCGGTGAGTTTCACCAACCGGGCGGGCCGCGCGGTCGAAGCCTGGCCGGATTACTGGCAGCAGTTCCGCGAGTTGCTCGACCTGGTTGCCCAGCACGGCCTGCGCGCCGAGGTGACCATCTTCGCCGATGCGCAATACGTGATGCCCCTGGCGTCGACCCGGCAAGCGCATCTGGACGGCATCCTCGCGAACATGGCAGGGCGCGAGGCGCAAATCCTTCACCTGGAAGTGGCGAACGAGGCCTGGCAGAACGGATTCCCCGGCCCGCAAGGAACTGCGGACCTGCGCGCATTCACGCAGTACCTTGCCGACCGCACGAGCGTGCCGGTGGCCATCACGTCGAACCATAACATGGGCGACCCTGGCCTCATCGCGCTCTACAGCGGCAGCGCGGCGGACCTGGCCACCGTCCATTTCAGCCGGGACACACGGACGGCGGAAGGCGGCTGGCTGCCCGTGCGCGACCCGTATCGGCTCGGCAACCTGCCCGGTCTGCCGCCCGTGACGAGCAACGAGCCCATTGGCCCGGGCTCGTCCGTCAGTTCGGAGAGCGACCCCATCAAGCTGTGCGCGGCGGCGGTGTTTGCTTACCTCGCCAACCTGCCGGCCTACGTCTACCACTCGCGCGCGGGCGTGAACGGGTACGTGAATGCTCGTCCGCGCCCGGGCGAGGAAGTGCGCTTCGAGGACACGGCCGGCATCAACGCGTATCGGTTTCTCCGCCAGATCCTGCCGCCCGACCTCGCCAGTTGGGTGCGCAACGACGGGCTTGAGCCCGGCGCGCCGTTCACCGTTTTCTGCAACGGCCAGCCCGACCGATACTGGCCGGACGTGAACCGCCCGACCGACGGGTGCGACCGCAACATCGGCGGCACCAAGGGCAGCGAGTTCGTGTGCTTGCCCATGGGGATTCTGGGCAGCGGGGTGACGCTCCAGGCGCGGCGCCCGGTGCGATTCCAGGTGTTCGACCCGTTGACGGGCGCGGCGGTTTCAAACCTGACGCTGAAGGCGGGAGACCGTTTCGCCCTGCCGCAGGGACCGGGCGCCTACATTCTCAAAGGGACGTTCCAGGATACGGCCCCGTCGCCCGGCCCGGACGGGAAGTAAGCAGGTACCGGCCAGCCCGAGCATGAGCGGAGCGACTGCGAGGACCAGGCCTGGCCCCACCTTGCCGTTGATGCTCGTCTTGTCGGTGGCAGGCGCCCTGGCGAGTGCAAACGGTGGACTCCCCATGCAGAAGCGTCCTGCGAGAACCCTCTCGGCTTGCGAAGCACCTTGATGGCGTACAAAGGCATTACCTGCAGAGGGCCATGGCGGAAGCCCGCGGAGTCGAAGCCGAAGCCTCCCAGCCCCTTCGGCGCAGCGCCCGTCAGGTTCATCCCACCCTCCTTCTCGGTACAGGAACCCAGCCTTGAGACGTGGGTTTAAGCACAGGGCCCGGGCTGGCTGCGGTACCTCCAGCGCGGGTAGAAAAAGAAGGGAACGCAGAATGCGGACGCCGATGGTCGTTGCAGTTCCCCTCGGATTGCTCGCGGTCCTGACCCAGGTGTGGTCTGCGGAGAACACCGGACCCGCCCTGAAGCCGAGAAACCCTGAGCGTGTCCCGGAAGAGCCTGGGGGAGCATTGTCGCAGACAAGACCCGTGCTTGCGATCGATGCAGGCACGGGCCTTTCTGTTGCTGGGGAGTGTCAACCCAAGGCCGTATTGGCGACCCGCAGGAGGTCGCTCGGTTGCAGGCCCGGCGATAGCCGAATCTACTCTGTGTGGCTGCTACCTGTTACAGTATTCCCGCGTACAATCGAACCTGCAGGAACCGGCCACCGACAATCGGACAAAGGGTGCTCACCATGACGATAAGCTCACTATGGCTCCATGCACTCACCGCCCTGCTGCTGGCTCCGCTGGCCGTCTCAGACGCCGCTGACGCGCCCACACCGCCGCGCCCCAAGCTGCAAATCATCAACGGAAGCAGCCAGACCATCGACATTCTCTGGCTTAAGTCTGCCACCGAACGCGTGCCGAACGGTTCCGTTGCCCCTGGAAAAGATACCCTCATTACCACGACTCTCGGGCATCGTTTCGAGGTCGTGGGTCGTGACGACAAGACGACAGCCACGGTGACCAGCGAGGTGCCCGTGCAGGGGTTTCGCTTCGACCCGCGAGGCCAGGATGGCGTGCCGTCGTTCTATACGCAATCCGTCAGCGCGAACGGCTTTCCCATCGTTGCCTCCGCCAAAGTGAATCCTTACGCCCTCAAAGAGGCCGCTTTCATCGTGAACAGGATGCTCGCGAAACGCCCGGAGGTGCGCGCGGCAATGATCAAGAGCGGTGCGCGGCTCTGCATCATGGCCTACAACGAGTACACCACCGACCTGCCGGAGTTCGTCCGCCTGAGCGAGGACAAGGTGCCGGGATTCACAGGTGTGTCGGCGAAGGACTACTGGGACGCGCGAGCCCGCGGCCAAGGCGGCAGCGAGACCGACCCTTATTGCTCGGTCGGAGAGGAGAACCTGCTCGGTTACCCAGGCGACCCCTTTCACGAGGAGTGCATCCTCGTCCACGAGTTAGCGCACAATATCCACCTCCGCGGCATGGTGAATGTGGACCCGACGTTCGACACGTGGCTCAAGGCTACCTACGACGCTGCGATGAAGGCCGGACTCTGGAAGGGCAAATACGCGTCCGTGAACCACCACGAGTACTTTGCCGTCGGCGCGGCGGCATGGTATGGGCACAACCGCTTCAATGACTTTGACCACAATCATGTGCATTTGCGCTCGCAACTGCTCGAATACGATCCCGGGCTGGCGGCGATCTGTCGCGAGGTCTTGGGCGACGCAGTCCTGATACCGGGGTTCGACAAGTACACCAAGCCATCCACCCGCCTCACAGGTCACCTGGCCGGCTACGACCCGGCGGCGGCGCCAACGTTTGTGTGGCCGGAGCGATTGAGTCAGGCCAAGGCCGAGATACGCGCGAAAGCGGAGGCGCGGGACAAGGCAGCCAACGGTGACAGCCGGCGTTAGACAAGGGACATCGTGGGCTGGGCCGTGACGGCCCGGCGGATCGTGAACACGAAGGACAAGAGTGGGCCTTTGCCCGTTCCGCAGCCGGTCGGCGTAGTGGCTCTGTTGCAGGACCCCACCGGCGCCGCTATGATCACGGCACTATGGCCACCGTCCGTACCATGCTCTTGCTCGTCGTGTTGCCCCTGGCCCCGCTGGGCGCACCCCAAGCCACCGAGGGCAAGCCCTCTCTGTGGGCGGTCTATTACGCATGGTATGAGACGGCCACCGGGCCACACGGCCGGTGGAGCCATTGGATGGATGACAAGAAGCCCGCGGGAAAGCCCCTTCCGAAATCGAAGGCGCAGCCGCTCATCGGGTGTTACGACAGCGACGATCCGGCCGTCGTGCGGTGGCACATCCGGCTGGCGAAAGCGGCAGGCATCGACGCGTTCCTGGTCTCGTGGTGGGGCGGTGCCAACCTCAGCGGCGCGGCGTTCGAGAAAGTCCTCTTGCCGGTCGCAGCCGAAGAAGGTTTCAAGGTGGCGATGTGCAGCGAACTGGCGCAGTTCCACCAGGATGTGAAGCTGCTTACCCGGCAGATGGCCGACGTGCTGCGCCGAAACAAGGACAGCCCGGCCTACCTGCGCGTGGAGGGCAAGCCGCTCGTCTACCTCTACCAAGTACCGTTCGCGCCGAAGCTGACGCCGGCGACTCTTGCCGAACTGCGCCGCGGCGTCGAGACCGAGGTCGGCGCCGTGTACTGGATGATGGACAAGATCGCCAACCCGAACGCGCGCGGGCTGACCTTTCCGGACGAGTGGCTGAAGATCCCGGAAATCCCGATGATCGGGTTCTACGGCACGTTCAGCATCAAGCGCGTATGGAAATACACCGATATTGCTCCGGACTACGCCCGCCTTGCGGACCAGG
>Ga0315294_10003332_pt1 | contig 17491 bp, 7 predicted proteins | sample YL17G13_40_MG_FD_203626 | JGI IMG/M metagenome (GOLD analysis project Ga0315294, IMG submission 203626) | Sediment microbial communities from Yellowstone Lake, YNP, Wyoming, USA - YL17G13_40 | ecosystem: Environmental > Aquatic > Freshwater > Lake > Sediment | place: USA: Wyoming | collected... | reverse complement strand
AAATCGTACGTGCTGCAAGACGAGAATGGGCAGATACGGGAGACGCACAGCATATCGGCCGGGCTGGACTACCCCGGCGTCGGGCCGGAGCACAGCCAGCTCATGGAAACCGGCCGCGCGCAATACGTAACCGCTACCGACGACGAGGCGCTGGAGGGCTTCAAGCTCTTATCCGAAAAAGAAGGTATCATACCTGCGCTGGAGTCGGCGCACGCGGTGTACTACGCCGCCAAGCTGGCATCCGGCCTGCCCAAAAGCAAGATCGTGCTCGTCAATCTGAGCGGCCGCGGCGACAAGGACATGGGCATCGTGGCCAAGGCGCTGGGGGTGAAGCTATGAACCGCATCGATGCATTCTTCGACAAGAATCGACCGATTAAACGCAAGGCGCTCATCGCATATCTGACGGTAGGCTATCCGACAGCCGAGGCGACGCTGGAGATCGCGGAGGCTCTCGTCGACGGCGGCTGCGATATGATCGAGCTCGGCATCCCCTTCTCCGACCCGCTAGCCGACGGCGCCACCATACAGCGCGCCAGCCAGCGCGCGCTCGAATCCGGCATCACGCCGCGGAAGTGCCTCGACCTTGCCGCCGAGCTGCGGAAACATGTCGACATACCGCTGCTATTCATGGGCTACTATAACCCGATACTGCATTACGGACTGGATAAGTTCTGTGCCGCGTCGCATAAAGCGGGCATCGACGGATTTATTATCCCCGATCTGCCGCCCGATGAAGGAAGCACTATCGAAGCCATCATGAAAAAACGCGGCCTGGACCTTGTATATCTGGTAGCGCCGACGTCGGACACGGATAAAAGGCTAAGGTTCATCGCTGGAAGGACTAACGGGTTCATCTACGTGGTCTCGCTCAAGGGCGTCACCGGCGCGCGCGCTGCGGTCTCGAACGACCTCGACGAATTCATATCGAGGGTGCGCAGAGTGACCGACAAGCCGCTGTGCGTGGGCTTCGGCATCTCGACGCCGGAGCAGGCGCAGCGCGTGGCCAAGCTTGCTGACGGCGTCATCATCGGCAGCCGCATCATCGATATCGTTGAAAAAAGCCGGCGCCCGGCAGCCGACGTGAAGGCCTTCATCGCAGAGGTGCGGGCCGCCATCGATTCGTAACATCGAGACGTAGGGGCGAATGACCATTCGCCCTCGTGGATTCCGGCCTCCGCCGGAATGACGTATAAGAAAAAGAGGTGTCCTTCCGCGGAATCCTTCCCGTTCAGGGAAGGACGGGGTCTTAGGGGGTGTCCCCATCCTTCTCTCAAATAATTGTTAATCAGAATCGGGAAGCCCAGAGGGATCCCCCCTCTGGCGGGGGTTTGGGGGTGTCCCCCATATTTTCTTAATATCCCCCATGATTGGGGGATACAGGGGGTTGATCGTCTTACACATCAATATGCAGAGGTGTAGGATTCCTCCTGCCGGTCCTTCCGCGGAAGGATTAGGGGTGTCCCCTATTCTTTTCAAATCCCCCCAAGATTGGGGGCCAGGGGGTTGATTAGCCTTAATCAAATTAAACTCTCATTGACCTTTCGCTGCCGTCTTTGTTATAGTTAAAGTGTTGTGGCTGTTGTTAAACCGTTTCGCGGGCTTAGATATAATCTCGATCGCATCAGCGATCTCTCGGCAGTGATCACACCGCCCTATGATGTGATCTCGCCTGCGGAGCAGGTTCGCTACTATAAAATCAATCCCTACAACGTGGTTCGGCTCGACTACGCGCTCGACCAGCCCGACGACACCCCCCTGAACAATAAATACACCAGGGCGTCAGATTTTGTCAAACAGTGGCTCGATGAGGGCGTTCTCGTAAGAGAGAAAAGTCCAGTGCTGTACCTGGTGAACCACCGTTTCACTTACAACGACCGAGTTTATAATCGGCTCAGCCTCATGGCCAGGGTAAAGCTGGAAGACCTCACAACCGGATGCATCCGCCCGCATGAGAAGACAATGAGCAAGCCGCGCGAAGACCGCATGCGTTTGCTCAAAGCCTGCAACGTGAACTTCAGCCCGATCATGGTGCTCTTCCACTATCGACCCGAAGGATTTGAAGCCTTCTTTGAGAACATCATCAAGAAGCCGGCGCCGCAGGCAGTGGATAAAGACGGCGTGGAATTCGCCATGTGGACGATTAGCGACAAGCGCACCATCACGAAAGTATCCAAGCTGCTGGCCGATAAAATGCTCTATATTGCCGACGGCCACCACCGCTACGAAACGGCCTTGAACTACAGCCTGGAGCGGCGCGCCGCCAGCCCGTCGGACGGGGACGACGCGCCCTACAATTACGTAATGATGACCATCACCCCCGCCGAAGACCACAACCTGCTGATGCTGCCCACCCATCGCTTGATACGTGGGCTGAAACACAATACGCTGGATTCACTCAAAGAGAAACTCGCCGAGTACTTCGACACGGAAACAATTCCGCCGCACTCCGACACAACGGCATCGCTGAAACATTGGCTCGCGACCCTGCAAAAGAATCGAGTGACCAGTTTCGGGCTCTACGGAATGGACGGCAACAAGTTCTGTATTTTGCGAGCGAAAAAAGGCGTCGAGCTTAAGGTTGATAGCGAGGCCGGAGACGACGCGGTCAGCAGCCTCGACGTTACGATACTGCATCGATTGATACTGCGCCGCATACTTAAGATCAACAGCCCCAAGCTGGAAGAGGAATGCCTGGAGTACACCCGCGTTGGCGTCGAGGCCATCAATCGTGTAAACAAAGGCGATCATCAGCTCGCGTTTTTCCTCAACCCAACCCCGATCTCAGGCATGCTCGCCGTAGCCGACGCCAAGCTGAGGATGCCGCAGAAATCGACTTACTTCTATCCCAAAACGCCCACAGGCCTGGTGATGAACCCCCTCTGGGACGACTAAGGAATCTGCTCAGGACTTCTTCTGTCTCGTCATTGCGAGCCCTTCACGTACTGCCATTCTGAGCAAAGCGAAGAATCTCGCTCCCTATTGCGCGATTCCCGTAGGGGCGGTTCGCGAACCGCCCCTACAACCGTCCACCACACAAACGACAAGATTGCCACGTCACTACGTTCCTCGCAATGACAGCTATTAAAACCTTGGCGGTCTTAGCGCCTTAGCGAGAGGATTAAAGAGGTGCAGGATTCTTCCTGCCGGGGTTTTAGGGGTGTCCCCTATCCCTTTTTTATTTCCCCCAAGAATGGGGGCCAGGGGGTTGATAATATTTAGCTATCAAACCACTTCCGTATATCCGATGCGACCTGCTCCGGCATTGCCTCGATTATAGAAATCCCGTAGAACCGCTCTATCGAACCGGCATCGTTGGTGTAGAGCGGTTGGAACACGGGGCGCGACATGATGCGCGCGCTTAAGCGGAAATGCTCCGAACGATCGCCGATTGCGGCCGAGTACGTTACCAGGTTGAATGAGTTCATCCCCATCGCCTTATAGCAACGCAGCACCCGCACCACCGCATCGGCAAAATCACGCGTATGCCGCTTGTCAAAATCCAACAGATTGCCGACCTGCTTGGAAATGATTTGAACCTCCCGATTCCCCCGCGGCGCGAAGCTGGCGATAACGGCCACCGATGCGTTCTCTCCTATGAACCTCTCCCCTGCTTTCTTCTCGACTGCAATAAGCTCCTGCCAGAAGTTTACGCCCTTCTCGCGCAGATAGCCCTCGCTCTCACCTAATACAACTTCAAGCTCTGGCATCGGGGCGCGCTCCACGCTGACCTGAGTATGTGGATGCAGGATGCTGGCGCCGCTGGGTGGCAGGTGGTTCCACAGCCACACGGGGTATCCGGCATCGGCGCAGTGGCGATTAACAGCGGCGATGTACTTCCGAGCCGCCGCGAGGTTATCCTCAATCATCGTAGGTGTGAATTCATCTAGCTCCAGATAGTGCCGTTCAGTAAGCGTAGCTACGGCGTGGTACTCTGCAAACGGATGGAGATTGGGGAACAATGTGCCTCCCCCGACCGTTATTCGACCGTCGTCGCCCGGCAGAAACCCCAGCGCGAACCTGGTGGTGCCGCCGGCGATATTATCGGGACAGAAGCAGCAGCTCTCCGCCGAGCGAGCCGCGATATCCGCAACATCAACCGCGACGCCCTGAGCCTGCTTCACCCTCTTCGCGCGGTCGACGCTTACGCGGCTACGGTAGCCGGTGAGCGGATCGCTGCGATACTCTATCGACTTTGTCTCACGCTCAAAGCCGCGCAACGGGCTCAACAATTCGGCGGTTATTACCTCTTTACGAAACTCCATCGGGTACTCCCATTATGTCACGTTATCATTATACCATCGTGATGTTTGTATTAATACAATCACATTTATGCCATGTACAATGCAATGCACAGATATAATATCAAGTTCAAGTATTGACAGTAGAAATCAACAGTAAGATAATACTTAAATACCTGATATCGGTAGTGGTGATTTAACAAGGAGGCAATAATGAGAATAGTTGTAGTTGGACTTGGGCAGTGCGGCAGCAGGATAGCTGACGAATTTGCTAGAATGGGTAAAATGGCGCAACGCCAGCGCTCCATACAGATAATAATGGGTGTATATGCTGTAAATACAGACCAGGCTGACCTCAGCGGATTAAGAACTATAAAGCCGGATTTTCATCATCGGTTGCTTATCGGCGGGAGAAAGACCTCTGGACATGGTGTAGGGAAAATCAACGAACTCGGTGCAGAGGTCGCCAGGAACGATAAAGATAAAATAGTAGATGCGATACGAAGCGGCTCCAGATTTTACGAGACCGATGCATTCCTGCTCATCGCAGGCGCTGCTGGTGGTACCGGTTCCGGTGCGTTGCCAGTAGTTGCGGATACAATCAAAGAAAGGTACCCGGAAAAACCGGTCTATGCCCTGGTCGTACTTCCCTTCTCTTACGAAGAAGAGACCGAGGAGAGATGCGTATATAATGCCGCAACCTGTCTGAAGTCGATACATTCCGTCGCCGATGCCGTATTTCTCGCTGACAACCAGAGATACCTGAAGAAAGATTCCAACCTGTTGAATAATATGGATAAAATGAACGAGCAGATCGCAATCCCGTTCTTCGAGCTGCTCTGCGCCGGCGAAGAAGTAAAGCGCGGCAATATCGGAGCTAAAACCCTTGATGCTGGCGACATCATGCAGACCCTGGAAAGCTGGACAGTCGTTGGCATCGGCAAATCACATTTGAGTCCATTCAGGAGAATGCCATTTGAAGGCACGAGAAGCTTCAGGTCTAAGGGCAGAGAGACTTTCCGCGGCCTGGAGGCCATGAACCAGGCAATGTCCGAGATGTCGGCAACAATCAATCCCGCTGATGCTGCAAAAGCCCTGTATCTGCTTGCCGCTCCGCAAAAGGAAATGAACGTGGAACTGGTAAAAGAGCTGGGTAGCCTGATGAGAGAGGTCTCGGAAGACGCGCTTATCAGAAGTGGAGATTACCCAAGGGAACGGAGCGACCTGAGCGTTACCGTAATTTTCTCACAGCTTAGAGATGTTCCGCGCGTGAAACATTTGTTCAGCACAGTAACGGAATCCGCCCCTCTGATGAAGAAGAGGCAGAAAGAAGCTGAGGACAAGATGAAAGAGATGCAAAAGGCTTCAGACGGCGTGCCGTCCCTGCTTTAACCGATCGTTTTCCCTTAAAATAACAAAGGCCCGCTTCAGCGGGCCTTTTCTTTTATAGCCAAATCATCTAGCTGTATTACTCTTATTCTTTCTTGTCAGTACCTTTCCTTTTTTTCGGCTTCTCCTCCTTGCCAGTCAAGCCTTCAGCCGCTTTATCACTTTTAGAAACACCCTTGCTACTCTTTTTAGTTTTAGCCGCCTTCTGCTTTAAATCTCTGGCTTGAGTACCCTCGCAAGAAAGCAATGCCGCGATCTTCTCCGAGAGGACATCCTTGCTGAAAGGCTTGGCTATGACCCCATCCACCTCCGGCATTTCTTCCAGATTAAGCTGCCCTCCCCAGCCGCTGATCACTAACACTGGAGTCCCCGGCTTCATCTCCTTCACGATTTTAGCCACCTCGTGGCCTGACATATCGGGCATCCCGAGATCTGTGATCACCAGATCGAAATTGCCCATCTCAAAGGTACTTATGGCCGCTTCACCGCTGTTTGCCTCTACCACTGTATGGCCGAGTCGCCGCAGGGTAAGGCCCAGAATCCCCGCTACCTCCGGATTGTCATCGACCATCAGTATGGAAACGCCCTTCACAGCATCGGCTTTCCCCGCCGCATGCTTCTTACTGACAACCCTCTCGCATACAGGGAGTTTGATATAAAAAGTCGAACCAACGCCTACAGTGCTTTCCACCGATATCTCCCCGCGGTGGCGCTGTATAATGCCGTATGTTACACTGAGCCCCAGCCCCGTACCTTTATGCATCCTGGTAGTAAAGAAGGGCTCGAATATCCTGTCCATTATCTCCTTCGGCATGCCGATCCCTGTATCGCTTATTGAAACAGTCGCCCACTTATTCGTCTGCTTGGCCTCGATCGTAATCTTCCCCCCCTTAGGCATGGCATCCATTGCATTGAAGATGATATTGAGCAATCCCTCCCTCAGTTCCGCCACATCCCCTTCAACAGGGGCAAGCTCACGCAACTTTGACTCTACGTCGATATTTATTCCTTCCCTCTCCTTCAGCTTCACGAGGCGGGATTCCGCCATCTGCAACGCGCTTTCTATCACCTCTTTCAAATCCAGCACCTCAAAATTGCGCTCCACCCTTACCCTTGCAAAGTCCTGCAGCCGGCGCACCGTCGTCACAGCATCTATAGCCGTCTGCTCAATTATCTGCAGGTCTTTCTTTAATTTTTCATCCTTCACATCCTCCAGCGCCAGCTGAGTACGGCCTAATACTACGGCCAGAATATTATTAAAATCGTGTGCCACACCGCCGGCCATCTCCCCTAACGCTTTCAACTTCTCAGACTGAACCATATATTCTTGTGCCAATTTCAAATCCTCATAAGCTTTTAATAGCTCGTCCTCGTGTTGCTTGACCTGATCAAACAATCGGGAGTTTTCGATAGAAGCGGTCAATGAGCCTGATACCTGTTCCAGTATCTCTTTTTCCCGTTCACCATAGGCGTTGGGTCTTCTGCTGGCAAGATTGAATGTGGCAAACACCTCGCCCTTGGAAAACAAGGGAACACGGATAGCCGACCTCAAACCGCTGCGGTAATACATATGATCAATGGGGAATTTCATCTCCTTATCGAAATCCGGTTCGATAATGGTCTTTTTTGTTTTAACCACTACTCCCGTGGCTGAATCACTTAACGGCAGGGTAGCACCATCCTTCAATTCCGTATCCACTTCCTCTGCTACAACGAAGTATCTTAGCTGATCCCCTTCCACCATAGCTATGCTGGTACGATCGAAGTCCATGACCTTCTTGATTTCCTCAGTGAACGCACGATACACGCCTTTAATATCCAGGCTTGAGCCCAGTATTTTGGACAGTGCGCTGATGACTGAAAGACGTTGTGCAAACTCTGATACCCCCCGGTAAAGATCCGCATTCTCTATCGCGAAACCGGCCTGGTCGCTGAGGATGCGCAGCGGCTCCAGCAATATCCCGCCTATTTCTTCTTGTTTAGTCAACGCCAATATGCTGCCTACATGGCGATCCCTGGCGAAAAGCGGCATGACTATAACAGTTTTTACATCCAGCAACTCTGCAACGGCATTGCTCTCATCTTGCGTCAATATTGTAGAAGCTACTTCGAAGAAATCATGCATGATAGTGGCCTTGCCATCTAAACTATTATCCACCACCTTGCTGTAACCCCTGACCTGTGGTACTTCTATCTCTGTTAAACGCTTACGTATTGTTGCCTGCACCTCACTGACCTTTGACACATCGTCCCTTGTAGCAAAAACCGTCCCTCTGGCTACATTAGCTGCTTCATCGACCTTCAATATGAGCGCGTGGTCAAAACCCAGATTATGCACTACGCCATTGGCCACCTGCTGCAGAATCTCCTTCAAGTCCAGCGTGCTCTGAATTGAGGCTGTTATCTTCTGCAGGGCAAGAAGCTGGTTGGTCCTCTGCTCAAGTTCATGACTTCTCTGTCGCAGTACTTCCTCAATACGTTTGCGCTCGCTGATATCCATAAAGCTGCCAATGGCAGCCCTCCTGCCTTTATACTCGATCGAGGCGACCTTCTCCAATATCCAGGTGGATTGTCCATCCTTCCTCATAAACCTGAACTCATGGGGCAAATCGTTGATTCCCTTGAGATTTTCTATCACCTTTATCCTGGCAACTTCCCTATCATCAGGATGTATATAATTCATCGAATCGGAACCCAGCAGCTCTTCGGATACGTATCCGGATATCCCTGAGAAGAGCGGGTTAACATATTCAAACTTTCCATCCTGAACCAGATAAATACCGGTAGCAGCGCTCTCTAACATGCCGCGCGTCATTTCCTGCGATTCCTGAAGTTCCTCACGAGCTTTTTTACGCTCTGTAACATCCCTGATGACCGTAATGAACCCCTGTGGATTCCCAGACTTATCCCGTATCATTGCGGCTATTATTTCGCCGTCATATTCCCTGCCGTCATTGCTTACCATTCTGTATTCCAGGGGACCTCTGACGCCCGTCTCGAATATCTTCGGCAGATCTGCAAGAGCCCTGCTTCTATCACTACTGGCAATAAAATCGAAACCGTTGAGCCCGATGACCTGATCTTTGGAGGTAAATCCTGACAGTTTAATCCCGGCGTCATTCTCCTCCATAATTTTGCCATTCACATCGGTAACAGTCACGCCATCCGGCATTGAGGAGAATATGAGCCGCAGTTTCTCCTCTGAATCCCTCAGCTCCTCCTCCACCTGCTTGAGCCGCGTGATATCCAGAAGGCTCCCGATGGCCGCCCGCTCACCTTTGTACTGGATGGAAGCAATCTTCTCCAGAATCCATATGAAGCTCCCATCCTTACGCAAGAGCCTGTACTCATGAGGAGTGATACTCTCGCCCTTCAGGTTAGCCACAGCTTCCCGCATCACTCTATCCCTGTCATCATCGTGTATATAAGAAGCGGAAACCGTACCTATAAGCTCATCTACCGTATAACCGGTCATCTCCGCGAACATGGGGCTCACATACTGGAACTCACCGTCCTTGACAACGCAGACCGCAGTCGCAGCACTTTCAAGCATACCGCGGGACATCTCCTCCGAATCACGCAGTTCCTGCTCCATGCGCTTGCGCTCGGTAATATCCCTGATAACGCTGACAATGCCTCTTGGGCTACCCGATGCATCCCGCAGTAGCGTAATGTTCACCTCGCTTTGATATTCCCGCCCGTCTTTGTCCTTTACGGAATACTCCACGTTTATATTCTTCTGTTCTTTCAGAGCCCTTATCATATCGGTGACCAGCTTGGACTGCTCCTTCTCGGCAACAAAGTCGAAACCGCTCATACCTATGAGCTTAGACTTATCGGACCAGCCGCCCAGCTTTGCCGCGGCCTCGTTAGTTTCGGTTATTATGCCCTCCAGATCAGTGACTACAATTCCGTCACCGATGGATTCGAATATAACCCGCAGCTTCTCCTCCGAGTCCCGCAGCGCCTGCTCCATTCGCCTGCGCTCGGTAACATCCCTCATGACAGTAATTAACCCGGCCGGTTTTCCCGCAGCATCATGCAGCAGAGCGGTACTGAGCTCAGACTCGAACTCCTTCCCTTTATTATCTACCACTCCATATGTTGCACCAATGTTGTACCCTTCTTCAAAAACCTTGACTACTTCCTTAAAAGCCCTTTCACGATCCCGTTCTACAATAAAGTCAAATCCGCCTTTGCCTATGATTTCCTTCTTCTCCTTGTACCCGAACATGCGGAGTTGCGCTTCATTCAGATCGGTTATCTTTCCCTCAAGATCAGTCACAACCACGCCATCTGCCATAGAGGAGAACATGATGCGCAATTTTTCCTCGGAGTCCCTCAGCGCATTCTCCATACGTTTGTGCTCTGTAATATCCTTGAGAACCGTAACAAATCCGGCTGTCTTGCCTGAGGGGTCCTGATACATGGAGACCCCGACTTCAGCACATATCTCTTTGCCAAGCTTATTGATAATCTTGTACTCGGCTCTAGGTACCGGACGCCCCTCTACAGCCTCAGGCTGGGTAGCCATGGCCCTGGCAAAGTCCTCCGGGGCGATAAGGTCATAGCCTCTTATCCCAATTACTTCTTCCTTGGTTTTGCACCCGCTCAACTCCAGCGCCGCATCGTTTACGTCTAATATGATAAAATCAAGGTCGGTCAGTACTACGGCATCCTGGATTGAGTCGAATATGCCGCGCAGCTTTTCCTCTGACATCTTCAGCGCGTTTTCTACCTGCTTGAGCCGCGTGATATCCAGAAGGCTCCCGATGGCCGCCCGCTCACCTTTGTACTGGATGGAAGCAATCTTCTCCAGAATCCATATGAAGCTCCCATCCTTACGCAAGAGCCTGTACTCATGGGGAGCGATACTCTCGCCCTTCAGGTTCGCTACGGCTTCCCTCATCACACTATCCCTGTCATCCTCGTGTATATAAGAAGTGGAAACCGTACCCATAAGCTCATCGACAGTGTAACCGGTCATCTCTGCAAACATGGGGTTCATATAATCAAACTTGCCGTCCTTGATGATACAGATCGCAGTCGCAGCACTTTCAAGCATACCGCGGGACATCTCCTCCGAATCATGCAGTTCCTGCTCCATGCGCTTGCGCTCGGTAATGTCGCGGATATTAAAGATAAGACCTGCAACAGATGGATTATTTAAGAGATTCCTTCCCAGCCCATCAAAATGACGTTCCGTGCCATCTTTATGCACTATGCGGAATGCATTAGACGCCACAGCATCTTTTCTCAGAATAGCCTTGCCAAAATCACTGACAGCACGTTGAACGTCATCCGGATGAGTAAGCACAAAACCACTTTTGCCGATTAGTTCCTCAGGCTTGTATCCGGTAAAACTCTCGATAGAATGGCTGCAATATGTTATGTCTCCATTTTTATCTGTAATGACAATGATGTCTGAAGAGTTTTCTATAATCTCTTTAAAGTACTCCTCGCTCTTCTTCAGCGCCTCATACGCCTTCTTGCGCTCGGTGATGTCATTGTAGAGCACCTGAAACTGTGTCTCGCCGTTCCACAGCACTTCCTTGCGGAATACCTCAAGGTGGCGGATTTCGCCATTCTTACGCATGATGCTTATTTCATAATTTGGCGGAGCGTACTCACCCCGCTGCCTCTTTTCTTTTCTTACCTGGTGTTCGGCATAGCTCTCCGGGGTGTAGCGCTCTTTGGGGGAAGTCGTCTTTAGCTCTTCAACGCTATCGTAGCCATATATATCCAAAATCGCCTGGTTGGCATAGAGCAGCTCACCATCGGCGGTGATAATACGGATGCCCAGCGGGGAGTCATCCAGGGAGCGGCGGAAGTTCTTCTCGCTCTCCCGCAAAGCCTCTTCTGCCTCTTTACGCTCGGTAACCTCATGTTTCAAATCTTTATTGGCCTTGATTAACTCCGAGGTGCGCTCCTGCACCATCTTCTCCAGGTTGTTACGGTACTCGTCCAGCTCTTTCTCTATACGTTTGCGTTCTGTTACATCACGTATGACATTCACCATAAAGACCGGAGCCCCCGAGCTATCGTTAATAACAGCAGCCGTGGCTTCGCAGTCATATTCCTTGCCTCCCTCACCCAGCAGGCACCACTCTGCCATCGTGCTGCGGCCCTTAACAATGGTATTCTGCATATCATCAAAGGCCTTCATGCGGTCCTTCTCCGCAACAAAGTTGAAAGCGTCCTGGCCTATAATTTCTTCCTTTTCAAAGCCGAACATGAGCAATGCCGCCGGGTTGGAATCCGCAATCTTACCGGTTTTCAAGTCGATGACGCTTATTCCATCCGGAATCGATTCGAACATGACGCGGAATTTTTCCTCGGACTGCCTCAGCGCCTCCTCAGCCTTCTTGCGTTCCGATATGTCTCTTACCACACCCTGAACGCCTGCGTATTTACCTGCCTCTTTGATAACTATAGCGCTATATTCAATGGGTAGAACTCGCCCATCCTTGGCGACAATCTTTGTCTCTGCAGTCAGCTCTCCCGATGCGAGCAGGGCGTTCTGCAGCTCGATGGCAGTCTTCTCCCTCCAGTCCTCCGGGACGAGCTCGATGAAGTTCTTGCCCAGTATCTCTTCCATTGTGTAACCCCACCCTTTGACGGCAGGGTTAATGGAAGTAATAAAGCCCAGTACATCCATAGAGAAGATTACATCCCTCTCCTTCTCCACCAGATCCCTGTATTTCTCCTCGCTCTTCCTTAATGCCCCCTCCATCCGCTTGCGTTCGGTGACATCCCTCACCACATTAACCAAACCAACAGGATTCTCAGAGGAATCGCGCAGCACAGAAGTAGTCACCTCTATATCAGACTTTGCATCATCAGTTCGTACATACGTATGTTCATGCTTCTCCTGCGCACGTTTGACCTGAACAATTGCATTGACAATATCGGCAGACCTATCTCGGTCATTCTCCTGGAGCAGCATCATCCCGTTTCGCCCTATTAATTCCTCTCTGGAATAACCGGAGAAGCGAAGTGAAGCTTCATTAACATCAACAATGTTAAACTGCATATCAGTTACTACAACCCCATCCGTCATTGACTCAAAGATGAGGCGCAGCTTCTCCTCGCTTTGCCGCACTACCTCCTCTGCTCTCTTCCGTTCGGAGATATCATGAGCCAGGCCGACAAAGCCGACCGGCTTCCCTGTTTTTCCTCTCAGTACAGACACCCCGAACTCACCGTCGAATTCCCTTCCGTCCTTAGTCAGAAGCTTATATTCCGCCCTTCCTGATACATAGGGCTCTTTCAGCGCTCCTATAGCATCCTTGACCGCCCTTTCACGATCCGCAACAGCAACGAGTTCTGAAGCCTTCCTTCCTATGAGTTCGTTCTTGCTGCCGAACCCGTGCAATCGCACAGCCGCTTCGTTACAATCGATAATATTATCGCGCAGATCAACCACAGTAGCGGCATCACCCATCGAATCGAATACTACACGCAGTTTTTCCTGTGAATCACGCAATGCCTCTTCCATATTCTTGCGCTCAGTGATATCTCTGACGATCCCAGCAACCGCTATCACTCTTCCGCTATCATCCTTGACAGAATTTAGGATGGTACTGTTATAAAACTCATGGCCTTGGATAACCATCTTCTCTTCTACAAACAGACTCTTGCCGGTCTCAAAAACATTTTTGACATTTTTCGAGAATCGGGCGGCCGTTGTTTCCGGGAAGAATTCAAATATTGGCTTGCCAATCATCTCTTGAACGGAGCTCATACTCAAATCCGCAGCGACCTTATTAAGGAACAAAAACTTATAGTCCTTATCTAACATGAATATCTGATCGCTGGAATTCTCAATCATACTCCTGAACTTCTCTTCACTATCCCTCAGCGCCTCCTGTGCTCTCTTACGCCCGGTGATATCACGCGAAACGCCAAGAAACCCGATGGGCTTGCCCTCATTGTCACGGAGGAAAGTAACCTTAACTTCTATCCATATCCAGGAGCCATCTTTCTTCTTCACTTCCAGATCCATTATCGTCACCCTGTCCGGATCCGCCCCACCAATCTTTTCCAACTCAAGCTCATCTGCAAGTCTCTTTGTAACTATCTTAAGGGACTCTTCTGAAATATAGTCCCACGCCATCATTCCCATAGCCTCATCCACTGTGAATCCCCTCGTATGCTCAATCGATGGACTGACATACTGATATCTTAAATTCAAATCCATAATCCAGATAACATCCGACATGTTTTCAGCTATTAGGCGATAGCGTTCCTCGCTCTGCCGCAGCGCCTCCTCCACCTTCTTCTTCTCCGTCACATCTCTAACGACAGTGATGAATCCGTACGATTTGCCGGCGCCATCTGATAGTTTGTCAACAGTTATTTCAGCACTGCGCTTATGACCATCCTTGGTAAGCAGTCCATACTCTTGCACACCTGAAATCTCAGGGCCAGCTACACTGCGAGCGATGTTTTCCACTGCCCTTTCTCGGTCTTCAAAGGCTATAATATCTAAACCGTTACTTCCTATAACCTCTTCTTTACTATATCCAATCATTTTAAGTGCGGCTTTGTTTGCATCTACAACGATTCCGTTTAGATCTGTAACTACTATCCCTTCCGTCATCGACTCAAACATCACACGCAGTTTTTCTTCCGAGTTCCGCAGCGCCTCCTCAGCCCTCTTGCGCTCGGTAATATCCACTGAGAACCCTATAAGACCGATTACATTCCCGTTCTCATCCTTTATCGGCAATTTATCTGTCTTGAGCCACCTCTTCATATCAGGAAGCTCCAACGGCTCCTCTATATTCATCTTCGCCTTGCCCGATGTGATCACCTCCATATCATCCTTGTGATATCTGTCAGCGGTATCAGGCATAAGCTGGGACATGGTCCTCTGCAGCAATTTCTCCTTGGGAACCCTGGTAAGGCTGGCTGTGGCCTTGTTCATGTTTATAAGCCTGCCTTCCTTGTCCTTGTAGTAAATAAGTGCAGGCACAGAATCCAGTATCAACTGAAGTTCATCGTGCTGCCTCTTTAACTCGTGCTCAACTTGCTTACGCTCAGTAATATTCCTTATGACACCGACGAAGCCGAAGGGATTCCCAAAACCATCGTGTATAACAGATGTGTTAACTTCAACTGGATACCTTTTACCCAGCGCATTCAGAAAAGTATATTCAAATTTGGTCGAAACCCGCCCCGGAAGCAATAGACCCAGCAGATTATTCCTCGCTAACTCCCGTTCTTCCTCAGAGAAAAATATGAACGCTTCTTTTCCTATTGTTTCTTCTTTACTGTAACCAGAGTTTTCCACCAGAACATCATTGACTTCTGCAATCCGGCCCTCCAGATCGGTAACTACAATACCATCCATAACGGAACTGAAAACCGCGCTTAATACTTCTTCTGAGCCCCACGGCGCTTTCAATGTTTTTCTGTCGTCCGCTTGGCGTATCTCCATTTGAGCGACACGCGCCCTGAGACCATCCAACTCCTTGATAAGCTGTCCCTTGCTTTTTTCCGAATCTCTCATATCGCACCTCTCAACATAGGTATTGATCAAATAGCACTTGAATGAGCACTACAATCTACTACTTAAAATAGTCACGTGTCAAATCCCTTAAAGATATCGCTCACAATTAAAATCAAAAGGCCACCCCGAGCTGATGGATGGCCTATCTACAAACTAACCGCAAAAATTTCTAAATCACACTGTATGACACTAATTTATTTAATTTTTTATTACCTTACCTTAATTACGGCATTAAGCACTTCAACGATATCACCTACACGGAACGGCTTCCGTACTAAGAACAGTGGTCCTAATGACATCGCATTCAACGCCATGGGATCATCGCCGTAACCAGTAACTATAACTACTACCGCTTTCTTGTCTTTTTCCTTGATCGCAGATAGGGTCTCCACTCCGCTCATACCGGGGAGCACAAGGTCAAGGAAAACCAAATCGAAATGCTGCTTATCTACCTCTTGCAGGGCCTGCTCACCGCTCGATACAGCAACAACCCTGAACCCCTTACGTGAAATAACCTCACTGAGCATCTCTAGTATGCCGGGGTCATCATCAACAACAAGCACATTGCCCTCAACCACCTTCGCCTGCCTCTCAAGCCAATCGTCCAGCAGGTCTTTCCTGAATCTCCAGTTCCCACCTATCTTTGATGCGGGAATACGCCCCCGCTGTGCCAACTTGTACACAGTCATATAATTCAGTTTTAAATACTCCGCTGCCTCTTTCGTGGTCATTAAATTACTATTACTCATTCAATCGCTCCTGAATATCATTAAATATGTAAAACTATGCTGCTATAATATATTATACTATCAGATTTTTCCCTGATTTTATATAAAAGTATCATGTTTTACCGCCCCTTGTCAAGCGCAATAAATTTTAATCCACAAAAGAATGGGCGCAGCTTGACACACCATCCCGCCACATGATAAATTTAAAGTCGCGCAAAACAAGACTGGGAAAGGGGGATAACTATGCCCAATATGATCGTTTGCGTGAAGCAAATAGCAGATCCAGAGGCTCCTTCGAGCAGCTTCAAAATTGACGAAGCGGCAAAGACGATGGTCCCTGCGCAAGGTGTCTCTCAGGTAGTAAGCCCTTTCGATGAACAGGCAGTTGAGGCAGCACTCCGGATCAAAGACACCCAAGGCGGGAAGATAACCGTAATAAGCTTGGGTAAAAATTTTGCCATGGACGTAATCAAGAAACCTTTGTCCATGGGTGCCGATGAGCTGATCCTGCTCCAGGACCCGGCCTTCGATGGCGGCGATAGCCATTCCACAGCATATGCACTGGCAATGGCTATAAAAAAGGTGGGGCAATTTGACCTCATCTTCTGCGGACGCCAGGCAGCAGACTGGGATGCCGGACAGGTAGGAGCAGGCATAGCGGAGATTCTCGAAATACCGAGTATTACACCTGCAAAGAAAGTCGACTTTGCCGGCGGCAAAGTCACAGTAGAACGTGTTATCACCGATGGCTTCGAAGTAGTGGAAACCACCAGCCCAATGGTCATCTCAGTATCCAACGAGCTGGGCGAGCCCAGATATCCCAAGCTGAAGGGAATCATGGCCGCAGCTAAGAAGCAGCCCATCAACTGGAAGGCTTCCGACATCGGCGCTGATGCTGCAAAATGCGGTGCGGCCGGAGCAAAGGCAAAACTGATGAAGCTGTTCCAGCCGGTAAAAGAAGGGAAATGCGAGATTATATCGGCAGATACACCGGAGGAAGCCGGCGTGGCCCTCGCACTGAAACTAAGAGAAGCAAGGTTAATCTAAGGGAGGTAATGCTAAATGGCTGATAATAAAGGCGTATTGATTTTCGGCGAAGTACTCGATGGCAAACTGGCTCCAAGCACCTTAGAGCTTCTCGGCGGCGGGCGCGGCCTGGCCGATACCCTCGGTGAGCCGCTCATGCTCGTCCTGGTGGGAAGCGGCGTCGGCGCTTGTGCCAAAGACGGCATCGCTTATGGCGCTGACAAGGTGTTTGTAGTAGATGATGTAGCACTGAAGAACTATACCAACGATGCTTATGTAAGTGTTATGGAAAAGGTCGTGAAGCAGGTCACCCCGAACATACTGCTCATGGGAATGACACCTATAATACGCGACCTGGCACCACGGCTTGCTTTCAGGCTGGGCACTGCGGTCTCCATGGACTGCGTTAAACTGGAGATCGATGCCAGCTCAAAGCTCCTGCTCATGACCCGCCCCGTATTCGGAGGCAACGCGCGAGGCGTCTACGTCTGCGAAAAGGCGAAGCCGCAGATGGCCGCCGTCAGAGCTAAGGTCATGGACCCTAAAAATAAAAATGATTCACACACAGGCGAAGTAGTGAACATAGCGGCAGGC
>Ga0315294_10003330_pt1 | contig 17493 bp, 16 predicted proteins | sample YL17G13_40_MG_FD_203626 | JGI IMG/M metagenome (GOLD analysis project Ga0315294, IMG submission 203626) | Sediment microbial communities from Yellowstone Lake, YNP, Wyoming, USA - YL17G13_40 | ecosystem: Environmental > Aquatic > Freshwater > Lake > Sediment | place: USA: Wyoming | collected... | reverse complement strand
GAAACAGTGTAATAACTGAAAAAATCTTCCCCGACAGATTTATGCACATTGCGGAACTCAGCAGAATGGCTGCAAACTTAAGAAAAGAAGGCCCTCACATAATAGTCAGCGGCGTTGAAAAACTCATTGCCGCTCCGGTAATGGCTTCAGATTTGCGTGCGTCGGCCGCCCTTGTCCTTGCCGCACTTGCCGCTCACGGCCAAACAATCGTAAACCGTGTCTACCACATAGACAGAGGCTATGAAAAAATAGAGGAAAAACTCAATACCGCCGGTGCAAAAATCGAACGCCAGAGTGTTTAAACTTTATCTGTTATGACTGAAAGAACGGATATACACAAACTTGCCAACGGATTGACAATTCTGGGCATCCCGATGGCGCAGGTGCAGTCGGCTGCGTTTGATTTTCTGCTGCCGGCAGGAGCCTCTGTTGTGCCTGACGACTGCTGCGGCGCGCCTGCCGTAATCTGTGACTGGATTTTCAGAGGCGCAGGCGGCAGGACAAGCAGAGAACTTACCGATATGCTCGACGGCCTTGGGCTGCACCGCGGCAGCAGCGTCGAATCAAAACATATCAATTTATCAGCGGCTCTCGGAGCGGATAATCTTCTTAAAGTTGTCGAGCTTTACGCAGATATAATTCTTAATCCCGCTCTTAACAGCGAACAGTTTGATTTCTCAAGACAACTCGCATTACACGAACTGTCAAGCCTCCAGGATGACCCAATGCATAAAACCATGCTCCTGCTGCGGGAACATTTCTATCCCGACCCGCTGGGAAGAAGCCCGCTCGGCTGCCAGAAGGATTTGCAGAACCTGACAGCACAAATGTGTAAACAGATAATTTCTGAAAATTTCAATATCTCTGAAATTATCTTCGCCGTTGCAGGAAAATATGATTTTAAAAGCCTTTGCTCGTTGCTCGAAAAACTCTTCGGCTCTGAAAAACCCAAAAAAACAAAAAATATAAATCCCAAAAAACAATCTCTTGTCTATCACCATCAGCAATATGACGGAGCTCAGGTGCACATCGGCATTATGACCCCGACCGTAACACCTCAAAGTGCGGATTATTACAACGCAAGAGTTGCTGTTGCCGTCCTTTCAGACGGCACGAGCTCAAGGATTTTCACAGAGGTCAGAGAAAAAAAAGGTCTTTGTTACGCCGTCGGCGCAAGCTATCACAGCCTTAAGGAAATGGCAGGCATCGGCTGTTACGCCGGAACAACGCCGGATAAGGCACAACAAACCTATGATGTAATAATAACCGAATTCAAAAAGCTTGCCGATGGGCTAAGCGAAGATGAACTCAAAAGAGCAAAAATCGGACTCAAAAGCAGCCTTATAATGCAAAGCGAATCGACCATAGCGAGAGCACAGGCTGCCGCGATGGATTACTATATGCTCGGCAAAGTCAGAAGCCTTGATGAAATAAAACAGCAGATAGAAAAAATCAGCATCCAGAGTGTTCTTAAATATCTGAAAAATAATACATTCGAAAAATTCTGTTCTATAACAATAGGACCGGCAAAGATAAAACCTCAATAACATGGAATTCAAACACAAAAAACTTGCAAACGGCCTCGACATCATCGCGGAAGTTAATAAAGACGCTCAATCCGCAGCGGTAGGTTTCTTTGTCAGAACCGGCGCGAGAGATGAAACCGACAAAATTAACGGCACAAGTCATTACCTCGAACATATGCTCTTTAAAGGCGCTGACAGCCTTTCAGCCCACGATGTCAACCGCTGTTTTGACGACCTCGGCGCACAATACAATGCCCATACTACTGAGGAAAACACCGTTTACTACTCTGCGACCCTTCCCCAGCAGCTTTACGAAGCTGTGAAACTGTGGTGCCAGCTTATGCGGCCGGCGCTGCGAGATGATGATTTCAATATGGAAAAAAACGTCATCCTCGAGGAAATCGCTATGTACAAAGACCTGCCGGATTTCGAGACAAGAGAAAATTGCAGAGCTCTGCATTTCGGCTCGCATCCCTGCGGTAAAAGTGTTCTCGGCTCGGTTGAGAGCGTAAAGGCTCTGACAAGCGAACAGATGAGAGAATATTTCGGCAGCAGATACACTCCCAATAACGTAACCGCTGCAGTGGCAGGAAACTTCGACTTTGAAAAAATCTGCGATTTGTTCTCTGCCGGCTGCGGGAGCTGGCAGACCAAACAGGTCGGTAGAAAAATCGAATACTTTGCGGGAACCGCAAAAAAAGAACACCAGAAAAGAAAAAATCTGACCTGCCGGCACATCTGCCTGATGAGTCCGACTGTTTCCTATCAGGACCAGAGAAGCTATGCCGCTGCACTGCTTGCAAAAATCATAGGTGACGATACAGGCTCAAGATTCTTCTGGCAGCTTGTCGATACTGCCGTCGCTGAAACTGCCACCATGCACTGCGAAGCAATGGACGGCGTGGGAGCATATTACAGCTATATTCGAACCGCCGAAGAAAACGGCTCAAAAGTCATGCAGATTGTTGAAGATATTTTCAAATCGCTGCAAAAGGAAAAAATCTCCGACCCCGAACTCCAGAAAGCAAAAAACAAGGTTCTGTCGTCAATTACAATCAAAAATGAAATCCCAATGGGAAGACTAATCGAGCTGGGTTTTAACTGGGTCTATCTGGCTCGGTATCGGCCTATTGAAGATGAAATACAGCGGATTAAAGAAGTTAGCCTCGATGATTTGACAGCTTTGCTGCGGGATTTTCCGCTTATGCCGTTTACGCAATTTTCGCTTGGCCCGGAGTAACCTCTTTGGGGACACGAATTTACACTGTTTTTAACTTCGATATTCATTATTCATTATTCCATCCTCCGTAGCCGGATTTTCTCTTGCAAAACAACCGGCTAATGATAGAATAATAGAACAAGGATGGATTTATGCAAAACGATAGTTACAACAACCGGATTGAGCAGGATATTGCAAGATGCAAACAGGACTTCTTAAAGGCTGTCGGGCAGCAGAACGAATCATCCCAGCCGAAAAATTCAAAATCATCTCCACGTGTCATGCCTGTCTTTGAGGATATTTTAAAAAACAAAGCCGCACAGGCACATCCGCCTGTTCAGAGCACCGGCTCACTCGTCGGGGCGGAGCCCGCCGCAGCCCGAAAAGAGTTTGTAAGTCGAATGGTCGAAAAAATAAGCCGTCCCCAGCAGCAGGACCGCTCAAGCGAAGTGCCCTTGCTTGACCTCGGCAGTCAGATTCTTGCTCAACAAAGAAAAGTAGCAGGACTTAAAAGAAAATCCCCTCTGCAAAACAACAATTCAGATGGCAATTTGCAGCAGGAAGTTCAGCCTCAAAAAATGCCTGTAAATTCAATGCCTTCTGCTCCCGCTTCGCCTCAACAGCTTATCATCGCCGACATCGTAGCAAGAGAAATCATGTTCCTTTCTGCCGCAAGGTAAATCAGAAAAATAATAAAACCGTTATCCCGACTTATCGGGATTCCACAATTTTTATTTTTGAATTTTGAATTTAAAAAAACAGACGCCTTAAAAAGACGTCTGTTTTTATAATTTAGCCCCAAGGGGATTCGAACCCCTTAACGAAAACAAACAACCTCTTGATAATAAAGAACTTAACGAAAGCACAAACTCCAATTTGGGGTGTGGTTTGCGCAAAGATAGCAATAATGACAAAACAAAACAGACAAACAGTTAAGCCGCCTTACAGAATCTTAAAGGACGCACACAGTAAGCACAGAACCGGCGCAGAATCAACGAACTCAAAGCAGGGGCTACATAACAGGGGTATGGGGGTAAAAAAGCTAAAGACCGAGCCTTTGGCGACCGAGCTCGGCCAAAAGCAGATTTTTTCCCGAATTAAACGAAAACAAGGACAGGGGTAATTTATGAGGCCAGGGCCAAGACCGACACCGATAGCAATTTTGAAACTTAGAGGCTCTTGGCGCGGTGAGTATCTGCGCAAGAATGAGCCTAAGGCCGAAGGGCTACCGGAAACACCGGACTATTTGTCGGACGCTGAAAAGGATATGTTCAATAGCCTTGTCGAACAGCTTGACGTATTAGGCATTATCGGTGCGATAGACGAATATGAATTAGCGCGGTATTGTGCCTTATGGACTATATACAAAATGGCTATAACTGAAGGTCTTAAATTATCGACCATACTAAAACTAAGCGATTTACTTTTAAGAATTGAAAAGGAGTTTGCTATGACCCCTGCAAGTAGAGCAGGATTTAACATACCGAAACCCCCGACAGCAGACCCCCTGCAAGACCTTATGAACAGGCAGCGTAAAAATAGTTGATTTGGTAAAACTTGGCTATAAATGACCGACAGGATAGACTTTGCACAACACAGCGAATTCTGCGAAGCTGATTAGGTGTTTTGGCTGATAAGTTTTACCGTTAAATTGCCCGCTTTGTTTCTTTTTGTTTTTACGGCCTTGCGTTCTGCTTTTTGGGGGGTTGTTTCTCGAAGGTATGATTTGCGGCTCAGGCTGATTTCAATATGCTCTGCAAGTGCCAAAACATAAGCAATATTTGCGCCCCTTAATATTTGGCCGATTTTGTGAATGGCGGATTCTTTTGAATGGTCGTAAATAATGTTGTCAGTTGGTTTCACAGTAAACTCCCTTCAAAAATATGATACGTGGGAAAAATTTTGCTCCGGTGAAAACGCCAGAGCAATTTTCAAGATTGATGATGGGAAAGTATTTTCTGCATTAGTTGATTAACTTTCCAAAATATTAGTTGCCCCGACCAAAGACTCTTCCGACCAGTGAACATAAACGTTTTCTGTTGTAGAAGTTGATGAATGGCCTAAAAGACGGCTTATAGTATACATATCAACTCCCCGATGGTAAAGCTCGTTTGCAAAGTAATGTCGGCAGCTATGCGGGTGAAAAGTAGCGATTCGGGCCTCTTTTGCGATTTGCTTGCACAGGCGAAATACCCATTGCCTATTTTCGTGGAGAATTATGCTTGCGTTCTTAAACGGTTTGCCTCTAAAATAATGGTGTATCATTTCAAAGTTTCTATTCCTTGAATATATCTCTTTTACGACATTATTCATCGGAACAGACCTATTACGGCGGCCTTTGCCTATTACCCTTAAAAAGCCCTTCGTTACATTCTCCCGCCGCAAAGATACAAATTCCGAAACCCTTAATCCCGTATTACACAGAAATTTAAAACAATCGAGCTTATAAGTTTCCTTTACTCTTTTGCAAACACGGTTATATTCATCCTTTGTTAAAATTCTTTGTTCCGGCGGAAGGGCGGGTATGGTCTTGAGAAACCTGCCTGTATTCTGATAGCCGTTTTCAGCTAAATAATTATAGAACGATTTTATTACGTTTATTGTTAGATTGACGCTGGAAGGCTTGTATTTCTTTTGGAGGGTTAAGATGTATTGTTCGATGTGTTCAATAGTCAGGCGGTCAATGCGCACCGTTTTAGAGGCGAACTTTTTGAGGAGGCAAGCATACATTTTTTGTGTGTTTTCACTTTTTCCGTAGAGCGAAAATATAAAATTATTTACAAGTTCCGAATTTTTTTTTGGTGTTTTTGATTTTTTCCCTTTGGTTTTCATAACAAACTTCCTTCTTAAAAAAGCGAGCGGGACTTATGACGCACCAAAGGAGCGTAGTCGTCTTTTCAGATAGACTCATCCCGCTCATAAATTTTGGATTGAACAAACGATTTGAGCCTTTGGTTTCCATACGCTCAATTATAGACCGGCCTGTCGGACTTGCAAGATATTTTTTCTGATAATTTGCTACGTCAGAATGGTCAGACTCTGGAGATTTCGCCAGAGTCTTTTAATTCTGGACTAAAATTCCGATATATGTTTAAACCTTTATTTCACAAGGTTTTACAAAAGGTTTTACAAAAATCTTTTCCCCCGATAAAAAATCCTCTTGACGCACAGATACAATCTGATACGATAGTAACATAGATTTAAGGAATTATGATTTATGGAAAATGTATTGACGCAAGACGATATTCTGAACGAATTTAAAATTAGCCGACAAACACTTTATCGCTGGCGAAAGGCGGGCGGCTTTCCGCAGCCGATTCAACTTGCGGGCGTTCTTAGATGGCGCAGAGACGATATTGAGGCTTTTCGTCAAAGTGGACAAGTGGAACTAATGCAAATTGATGAGAGGGAAACGGAACAGACTATCGCCGAGGCAAAGGCCGACCCGACTTGGCGAACCGACATTCCTTTTGGCAAAGAGCTGCGAGAGATAGAAGCGAAAGCAACACAAATACTGGCGGCTGCAAAGGCGTTAAAAAAACTTCTTGCAGAAAAACAAAATAATGAGCAATCAAACTTTAAAAAGGTTTCAGAGTAAAACGGCTATGATTTGCCGAGGCAAAGGCGATGGCTCTTTGCTGCGGCTGATTAAGACCGGATAAACCGTATCGTTGTAAAAAATTTAATAAACGCAAAAAAACGCAGTAACTTGCTTTGAAAAGCGATGGATTTTTCAAGGGCAGAGTAGCGAAACCTATTCTGTCCTTGTTTTTTTGCACTAAACAGAAAAATTTAATTTAAAGGAAAAAATACAATGGAAAAAACGATAAATGAGATGGTATTAGAAAAAACAAAGTTGTTGAATGAATTGCGCGATTTGATTGATAAAACTAAATCGGAACATAGGGGATTTTCGACAACCGAAGAAACAGAATTCAAAGAAAAATTGCGCGAAATAGATATGTTGAAATGTCAAATAGATGTTGCTTTGGAACAAAGAGAGATGGGCAAATCCACAGGCCGCAAAACCGACCTTGAAATTTGGGATGGTCATAAAAGAACAGTCAAAGCCGGTGAATTTCGTTGTCTGCGAAAAGATGAAAAGCTGTCTGAGGTCTTCCCTGTTGCTGATAAGGAACGGCGCAAGTTTGAAAATCTTGACTTTGGGAAATTCATAGCAGCGGCAGCGGGAAAGTTAGGCGATTGCGAAGAGCGCGCTGCACTGGCGAGCACTACCGATGCTGCGGGCGGTTTGCTCGTGCCAGAATTTTGGTCTCAACAGATTTGGGATTATGCCCGAAATCTCAGTTGTGTCATTCAGGCCGGTGCGAATACATACCCGATGCGCTCAGCAAAAGAGCTTTTGCCCCGGCTCAGCCAAGATACGACAGGTGAATGGAAGGCCGAGGGGGTTGAGGCCGGAGAATCGACAACGGCCTTTGCTGCAATTCAGCTTTCCTCAAGAACCATGTTTTTTTGGCAACCTATAAGCGAGGAGCTGTGGGCAGATTGCGGTATGTTAGGCGAAACTTTGCAACGGTCTATTGCTGAAAACGCTGCTTTGAAACTTGACGCTGCCGCGCTTGTCGGCGCGGGAACTGATAATGAGCCGCTTGGAATTTATTATGACAGCACCGATATTACGCAGACGGCAGCGACAAATGCCACTAATTACTGGGATGATATCGCAGACCAGATTTACAGATTAGAGAACGCAAACCACAGTCCGACAGCTTGCATAATGAGTCCACGTTCGCGCAGTCTGCTGAGAAAGCTCAAGGATGGCGAAGGCAGATATTATCCTGTGCCTGATTTTGCGCCGCAGGTCTTCAGCACAAAACAGATTCCCGATACATTCGACACAAACCACAGCGCAATTATCACTGGCGATTTCACAAACCTGATAGTCGGAATCAGAAACGAATTGACTATTGCCGTCCTCAAGGAAGTCAAGGCACGGAATTATCAGGTTGTGTTATGCGGTGCGTTGCGGGCTGATATAGGAATCATCCGTCCGGCAGCTTTCGATGTAATAACGGGCGTTTCCTCAACGTGGGCTTAATCGTTTTGAAAACTATTTTGAAAATTTAAAAAATTTGGAGATAAAAATTATGTCAAGGTCTTTTTTAGAAAATGAATATACCGAGCGGATAATGAGCAGCGTTGCAACAGGACAAGCAGCGAACGAATCCAGTGTTGTCGATACTGTCGGCTTTGATTCATTCACGTTTATCGCTGCGCTGGGGGCAATAGACCCGACCGGCACAGTTGTTATGAAGCTCCAGCAGTGTGATACAGATGATGGCAGTTTTGCAGATTTAACAGACGCAAGCGCGACCGCGACCGCGAACGATGATGAGGGTTTGTTGGTTGTCGAAATTTACAGACCGGCTGAGCGATATTTAAAAGCGATTGTAACGACAGATGTTGCAAACGGCGAAATTGATTCAGTGATTTGCATTAAGCGCGACCCTAAGGAAATTCCGGTTACGCAATCTGATGATGTTATTGATTCGGCTTTTGTGGCTTCGCCGGACGAATCAGCGTAATTTAAAAATTTTGCTCTTTTTTTGAGAGTTTTGTTACTCCAAAGATTTAAGGTTATTTGCTGTTTCGGCGCGAGGTTTTTTGTCAGAAATGAATCTCGCGCCGGATACAGCAAAGTTGAAATGTTCTTCATCATTATACGAAACGTTTGAAAAATGTCCTGATAAAAATATCAGGTCATTAAAGAGCTGGCCGAAGAAACCTTCAGGCGGATTTAAGAAAAACAAATAATTGAAAGGTTTAAACGTGGCAACGATGGGCACATTGATTTGTAATATAATAGCTCGAACGGAATCTTTTGAAAAGGGTATGAAAAAAAGTCAAGATTCCTTGTATGGTTTTACGAAACAGGCAAGTCGAACGCAACGTGAAATGCTTAATTTAATAAAGGTCGGATTCGGCGGCTTACTTATGACGCAAATAGCCCGTGTTGCCAATGAAGTAACCGCAGCACACAAGGCATTTGCAGAATCGGAAAAAGGATGGCGGGATTATATGAACGTCATTGCCGAATCAATCCCATTTTTCGGCAGGGCAAGCAGAGCATTACGCGAAATGACGGCGGAACTGAGCGGATTAAATGCAGCAACTGAATACGCAAGCAGGATGGACAAACTCATCGAGGGATTTAATAACCTCAGAGAGAGTATGTCTTTTTCGATAAAGACAATCGGTGTATCTCCAGAGTTTAGAAAACAATTAGAGGCGCAAAGGGAATACCAAAAAAGATTAGAAGATATAAACAAATTAGAAGCATACGCAGCGGAGATGAAAAGAAAAACTGGAATAGCCCCGCTTTTTAAATATGAGGGTTTGAGGCGACAGGCATTAGAGGAATATACCAAGACATTACGGGCCATAGAAGATGCGCCTTTGATTAAGCTGAGACAAGAGCAATTGACTTTTTGGAACGCTTTAAAAAATCGCATAAACGATACCGCCTTAACGTTGTTAGGATATTCGGACATACAAAAGGAAGTAATGGCCCTACAGGACACGGCGTTGCGAATGTATAAAGGCAGAGAGCTGGAAAATTCTTTAAGACAAATTGATTTGTTAAGACAAGGGCTGGAAAAAATAGCGCACATTAAGGCTTTGGAAATATCAGCCGAAAAATTCAGAAATATGCTTGAAACAATCGCGGAATTTGCAGAGGGCGTGTTGGAAAAATTAAAAATACCCTCTTATGTAAAGTATTTTGAATATCTGGCAAAACTTCAACAAGCGGTTATGCGTGGTTTTTTGTCAATGGAACAGGCCAAAAAAGCAGCGGAATTATATCGAACGGAAAAAGGATTTGAAACAATGACAGGCGAGACGCGGGAAATCCGGCCTGCTTATGTATCGTCAAGAGGTCTTTCAATAGGCGGCAACGATGCAGTTGTAAGCAGGATTGACGAAACAAATGCCCGATTGGGGAAGATAATAAAGAATACTGAAAATTTAGAGCAGTTGAACTAAGTGAATAACGAACCGCAAAAAATTGAACCTGCGCTTTTAACAGTCCCGCAAGTCTGCGAATATCTGAATGTCAAAAGAGCAACATTCTATAAATTAAACTCAACAGGTGCTTTCGGTTTGTTGCCTGTTCAGTTAGGAACTTGCAGAAAAGTTTTATATTCGCGCGTCGAGCTTGACAGTTATGTAAAAGCAAAATGCCCGCACCGGAAACAATGGCAGGCGATACAAAAAGGTTAAAATGGAACAGTATTTAAAAACCCCGATTGATTTGCTTTTTGATAAATTCCTGAACCCGACAGATAAACTTGTTTTGCAATATCTTCTCTGGCGGCAAGGCGAAAATAGCCAGTGCTGGCCAGCCGTAAGGACTATAAAAGACGACCTGAGTTTAGGTATCAATACTGTTCAGCGGAGCATTAAGCGGCTTGTTAAGAGTGGGAAACTTTCGATTCAAAAACCCGACAAAAGAGGCCGCAGTCATAGCAACAGCTATACTGTAATTGTATCCAAAAGGGATACAATAGCAACGGGTAATTGTATCCAAAATGAACACAGTATTGTATCCAAAACGGATACAGCTATTGTATCCAAAAGGGATACTGAAAAGAAACCATATAAAATACACCATAAAAATACACCATACGGTGGAGATTCTATCGAACTCAAACTTGCCAGTTTACTCTTAGAGAAAATTCTCAACCGAAAGCCGGATTTTAAAAAGCCTGATTTGCAGTCTTGGGCGCGCGAGATTGACTTAATGATTCGGCGGGACAGCCGAAAGCCTGAAAACATCGAAAAGGTTATTTTATGGTGTCAGGCCGACAGCGGCGGCAGCGGAAAATGGGCGGGCTGGCAGGATGTTATACTTTCGACCGCAAAGTTGCGGGAAAAATTTGACCAGTTAGATTTGAAAATGCAAAATGAAAAACAAAGCGGAAAAAATAGGCGAGATTTTAGCGAAACTGCCGCAAGTAAATTCGGACAAACCGTCCGAATCTAATGCGCAACCGAAACCTTGTCAAAGGTGCAGCACAAAGCCAAGACGTTCTTTAGGTATGATTGGCGATAAAGAATTTTTCGGTTTACTTTGCGATGATTGTTATAATTCGCCTGAAAGAAAAACGGAAGAGGCCGAAAAACAAACCCGCACTAAAAGGCGCGCAAAATCCGACAGGCTCAGGGATATTTTATCCTCTGTCATTCCGCCGTTATATCGGGATGCGCATATTTTCAGGTTGCCTAAAATTATCAAAAACAAATTTTTTGCTCTAAGTCCGTCTGAAGGTTTATTTTTAAGCGGTGCTGTCGGCTGCGGTAAAACTTTTTCTCTTTATGCTTTCGTAAGATATTTTATCTGCAAAGGCAGCGGTATTATTTTTTACCGGTTTGAGGATTTACTTTGCGATATACGCGCCTCTTATTCCGGCGATAGCGGCATAGATGAAACAAAATTGCTTAACAGGTTAAAAAATGTTCGCAGGTTATTTATTGACGATTTAGGGACTACGGCGGGACTTAACTTGGAAAGTGATTTTTCGCTGCGAACTTTGTTTAATGTTCTCGACCATCGAATCAATTTTATGCTGCCGACTTTTCTATCCTCTAACAAAAGCCTTGAGGAGCTTGGCAAGTCTTTTGACGGCAGGATATTAAGCCGGATTGCAGGCTCTTGCCTGATTTTGAATTTGTCCGGCAAGGATAAAAGACTTGACAATAAAATAAGGCGGGCGAAACTATGAGGCAGAAACAAAAAGGCAAGGCGAAATTAAGGAGACAAGAAGATGAACATTTTTAGGCAGACTTATAAAACCAAAAGCGGCACTACCGGCAAGATTTCAAAGTTTTATATTGAATTTTTCGACCATAATAAGCTGAGGCACAAAATCCCTGCCTTTGCAGACAGGCGGGCTTCTGAGGCTTTTAGCCGGAACATCGAAAGCCTTTTGAATTGCAGAATATCGGGACTTGAACCCGATGTAAAACTTAACCAGTGGCTTGAAACTCTGCCGTCAAATATCTTGAGAAAATTCACGTCTTGGGGTTTAATTGACGGACAACGCGCGGAAATTACAAAGCCGCTTTCGGAACATATTGCTGATTATATTAAGACCTTTGAATCAAAAGATTTTTCAAGGGATTATGTTGTCCGAACCAGAAACAGGCTGAAAAGAATTGTCAGCGATTGCCGGTTTTACTATTTCAGGGATATTACAAAATCGGCAGTTGAGATTTATTTAGGCAAACTGAAAAAGGATGGATATAGCACAACAAGCCGGAATCATTTTGTCGATGCGCTTAGGACTTTTCTTAACTGGGCGCAGGCCGACAGCAGAATTTTAAATAATCCGCTGGCAAAGTTTGAAAAAGAGGCAAGGAACTCAGCCAGAAAAGGAATCTTGACCCCTGAGCAGTTTGTTTGCTTAATTCAGACTACCTTTAAAAAAAATGTTTTGTTAGGAAATATAAGCGGCCAAGAGCGGGCTGTTTTATATGTTTTGGCAGGGACAACAGGCCTTAGACGGAATGAACTGCTAAACCTTACTTGGAGCGATATAAACTTGTCCGGCGATAATGCCTTTGTCAAGGTTAGGGCGGCCATAGCTAAGAATCGGACAGAGGCTTTGCAACCGATACCGGCGATTGCAGTAAACCTCTTGGCAGCGTTTAAAACCGCTACAACGCAAAACAGGGTATTTGCCGGCTTAGGGACGTGGATTAACACAGCAGGACTTATCAGGGGCGATTTAACAGCAGCACAGATACCGCTTAAAGACAGAGACGGAAACGATATTTGCTTTCACAGCTTGCGTAATTCATACATAACTTGGCTTGCGAACAGCACGACACCGGCCAAGGTTGTTCAGAGGCTTGCAAGACATTCAGACTTCCGAATGACTTATGATGTCTATGCAAGGGTATTGCCAGACGCTGAACAAAAGGCGATTAGTTTTCTGCCGGACTTTGGCAGTATGTTCAGTGAAAAAAAGTTTGCGCACCAGTTTGCGCAAACAGATAGAAAAGCAGGGACTTTGATAGACAACCATAGACAACGAAACGGCTATAACACGCATATAAACGCATTATTGGCCGTTTCTCAAATAGCCCCAAGGGGATTCGAACCCCTGTTGCCGGGTTGAAAACCCGGTGTCCTGGACCGGCCTAGACGATGGGGCCGAAGATATAAATTCAATCACCCAACGCAGTTTTCGCGATTCTACCGCCGGGCTTACTCCATCTCTATCGCTTCAACAGGGCACTCGTCAACACAAACACCACAGTCAACGCAAGTGTCGACATCTACTACCGCCTTGCCATCGACCATTTTTATCGCTTCAGCCGGGCAGGCATCAATACACGCCTCACAACCGGTGCATTTGTCTTCATTTACTTTTGCCGGCATAAAAAATCCCTTTCAAAAACAACATAAACGCAACGTTTTACAAATTACACAATTTGAGGCGGAAATAATACAAAAGTCAAGCCAATTTGACAACAAAAAATTCGGCAAAATCCAAATAAAAAATAAATTTAGCTTATTCATAACCCTATATTAACAAAGGTTTAAAACTAAAAAGTATACATACGCAATACAAAGAAGACAAGACCAGTTCAGTTTTCTTCTCTTTCTGCTGTCGGCTCCTGATTTGCCTCTTGTATCGGCTTTTGTGCTGCCTGTCGTTCGACTTGCGGTTTACTTTCATTGCTGACCGTTTCAACACTACCTGAAAGTATCGCAGCCAATTTCTTTACGGCAGGCTGCGGGTCATTTTTCGCTGTCCAGCTCAAAACAGGCTTAAACTTTTCATCCTGAGTTCTGGCAAGAGCAAAAACAGCCATTAATCTTACAGGCCAGTTGGGATTATTTAATTCCGCCGATACTGCTTCTGTCAGCCGGTAATCCAGTTTCAGCCTTAACATTGCAGCGATTGTCTGCACCTTTAAAATCCAGTCATCTTCAGCCAGACACCTGGCAAGTGCCGAACTTAATAACTGCGGCTCCGCATACAGGAACCTGTAAGCAGGGCCGGTTTGTCTGAACTTCTGCTGTTCGGCAAGCAGGCCTGCAAAAAGCTGGGCGGATTTTGTCTTCTGACCCTGATGCCCTTTCTTCAGCGCATCAAGCCTCTGCTGCAGATAGCGGGTGCTGATATCAAGTTTGCGACGACTTAGAATCACGTGCGCAGGTTTTATTGCAAGTGCGTTTCTTATCCGGCCGTCCGCAGTTACCTGCGGGTCAACGTAGGCCGTATATTCAAGGTTCAGCTCCGCCTGCGGGTGACAATCAAGAATATATTTTATCCTGCCGGTATCGAGCCGCAGCGGAATAAACAACGCATCGCCCGGCTTGATTTCATAAGACGGACGGACAGTTTTAACAATAAGAGCCGGCATCTGCTCGGTCAAATCGCCGGCTATCTTCGCATCGATTCTTATATTGCCTTTTATCATCGCATCGGGGCATACGACCATCGGCTCCGAATAATTATTTATTATCGCAAGATTGCCTGTGATTTCACTTCCGTAAGAAAACGCAGAACCTTTTACCTTGAACTCCAGCGATACCATCTTCTCAGGTTCAATAAACTGACTGAAAAACGTCTGCCCAAAATCACTCTGCAGTGCCGTTATAAACGCTGCGGAATCAATCACAGGCTCATATTCAGAGCCGAGCTCTTTAAGTTTTGCTTTTGCCTTTTGTGCCTCAAAACTTCCCGGCAGGGTATCGACCACCTTCTTAAGCAGGTCCGCTGCTGAATTTGCATCTTCCTTTTGCATAAGAACCATCGCCTTGGCAAGTCCCGCTGCCTGTGTCGTGGTACCGATTTTTTCCAGCAGCGGCCCGGCAAGTTCGCTCTGTTCGCTTATTACAAGTGCATAAGCAAAAAGCGAAGCAGCACTGACCGAATTCGGCTCGGCATCATAGGCCTTCGTCGCCCAGGTCAGAACCTCCTCGGAATTGACGCCGGCTAAAAAAGCGAAAAACCATGCGAAATCCTCAAGCTCCGCTGCAGAGACCTTCTGCCTGCCGGCAAGAATTTCACCTGCACGTGCTTCTATCCTATCGAGTATCGCTTTCTGATTCTGTTTGTCATCGCTCTGCAAAGCTGCTGCCGAAGCAATTGCTTCGACCTGTACATCAAAGATACCTTTGTCGCGAAGCTGCTCAAGTATCTGCCGACACTGGCTGTACTGCCGGGCGTTATAACAGTTAAGAATCCACGGCCTGTAAATGTCCAGTCCTACAGATTTCTGTTTGTTAAGATACCTGAATAAATCCACACAGTATCGGTATGCCGCCGAAGCAGGCTCATAAAGTCCGAGTACTTCTACATATTGCGCAAATCTCAAGGCAGAGTCAAAATCAAGCGGGTTGGCCCTTACTGCGAAACGGAGATTCTGAAGATAGACAATGTCAGGCAGCGGTTGTCCCCCTGTCTCGGCAAGCTCGGCAAGCTTGGCAAAGGCAAGACGGTTGTATTTGTTCGCTGAAAAAGCCCGCGCAAGATATCTTTGAGCCTCGGCAGCATCGGCAGTTTCAGCCACCAGAAGCCCAAGCTGTGCCGAGAGGTCTGATACAAACATGACATTTTTCTGCTGGAACTGATAAATCAGCTTTGTCAGCAGCTCTTCGCGCTCCTCTCTGCTGTCGAGTCTTTCAAGCAGATACCCTACCGCCTTTGACGCAACTTCAAGGTCTGTTGAGCGGTCGATATATTCATTAAGCGCCAGTTCAACAGCATCTGAAAAATTCTCTTCGGGATATTGCCATGCAATATCAATAATATCAGCCAGAACATAATTTGCCCTGCTGTCGAGATTAACCGCGGCATCAAAAAATATAATCGCCTGCCTCGCTGAAAGAAAATTAGCATCTTTGGCTGTATAAAGCTCATAGCCGACATCATAAAAAGTTTTTGCCGTCAGAGGAGAAAGCAATTCTTCCTGCCCGGCAACCATACCGGTGCCGACAATCGTATTAATCTCGGCAGCCGCCTCGGCCCTGGCAGCCGTATCAGTCCTGGCAACTGTATCAACCTTAGCAGCCGTATTAACGTCGGCAACAATATTAGCCTCGGCAACTGCATTAGCCTCGACGGCTGCACCAGCACCGGCAGCGGAAAAAATTATAAGAATAAACAAAATCAGAATTTCTGCTTTTTTACTAAACATTTCCAAATCTATTTAAAGTGTCCCTTAATCCTTATATCGGCTATAACTGTTTATAAATGAAGTATTTATGCAACAAAGACAACTGTCGAAAACACATTTGTCCCCCATTCGGTTTAACTTGTTTTATTTTAACAACTTACGGCCCGTTATGAGCGAAAGCATCTCAACTTTTAAAAGTATTGCTCCTGCCAGATACAAAAAAGCTGCAACAAAGACCGCGGCCAGCAACTGTACAACTTGCGGCAAAGAATAAGTCAGATTAAATATAAAAAACGTAATAACAAACATAACTGACGTATTAACTATAGTTTTTACAAGTTCGATAATTACGCCGTCGAATATCTTTCCGCCGAATTTTTTTGCAAGGCCTTTTAAAAGTATCCCTACCTGAAGATATGAACACAGGCTTGTTGAAAGTGCAAGTCCCGCAGCGCCCATCGGCCAAATCAATACAAGGTTAAGTATCAAATTCAATACTACCGCTGTCAGAGTTGTTCGCATCGGCTTGCGCGAGTCCTGCGTTGAATAATAAGCTTTCGCACATATCTGCTGCATAAAAAAGCCAGTCAGTCCTATTGTATAACAAACCACAATAGGAGCGGTAAGAACCGTATCTTCTGCGGTAAATCTGCCGCGCTGGAATAAAAGACTTATCAACGGTTTTCGAATCAGAATCAGGCCGACCATTGCAGGGAAAGCTGCAAATATCGCGCCCTTGATGCTTCTCGCGATTGTCGCACACAGAGCCACCGTATCCCTTCTGGCCGCATCTGCGCTCATAACCGGAAATACTACCGTCGCTAAACTGATGCCGAACACTCCAAACGGAAACTGATACAGTCTTTGAGCGTAGAATATCCGTGAAACAGCCCCTGCATGCATAGGATATGCAATCTCTTTTCCCAAAAAGAAAAAACTCAGACCTTTTTCAGCAGAACTCGAGAACCACAGGGCAATGAATTTGTCCATCAGTGTATTTATCTGCGTGGCGACAAGGCCAAGAATCATCGGCCCCATAAGCAGTATAACCTTCCTGAATGCCTCAGACCGTATGTGCCAGGCAGGCCTGACTTGAACACCCATAATCTTAAGAGGTATCAACTGACTGCCGAACTGCAGAAATCCGGCGGCTATCACTGAACAGGCCTGAAAATGCACCTGTCCGTCGAGGTTGTTTAAGAATATCCAACTGCCGAAATACAACGAAACTATCATTACAACATTTAGAATTATCGGCGCAAAGGCGGGAAGGGCAAAATGCCGATGGGCGTTCAGCACACCACCTGCAATAGCTTCAAGGCATATCAGAATCATATAAGGCAACATTATGCCTGTAAGCGAAAGCTTAAGCGCCGTCGCGGACATCGGCGAAAAGAAAAAATACCATACCCAGACCAGTATCTCTCCGCCCAGAACAAGACTTGCAAGCATTACAAAAACAACGGTTAATACTGTTGAAGCAAGCCGCTCGGCGGATTGGCGGTCTCCGACAAGTTCCTCGCTGTAAACAGGAATCAGAGAACTTGATGCCGCCCCTTCTCCGAAAATGCCTCGCGCAAGATTGGGTAT
>Ga0315294_10003328_pt1 | contig 17495 bp, 15 predicted proteins | sample YL17G13_40_MG_FD_203626 | JGI IMG/M metagenome (GOLD analysis project Ga0315294, IMG submission 203626) | Sediment microbial communities from Yellowstone Lake, YNP, Wyoming, USA - YL17G13_40 | ecosystem: Environmental > Aquatic > Freshwater > Lake > Sediment | place: USA: Wyoming | collected... | reverse complement strand
CGCAAGGCAGAAGCTGCGGCAGGTGTGACTCGTGCAGGTTAAGATTAAAGGGTTTTGCCGAGGCAGGCCTGAAGGACCCTATCGAGTACGCAAAATGATTGTCAGCGAAATTTTCTATTCTTTACAGGGCGAGGGGATTCTGGCTGGCGTTCCCAGCGTATTTGTGCGCCTGGCGGGTTGTCCCTTGCGATGCAGGTGGTGCGACACAAAATACGCATGGGACCAGTCAGCAGGGACCGACCGCAGCATCGAGGAAATTGTCCAGGCCGTTCAAAAATGGCCCTGCAAGTTCGTTGTCGTAACCGGCGGTGAGCCAATGGTAAATCCGGACCTGCCGGATTTGGTCCGAGCCTTGAAAACCTCTGGAAAACATATAACTGTCGAAACTGCCGGCATTGCATTCCTGCCGGATATGCCCTGCGATTTGATGAGCATTAGCCCAAAGCTAAGCAACTCCACACCGACTCAGCCTGAATCAGCGGCAGTTCACGAGGCTTCGAGATTGGATACAACCATTTTGCGCAATTTGATTGATAATTACCAGTATCAGCTGAAGTTTGTTGTGGATTCACAGGACGATTTACCTCAAATACAGCAGGTCATTGAGGAAATCGGGAATGTAGATTTAGAAAAGGTTATGCTGATGCCGCAGGCTAAAACAAGAGATGATCTCTTAACCAAATCGCCGATGGTAGCTTCTTTGTGCCAGCGCACCGGCTTCGCATTCTGCCAGCGTCTGCATGTCCTGCTCTGGAATAACCAAAGAGGAAAATAAAAACTGACCTTGTATAGTCCACAATCCCCAAGGGTCGATTCGGTTCACCGGTTCGTTCTGGCAATACAAATACTTATGCAGCGAGAGGGGGTTTTGGAAATCACCGGCAACTAAATCTCTTGACGTGAATCTGTAAATATGCGGATTATAATCTCTTGCCCGTAAGTAGTACTGGCCTATTTCGTCATCAAAGTACTGGCCGGTAAAGAGAAATTTATTATCAAGACTACCACCTTGTTCAAGTAATTGCCCAAATGGTTCGTAAGTGTAATAGTTCACTATATTGCCTGATGTATTGATTATCTGTCTTACGCTGCCAAGCCTGTCATGCAAATAGAAATATTTGCTCGCAGTGTGGCTGCCATCATGCTGCGCTATAATCTGCGAATTTGCATAAATATATGTTTTCACAACATTGCCAGAGCTGTTTAACTCAAGCAGTATGATGGGAAGCTCACCCGCTATATCAACTATGTATTTGCGTGTTGTTGTTTGTCCTAACATGGTGGTCAATTGTTCCAGAACAACATCTACTCAAACTGAATTTACAGAAACAATGTTACACTAACTTTTCACTACGGCTTAACTATCCTGTAAAGCATGAATAAAATCCCAATGAATGAAATCAGAAACAAACTAAAAGTGTATACTACTGTTCTTTTTCGTAACCTTTGTAAAACCGGATCGTCTGTGTTCTTAATTAGTTTTAGGCTTTCTACCTTGTCCGTTACGGATAAACTTTTGGATTTTTGCCATAGGTCGGAATATTTCCGACTCAAGTGTCTATCAACTTCACGTGACAAAATTGGATACATCAAGAATGTTACCAAAGCAGCTCCCGCTGCCGAAAAAGCGCATAGACCAGGGAAGATAAAAATCGAGGCGGAAAACTTATTTGCGCCTGGGAAAATGAGTTTTTGTAAGCTCGAAATCGTGAAGATAAAACCTATGAGTGCTATTATTACCTCCATAAATTTATGCAGGTACATCATATACCCTGTTTCATCAAGAGGTTTGATCGTTTCCTTTGTTTTGTTTTTGGTTCTTCTAAGTTGTTCCCTAATCACAGAATTTACGACCCATTTTCTGAATAGGATTAATAAAATACCGATAATCAATCCCACTATCTCACTTAGGTTTTTCCATAGACTTTCAAGGTAAATCATGTTTGCCTCCTTGGAAGCGATACAACCTAAATAATTAGTATTGTTTGAAAGACAAGAATCGCTCCCTTGCACCAGGGTATCCGTTACAAAAATAATTACAATGCTATTTCTGTGACTTCGACAAGTTTTGCATAAGGTCTATCGTGCCCTCATTGAGTTCGTTCCACCAAAATGCCGTAGTAAGTAAATCGAGATCGCCAGAAAAATCTATAGCAGGAAAAACAAAGAACAAACTGACACCAGCTCCTAAACTATCGGTAATAGTACCAGTTTCATAGAATTTCTTAGTTCCTGCAGATTCAAAACTGTATCCCTGTTGATGATATATATGATTAACCGATGCCGAATACGCAAAATTCCAGCATTTGGATGAAACATCATTTGACGAGTAGCTAAGACTCGCAGCTAGAGTTGGTTTAATCACTGTTGACAGGCTTGGACCAGCATAAAAATAAGCTTTGCCGGTTTCAGTATCAGTCATCCAGCCCCACGTGACGCCTGCACTGCCTAAAAGTGCTCCTCCAGCGAATCCCCATGGGCTACCAGAAGCTAAAAGCCCCCACAGTCCACCAACCCCCATCCCCAAATGTGTGTAGGTGAAACCCACATCTACATAGCTTTGTCCCCACGGGTCAATCCTGTTTGCCGGTTCGTTGCCACAATACAAATATTTATGTAGCGACAGGGGGTTTTGGAAATCGCCGGCAACTAAATCCCTTGACGTGAATCGATAAATCTTCGGATGATACTGGCGGTTGCGTAAGTAATATAGGCCGATTTCCGAATCGAAGTATTGACCTGTAAATTTAAACGGATTAGCTACCGATTCACTGCTTTCCAAAGCTTCGCCGAAAGGCTGATATGTATAGTAATTCACCACTGCACCAGAGGAGTTTATAATTTCTCTAACAGAGCCAAGTCTGTCGTGTAGGTAGAAATATCTATTAGCTGTGTGGCTGCCATCATACTGAGCTATAATCTGCGAATTTGCATAGATGTATGTCTTTTTAATACTGCCGCTGCCATCAAGTTCCATCAAAATTACCGGCAAGTCACCGACAACATCCACAATATACCTCCGACTGCCCGCAGAACTGGAATTTTTCCATATACGATTGCCCAGCGGGTCGTAACGCAGGCTGATTGTGCCGCTGCCTTTTTGCGCAGAACGCAATTTATTGTCCCAGTTATAGACAAGCTCATTGGCATCGCTGACAGGCAGATTTTTCATATTGCCGTTAAGGTCGTAGTTTAGAGTAAAATGTTCCCCGCCTATAGCCGCCTTCATAAGATTACCATTATACGTAAAGCTTGTCTGCTGTCCAGCGATGGTTTTTGCGATTATATCGCTGTTTTTCCTGTAGTTATATTCAGCCGACCAGTCCCCGCCTGCTATGTTGCTTATTGAAGAAGCGGCCAGTTGCGAGCGCATGTCGTAATCATAGGAGCAGGAATGGCCGATGGCCTGCTGGCTGGAATTGGTCAGGGTTTCTTCAGCGTATTTTAGCCTCCCCAGCCCATCAACGTTTATCCATGTCAGCACTTAAATTTAGGTTGTCGGCTACCATTTTAACCTGTGCCCTTAAACTAGAATTCAATTCTATCGCCTTGAGTAAATCCTTTTTGGCTTCTTCGGTTTTTTTCAACAAGGCGTAGGCAAGCCCTCGGTTTCCGTATGCCTCAGCAAGTTTTGAGTTTAGCGTGATGGCTTTGGTATAGTTGGCCACGGCCTGGTCGTATTGGCCTAATTTGCCGTATGCGTTTCCCTGGTTGTAATATGCCTCAGCAAAATCCGGCTTAAGGCCGATGGCCCGGTCGTAATCCGAAACCGCCTCGCTGAACTGGCCTAATTTGACGTATGTATTTGCCCGGCCGAAATATGCCTCGGCAAAACCCGGATTCAGCTCTATTGCGAGGTCATAATCAGAAAGAGCTTGGGGATGTTGCTCTAAATAGCGGTAAACGACCCCCCGGTTGAAGTATGCCTCAGCATATTCTGGATGATGCTCAATTGCCTTTGCAAGCTCAGCAATGGCCGCGCTGTATTGACCCGCTTTTCTGTAAACATTTGCTCGTTTATTGTATATGTAAGCGATAAGTTCATTCTCACCTAGTATTTGAAATCTTCTGTCGATTCCCAAAGGATTATCTTTGTTTTTCAGTTCCAGGTAATCGCCTGCTTTTGTAAATTCTTCGTCTATCACAAACGGCATACTAATAAAGCCTCGTGGCATTAAGTCGAGCATTATGGTTGTGCCGTCAGTTAAATTGACTATATTGGCGGTATGAGCCAGGCCTATTGGCAGTGCCCCTGTCTTAAACTCTGCCACATTTGTGCTTTTGACGGCCAGTCCAATGGAGTTACCCAACACATGGAACAACTGTGAGTAACCGAGGCACTGAGCTTGCCTGTGTTTGGTGACATTAGCCAAATCAAAAAAGTCTTGGTTAAAACCGACCTCTTTTCGTATCCTGCTGTATAGTTTATTTGTTATCTTTTCCTCCACTTTGGCCAGTTGTGCAAGTTGCTCCTTGGAAAACTTGCCTGGTTGGTAGTTTTCTTTTGCCTGAGCAAGTTCCTGCATCCAAATGGCAAGGACACCTCTGCCTTGCTTGTCTGTCCAGCTGTTGACCATATTGACGAGGTCTTCCCCAACCTTGTCAGAATATTCTAGCCCCTTGGCCAGTTGTTTGATGTTTTCAGATAAGGCTTGAAGTTCAACCGGTGCAGATGCAGCAGCTTTAGCAGGTTCTTTCAGGGCCGGACAACATCCCTGTCCAGCAGCAAGAAGAATGCACATAATCAAAACTGCGATTGTGGTTTTTTTATGGGTGATGTTACGATTTCGCAGCGGCGCAATAAATCTCAGAAGGAAAAACCAAATCTGTTGCGTTGTTGCCGGATACCTCAGTGAAACAATCGCCGCGCAACCCCCCGTGCAGCCGATAAAAGCACCGCTTCCACCTGCTCCGATTTTCATCACCCGTCGCCTGTGTTTAACCGCCTTAAAAACACCTCAAAACACGATATTGCAATCCGTTATTATATCCTTTTATGGGACTTTTCTCAAGGCGTTATCGCGGGAATTACAGACCTTTTATAGGCCCAGAACGAGATCTCATCGCTACAAAAGGTACCATCGTTATAACTGTAATCTCTGCGGCGTACCGCAGCGGGTGTTGATGGCCCTTGGCCGGGAATTTCTTGAGAGTTTGGCAGGTGCGATGGCCTGACGTGATTTGACTGGTGCGGTTTCCGGCAGGCTCGTTAAAGCGTTCCCGTGGTTCTTGACGCAGTAATCTTGCCAAAAGGTCTTGCCAGACCGCGATTTTTCTCGTAAAATTCACAAAAGGCAGCCCGGGTGGCGGAATTGGCAGACGCGCCAGCTTGAGGTGCTGGTAGGATAATTCCTTTGCAGGTTCGAGTCCTGTCCCGGGCAGTCTTTCTGTCTTAACCGAAGCAGGATGCAGGTCGTCGCAATTGTTGGCGTAGTTAACAGACCAAGCTAAGGAGAGCAACAGTTATGTCTTTGGAATTACCGTCGTGGTTGCGCTTGGCGAAAAAGCAAACAAAGGCGGATAATTCGTCTTGCCTTGGGGGATACCACAATATCATTTCGAAACCGTGGAAGCCCGGAAGTGAGATGCTGATATTGCTTGCCGGATTGGTCTGTACGGTTTTGGGAAAACTAATAATCGTTTTGCGTCAAAACCCGCCGAGTTTGTTCGACGGACCGGCATTTGTGATGTACCCGGACGTTTTCTTCTTTACTGCGGTTGCGTTGGTAATCAGTTGTTTATACATGCTCAAGCCGTCTGTTTTCACTACCAGATGTGTGCTGGTAATTGTTACCTTGATATCGCTTTGGTCGGTACTTAACCTGGCTTGCTTAATAAGGGTTGGGGTTCAGTTGCAGGCAGGTATTTTGATGGCGCTGGTTCGTGGTTTTCGAAACCTTTGGCCGCTTATTAAGGGCTACCTCGCCGCCAGTCTCGGGCAGGTTATTTTGTTGGGAACGATGCTCTTTGGAATCTGTGCCTATTCTCTCCGGTGTTTTCTTCATCCGGCCCGTGTTGTCGAAGTTCGTCTTCACCACGCACGCCGAGCGGTGGCGATGGGACTGATAATTGTAGTATTGCTTCTGGTTAAACCGGTGGTCCGGTCAAACACAGATTCGAACTTTGTCACTGAAACATTGGGTTTCAGCAGTCACTGGTATGCTTTGGTTTCTACTATAACCAATTTTCACAAAGACCATGGCCATGTGGTGCAAACGCAGCACATTTGGCGAGCTGGTCAACGCCAGGTTCTTGCTCCAAAACTTCCATCAGACCGCTTGCCTAATGTGATTTTGGTGCTTTTGGAGAGCGTTTCATATTCGGCCACGTCGTTGAGCGACCCTAATCTTGGGACAACGCCTCAGTTAGCACGTCTTGCCCATGAAGGTGTTGAGTTTCGCCTTACGCGGGTTCCGGTGCCCTATACAACCAAGGCATTTTGGGTCACGTTGACCGCCACTAGTCCGATTCTTCAATCGAATCATGTCGAGGCAGTTCCTGTAGACCAGCCATACGAAGGACTGCCGTCACTTTTGAGAAAGGCCGGATACCGCAGCGCTTTTTTTGAAATGTCGGAGGGAAGCTTTGAGTGTGGACCGGGTTTTTTCCACAACCTTGCCTTTGACTGGGCGTGGTTCCGTGAAAACTTGGAGGACACCTCGGCATATTTATCTTGCATAGGAGGTGATGACTGCCGCATGATAAAACCGGCTTTCGAATGGGTGTCAAAAGGTTCGCAGCCGTTCTTCCTTATGATGATAACTTCTGTTTCTCATGATCTATATCAGGTTCCCGCTTGGTTTGAAAAGCCCAAGGAAAAGCCTTATGACAGGTATCTGCAGACGGTTCGTTACACGGACTATTTTCTGGAACAACTTTGTAAGGCACTGCAGGAAAATGGCCTTGAAAAAAACACCATGATTTGTGTGATGGGAGATCACGGCACGAGTTTCCGTGTAAACGCAAGCAAGGGACGTTGGTTCCCCTATGAAGAAGTTATTCGTGTGCCATGGGTCATCTACTGGCCTGGACATATTAAGGCCGGAAAAGTCATAGACCAGCCTTGTTCGCAATTAGATATTACCCCCACCATCCTGGGCTTGCTTGGATTTGATATCGCCAGCGCAGACTTCGAGGGCAAGGACGCCTTTGTTCCAGCTGGTTCTAATCGGCGTTTTTATTTCTCATGTTTGCATGCTAACAGTCCAATAGGGTTCGTTGAAGGAAACCGCAAAGTCGTTTACTGGTCTTATCTTGATAAAGTTTTTGAGTATGATTTGAATGCCGACCCGGGGGAAAACAGTCCTAGAATAGTTTCGCAAGCTCAGACCGAACAAATTAAACGCGATATTCTGGAATGGCAGAAGAGATCCCAGATTACCGTCGGTGCTAAACAGCATACAAAGCGTTTCTTGTTTTCTCATTGGCAGACTTTTACCGCAGGTCGGTCCGCATGGGCATATTATGTGCCGTGACATTCTTTCTGTGGTAAGATTAGTTGCTAGGTCAGGCCTAAGTGTTCGGCCTCTGCGTACAAGCCATATTGTTTCATTTTTTTGAATAGTGTTGTCCGGTTCACCTGCAAGGCTTTGGCCGTTTCCTGCCTGTTCCAGTGATTGGCCTCAAGTGCCTGTCGGATGATATTTTTCTCCGGTTCAGCCATCGCCTCTTTCAGGCTTATTGGCTTGTAAGCCTTTTGCTGACGAGTTTGCTCTTGCTTGACTGAGTTTGGCAAATCATCCGGACCGATGAATTTGTCTTTACTTAGTAAAACCGCCCGCTCAATTACGTTTTCTAGTTCACGAACATTGCCTGGCCAGGAGTAGCGCTCCAGATATTCCAGTGTCTCGTCGGTAATGCCGAGTTTTTCCTTGTTGTGCTGGGCACAATAGATTTGCAGAAAACGCTTCGCCAGCAGCGGCACATCCCCAACTCTGTCGCACAAAGCGGGCAGGTCTATTGTTACCACATTTATCCGGTAGTACAGGTCTTCCCGGAATCTGCCTTGTTTTACTTCTTCCTTCAGGTCCCGGTTTGAAGCAATTATGATTCGCACATCCACGGTTATAGTCTTATTACTGCCGACAGGCTCGAATTGCCTGTCCTCTAAAACCCGCAAGAGCTTGATTTGAAGAGCAGGCGAGGCATTGGAAACCTCGTCAAGAAAAATTGTCCCGCCGTCCGCCGCCAGAAACTTGCCTTCCTTATCTCTTACAGCACCGGTAAATGACCCCATTACATGGCCAAACAATTCGCTTTCAAGCAGTGTCTCCGGAAGCGCTCCGCAGCTTACCTCTACAAACGGCTTATTCCGCCGGCTGGAACGATGGTGTGTCGCTCTTGCCAGCATGCTTTTGCCCGTGCCAGATGGCCCGGTCATTAGTATCGTCGTTGTGCTGTCGGTAACGGCCTCAACAAGGTCGAAAATTTTCGCCATCTTGTAATCGTGGCTGAGAATATTTTCGAGACTGTATTTTTGTTCAAGTTGCAATCGCAGGTCTTCGTTTTCGCTCATGAGCGATTGCTGCTTGTTAGCTCTTTCTACCGCTAACCGCAGTTCATCGTCCACAATTGGTTTCGTAAGGTAGTCGTAAGCTCCTCGCTTAATCGCTTTGACTGCGCTTTCAATGGTGCCGTAGCCGGTAATCACAATTACCACCGTTAGAGGATACTGTCTTTTTACCATGTCTAATAATTCGAAACCGTCACCGTCCGGCAGGTTTACATCTGCTATTACCAGAGAATAGCGTTGCTTTTGCAGTTCTGCCATGGCGATTTTTAATGTTTCAGCCCCCTTGGTGTGAAATCCCTCCAGGGACAAAAACTCACACAGTGAATCCAGTATGATTTTGTCGTCGTCCACAACAAGAATGCTTTTTTCTTTTGCCATAGTTATCCTTATTGCCTTTTTATTAGTTACCTGCTGTCGGCAGATATACGGTGAATATGCTTCCGCCTTGTGGCGCATTTTCAGCAGTTATCCGGCCGCGGTATTTGCTGACGATGTCCTTGCATATTGCCAGGCCCAATCCTGTTCCTGTGCCTTTCTCTTTTGTCGTAAAGAATGGCTCGAACACCGCATCAGCGTCTTCAGGTGCAAAGCCTGTTCCCGTGTCGCGAAATTCTATAACAGCGGTGTTGTCGTCTGTCATACGCGTGGATATGTGAAGTTCGCCGCCGTTGGGCATCGCATCCATTGCGTTCTTTATGAGGTTGCAGAATACTTGAAACAGATTGCCGCTTCTGATTTGTGGTACATCAGGGTGATAATTTCGTATTATCCGAATATTTGAACCTTCCGCCTTAACGTCCATCGTTTTTATGGCATCTTCGATAATCTGTTTTACTTTGACATGCTCTTCTGATGTGTTGTAGGTGCTCCGGGCAAATTCCAGCAGCTCGCTTACGATTTGAACCATTCTCATAAGTCCCTGCCGGCACTGCAGCAGGTATTCTTTGGGTTTTTCCAGATTCTGCTGCTCAATACTTCTTAATGCCAGATTAATATACCGCAAAATCCCATCCATAGGGTTGTTTAGTTCATGTGCCACCTTTGAAGCCAGTTTGCCAATCGTGGCTAATCTTTCCATATCAGCCAGTTGCATCTGGGTATTGGCCTTTTTGGCCTTGTCTGGTTTTGAGGGCCGTGGTTCTTGGTGGTCTGGCATAGCTTAAAATACTAAACTTTATGTTTATTTTGTCAAGCATCGATGTTGCGAAAAAGCAACACGCCAACCTGTTCTTCGGCCTGGAAGGGCTGTTTGTTTACCTAAAAACAGCCATTTTTCTAAAATCGCCAGTCACTATAGTTGCCTTTGCGAATAGCTCGGTTTTGGTGGGCAAAATCAGCTTTTTATGTTGCTATTTTGCAACATTAAGGAGATTTTCTTATTGAGGTTATTTGCGTTTTTAGGTGAGTTTTAAGTATATGAATTATTCTTCTGGCCAGGTGCCTTCGAAAACTTCCACAGCAGGGCCGGTCATATAGACGCAGTTATCTTCTTCGGACCAGTTTAAATCCAGGTCGCCACTGGCTAGATGTGCGGTGCATCTTCGCCCACACCGCTTTGTCAGCACCGCCGCCACACAACACGCGCAACTGCCCGTGCCGCAGGCTTGCGTTATTCCGCTGCCTCGTTCCCACGTACGCATCGTAAATTCCCTCGGCCGGTCAACCTGAACAAAATGTACGTTGGTGCGATTGGGAAATAGACTGTGGTTTTCGATGGCAGGCCCGAGTTTTTCAAGCTCGACCAGGCCAACATCATCACAGAAAAATACCGCATGCGGATTGCCCATCGATACACAGGTCATCCGCAGGTTTTGTCCGAGAATTTCAATCGGTTCTTCGACAACCTTTTCGCCGGCCAGCCCTACAGGTATGTCTTTTGGCGCCAAGTTCGGTTGCCCCATATTGGCACAGACTTTTCGAACTTTATTGCTTTTGTCGATTACCAGTCCAACAGTCAAAACTCCGTGGCAGGTTTCTATATTTAATGAAGCAGGATAGCTGACTTGTTTACAACCGGGCACGGAAAAACCTCCGCCGGCCTTGGCCAGTTTGTGTTCATAAACGTATTTGGCAACGCATCGAATACCGTTGCCGCACATCTCAGCTTCCGAGCCGTCCGCATTGAAGATGCGCATGCGTACATCTGCCTCTCGCGAGGGCGCTATCAGAATCAATCCATCGGCGCCGATGCCGTAATGGCGGTCGCTGACGGTTTTGGCCAGCTTGCCGGGATTTTTAACCTTTTCCTTGAAGCAATTGACGTAAACATAGTCATTGCCCAGCCCGTGCATCTTCGTAAATTTCATCTTCCATCTCCCTGCAAAACGTAACTAACTCAGTATAGACGTAAGGCCAGTTTAAATCAAACTTGTTTGTCAAATTAAGTAGAATATCAGAGATATTAGGTTGATAACTTGCGCCGGTCTTGCGTTTGTAATTGCATATAGAATAGCAACAGTCACGAGCGGCGGGTTATGAACGACTTATTTGCTATGAACTACGAACTGACTTAAATCGCAAATTCCTTCTTTCTGCTGTTCATCTGGGCCTTCAGTCTTGCGATAATGGATGAGTGCATTTGTGAAACGCGAGACTCCGATAAATCCAGCGTCGCGCCGATTTCCTTCATCGTCATCTCTTCGTAATAATATAGCACGATAATCAGCCGTTCGGCCCGCGTCAGTCCCTTGGTGAGTAGATTCTTCAGGTCCCGCTTTTGGGCCTCGGTAACGGGGTTTCTGCTTTTTTGGTCTTTGACTATGTCTATTTCACGTATGTTCTTCTCGCTGTCGCCTTCGCTGTACTTACCCTCCAATGACACCAGGCCCACAGCAGTGGCATCGCGCATCAGCCTGTTAAACTCCTCCATGTCTATTTCCAGCTCTTCGGCGGTTTCTTTTTCCGTGGGCTTGCGGCCAAGATGGGTCTTGAGCGACTGCGTGGCTTTTGTCAGCTGGCTGGCACGCGCTCGTACCAGCCGTGGAACCCAGTCCATGCTCCGCAGCTCATCGAGAATAGAACCTCTTATGCGAGGCGAGCAGTATGTCTCGAATTTTACTCCTCTGCCGGGGTCAAAGGCATCAATAGCATCCATCAACCCGAAGGTCCCTGCACTGATAAGGTCGTCCAGTTCGACCTTTTCTGGCAGCTTGCTGTGTACCCGCTCAGCGGTATATTTTACAAGGTGCCTGTAGTGTTCCATAATTAGGTTGCGATAGTGACTGTCCTTGGTCTTCCGGTACCGCTGCCATATTTGCTCGATATCGAGTTCCTGGTTGGATTTCGCGGGTTGTTGATGGGTTTTCACAGGATTCCTCCTTGATGTTCTGGGTTTCTGGTAGGTTTTGCCCGGCCGAGTTTTGGCTCTTGTAAGCACTGCCGTTTATCCTTTCGCTTCCGATTCTGCGGCTGTAAAAACCCGCAGAACACCGCAATTTCTCAATGCCGCATTCCCTCATCGAGCAGCTCACTGCCGCTCAAAGTCCGAAACCATTCCTTCCTTTTTCCTTAAAAGTTCCGCCGCTATCTTCTGGTTGAGCGAATTCTCAAAAAGCTTGTTTGTTTGCAGCTCAAGATATTCGTCCGGATTTTCTTCGATAAGTTCTTTCGCATATTTATCTGTTATAGGCTTTGCTTCAAAGCTGCCGCCGGCGCCGAATTTGATGCTTTCTGTGTCGCACAGCACAAGCCGCCGGTTTCGAATGTGCTCGTTGATTGCGTTGTTCAGCAGTTCGGAAAACTCATCCACCGCCAGGTCCTTCGGTACAAAGCCGGGATTGTGAACATTGTTTATGTTCTGGGTTAGAATTTTCTGGCGGGTCTGTGTGAACTCGATTATCTTAACGAGCAGCTCGGTAACATTGTCTGTTATCAGTGACGTCAGGTTCATATCCTAATCCTTGATTTAAAGTTAAGTTTCAGCTAAAAGCTCGCTTAGTTTCCAGTTCTGATGCAATGGCAGATTCGCAACCGTTTCAGAAGGGGTACTTGTCATAAGTTCTCTGATAATTTCCTGAACTTGATTTGCCAATTCGAGGGCCTGGGTCTTATGTTCAGGCTCAATCTGCCGGGAAAGCTTCTGCCAATTCGTCCTTATTGGTCCAAGTTTACCCTCTAACCCCTGCAGCTTTTCGACAAGCTTGCGCCGACCGGAAATAACTTCCAGCACAAGCTCAGGTGAGTTTGTCCCAGCCAGTTGTCTTTGCCTGTCATTTAAGTTCTTGAGCTGGTGATACAAATAACGCTGCTGTTTTAGAAGAAACAGCAGCTCTGCGCCCGCGTTGGTCTTGTTTTTTTTCATGAATACCTTTCGCGCATACCCCTGCCGACAAGGTATAAGAATGTGGAAAAGCACAAAGGATAACTTGTGAAAAGCCCGGCGGTGTTTTTCATCCCTGATTCTTTCATATCTTCCTTGAAGGTAAATGTAAGGTCAAACCAGCTACAGCACTTTTTACTTTACCTTTCCGTTGAAACCAGTTTCCGATAAATAGTTATTCGATTTCACTATGAGCCGGCCGGCTTTAACCGGAAGTTTATCGTCTTGTCTGCTTAGTTATTCTCCATCTGCGAATAATAGTCCGGCTTCTTGCCCGTGTTATCTTCCTTGCTTAAAATCCGTTTTATCTCCAAAAGAGTTTTTGTCTTCTTGAGCTGCATGATTCTGGATAATCTTTCAAACACCGATTCGTCGTAGAGCCTATGTCCGCCCTCTGTCCATTGTATCTCGCGGATAAGACCCATTATTGTGTAGTTATGAATCGTTTGTCGTGAGAAGGGGGTATATCGGACTAACTCCCCAATTCGATAAAGTTTGGTCGGCACTTGAAATATGTGACTCTTGATTCCTGACCGCATCAGCAAAGACCTTATTGGCAAAGAACTTCCAAGATTTTTTGGTTAAGAATTCAAAAAGTTAAAAACAAGAAAAAAACCAGAGCTGTCTGATTGCCGCCGATGATTCTTATTTGAATAGCCGGCGAGAAGTAAGTGCAGGTCGTTGTTTTTCCTAAGCTGTGTCATTATTTTTCGGACCACCTGTTTGTTCTTTCAAATCAGCTGCTGAAAAGTCATGTTATTACCTTTAACGCCTTTTACATTTTGTAAAATGTAAAACCTATTTTATCGGATGTCAACTTTTTTTTGTTTTTTTTCAGATTATTTTTTAGCCGACACGGGAAATTTTCTCCCCCAGCCGCTGTTTTTGCCAAATCTGGTCGGCGGAACATCCGATAGATGAACAGAAGTCAACCTTATTGGTGATTATTGGGGCTAGATAGCATAATTTGGGCAGTGGTATTCTTATTATGCGACGAAACATTAAAAGTTCTCATAATACCGCTGAAAACCCCAACGGCAGCATTTCTCTGCTTGAGCAGATAACTCCGTTGGCCCGGCAGATAAACTGCCTTGATATCGAGCGAATTGCTGATATTTGTATAAAAAACATCCCCGAACTGGTTGGTGTCAGGTTTGCTTCGCTGTACGTGCTTGATGAAACAAACAGTATTCTGCACCTGCACAAATACAACCACCCACACCCGATAAACAAGATCGTTTCGCTGAATCAAAGTCCGCCATCTCCGATGGTTATGGCGGTAAAGAGTAAACAACTAATAGTGGTAGGGAATATAGACACCCACAAGAAACCTGTCATCAAAAAGTCACAGCGAGCCTTTGCCGGGAATTATAGGACGACCAACTGCGTAATCAGTCCTTTGGTTTGCCAGGATAGCATAGTCGGTGTGTTGAATCTGGCGGATAAGCTGGGCGGCGAAGGCTTTGATGCTGAAGATATTGCACTGATAGAGCTGTTCAGCCAACTGGTGGGGGCATCTATCGGCAACATAAAGCTGTTTGAGAAGATACAACACCAGGCTGTAACAGACGGCCTGACTGGTCTAGCAAACCACAGAACATTTTATGAAACCCTGGAAAAGGAGCTGTGGAGGTGCAAGCGTTACGGCGGACAGATTTCTTTGATTATGGTGGATATTGATAATCTTAAGAAGGTAAATGATGCCTACGGGCACCGCGTCGGCGACAAGGTTATCAGGGAAATCAGCAGGAGAATAAAGGAGTGCATCCGACAAATTGATACGGCGGCGAGGTACGGCGGTGATGAATTTGCGGTTATTCTGCCTAATACCCGGCTGGCTGATGCGGTAGTTGTTGCCGACCGTATGGTTGATACGGTTGCGGATTCCCCAATAATCTGGAAGAAACAGTCAATAAGATTATCTATCAGCGTCGGTCTGGGGCAATATGACGCTGATACCAGTCCGGAAGATATTACAAGCCGATCCGACCGGGCACTTTATGCAGCCAAGCAGGCGGGGAAAAACACATTCCGAATCGTCGAGCCTTTCAAAAAAGCTGGACTTTAAGTAGATTTTTAGCGGAATTGGTTGCCAAATCGTTATCTGAAGTTATCCAAGTTACCACAAAGCACCTCTTTTTGACAATTTGTCCCATAACAAGGTTGGGATATTTTTGTAAATTGGCAAGATGGGCGGAAAAAGCGTCAATCAAAAGCGCAGCACTCGGGGAAAAGTTGTGCAAAGATGCGTATTTCTTCTGCAATTTTTTGCAGAATTCTGCAAACCACTGCGTTTTTTCTGCAATTTTCTGCATTTTTTTGCAGTTTTTTACACCCCCTTGCGCATTTGATTGACCCTACTTCGCCCTGCGGGCTACGAAGGGCAAGCGGGACGGGTGACACGGATTTGCACAGACGATCGTTTTTTTAATAGGTGGCAATGCCACCTAGCGCATAACAACGTGGAATTTTTTAGACAGGATGACAGGTTTTTTTAAGCCACAGAGGTTTAAGTAAATCCTAAATCCTAATATCTAAATCCTAAACAAACTCAAATGACCGAAATCCAAAACACAAAACCAACGACTAAATCAGCCAGAGTCCTTACGGATATTGTTTTTAACTACGAACCAAGAAAATGGTGTCCCCGGATTTTATTTAGAGCGTGTAGCGGACAGCGTATAGCGTTCAGTAATTTAGTTCGTAGTTTGTCCCGCCAGGCAGATGGCGGGTAAAGGTTCGGAGTTCGGAGAGAAAAATAATTTAAACGCGGATTTTGGGGACAAATATTGTATTTAAGGTCTTGAAAACGGGGCGATTTTGTTTTCCGTTTGACGATTGGGCCGGCAGTATATAAGTATATGCGTATATACTTATATAGTGTACTAACATTAAGAATATAAGGTTTTTGAGTGAGGGAAATGGCGTTGGAGATGGGTCCCCAGTTCTTGGCCCCCGGCCTAAGACATGCCGGGGCGGCGGCGGAAAGTATATTAGTATATGCATATACTAATATAGTGCTTTAAGGGTCATGGTTTTTTAAAATGAGGGATTTAAGACAGAGAATTTTTGTTCATTGTTTTTAACTACGGACGGTTCGACCCGTTCGACTCGCTGCGCTCGCTCAGGGCAAGAAATGGTGTCCCCAGATTTTATTTAGAGCGTGTAGCGGATAGCGTGTAGCGTTTAGGGAACAAGGGTTAACCACAAAGCACGCCGAGACCGCGGAGGTTTTTTTAGACGCAGATTCCGCCCCGCCATAGGCGAGCAAGCTACGACGGACAAGTAACGCAGATTTATTTTGATGAAAATAGCTGGTTAGGATGAGAAGTTTGAGACATTTTTTCAACAGCCCCACTGTCCCTAATTATTTAGGCGGTATCAATAAACCAAGTTTGCACCGAAGTCAGGAATCTTGCCAGACTTCACTTCCCGACTCCACTGGTCCAGCTTGCCATAATCCATTTTCCAAAACTTACGACAAAGCTCGAAATATTGCAGCACCGTCCCTCGCTCGCCCTTTTTAAGAAGGTCTTGTGCCAAGCTCATGTTCGGGCCGAAGCTGTCCATCTGCGGAGAACCCGGGCTCTTGCCAGCTTCGAGCAAATACTGCTTTGCTTCCTCCATCCACCCCTCATGCCACCCCTCATGCAACGCAATGCGTCCAAGCACAAGATTGCCATCTTGAACGGCATTGCCATAATTCCAATCGCCTTGGAACTTTTGAGCGAGAGTGAGCAACTCCTTGGCGTACTTGCGGGCGTCTTCGATCTTACCAACCTCGAAGCTTTGCTTAGCTGCATCGTCCAACGCGTAAAACCTGTTACGCTCAGTAGATGCCGTGGCTAACTCCTTGATCGCCTCGTCGAGTCGCCCTTGTGACGTCGTAGGGAAGCTATGTACGTAAGCAGCTGACCAGAAGTATAGTACAATGAGGACGAACATAAGCAACACAAGCAGGCCATTGATACAAGTGCCGGTCAATGCCTTACCGAATATGCCCTTGCGTCCATGTCGCTTGGTTGCCACTAGCGCTATGATGCCGAAGACAAGACCAGAAATAATCAGCAGTATCGGAATCAATCCGACAATCGTTATTAGGCCAATACCACCGTGAACCTGCGGAAGCACAAAGATGCCGACGAAAAACGCAACCAACGGAGCAAAAACGCTGAATGTCGCTGCTTGTCTGGCGAAGCGACCTGTAGGCGATCGAAGTAGTCTCATGACTGTCTCCATGCATAACATCCCAAATACCATTGCGCCAGCCATATAAGACGGCTGCGAAACTTTGGTTCGCCTCGGATGGTTTTCTCTCAAGAGGTGAATTGGATTATTTTTTACCAGTTTTCCGACAAAACGGCAAGTGTTTTCTTGAAATTGGGGAAAATGGGAAGTTAAACATTAAGCGAACCTCACCCCGATGGGATAGCAAACGGCGCACCCCAGTTAGATAGCACACGACACACCCTGATGAGATAGCTGAACGACAAGCATCTCACAGGGCAGGTCTAACGGGGCAGGTCTCACAGGGTAAACTTATGCACCCCCGGCCTAAATACAAACGCCTGAAAGACAGGCGTTGATGGGGTTTAAAAAGCGTTCCTCGCGCCTGCACCCCCGGCCGGAGGCCGGGGCTAAATACGCCGCTGGCGGAGCCAGCGG
>Ga0315294_10003326_pt1 | contig 17503 bp, 23 predicted proteins | sample YL17G13_40_MG_FD_203626 | JGI IMG/M metagenome (GOLD analysis project Ga0315294, IMG submission 203626) | Sediment microbial communities from Yellowstone Lake, YNP, Wyoming, USA - YL17G13_40 | ecosystem: Environmental > Aquatic > Freshwater > Lake > Sediment | place: USA: Wyoming | collected... | reverse complement strand
TGCTGGAGCGACTTCCCTATTTCCTTGAGGAGGTCTACGAAAAGGCTTCACTCGGCCCTGGGCTATCGCTCTCCCAATGACTTTGAGGAGCTTCAGGCCCGGGACCAAGAGGAGTCGTCCCGCCAAACCCTCCTAACCATATGTGTCCAGTCATAGGGGTGCAGTCCACACCAAAAATAAGCATGTTAGACCAATCTCTGCTAGTTAGAAAACTGGATGTCCCAAAGATTTTTACCTTCTCCAACGCCACAGGACGAGTATTTGTACGAATATCCTTTTCAGTTTCTTTGCTTCCATAAATTAGCTCATATTCCTTAGGCATGTCCCTCACACCTCCCTGAAGCCCTCAGAACATCCGGAGGACAGCTACTACTTTGCCCTGGACCTCAACTTCAGAGGGATGGCAGTAGATGGGGGCCATAAGGCTATTCTCAGGCTGGAGCCGGACCCGGTCCCCCTCCAGGTAAAAGCGCTTAAAGGTAACCTCCCCCCTATTCCTCAACCAGACAGCCACCATCTCACCATTCTCCGCTTGCCGGGCAGGGCGCATCACCAGGATGTCCCCATCGGCGATGAGGGCATCTATCATGGAGGTGCCCTTGACCTTGAGGGCATAGACCCTCTCCCAATTTCCCACCACCTCCTGGGGCATTTCCAGCACCTCCAGGGGGGAGCTATGCCAGGCCTCCTCCCCGGGCAATTCGAGGGGCTCCCCCGCCGCAATATAGCCCAGGAGGGGCACCCCCACCAGCCGTTTCCGGCCGGCAAGCTCAATCCCCCGGGATACCTCCCTGTCCCGCCGCAGGTATCCCCCCCTCTCCAGAAGGGTGAGGTTATAGTCCACCACCGAGGTGGAGCTCAGGCCACAGCCCCGCACGATGTCCCTCACCGTGGGGGGATATCCCCTCTCCCCCAGGAACTGCCGGATAAAGGCCAGCATCCTCTCCTGCTTGGGAGATAGCGCCTTCTGTTTCATAGCATCACCCCTTGAACAACAGTTCTAGCAGATACAATAGCAGGGGGAGGGATTCATGTCAATAGCCCGCGGGAACCAGGGACAGCCGTCTGGCCGGTGATAGACCTGGTTCAGGACCGGGCCCGGCCCTCTCCTGGCCTATAGACTCGCCGACAGCGCCAGGAAGTTCCGCAAGACCTGGAGGCCCAGCTGGCCGCTCTTTTCGGGGTGGAACTGGGTGGCCACCAGGTTGTCCCGGATGATGACGCTGGAGAAAGCCAGGCCGTATTCTGTTTCCCCCGCCACCACCCCACCGTCCTCGGGGGCGGGGTAATAGCTGTGGACGAAATAGAAATAGGAGGGGTTGGGGACGCCATCGAACAGGGGATGGGGCCTCTTCTGCCGGACCAGGTTCCAGCCCATATGGGGGACCTTTACCCCCGGGGGCAGCCTCTTTACCCTGCCCTTGAGGAGGCCCAGGCAGGGGCGGTCCCCTTCTTCGGTGAACTCAAACAGGACCTGGAGTCCCAGGCAGATACCCAAGAAAGGCCGGCCTTCCTGGACCACCTTTTTCAGGGGTTCCGCCAGGCCCCCGGCCTCCAGTTCCTCCAGGGCCGGAGAAGCCGCCCCCACCCCGGGGAGGATAAGGGTCGGGGCCTCCAGGATATCCTGAGCGCTTCTGGTCACCCGGACCTCGTAGCCAAGATATTGCACCGCCTTGACCACGCTCTTGAGGTTCCCGGCCCCGAAATCCACCACCGCCACCGGCCTCATAGTATATGCCTACCTGAAAGAGCCCAGGCGCTGGAGGGGGACACCCTGGCGGCAGAGGGGGCATTCCTCGGGGCGGTAGGTGGGGGCGGAGGCCCGGTAGCAACGAAAGAGGGGCACCCCGAAGTCCACCCCCCCGCTCCTGTCCACCACTACTCCGATGCCCACCACACTGCCACCTGCCTTCCTCACCGCCTCCAGCATCTCCCTCAGGGACCCTCCTGTGGTGAGGACATCGTCCACGATGAGGACCTTCTCGCCGGGAGAGATGGTCTGGCCCCGGCGGAAGGCCCTACCCTCCTCCCCCCTCTCGGCGTAAACAGCCTTTACCCCCAACAGGCGGGCCACCTCATAGGCCAGCACCGCCCCCCCCAGGGCAGGGCCGGCCACCGCCCCCACCCCCTTCGCCCGGAAGTGGTCCGCTATCAGCCGGCAGAGCTCCCCGGTGAACTCAGGGTGCTGCAGGATGCGGAACTTCTCCCAGTAGATAGGGGAATGGAGGCCCGAGCTCAGAAGGAAATGCCCCTCCAGCATAGTCCCGGTGCGGCGGAAGAGGTCTTCCGCATTATCCATGGACGTATGAGTAGTTGGGGGCCCGGCCGGGGGGCAGGAGGGAGAGCCAGGCCTTGCCTATGATGTTCTGGAGGGGAATAGGACCCACCCCCCCCCAGTCGGAGGAGTCGGTGCTCTGGGAGCGGTTGTCCCCCATGACAAAATAGTCCCCCGCGGGCACCACCACAGGACGAAGGCTGGAAGGAGACCCGTGGGCATAAGGCTCATCGAGGGCCTTCCCGTTGATATAGACCCGACCGTCCCTTATCTCTACCTCCTCCCCAGGCAGGCCCACAATCCTTTTTATCCAGACCTCCTCGGGGCGGCGGGGGGCATGAAAGACCACTATCTCCCCCCGGCGGGGAAGATGAAAGAGATAGGCCACATCCCCCTCCTTTTTCAGGGGGAGGTGCTGGCCCAGCCATCCCCCAAACCTCCAGTAAATGGCCTTGCTTACCAGCAGGCGCTGGCCCTCAGCGAGGGTTGGGTCCATGCTGTGCTTCTGCACCACAAAGCTCTGGACTGTTGCCTGAGCCATGGCAAAGATGATAACGGCGAGGACAAGGGTCTCCAGGATTTCGCGCAGTAACTTCATTTTCGCGCCATTATAACCTAACCATCTGCCAGGTTCCATCGTTATAATAGTAGGGGGACCTGAGAAAGGAGAGATGAAATGAGGAAGCTAGTACTTTTGGCCATCGTTGGTCTGCTTTTCCTCGCCGGGTGCACCTTGAGGGAGCAGGGGGCAGTGCCCCAGGGGGCCAGCGACGTCCTTCAGGGCACGCAACAGACGGGGCTGGTGGTGAGCGGGGAGGGGCTGGGCAGCTATGTCCCCGATATCGCCATCCTCCGGCTGGGGATTGAGTCCCAGGAGACCACAGTAGCCCAGGCCCAACTCCGGGCCCGGGAGGCAATGGCCAAAGTTGTCGCCGCCCTAAAGGGGAAAGGGGTGGTGGACAAAGATATCCAGACCCAGTATTTCTCCATCCAGCCGGTGACGCAATATGTTGAAGAGACGGTGGGGGGGATAAGAAGGGGCAAGCAGATTACTGTGGGCTACCTCGTGTCCAATACGGTCCAGGCCAAGCTCCGCAAAGTGGATGAAGCGGGGCCGATAATAGATGCGGTGGCCGAGGCGGGGGGTGACCTGACCCGCATAGACAGCATCGGCTTCACCAAGGAAGATATCACCCAGGAGAAGAACCTGGCCCGCGAGAAAGCGGTGAAAGACGCCCAGGCCAAAGCCCAGCAGATAGCCGGGCTCCTGGGCATTGAACTGGGGAAGCCCCTCTACATCACCGAGAGCTCCCCATACATCCCCATCCCCGGCCCCATCTACGCAAGGGCCGCTGAAGCCGCTGGAGCCCCCTCCACCCCCATCCTTGTTGGGGAGCAGGAGCTCACGGTCACCGTCCAGATTATCTATTCAATAAAATAGGGGAAACAGCTACTTCTGCTGAAGCTCCACGAGGGTGACTCCGGCCCCCCCTTCACCCTCCACCCCGGAGCGGAAGGATTTCACCAGGGGATGATGCCGGAGCATCCCCTGAACCGCCTGGCGCAGGGCCCCGGTCCCTTTGCCGTGGATGACCCTCACCCAGGGGCTGCCGGAGACAAAGGCCTCGTTCAAAAACAGGTCCAGCCTGATGAGGGCCTCATCCGCCCTCAGGCTGTGCAGGTCCACTTCCGGGCAGGCATAGCGCATGGCCCCTGATTGTATCACTTTTCCGTTGCAATCCAAGGGGAGGGGTGCTACACTACCCCCGAAAGCCTATGGTCCTCAGCGACCGCACTATAAAGGAGGAGCTAGCGAAGGGGCGAATAGTCATTGACCCCTTTGACCCCTCCTCTATCCAGCCCGCCAGCGTGGATGTCCACCTGGACAAGAAGCTCTTGGTCTTTCGCACCTGGCGCAACCCCTTCTATATCGATGTCAAGCAGGACACCTCGGACTTGACGGAAGTCGTGGAGATACCCTCTGACAAGCCCTTCTACCTCCACCCCGGGGAGTTCGTCCTGGCCAGCACCGTAGAGTCCCTCACCCTGCCCGATGATATAGTGGCCCGGCTGGAGGGAAAAAGCTCCCTGGGACGCCTCGGTCTCCTCATCCACTCCACCGCCGGATATGTGGACCCAGGGTGGAGCGGCCACCTCACCCTGGAACTCTCCAATGTAGCCAAGCTACCCATCACCATCTACTACGGGATGAAGATAGGCCAGATATCCTTCCTCCAACTCACCTCCCCGGTGGATAAGCCCTACGGCTCCCCGGGCCTGGGGAGCAAATACCAGGGGGACCGGGGCCCTACTCCCAGCCGGTATTTCCAGGACTTCAAAAAGGGCTAGCTGTGGACTACATGGCCCGGGCCCTGGAACTGGCCCGCCAGGCCCTGGGGACCACCAGCCCCAACCCGGCGGTGGGGGCGGTGATTGTCAAGGACGGGGAAATCATAGGCGAGGGCTTCACCCAGCCCCCCGGCGGCCCCCACGCGGAAATTGTGGCCCTGGAGAGGGCGGGGGAAAGGGCCAGGGGGGCCCAGATGTTCGTTACCCTGGAACCCTGCTGTATTTTTGGCCGCACCCCACCCTGCACCCAGGCCCTCATCCGGGCCGGCATCGCCAGCGTCCAGATGGCCACTCTGGACCCCAACCCCCGGGTCTGGGGCAGGGGCAAAAAGGAGCTGGAGGAGGCCGGGATAACAACCAACATGGGAGAACACGCCCAGGAGGCCCTGGAGCTGAACGATGCTTATGTCAAGCACATCGCCACCGGCCTGCCCCTGGTGGCGGCCAAGTTTGCCATGAGCCTGGACGGAAAGATTGCCACCAGAAAGGGGGACTCCCAATGGCTCACCGGGCCCCAGGCCCAGGCTTTTGCCCACCGCCTGCGCTTCTGGTCCGATGCCGTGATGGTGGGGGCGAACACGGTCCTGGCCGATGACCCCCGCCTCACTGCCCGCGACGAGCAGGGCAACGAGATAAAGGCTCCCCTGCGGATAGTGGTGGATAGTTCGGGGCGCACCCCGCCCGGGGCCCGGGTCTTCCAGGGGCCAGGGAGGGCCCTGCTGGCCGCGGCCCGGCCCAGGCTGGAGGGAAAATACCCCAAGGCGGAGGTGGCGGAGCTCCCCGCCCCCGATGGCCGGGTGGCCCTTGAAGGGCTCCTTTCTCTCCTGGGGAAAAGGGGTATTGCCCAGGTGCTGGTGGAGGGTGGGGGGGAGCTCCTGGGCTCCCTCTTTGACTGGGGCCTGGTGGACAAGGTATATGCCTTCATCGCCCCCATTATCATCGGGGGGAGAGAGGCCATCCCCGCCGCAGGTGGGGAAGGGGTGGAAAGGCTGGCCCAGGCCCCCCGCCTGGAAGGGGTTCACCAGGAAAAGCTGGGAGAAGACCTTCTGGTATGGGGATACCTCCCCGGGAAGAGGCCCTCACTGGAAAGGTTGCCATGGCCAGAGACCGTGGGCAGGAAGACAGTATAGCCCGGGAGCGCTGGGACCGGGTCTACCAGGAGGGCAGTCGCTTCCAGCGCCGTTTCTATTCAGCCCTGATGGAGAAGAAGGATGTTCACCGGGATAGTTGAGGAGGTGGGGAGGACCAAATACCTGCGGAGAGGGGAGTTGTTCATTTCCTGCACCCGGGTCCTGGAGGGCACCCGCCCGGGGGACAGCCTGAGCATCAATGGCGCTTGTCTTACGGCAACCCGGATGGAGAAGGACGGCTTTGCCATGGAGCTTATGCCCGAGACCCTGAAGCGGACCAACCTGGGGGACCTGCGCCCCGGCCAGCAGGTGAACCTGGAGCGGGCCCTGGCCCTGGGGGGGAGGCTGGGGGGACACCTGGTCCAGGGCCATGTGGATGCCACCGGCCACCTCTTCTCCCTGACCCCCCAGGAGGGGGCAGTACTGGCCCGCTTTTCCGCCCCCGCAGGGCTTATGACCTATATTGTGGAGAAGGGGTTTATCGCCGTGGACGGGGTGAGCCTGACGGTGATAGAGGTGGGGCCGGACTACTTTACTTGTTCCCTGGTGCGCTATACTATGGAGAACACCACCCTGGGCCAGAAGAAGCCCGGGGACAGAGTGAACCTGGAAGGGGACATCATGGCCAAGTATGTAGAGAAGTTCCGGGAAAGGAAAGGGATAACCCTGGAATTCCTTTCCCGCCAGGGTTTTGTGTAGGAGTGAGGAAATGCCCTTTGCCACTGTCAAAGAGGCTATAGAAGAGGTCAGAAAAGGCAACTTTCTCATCATCGTGGACGACTACGACCGCGAGAATGAGGGAGACCTGGCCATAGCCGCAGAAAAGGTCACCCCCGAGGCCATCAACTTCATGGCCAGGCACGCAAGGGGCCTCATCTGCATGCCCGTCATCGGGAAGAGGCTGGACGAGCTCCAGGTACCCCTCATGGTCCAGGACAATACCTCCAAGCACGGCACCGCCTTCACCATTTCGGTAGAGGCCAAGCACCACACCTCCACCGGCATCTCGGCCCAGGACCGGGCGGCCACCGTCAAGGCCATCCTTGACCCCAGCACCCGTCCCGAGGACCTGGCCCGCCCTGGCCATACATTCCCCCTGCGGGCCAGAGAAGGTGGGGTCCTGGTCCGGGCGGGGCATACCGAGGCCATTGTGGACCTGGCCCGCCTTGCGGGCCTCAACCCTGCTGGGGCCATCTGCGAGGTCCTGAATGAGGACGGCAGCATCGCCCGCCTGCCCGAGCTGGAGAAGATGGCGGGGCAGTTCGGGCTGAAGGTCATCAGCGTGGCCGATATCATCGCGTACCGCTGGCGCACGGAAAAGCTGGTGGAAAAGGTGGCCGAGGCCCGCCTCCCCACCCGCTACGGTAAATTCAGGGCCATAGCCTGCAAGAGCACCATTGACCCTGACGAGCATGTGGCCCTGGTCATGGGGGAGGTGGCGGGTGAGGAGCCGGTGCTGGTCCGGGTCCACAGCGAGTGCCTCACCGGGGATGTCTTCGGCAGCCTGCGCTGCGACTGCGGGGACCAGATTGACCTGGCCATGCAGGCCATTGCCAAGGAGGGGAAAGGGGTCTTCCTCTATATGCGTCAGGAAGGCCGGGGCATAGGCTTCCACAACAAGCTCAAGGCCTATGCCCTCCAGGACCAGGGCCTGGACACCGTAGAGGCCAACCGCCGCCTGGGCTTTCCCGCCGACCTGAGAGATTACGGCATCGGGGCCCAGATCTTGAGCGACCTGGGGATAAAGAACCTCCGCCTCCTCACCAACAACCCCAAGAAGGTAGTGGGGCTGGAGGGCTACGGGCTCAAGGTAGTGGAGACGGTACCCCTCATCGCCCCTTCCAACCCATATAACCGCCAGTATCTGGTGGCCAAACAGAAAAAGCTGGGCCACCGGCTGGGAATGGAGGCAAAGGATGAAGACCTATGAAGGCTCCTTCCTGGGGCAGGGACTGAGGTTCGCCCTCATCGTTTCCCGTTTCAACCACTTCCTCACCCACCGCCTTCTGGAGGGGGCCCAGGACTGCCTCCTCCGGCATGGGGTAGCCGAGGGGAATATTGACATATTCTGGACCCCCGGCACCTTTGAGGAGCCCCTGGTGGCAAAAAGGCTGGCCGAGGGGGGCAAATACAACGCCATTATCTGCCTGGGGGCGATAATCCGGGGCGATACCCCCCACTTTGACTATATCGCCGGCGAGGTCACCAAGGGCATCGCCCATGTGGGGATGGAGACAGGGGTCCCGGTCCTCCACGGCGTAATTACCGCCGATAACCTGGAGCAGGCCATAGAAAGGGCAGGGACTAAAGAGGGCAACAAGGGCTTCACCGTCGCCCAGTCCGCCCTGGAGATGGCTAACCTCCTCAAGGGGCTGGGCGCAAAGGGCCGGGCTACTCCTTAACTAGATAGACCCGGTCCCCCCGCCTGACCCGGTCGGTGACCTTCACCCCAACCTGGTCCCTGGCGTGGGCCACCTGGACCTTGACGTTGTTGACCTCCATGGACTCCACCACCATGGTGATATCGGTGGTATGGCCCTTGATGTGGACCGTGTCCCCCACCTTGAGAGTGCCGGTGAGCTCTATTCCCGCTACCACCGGCCGGGCAAAGAAGTCATTGACCTGGCCTATGTCCTCTTCTACCGCCATAGAGACCTCCTGTGCTTTTCCTAGAGTATAAAAGCCATTTTCACAAATATCAAGGGAACAATGTGTCTTGGATTTGAGTTCCCGGCCTAGCGCCACTGCACCAGGATGGTCTCCCGTTGGAAGAGGCGCACCGCAACCCGTAGTGTGAGAAGGTCGAGGGCGCTGATTCCCAGGCCGAGTGCCAGTGTCAGGAGCGGGGTGAACCACAGCATTCCCGTGACCTGGACCGCAATAAGTGCCAGCACAGGAAGGACGACGAGCAACGCCAAATACTGAGCACTGTTGGCATCCCTTGCCCGGGAAGAGCCCATCACTCCCAGCATGAAACTCAGGACTGCCACCGCCGGCGTCAGGAAGAAAAGGGTGATAAACCAGGCAGGCGTAACCACCAGACCAAGCAGATGGCCCCACCCCAGTCCCGCCGCCCCGGTGAGGAAGATACCTGCACAAACCCAGGTCATAAGGAGAGCCGGGATAGCTCCTGAGAATGCCTTTCCTAGCAGGAGTTCCCAGGTCCTGACCGGTGTTGCCAGGAGTGGCTCCAGGCTCCGGGTCTGCTTCTCTTCCACGATGCTGAAGGCGGCGGACCCGATGGCAATCATCGTTGGGACAAGTAGCAGAAAGAAATTGAACTGAAGGAGCAAAAGGACCTGGAATTGCTCGTCCACGGGAAACCCTGCCAGCGAAGGGAGCGCCTCACCCAGCTTGCCCAGCGCGTTCTGAACGATTGAACTCGTCAAGACACCCTCGCCAGCAAACTGGGGAATGACCCAGATGTAAAAGAGAGCCTGAGCTACGATGAGGACGGGCAGGAGGGTGACAAATAGAGCGCTATTGAGGCTGCTAAACATCACCTGCCACTCCTTGCCCAGGATGTTCCGAAGGCGCTTCAGGTTAGGGCTCATGCCGGACCCTCTTCCCTGACCAGTCTGAGGTAGACCTCCTCAAGGGAGTGCTTCTCTTCGGAGACCTCGAGGACCTGGCCCCCCGCCTCAACAATAGCTCTCACCAGCTCGGGGCGCTTCTGCTCAGGCTCGGCCAGCTCCACCATGAGCCGAGAGCCGTCCGTCTCCAGACTGCGGACAAAGGTCAGCCTCTTCACCCTCTCCAGGACTTCGCTGCCCGCAGCATCTAGGTGAACCACTATTCGGTGCCGGAAAAGGCGTTGGCGCAACCCCTCCGGGGTGTCCAAGGCCAGAAGGCGGGTGCGGATAACGGCAATGCGGTGGCAAAGGGACTCCGCCTCAGCCAGGTTGTGAGTGGAAAGGAAGACGGTGCGCCCCTGTCCACTCAGCGCCCTGACCAGTTCTCGCACCTCACCTGCTGCCTCGGGGTCAAGTCCGGCGGTGGGCTCGTCCAGGAAAAGGACCTTTGGCTCGTGGAGCAAAGCCCTGGCCAGCGCCAGCCTCTGCTTCATGCCCTTGGAGAAGGTCCCCACCCGGTCCCCCCTGCGCTCCCAGAGCCCCATCAGCTTCAGATATTTCGTCACCTGGGCGCTGACATTGATGTGGAAGTAGAAGCCGGCAAAGAATGCCAGGTTTCTCCAGGCGCTCAAACGCTCATAGAAACCTGGAGATTCAGGGAGCAACCCTATGACCTCGTGGAGCGCCTCCACCTCCCCATGCGCACGATGTCCTGCAACTATGGCATGGCCCGATGTAGGAGCGAGCATTCCTGCGAGCATGCGAATGGTGGTGGTCTTGCCAGCGCCGTTGGGACCCAGGAAACCCAGCACCTCGCCCTCCGTCACCTCCAGGTCGAGGGCTTCCACTGCTGTCCGGGTGCCGAACTGCTTGGTCAGCCCGTGGGCCTCAATTATTGCCATCTGCCCCTTGAAGACTCCAACTGTTCCACATCAAATAGAGGGACCGGCGTCTCAGGTCAAGATAGGCCAGGCCAGCCAGTATGGCCAGGGCGAGGAGAGCGGGCAGGCCCAGGGGGAGGGCGTAGAGCTCATCCGGGGAGGGGGCCAGGTACAGCCCCAGGCCCGCATAGGCATTTATGGCCCCGTGCCCCAGGGCCGCTGGGAAGACGCTCCCCGACCGCAGCCTCAGCCAGCTTAGAATGAACCCCACCAGCAACGCCCACAGGGTGAACATGCCCACCCCCACGGCATCGGGGTGGTGGGAGTAGTTGTAGCCCATGAGGATGAGGGGGGCATGCCACACCCCCCATACGGCCCCCGTGAGAACCAGTCCCCACAGAAGCCCAAACCGCCCCAGGAGCTTGGCTTGTAGATAGCCCCTCCACCCATACTCCTCCCCCAGGGTGGGCAGAAAATTCAGCACGGGGTCCAGAAACAGGCTCAACACTATCAGCGGCATCATGCCCTCTTGAGGCACCTCATCCCGGAGGCTCTTCAGAGTTATGTCAACATCAGCGCTGCCCAAGAGGAGCACGAAAAGGACGCCCAGAGCCAGAAAGGCAAAGGGATAGAGCCAGGCCAGGACATAAAAGGGGGCCCTGCCCCAGGCGATGCCATAGGCCCTGAGCCCGCCCTTCTCCACCAGCTTTATCGCCAGCACTGCCGAGAGCCCCGGTAGGAACATGACCGCCACCAGCCATGTAAGGGAGGAGGGCTGGAGGCCCCCTGTCAGGTATATCCCCAGCTCCACCCCCCAGGTCAGGCCAAAACAGAGGAGGAGAAAGGCGGCCAGGCCTTTCAGGGCCGGCCTAGAGGGGGGGCCTTCTAAGGTGGTGGCCAGTGGCCTGTTCATAAGCGAAACCTGTGCGGAACAATAGCTCCTCGCTCAAAGGGGGGCCGATAATCTGCATCCCCACGGGGAGACTATCGACGAAGCCGGCGGGCAGGGTGAGGGCGGGGACGGCAGCGATGTTCACCGGGATGGTGAAGATGTCCGAGAGATACATTTGAACGGGGTCGGCCAGCTTTTCCCCCAGGCGGAAGGGCACAGTTGGAGAGGTGGGAGTGATAAGGGCCTGGCACCGCTGAAAGGCCTTGTCCAGGTCCTGGCGGATAAGGGTCCTGACCTTCTGGGCCTTGAGGTAATAGGCATCGTAGTAGCCCTTGGAGAGGGCATAGGTCCCCAGCATAATCCGCCTCTTCACCTCGGGGCCAAAGCCAAATTGCCGGGTCTTCTCCATAGCCTGCCACATCTCGGGGGCCATGTCGGAGAAGCCGTATTTGACCCCATCATAGCGGGCCAGGTTGGCCGAGGCCTCGGAAGGGGCCAGGATATAGTAGGCTGCCAGGGCAAAGCGGGTATGAGGCAGGGAGATGTCCCAGTCCACCTCCGCCCCCAGCTCCTCCAGCTTCTTGATGGCCTGGCGCATCACCTTTTCCACCCCCGCCTCCAGCCCGGGGGGAAAGAACTCCTTCGGCACCCCCAGCCGGAGGCCCTTGAGGTCAGGGATGAACGCCCGGGTGTAGTCGGGTAGGGGGAGGGCCAGGGAGGTGGAGTCGCTGGGGTCATGGCCGCCGAGAGCCTGGAGGACAAAGGCACAGTCCTTGACGGTCCGGGCCATGGGCCCTATCTGGTCCAAGGAGCTGGCGAAGGCCACCAGGCCATAGCGGGAGACCAGGCCGTAGGTGGGCTTGAGGCCCACAATGCCGCAGAAGCCAGCCGGCTGACGGATGGAGCCCCCTGTGTCCGAGCCCAGGGCAAAGAGGGCCTCCCCCGCCGCCACCGCCGCCGCTGAGCCCCCGCTGGAGCCGCCGGGCACCCGGGAGAGGTCCCAGGGGTTGTGGGTGGGGAAAAAGGCCGAGTTCTCTGTGGACGAGCCCATGGCAAACTCGTCCATATTGGTCTTCCCCATCATCACCGCCCCCACCCCCTTGAGCCTCCCCACCACCGTGGCATCATACGGGGGGATGAAGTCCTCCAGCATCCTGGAGGAGCAGGTAGTGCGGACGCCCCGGGTGCACATATTGTCCTTGATAGCGGCGGGCATGCCCAGGAGGGGATTCCTATCCCCTTCCTTGAGCCTTTTCTGGGCTTCTTCCGCCTGCTTCAGGGCCAGCTCCGGGGTGGGGGTAACGAAGGCCTTCACCCTCCCCTCCACCCCCTCAATCCGCTCCTGGACCGCCCGGACCAGCTCCGGGATGGAGACCCCCTTTTTTCTCAGGAGCTGGTGGGCTTCCTCAATGCTGAGGTAATAGAGCTCCTTCACTCCAGCACCGCCCGGACCTTGAAATGGCCTTCCTCCTGCTGGGGGGCATTGACCAGGACCTCGTCCTGGGGCAGCGAAGGGGCTACTTCGTCCTCCCGCAGGACATTCTGGAGAGGGACAGCGTGGGTGGTGGGGGGCACCCCTTCGCTTTCAACCTCCTTCAGCACCTCAAAGTTCTCCAGGATATTGGAAAGCTGTTCCCGGAAGCGCTCCACATCCTCCTCCGTCAGGCCCAAGCGGGCCAGCCGGGCGATATGGAGCACCTCTTCCCGGCTCAGCTTCATCTTTCCCCCTTCCTGGCCAGGCCGATGACCTGCCCGATATCCGTCATGCCCTCTCGCTTCAGGAACCCTTCTATCCCATCCATGACCTCCAGGGCGGCCCCGGGGTTGAGGAAGGTGGCCGTGCCCACCTGGACTGCCCCGGCCCCGGCCATGAGGAACTCCAGGGCATCCTGGGCGCTCACAATCCCGCCGCAGGCGATGACCGGGACCTCCACTGCCCCGGCTACCTGATAGACCAGATAAAGGGCGATGGGCCGGATGGCGGGGCCGGAGAGGCCTCCAGAGACCGCCCCCAGCCCGGGCCGGCGTTTTTTTACATCTATAACCATGCCCCTGATGGTATTGGCCACGGTGAGGGCATCGGCTCCCGCCTCCACCACCGCCCGGGCCACCGCCACTATATCCCGGGCCTCGGGGCTCAACTTCACCAGCAGGGGAAGGCGGGTATTTTTCCTGACTGCCCTGGTCACCTCCGCCGCCAGCTCGGGGTGGGTGCCGAACTCCACCCCACCCCGCTCCAGGTTGGGGCAGGAGATGTTCACCTCCAGGCCGGCCACCCCCTCCACCCCCTCCAGCCCCCGGGCCAGCTCGGCATACTCCGCCACCTTCTCCCCGGCAATGTTGACGATGACCGGTGTTTGCCACCGGGCCCAGAGGGGAGCCTTCTCCCCGACGAGCCTTTCCAGGCCGATGTTCTCCAGTCCTATGGAATTTAGGAGGCCGCAGGGAGTCTCCGCCAGCCGGGGCTGAGGGTTGCCGGGGCGGGGCTGGAGGGTGATTCCCTTGGTCACTATCGCCCCCAGGCGGCGGATGTCCAGAAGCCCCTCCACCTCGTCCCCATAGCCAAAGGTGCCGGCAGCGGTCATCACCGGGTTGCGCAGCTTCAGCGGCCCCAGGCTAACAGAAAGGCCGGGCACCTAAATCCCCGTCAGGAGTTCCACCAGGGGGATGACGACAACCCCCAGCATAACCAAAGCAACCACCCGGATATTGAACCGACGGTGGGCCTCAGGTAAGAGGTCCGAGGCCCCCACATATAAAAAGGTGCCCGCAGCAAAGGAGAAAAGGGGGACAAAGAAGCTCTGGGGAAAAAGCCCTAAGAGCACCAGGGCCGCCCCCAGGGGGGTGAAGAGGGCATCAATGGCCAGGGCCCCCAGCACCCGGACTCTGCGGTAGCCCGCCCCCTGCATGATGACCGCGGTGGTGAAGCCCCGGGGGAACTCGTGGGCGATGACAGCCAGGGCCACCGTTGCCCCCACCGCCGGGGTCAGAGAGAAGCCCACAGCAATGGCCACCCCGTCCAGAAGGCTCTCCGCCGCTATGCCAATGAGGGAGGTCCAACCTATGGTGTGGAACTCGCATTCGCTTTCGCCACAGGAGTGAAGCAAGACCAGCTTCTCCACCAGATAGATGGAGAAGAAGCCCAGGGCCAGGGCAATGAAGTTTATCCCCCCCTCCTCCGCTATCTCAGGAAGCATCGCCAGAAGGGCCACCGAGACCATCACCCCCGAGGCAAAGCCGATGAGGTAGCGGGTGCCCACCTCCCGCACCCGAGTATAGATGGGGATGAGGCCCCCCACGATGGTGGACAGGGCAGAAAGGAAGGAAAAGGCCAGGCCCAGCAAGGGTGTTTACAGCCCCCTGTCCACGATATACACGGCCAGGTCGGCCACCCGGCAGCTATAGCCCCACTCATTGTCATACCAGGCCAGGACCTTGACCATGTTGCCCCCCAGCACCATGGTGCTGGGCGCATCAATGATGGCCGAGGCCGGGTTACCCTTGAAATCGGAGCTCACCAGCTCCTCCTCACAGTATTCCAGGATGCCCTTTAAAGGCCCCTGGGCCGCCTCCCGGAAGGCCCGGTTCACCTCCTCCACGGAAACATCTCGGGAGAGGTCGGCCACGAAGTCGCAGAGGGAAACGGTGGGCACCGGCACCCGGAAGGCCACCCCGTGGAGCCTGCCCTTGAGCTCGGGGATGACCACGGTGACGGCCCGGGCCGCCCCGGTGGTGGTAGGGACGATGTTCATGGCCGCTGCCCTGGCCCGCCTCAGGTCCGAGTGGTACATGTCCAGGAGCCTCTGGTCATTGGTATAGGCGTGGATGGTGGACATGAGCCCCTTCACCACCCCGAACTTATCATGGAGGACCTTGACCACCGGGGCAATACAGTTGGTGGTGCAGGAGGCATTGGAGATGACATGGTGGCGGGCGGGGTCGTAGGCCTTCTCATTCACCCCCAGGACAATAGTCACATCCTCCCCCTTGGCGGGGGCGGTGATGATGACCTTCTTAGCCCCGGCCTGGAGGTGGGCCTGGGCCTTGGCGGCATCGGTGAAGATGCCTGTGGACTCCACCACCACCTCCACCCCCAGCTCCTTCCAGGGGATCTTTGCCGGGTCCCGCTCCGCTATGACCTTTATCCGCTTCCCGTCCACAACAATAGCGTCCGGGGCGGCTTCCACCTTCCCCGGGTATCGGCCATAGTTGGAGTCCCAGCGGAGGAGGTGGGCATTGGTCCTGGGGTCGGTGAGGTCGTTGATAGCCACCACCTCCAGCTTGTTGGGGTGGCGTTCACAGATAGCCCGGAGCGTCTGCCGGCCCACCCGGCCAAACCCATTGATGCCTACCTTTGTTGCCATGATTCCTCCTTTTCACGGTGGTATTCCACTTTCACCTGGGTCTTTATCCCCCCCCGCTCCCGGAAGCGGGCCTCCACCTCCATCCGCCGGGGCCGGAGCAGCCCCGCCAGGTCCCGCAATATGCGGTTCGGGCTGTGCTCCTGGAGGATGCCCACATTGCGGAAGGAGATGAGATAAAGCTTCAGCGACTTGAGCTCCACCAGCTTCTCCCCAGGGATGTATCTTATAGTGATGTGGGCGAAGTCGGGGAGGCCCGTCCAGGGGCAGACGGAGGTGAACTCCTCGGTCTCATAGACCACCTCGGTGGGTGGGCCCGAGGTATAGTCAAAGGGGATGGCCTCCAGGAGGTCGGCGCGGATGGCCTCCTCCCCCTGAGCAACGAATAGCCCTTCGGGCATCTTCATACCAGAAAGGGAAAGGCCCCTCTCCCGGCGAAGCGGGCGGAGGTGCCCAGCTCCTCCTCTATGCGCAGGAGCTGGTTGTACTTGGCCACCCTCTCCGAGCGAGCGGGGGCGCCGGCCTTGATGAGCCCCGCCCCCATGGCCACCGCCAGGTCGGCGATGGTGGTATCCTCGGTTTCCCCGGAGCGGTGGCTGACAACGAGGGCAAAGCCCGCCCTCTTGGCCATCTCCCCGCAGGCGAGGGTCTCGGTGAGGGTCCCTATCTGGTTGGGCTTGATGAGGATGGCGTTGGAGGCCCGCTCTTTTATCCCCCGTTCCAGGCGCTGGGGGTTGGTGACATAGAGGTCATCCCCCACCAGGAGAAGTCTCTTCCCCAGCCTCTCGGTAAGGAGACGCCACCCCCCCCAGTCCTCCTCGGCCATCCCGTCCTCCAGGGATACCAGCGGGTATTGGGAGGCCAGCCCTTCATAATAGTCCACCAATTCGCGGGAGGAGAGGGTATGCCCTTCCCTGGGGATAACATAGCTGTCCTCCCGGTAGAAGGAGCTGGAGGCGATGTCCAGGGCCAGGAAGATGTCCTCCCCCGGCCCGTAGCCCGCCTTCTTTATAGCCTGGACCAGGAGGTCCAGGCCCTCCTCGTTGCGGGCCAGTTTTGGGGCGAAGCCCCCCTCATCCCCCACCCCCAGCCCCAGGCCCTTCTTCTCCAGGATAGCCCTCAGGGCGGAATAGACCTCGGTCCCCATCCTCAGGGCCTGGGCAAAGCTCTCGGCCCCCAGAGGCACCACCAGGAACTCCTGGAAATCAGCCCCCCCGGGGGCATGCTTGCCCCCATTGATGAGGTTGAACATGGGCACCGGGAGCTGGTTAGCCCCCACCCCCCCCAGGTAGCGGTAGAGTGGGAGTCCCAGATAAGCGGCCCCGGCATGCGCCACCGCCAGGGAGACCCCCAGGATGGCATTGGCCCCCAGCCGGCCCTTGTTGGGGGTGCCGTCCATCTCTATGAGCTTGCTGTCTATGGCTTCCTGCTCCAGGGCAGAGAAACCCATAAGGGCCGGGGCTATCTCCTCCCTTATGTTCCTGATAGCCTTCAGCACCCCCCGGCCGCCGAAGCGCTTTGGGTCGCCGTCCCTCAGCTCCAGGGCCTCAAATTTACCGGTGCTGGCCCCCGAGGGCACCGCCGCCCGGCCGAAGGTCCCGTCAATAAGGACCACCTCCACCTCCACGGTGGGCTGACCGCGGGAGTCCAGGACCTCCCGGGCCTCTACTTCCTCAATGGTGCTCAACGGGCCTCCTTGCCAGCTCCAGGGCCTTCTCCACCGCCTCCTGAGGGGTGGTGGCCGGGACAATAGAAGTGTCCTCCCGGCCGTTGCGGGCCAGCTCCCAGGTGCCCAGGCCCACCACAGGGATGTGGTTCTGGAGGGCATGGGCTATCTCCGAGAGGGTGCCGTAGCTCCCACCGATGGCGATGGCGGCCCTTGCGGACTTGACCACAATGACATTGCGGGCATGGCCCATGCCGGTGACAATGGGAAACTGGACAAAGGGGTTGGCATCCTCAGGGCTGTTCCCGGGGAGGATGCCGATGGTCCTCCCCCCCGCCTTCGAGGCCCCCCGGCAGGCGGCCTCCATCACTCCCCCA
>Ga0315294_10003325_pt1 | contig 17504 bp, 14 predicted proteins | sample YL17G13_40_MG_FD_203626 | JGI IMG/M metagenome (GOLD analysis project Ga0315294, IMG submission 203626) | Sediment microbial communities from Yellowstone Lake, YNP, Wyoming, USA - YL17G13_40 | ecosystem: Environmental > Aquatic > Freshwater > Lake > Sediment | place: USA: Wyoming | collected... | reverse complement strand
GAGATGGACGAACTGAAGGTCTTCTCTGGAAACGCCAATCGTGAGCTCGCCTCCAGGGTCTGTGAGTTACTGAACATCGGCCCCGGCAACATAGAGGTCTCGGAGTTCAACGACGGCGAGACCATGGTGAGAATCGACGAGAACATACGCGGGCACGACGTCTTCATATTCCAGTCCACGTTTCCACCCGCCAGAAACCTGATCGAGCTGCTGGTGATGCTGGACGCCGCGAGACGCGCGTCCGCGAGAAGAGTCACGGCGGTGGTGCCCTACTTCGGCTACGCGAGGCAGGACAGGAAGGATCAGCCCAGGGTGCCGATTACTGCCAAGCTCGTCGCGAACCTGATAGCCGTTGCCGGAGCAGACAGGGTCCTGACGATGGACCTCCATTCCCCGCAGATACAGGGTTTCTTCGACATTCCCTTCGACCATCTTTACGCCGCGCCAGTTCTCATGGACTACCTCAAGACCAAGAAGCTGGTGAACCTGGTGGTCGTGTCGCCGGACATCGGCAGCATAAAAATGGCCAGGGCATTTGCCAAGCGCCTCGGAGCCGGTCTCGCGCTGATAGACAAACGCAGACCCAGGCCGGACGTCTCAGAAGTGGTGAACGTCATAGGTGAAGTCGACGGCAGCGACGTCGTCATACTGGATGATCTGATAAGCACCGGCGGCACCATCGTGACCGCGGCGGAAGTTCTGAAGCAGAACGGCGCCCGCCGAATACTGGCGGGCTGCACTCACCCGGTTTTCGCCCGCGACGCTCTCGAGAGGTTGAACGCCGCTCCGATAGAAGAGATTTTCGTGACGGACACTGTCCCTCACGCTCCAGAGAAACTGGCTCCCAAGATTCGGGTTCTTTCCGTCGCGGAACTCCTAGGCGAAGCCATAAGGCGGATCCACGAAGAGCGTTCCCTTAGCTCACTTTTTGTCTGATCTGAACACCTCGCGCGGCGTGACGGGCCAACGCCTATCTCTGCGTTAGAGAGGGATTTTCCGGGGCAGCGCGGGCTTGCCTGCCTGCTCGGCCGAACCGGTTTTTTCTTCAACCCGTCCGGTCGAAGAAGGTATATAATAAAAAGATGTTGCCCGCACGCCCGGCGGTGCCCGGGGAGGGACGGGCAGTGGTAAGAGGAGGAATAAGAGATGGCCATCGTTGTTCTACAGGGGAAGATCAGAACCGGCACGGGCAAGGGAGTTGCCCGCAAGTCGAGGAGGCTCGGGAATATTCCGGGTGTCATCTACGGCGAAGGGGAGACGTCCATCCCGCTCGAGGCAAACCAGGACGATTTCCAGGCGCTGATTCACACCGTGTCTGGAGAGAACGTGATCGTGGACCTGAAGCTGGAGGGCGACGCCTCGGACAGAAAAGCCATCATTCGCGAGATACAGCGCGACCCACTCAAGGGGACGATCCTTCACTTTGACCTGCAGCACATCTCCCTCACCGAGAAGGTGACCGTGGACGTGCCCATCGTTGTGGTGGGAGTTCCCGTGGGCGTCAAGGACTTCGGCGGGATCCTCGAGCACATATTGAGAGAGGTAAAGGTGGAGTGTCTGCCCACCGAGATTCCGCCCAAGGTAGAGCTGGACGTGACGGCTCTCAAGATAGGGGATTCGATCCACGTCGGCGACCTGGTGGTGGAAAAGGTGACCATCCTGACTGGCGCGGAGCGACCCGTGGTCACGGTCGTGCCGCCGACCGCAGAAGAGGTGCCTGTCGAGGCCGTAGTGCCTGCGGTGGCCGAGCCGGAACTCATCGGCAAAGAGAAGGAGGCCGAGGAGGGAGAGGTCGGGGAAAAGGAAGGAGAGAGCTAGTCTGTGTGGTGCGTCGTCGGACTGGGAAATCCAGGGAGGCGATACAGACTCACGCGCCACAACGCAGGGTTTCTCGTGGTCGAGAGCCTCGTACGTTCTGTCCCGTCTGTCTGGAAAAAGAAAACCAGGAATTACGAAGCCCGGCTGTGCCGCTTCGAGGGCTCTGAAGTCCTTTTGGTGACTCCGCTCACGTTCATGAACAGGAGCGGCACTGCGATGGTCGACATCAGGCGCAGGTTCGGCGCTGTCGAGGACGAACTCCTGGTGATCTGCGACGACACGTCGCTGCCGCTGGGAAGACTCAGACTCCGGAAGAAGGGAAGCGCGGGCGGGCACAAGGGGCTTCAGTCTATAATCGATGAATTGAGCACACAGAGTTTCGCGCGTCTCAGAATCGGCATCGGCTCGCCGGCGCCCGGCGAGGCCCTGGATGAATACGTGCTGAACAAGCCGCGTCGCGTGGAGAAAAAGGACTTCTCCCTGGCAGTGGATCTGGCCGCCGAGGCGGCCCTGGTCAGCATCGCCGAAGGTATTGACGTCGCGATGAACAGGTTCAACTGAGTCGTCCCGGTCCGGTTAGCGCTCGCGCGGACGCACCCGGGTCCGGGCACGGCAATTGCACTATTGAAACTGCCGGGCCGATGGCCCGGCGGACCGGGTCTGTGGAATCTGAGGCGAGCGGCTGGCTGCGGTGGCTTCCGGGGCCTGCCTGATCCGTAACCGCGGATGACGGCTGCGACAACCGAGTCCACGCCGCGCTCGGTCCGGTTGCGGTGGTCACTATAGTTCTGGCAAACGCCGGCGGGGCGTGCGATAATCCGTGGAGACAAGTACTGCGGTGTTGTCCTTCGCACTGCTAGTTGCCCAATTACACACGTTCAACGTGTCGCTATTACGATAGCGTCCAAGGAGGTGGGAACTGAGTGAGGGATTATGAGGCTGTCTTCATAATTGACCCAGGGTGTGATGATTCCCAGGTCGGCCAGGAAGTGGACACGGTAAAAGAGATAATCGCTTCCGGCGACGGCAAGGTGCTCGAGACACAGCTCTGGGGCAGGAGGAGGCTCGCGTACGAGATCAAGAAGAAAAAAGAAGGGACGTACGTCCTTATCCGTTTCAGGGGAGGGTCCGCCCTTCTGGCGGAGCTCGCCCGCAGGTTCAAGCTCAACGAACTGATACTCAGGCATCTGACGGTCGTGAGTGAGGTACTCGAAGGTCAGCAGCCGGCAGGCGACCTCGAGGAAACCGAGGGAGAGGAATCCTACGAAGCCGAGAAAAGTACGGATTCCTGAAGGTGGATGTGGTGGTCAGGTGAGGAGGTGGGCGCATGTCTGAAGTGAAACTAGCTTCCATAAACAAGGTGATGCTCTCGGGACGGTTGACCAGGGACCCGGAGCTCAGGTATACTCCCGCGGGAGTACCGGTGATGACCTTTTCCCTTGCCCTCAACAGAAGGTACAAGGACCAGAGCGGCGAGTGGAAGGAGGAAGTCTGCTTCGTGAACGTGGTCGCCTGGCAGAGACAGGCGGAGGTGGCCAGCGAGTATCTCAAGAAGGGCAGTGCCGTTTTTGTGGAGGGCCGCCTTCAGAGTCGCTCGTGGGAGACCAGCGAGGGCAACAAGAGAAGCACTCTGGAAGTGCGGGCTGAACGCCTGCAATTCCTTGACAAGGTGAGACGAGAAGAGGAAGGAGCCGAGCCCAAGTCTGAAGAAGAGGGCGCGGAAGACGTGCCGTTCTAGGATCGGCTTCGGCAGCGCATATTGGAGGATTTATGACAAAGGACAAAGAGGCAAAGACCCTCAGGAAGAAGGTCTGTAAGCTGTGCCTCGAGAGAGTTGATTCCATCGACTACAAAGACGCGAACCACCTCGTGCGTTTTATCACGGATAGAGGAAAAATCGTGCCTCGCCGGGTGTCGGGTGCGTGCGCAAGGCACCAGTCTCAGATCTCTCAGGCGATCAAGAGGGCGCGAATCCTGGCAATACTGCCGTTTACCAGCGAATATTACAGATAAGCCTACTCTCGTACCCGAAGCCCCCTGTGTTGCCAAGATGCTGGGGGCGCTTTTCTGTGAGGCCATCAGGCGGCGGGTCGAGGTTTCGTTCTCCGCGGTTCGGCGGCGAAGCGGCCGCCGTGAGTGCGGTCCTTTTTTGAATGCGGTAGTTGGTGGAATCTTTCGTGGCATCGATCTTAACATCGGTTTCCTGAGAGGTTGGTCATGGAGATAATTCTTCTTGAGGACATCGGGGGGTTGGGGAAGCGTGGCCAGACGGTGAAGGTAGCCGACGGCTACGCGCGGAATTTTCTGCTCCCCCTCGGCAAAGCCACGGTGTCGGGTGGAGCCGGCGCGAGGGTTTTCCAGGAGCAGGAGAAGAGACGCCGGGCGAGGGACAACAGGATGCACAAGGACGCCGAGACGCTGGCGTCCGAGCTGGAAAAGGTATCCTGCACGATAGCGGTCAAGGCCGGCGAAGATGACAGACTGTTCGGTGCCGTGACGACGGCTGACATTTCCGAGCTGCTGAAGAAGCAGGGCTTCCAGGTGGACAAGAGGAAGATCCTGCTCGAGGAACCACTCAAGGCTCTCGGTGTTTACAATGTGCCGATCAAACTCTTCCACAACGTAGAGGCCCGGGTCAAGGTGTGGGTAGTCAGCGAATGACGGGACAGAATACCCGGGACGCAACGACTGACTTGAGGGAACGACAGAGGAGCCAGTTATGAAGAAGACGGTTGTTTTCGTAGTTCTCGCTGCAGTCCTTCTTTCTGCGGCATTCGCAGCGACCGCGAAAGAGAAAGAGAAAGAGAAGGAGCAGACCCAGGACCCCGGCAAGAGGGTGCTCGTAAGAATCGGAGACATCGAGATCACGGAACAGGAGTTCAACATCCGATTCCGTGCCGACACAGGACGCATGGAGGCCGAATATCGTACCAAGTTCATGAACCCGCACGGCAGGAAGCAATTTCTCGACAGTATGGTTGACCAGAAGGTTTGGCTCAACGGCGCACTGGAAATGGGGCTCGACAAGGATGAGGAGGTCGTGTTGCTCACCAGGATGTCTCGCGACCAGAACCTGCTCCGCAAGTACTACGAGAAGGCCATCGTCGACAAGTCCATGCCCACGGATACGGAGGTGCGCGCGTTCTACGATGCGAACCTAGGCAAGTTTCTTGGTCCCACCAAAGTGAAGGTGAGACAAATCGTGCTGCCGGATTCTGTGACTGCCAAGGCGGTGCTGAAGGAACTGAAGGCGGGTGGAAACTTTGCGAAGCTTGCGCGTGAAAAATCAATCGACTCCGTGTCGGCCGTCGATGGCGGCGACCTCGGACTGCTCACAGAGGGAGTGGCGCTTCCCGCGTCGATAGGAGGCTCGGGGCAGTACGCGAGCACAGTTTTCAAGCTGAAGAAGGGTGAGTTGAGCGACATCGTGCACACAAGCTTGGGATATCATATAGCGCGAGTCGAGGAAAGGACGGAACCCGAGCGTATGTCCTTCGAGTCGGTGAGGCAACGGATTGAGGACGGGCTGTTGGGAGAACGTGTGCAGAAGCTCAGGCGTGAGCTCTTCGACCTGCTCAAGAAGACGTACCCGGTCACCTACATGATCGAGGACAGCAGCGTGGTTCCTGGCGGTGAGGCGGCACAACCTCCGAATATCGCGAACTCCCCCGAAGAACTGTTCCAGGCCGCCATGGATTCCAGAGACAGCAACCAGAGGATAGGCATATACCAGGAGCTCATCAAGCGGTCCCCGGACAGCAAGTACGCTTCCCAGGCCCAGTTCATGATAGGCTTCATCTACTCCGAGGAGCTGAAGGATTACACCAGGGCCGAAGAAGCCCTCAAGGCCGTTATCGAGAAATACCCGGGTTCCGAGCTTGTAGACTCGGCGCGGTGGATGTTGGAGAACATGAGGGACACCTCTCAGACAGTCGGCACAGTCGATGACGTGAAGAGGAAGGCCAAGACTGGGAAGACCGGAAGGCCCTAGGAGGGTTGTGTTGTGATTGAGGTGAAGGTTACCGGCCTTCAGTATGACGAGAAAGCCAAGAGTCACGTCGTGTTTCTCAGCGAGGTCGGCGGCGGCAGGGTCCTGCCCATCTGGATCGGGCCCGCCGAGGCCAGTGCCATCGGCATGGAATTGCTCGGCAAGAAGTTCCAGCGGCCCCTCACTCACGACCTCATGGCCACGATTGTAAGGGGTCTCAGGGCGACGGTTACCAAGGTCATGATTTCCGACCTGAGAGAAAACACCTTCTACGCGAACGTCGTCCTGGAGAGGGAGAAAGACCACGAGATAGTCAACGTGGATGCCAGGCCCAGCGACAGCATTGCCCTCGCCCTCAAGACCAACGCCCCGATTTATCTCTCCGAGAAAATACTGGAGAGCGCCAGAGAGGCGAAAGTCGTGAAACAGGTAGCGAAAGAAGACAAGGCAAAGGGCGAAGAAGAAAAGACCGAGGAGGAGAGGGCGGAAGAGCTCAGGAAGTTCCTCGAGGAGCTCGACCCGGGCGACTTTGGAAAGCTGAGCCCATAGCCCGGGGTTGCGGACGCCCGCCCTACTGAAGCCCGGTATAGCAGATGCGCGGGTTGTAGATGCCCGGTCTGTCTGAAACGCGACGCCTGTCCTCCTATTTGTGTTCTGCCCTCGCGCTTTACGCCCCGGGCCGGCTTTACGATCTGAGGGAGGCCACTTGATAGTTCCGTACAGGGACAAGACGCCCAGGATGGGAAAGGACGTCTTTGTCGCACCGGGCGCAGCGGTGATAGGTGACGTTACGGTAGGTGACTCCTCCAGCATCTGGTTCAACGCCGTGGTTCGAGGAGACGTCAATTTTGTCAGGATAGGCGATTTCACGAACGTACAGGATTCCTGCGTGCTTCACGTGACGACGCGCGAGTTCCCTCTCTACATCGGGAACAGCGTCACAATAGGCCACGGCTGTATCCTGCACGGATGCAAGATAGGGAACAGATGCCTGATAGGCATGGGCGCGGTAATACTTGACGGAGCCGAGGTAGGGGAAGGGTCTCTCATCGCGTCAGGCTCCGTGGTGCTCCAGGGCGCCAAGATCCCGCCGAGAACGCTCGTCGCGGGAATCCCCGCCGTAAAGAAGAGAGACGTGGACGCGGACACGCTCCAGATGATCGAACGTTCGGCCGCGGAATACGTGGAGCTGGCAAGGAAATACACGGTTGGCGGCGGACAGGCGGCGGGGTAAGCCGGCGAACGGCCTCACCTCACGTCTTCACCTACCCTTTTCGCAGGCCGCACGCTGACGAAGCGGGGCGCGGTCTGCTTCGACTTCGACACCACAGTTATCATGTGCAGACCCTCCTCGCAGAAGAACGTGGCGGAACCGTCCCCCGAGAGAGGGACGCGTATGAAGCCGTCCAGCACCATGTCCGCGGCCTCTCCGGACGGAATTCCCGTCGCTTTGACGCTCGACTCGACCAAGAGGCCCGCATCCAGACCCAGGTCCTCCAGCAAGGCAAGGTAAAGCGCGTAGGCCGCCCTGTGGGCGACGACGCGCTCTCGCAGTCTGAGGCCTGCCGGAACTCTCACCACTACTGCGGGAGAGCTGGTCTGGCGCAGCACGTAGTGGGCGTCTTCGGCCAGTCGCGGCTCCGTCTCCAGGACGACCTTGCCCCACCATCTGGCGAGGGCGGCAGCGAGCTTCTCGCCTGACCGGCTGTCAGGATAATGCAGGACGGACGCCCGTCCCTCTGACGTGGGTTCGATTCTGACGTACCTCTGTGCTCCGAAGCGCTCCGACCCGGCGACTTTTTCCGCGTCCGGCGTCTCAGGCGCGAACGAAAGCACCCGTGCCCCGGCGCCACTGAGCATGGCCGCGAGCTCCCTCACCACTGACGCGCAGTAGTCCGAAGCGCCGGAGTCCGAGGCGCGGGAGTCGTCCCCGCGGGATTCTCTCGTGCGGCCCTGGACCCGCGCCGCCGCGGCTCCGAAGTCCAAGGCCACTCGAGTGCCGTGCAGCACACCCAGTGCGACAGGTCTCATCTGCACTATCCGGATCTCCCGCGCCGAACGCGCGGCTCCCGCCTTTCCGGAGATGAGCGAGGGAACATAACCGGTCCTCTTTGCGACATGACCGTCCGCCTGTCCGGTCACCACAGCCAGTCCCTGCGGGGTCGTCACCGATCTGAGACTGTCTGCTTCGAATATCTCTGCCCCGGCCAGCGGCTTCCCGGTACGAACGTCCGACACGCTCAAACACGTAGTTACGAGACCAGAGGGTGAGAGCGACAAGGAATCTGAGAGGCCCAGCGAGCTAACCCTCACGGAAACCGTCTCAGTGCAGCCGTCACAGAAGAACACTGTAGACGCAATCCCCGTGAGGGTCTGGACCGTCTCACGGGCGAACACTCCGGCGGCACACGAGAACTGAACCGGGGTCCCGTCTCTCACGAGATTTTCGTTTTCGTCCGAGAGGGTCGCCGCGATGAGGACTCCGCCCTCTTTCGGCACGGCCCCGGGTCGAGCCTCGAGTGAGACTGCGGTTGGAGCCAGGTCCGTCTCGAAGCTTGCGCAGACTCTCCCGGAGGAATTGCCCAGGTCATTCCGGAACGTGAAACAGAACTCGTGCCTGCCGCTGCCGAGCGGTTTCTGCGGCCTCGCCACAAGTTCTCTGGTGGAAGGCTGCAGGTTGGCCTTGAGCAACTCGCCGTCGAGCTCGCACGTCACGGTGGACAGGTCCACGCCCGAGCAGTCCTCGGTGAGGGCCGCGGCGAGCCTGGGCCTGGCCTCACTCACCACTGTGTCTCGCGGTGCGAGCATAGCTATCGCGGCCACCCCCCTGGAGAAATACTCCACGATTCCGAGAAAATAGGCCTGCGCCTCCAAAAGCTGCTTTTCCGCCAGCCTGAGCTTGTCTTCCACCCATGGATTAGTGATGTATGACGGCTCGCCCAACACGGCCGCGCACGGCGCGTTCCTCAGGACAAAGTAGTTGCCGGGAACGACGCTCCCCTGCGCGATCTGCAGTCTCTCGGAGAGATGCCGGTGAACGAGCGCGGCAACGTCCTTCGACGGTCCCTCGTCCAGCATCTTGAAGTAGGTCTCTACCTGGTTCTTGTCTTTCGAGCGGGAAACGTCCGCGTTGTGGTGCAGGGACACGAAGAGATGCGGCCCGAAAGAAGCGGCGATCTCGGACCTCCGTGACAGATCCTCCCTGACCTTGCCCGCGGCTCCGCCCACGAAGTCCATGTCAGACGAGCGAGTCAAGAGAACGTCCGCGCCAGCGTCTCTCAGAAGTCCCCAGAGATACAGGGCGACACCCAGATTCACGTCGGCCTCCTCGAGACCTGCTCTTCCGAGGGCGCCCCTGAAAACGCCTCCGTGGCCCGGGTCAATCACTATGCGCTTGCCCTTGAGACAGGAAACGTCCACGTCTCTCACGCTGGCCGGAGCGGCCTCATAGAAAGGGGCCGGCGGTTTCCCGCCGAGCCTGGCGCAGCCAACCTCAGCGAGGAGTAGCGTGAGCACAACGAGGCACACTGCGAGGGCAGCGAGCCGCAAGGCCCGCGGCCGGAGTCCCCCGAGACTAACTGCCTCAAACTGCCGGACCTTCGTCTCCAGTCTCTCCGGCCGGCGTCTCTGCGGCTGATGTCTCTCAACCCTGCATCTATCCGCCTGGCTGCTCTCCGCGCCACTACCTCCCAGTTCCATGCTATTCGTCATGATTCGTCTCCGAGATGTTCTCTGCGGCCGGACTCAGCCCGCGAGAGGGGCCCGGCCGGCGACTGCGACATCGTGCGGCCTAGGATAGACCATTGCGGTCACGCCTTCAAGCGATTCACTTCGCGCTTTAGCCCCGGGTTACGATATCTGGTAAAATGGCTTGACCGTACACACTACATCTGGTAGCTTGCGCTAATAAAATGGGACGAGTGTCGTAGCCTTAGGCGATGCAAGTGGATACGGGAGAAATACTCAGAAAAATACCCTCCGTCGAGGTAATACTTGAAAGTGGCTCGATCGGGCCGCTGCTGGACAGATACTGCCGTTCGCTCGTGGTGGCCGCAGTGCGTGAAGCCGTGTCAGTAGAAAGGAACCAGATAATCGCGGGCGAGCGGAGCGAGGTCTCGTCACCGGCGGAAATCGCGGAGAGCGTCACAAGAATACTCGAGGCAAAGATGAAGAGAAGCATGAGGCGCCTCGTCAACGCAACGGGCGTCGTGCTCCACACGAACTTGGGCAGGGCCATCCTCCCCGCCTCGGCCGTTGACGCGATCAGAGAAGCGGCGACCCACTACACGAATCTGGAATACGACCTGGCGAAGGGCGAGAGGTCCACCAGAGAAGTTCATGTAGAGAGATTGATACGGGAGCTGACGGGAGCGGAGTTTTGCCATGTTGTCAACAACAACGCGGGCGCCGTGCTCCTGGCTCTCAACTCTCTGGCAGAGGGCAGGGAAGTGATCGTGTCGAGGGGCGAGCTCGTTGAGATCGGGGGATCGTTCCGGCTGCCCGACGTGATGGCCAAGAGCGGTTCCACGCTGGTCGAGGTGGGCACCACCAACCGCACTACGGTCCGTGATTACGAAGAGGCGATAGGCAAGAACACCGCGGTGCTTTTGAAAGTCCACAAGAGCAACTTCAAGATGACCGGTTTCGTGTCGGAGGTCTCGTTGGAGGAGCTTGTCGAAATAGGCAGGCGGAGAAACGTTCTCGTCCTGGAGGATCTCGGAAGCGGAGCTCTCGTGGATTTCGGTCTCTTCGGTCTTCCCGGCGAGCCGATTGTTGCTGAGAGGGTGGCGATCGGCGCGAGCGCAATCACGTTCAGCGGAGACAAGCTGCTCGGAGGCCCGCAGGCCGGCCTGATCGTCGGCGAGAAGGGGCCGGTGACACGCATGAAGGACAATCCGTTGAGCAGGGCCCTGAGAGTGGATAAACTCTCCCTGGCGGCGCTCGAGGCGACTCTCCTCGAGACCCTCGACGTTTCCCGGCTCAGGGATAACGTGCCTTCGATCGGGATGATAGCCGAGACAGCAGCAAACATTAGAAGGAGGGCAGAGGCGCTCGTGGCGCGGCTCGGACCTGTTTCGGACGTTCTGGCGATTGGAGTCGAGGAAGGGACCTCACAGATCGGCGGTGGCGCGCTTCCCGAAGTGGACGTTCAGACTTGGCTCATCTCGGTGACCAGCCCGTCACTGGATGAGAATTCGATAGAGAGGACCCTGAGAGAGGGAGCGGTGCCTGTCGTGGCGAGGATAGGAAAGGGCACGGTGTATCTGGATCTGAGGACGGTGCTGCCGGAGGAGGAGTCGGTCGTCAAAGAGGCAATTCAGCGCGTCGCTGACGCGGCGCGAAGGAAAAGATAGATGGAGACAAGCGGTTCTGATCCCAGGAGCGCTCTCTTTCCAGAGGGGAAGACGCCGCCGGTCCCCGGCGGCCTCGACTCTGAGTCCTACGCGAGCGCGGAGCAGATCGCGGCCGACCTGAGGACTGTTCATCTTGCCGAGTTTCGATACGGGACAGAGATCGAGTGCTGGGAGGGCGATCTTTCGCTGCTTTCCGAAATCGGCTGGGTAAGCGAGTGCGAGAAGCTCGTCGAAAAACTGGTGCAATTGCGTGAAGTCTCTCCGCTCGATGTGGTGGCAGTCTGCGCTCTGACGGACGGCGTTCCCATGAGACCTTTCCTCTTCTCCGTGGGTGTCGCCATGCGAAAACTGCTGCAGAGAGTCGTGCTCCTGGACTGCGACCTCAGGGCGCCTTCACTTCACACGGTGGCCGGCGGAGAGGGGCTCGAAGGTTTTATAGACATGGTCAAGTACGGGTGTTCCTTCTTCGCCGTTTCCCGGGAAACAGACGTCTCCGGCCTGTACGTCATTGGTGCAGGATCGCACTCTGTTTCTTCGGAGGGAGAGCTCGTGGGGAAGGACCTGGAGAGGGCGTTCAACTCGCTCAGGACAAAATCGGACATCGCGTTGGCTTGCGTTCCTCCCCTGCTCCAGGGGAGAAGGCTGAACCCGATACTCGGGTGCGTGGACGGTGCGCTCATCTGTCTAAACAGGTCCTCCGCCAAAAGGTCCCGGATTGTCGAGAGCTTCACGCGCCTCTGGCAGTCAGACGTGCCCCTCGTGGGCACCGTGAACCTCGAGTCAAGGGACTTCGAGGAGAGGAGGACACTGGTATTGGGCCTGACTTCTGAGGCGGGAGAGCCCGGGCAGGTCCTGGACGAGAGCCGTGCCGGTGACAGGGAAAAACCGCGGTCCGCACGCGAGGCCCCTGGGACCGCCCCGGGGACCGATGTCTCCGAGAGAATAGAGCTGGAATTCACGCCTGAATGCCGGCCCCTCCTCCCGGACGGAGACGACACGAACGATTCGGGGAAAATGTTCGGCGCGCCGGCCGGGGCAGAGGCCAAAACTGGAATCGCTGGACCGGGCTGCGAAGAAGGCGCAGATCGAGCCGGAAGCAGGGGAGCGGCGAAGAGGCGGCCGTGGAGCCGCGTGCGCTCAGTGGAAGCGCGTTTCCTCGAGAGAGAGCTCTTCGGACGAAGAAGGATCTCGTCGAGACTTGCGTTCCTGGTCGGGCTGCCGCTGGTGCTGGTGGCCCTGGTCGCAGTGGCGGTCGTGTCACCTAGGCTCGTGCGGGCTCCGAGCGAGGAGGTTGACAGTAATGTGATGCGGTCGATACTGCTGCCCGGCTCAGACGGTATCGTGGGAGCCGGCGAGGTCGAGAGGGCTCAGGTTTCGGCGCCGCCGGTTCCGAAAATGCATGGCGCCGTGACACCGGATCTCGCGTCAGGCATCTTCCACGTGCACGTGAGCTCTCACAAGATGTACGAGAACGCCCTGGAGGACTCGGGCAGAGTGGCCGGAGCGGGATTCCGCGTTTCAATACAGTTCGTCCAGCTCAGCGAGCTCGGCCAGTGGTACAGAGTCCTGGCCGGTCCCTTCCACACCGCGACCGCGGCACAGTCAGCGGCTTCCAGGATTGAACCCATGGGGCTCGTGAAAAAGGTGAGGATAATTCAAGAAGGAGTGAGCCAGTAGATGCTTCTCAAGAAACTAGAACTTCTTGGCTTCAAATCATTCCCCGAGAAGCTGAAGATCGAATTCGGTCCGGGCATCACATGCGTTGTAGGACCAAATGGGTGCGGTAAGACCAACATCGCCGACGCCATACGGTGGGTCCTGGGAGAGCAGAGCGCCAAGGCGCTGCGCGGTGGCAGCATGGGTGACGTCATCTTCAACGGTACCGCCAGGCGCAAGCCAGTAGGGATGGCGGACGTGGCCCTCACGTTTTCCAATTCCGGGCACGTGCTTCCCCTCGGCTACGAGGAAACGAGCATCAACAGGCGGCTCTACCGGGACGGGGTGAGCGAATACTCGTTGAACAAGACTCCCTGCAGGCTCAAGGACATCAGGGACACCTTCTTCGACACCGGAGTCGGTTCACACGCTTACTCGCTCATCGAGCAGGAAATGGTGGACAACGTACTGAGCGACCAGGGCGGGCAGCGGAGGCTCCTCTTCGAGGAGGCCGCCGGCATCACCAAGTACAAAGCGCGCAAGAGGGAGGCGCTTCTCAAGCTGGAGGCGACCGAGGGCGACCTTGTCAGACTGAACGACATTCTGGTGGAGATCGAGCGCGAGGCCAGTGCCCTGCGCAGGCAGATAGCGAAGGCGCGGAGATTCAAGAGACTCGAGGACGAAGCCAGGACACTCGACCTCTCTCTCGCCTCACTGGCCTTCGGGAGGCACGACGAGCAGGCGGGTGAAGTCTCGCAGCAGCTCGAGCTCTGGCTCTCGAAGAAAGAGGAGGCCACGACTTCCCGCAGGTCCCTCGATGCCTCTCTCGAGGGCGCGAAGCTCAACATGCTCGAAGAGGAGAAGAGACTCAACGCCGCGGCGGAGGACCTTGCTGAAGTGGAAGAGCAGCGGTCGGACGTGGGAGACCGGATCCTGGTCCTGAACGAACGGCGGCAGGCGCTGGGATCGAAATGCGCAGAACTCCGGGACGACATCCACCACCTGGAAACCAAGATCCAGGCCGACGTGGCGCGGAGGCAGGAGACTTCCTCGGAACTCGACGCTGTCCAGGCGGCCCTGGCCGAAAAGGAACGACTTGTCAAAGAGAGGGAAAAGGAACTCACGCTCAAGGACCTCCAGCTCGTCTCTGTGAGAAACGAGATGCACTCCCTGAGGGAGCTCGTGGACAAAGCGCGCACGCAAGAAACACATCGCGCGGCGAAGCTGGACGAACTCGCGTCAGTTCGAAAAGAACTAGAGCGGCAGATGGCCACAATCGCGGACGAAACGGCCCTGCTCTCAGTAAGGCTCTCGGAACTCCGGACTGCCTGCGCAGAAGCCGAGAAAGAGGTCTCAGCAGGGCGGCTCGAGCTGGGCCGGCTGGAGTCCCAGATCGCAGAAAACGAGGGTCTGAAGCAGTCGCTCGAGAGTGACATAGCGGAGACGTCCAGGAAGGAATCGAACCTCGCGGGCGAGGTGCAGAAGCTCGGTGGTCTGTTGGCCGCGCTGGAACGCACTGCCATGGACCACGGTGAAAGAAAGGAGCTGATGCGGCGCGTCCTTAAGGCCTCATCCGCGACCGTAGTGGGCATCCTGGAAGACCTCATCCAGGTGCCGCCGGACCTCTGCGGCGCCTTCGACGCAATGCTCTATGAGTACGGTCCGGTCGTGATAGCGGGAGACCGGGATTCGGCAAGAATCTGTTTCGACGCCCTCAGAGAGACCTTTCCCGGTCGATTCAGCGTGCTGGTGCTCGGACGAGTTGTCTCAGCGGAGGCGACGCCGGTTCTGACTGGCGTTTCCGAGATGCGGGGATTGCTCGGCGAGGCAGCGGGATTTCTTGAATGCCCCCAGGAGCTCCGGGAGTCTCTTGGCGGACTCCTGGCCGGGTCTTTTCTGGTGGAAAGAATCCAGGACGTGGAACAGCTCCCGGGGCGGGATTCGGCCGGAGTCAGGTTCGTCAGCCGCGAGGGAGGAACGATACTGAAAGGCACCATCCTCACCGGAGGAAAACCTGCCGAACCGGGAAGCCTCGAGGTGCAGAACGAGCTGGCGGGCCGCAGGGCAGAGCTGGAAGCAGTTCGGGCCTCGCTGGCGGAGTGCAGGCACGCTCTCGCCGTTCTCGCAGGCAGAAAGGCGGGTCTGGAGGAAGTCGGCAGAAGCCTGCTCTCCGGACTGAGCAAAACGCGTGAGACCCTGTCTTCCCAGGAGAAGAAGGTCTCCGCCTCGGCAGCCGAGGTCGGTCTCACAGAAGCGAGACTTGACTCGCTCGCCCGGAGCAGAGGCGAGCTGGAGCAGAGAGTGACGCGGCTCTCGGACGACTTGAGCGGCGTCGAGAATGAGCTGGCCGAGCTGAGACGGTCCCTCTCGCCGATGACGGCGGAGTTTGAGAGGCAGTCCGCTGTTGTGCGCGCTCTTGAAGAGGACAGAGAGGCGGCCCTGGCACAGTTGAGCGAGCTCAGGATGTCGGAAGTGAGCGAGTTTTCCAGGAAAAACGGGCTCCTGTCACTGCTGAGAAGACTGGAGGAGGAGAAGACTCTCCTGGAGGCGGAGACCTCGCGCAAGAGCCAGGCCCTCACGGACTCGAGCTCTCACCTCGAAGGCGGAGGAGAGGAGTTGGTCCGGCTGGAAGAAGAGGCAAAGAAACTCGACGAGACCCAGTCAGAAAGGCAGGCCCGGCTGGAACTGGCCAAGTCTGCGTACGGCTCCGTGAGAGCCCAGATAGAAGGGCTCGAGCAGAAGCTGAAGGCACTGAGAAAGGAGCTCGAGGAGTTCTCGGAGCGTGTGCATTCTCTGGAGATGGAACTGACCAGGCAGAGGATCGAGCGCGAGGGCGTGCTGAGGAGGATACACTCGGACTACGGAGTGGATCTGACTGCGGAATCCGTGAGTCTCCCGGAGGGGCTCGAACCCGCCCAGGCAGAAAAGAGGCTCGAAGACCTGAGGGAGACGATCAGGGGCCTCGGCCCCGTGAATCTCCTGGCGCTGGAAGAATACGAAAAGCGAAAGGAGCGGCTGGAGTTCATACAGAACCAGAGGGACGACCTGCTCCAGGCCAAGGGTTCGCTTCTCGAGGTGATAGAGAAGATAAACCAAAGGGCCTCCGCGATGTTCATGGAGACCTTCAACAGTGTGCAGGAGAAGTTCCAGGATACTTTCGCGACTCTCTTCGAGGGTGGCGCCGCCGAGATGCGCCTGGTCGGGGAGGACCCACTCGAGGCCGGAATAGAGATAGTGGCGAGACCCAAGGGCAAGACTCTCCAGGGTCTGAATCTCTTGTCCGGCGGCGAGAAGGCGCTGACCGTGATAGCGCTTCTCTTTGCCATCTACCTCGTGAAACCGAGTCCCTTCTGCATGCTGGACGAAGTGGACGCGCCTCTGGACGACGCGAACATAAACCGCTTCGTAGACATGCTGAAGAGGTTCGACGACAAGACCCAGTTCATCGTCATCACCCACAACAAGAAGACCATGGAAGCCGCGAACTGTCTCTACGGAATAACCATGCAGGAACCAGGCGTCTCCAAGGTGGTTTCCGTGAGGTTCAAGGGAAACGACGGTGTCCCGGAGCAGAAGCCGGAGACGGAGCAGAAGGAGGAGGTGCTGGCGGTCGAAAGCTGAGCCCTTGCTCGAAGGAGGGCAATCTGGGAGAATAGGATCGGTAGGCTCTGGCAGGCCTGCCGATTTCTGTGACTGAGAGGGGGCACAGGACAGGGCAATGCTGGACAGACTCAGAAAAGGCCTCGAGAAGACCAGGAAGAGCCTGATGTCGGGCATCGGCAGGGCGTTATCGCGGGAGGTGCCTCCCGAGAAGACTCTGGGAGATATAGAGGAGCTGCTCCTCTCCACCGACGTGGGAGTCTCGACTGCAGAGCGGCTCGCAGTCGACCTGCGTGGATTCGCGGGAGCCGGCGCGAGGAAGTCCGACTCCGAGCTTTTCTCCTTCATGAAAGAAGAAATCCTTCGGCTGATGAGGAAGCCGATGGCCCGGCCCATGCCCAGGGGCAACCCTCACGTCATACTCGTGGTCGGAGTCAACGGCTCGGGCAAGACCACGACCATCGGCAAGCTGGCCAGGAGGTTTGCGGACAGAGGAGAAAAGGTCCTCGTCGCCTGCTCGGACACGTTTCGAGCGGCCGCCGGAGAGCAGATGGCGATCTGGGCCCAGAGGGCGGGGGTGGAGATCGTGAGGCAGAAGCCCGGAGCGGACCCTGCTGCCGTGGCATACGACGGGGCCGAGGCCGGTCTGGCGCGAGGATCCACCGTCGTGCTGGTGGACACAGCGGGGCGCCTCCACACCAAGGTCAATCTGATGGAGGAGCTCAAGAAAATAAGGAAAGTGCTCGAAAGAAAAATACCCGGCGCACCTCACGAAGTGCTGCTGGTGGTGGACGCGAGCACCGGGCAGAACGCGCTAGTGCAGGCCCGCGAATTCGGAGCGTGCCTCGGCGTGACCGGCATAGTGCTCACGAAACTGGACGGGACCGCGAAGGGAGGAGTCGTGGTCGCGATTGCCAGCGAGATGGACATCCCCGTGAAGTTTCTGGGAGTCGGAGAATCGCTCGAGGACATCGTGGAATTCGACCCCGAGGAGTTTGTGGAGGCGCTTTTCTCTGCGGATTGAGCGCGGGCCGGCGGCGAGCCGGGTCCGGCGTTCCCGCAGGCGCTTAGGTGGCCGCGGCTTCTCA
>Ga0315294_10003324_pt1 | contig 17504 bp, 8 predicted proteins | sample YL17G13_40_MG_FD_203626 | JGI IMG/M metagenome (GOLD analysis project Ga0315294, IMG submission 203626) | Sediment microbial communities from Yellowstone Lake, YNP, Wyoming, USA - YL17G13_40 | ecosystem: Environmental > Aquatic > Freshwater > Lake > Sediment | place: USA: Wyoming | collected... | reverse complement strand
TACACCCCGCCCGAGATTTCGGCGATGGTCCTCCAGGACCTCAAGCGCACCGCCGAGAACTACCTGGGCGAAGAGGTCAAGAAGGCCGTCGTCACCGTGCCGGCCTACTTCAACGACGCCCAGCGCCAGGCCACGAAGGACGCCGGCGTCATTGCGGGCCTGGAAGTGGTCCGCATCATCAACGAGCCGACCGCCTCGGCCCTGGCCTACGGGCTGGACAAGAAGAAGAACGAGAAGATCGCGGTCTTCGACTTCGGAGGGGGCACTTTTGATATCTCCATCCTTGACGTCGGCGAGGGCGTCTTCGACGTGGTCGCCACCAACGGCGACACGCACCTGGGCGGCGACGACCTCGACCAGCGCGTCATGGACTTCATCGCCGACACCTTCCGGGCCGACACGGGCATCGATCTGCGCAAGGACCAGATGGCCCTCCAGCGCCTCAAAGAGGCCGCCGAGAAGGCCAAGTGCGAGCTCTCGACCGTCCTGGAGACCGACCTCAACCTGCCCTTCATCACCGCCGACTCCAGCGGCCCCAAGCACCTGACGATGAAGATCACGCGGGCGAAGCTCGAGGAGCTGACGCGCGACCTCATCGACCGGGCCCGCGGGCCCTGCCTGCGGTGCCTGGAGGACGCCCGGCGCAAGCGCGGCGCCGCCTTCAACGTCGACGAAGTCATCCTCGTGGGCGGCCAGATCCGCATGCCCGCCATCGAGGCGCTCGTCAAGGAGATCTTCGGCAAGGACCCGCACAAGGGCGTCAACCCCGACGAGGTCGTGGCCGTCGGCGCCGCCATCCAGGGCGCGGTCATCAACCAGGAGATCAAGGACATCCTGCTCCTGGACGTGACTCCCCTGTCGCTCGGCGTCGAGACGCTCGGCGGCGTGGTCGACATCCTGATCCCACGCAACACGACCATCCCGACGCACAAGACCAAGGTCTACACGACGGCCTCCGACAGCCAGCCGGGCGTGGAGATCCACGTCCTCCAGGGCGAGCGGCCGATGTCCCGCGACAACCGCACGCTCGGGCGGTTCGAACTCACGGGCCTCCCGCCGGCGCCGCGCGGCATGCCGCAGATCGAGGTCTCCTTCGACATCGACGCCAACGGCATCCTGAACGTCCACGCCAAGGACCTCGGCACCGGCAAGGAGCAGTCGATCCTCATCAAGTCCTCGTCGGGCCTGTCGGACGACGAAGTCCACAAGATGCAGCGCGAGGCCGAGTCGCACGCCGAAGAGGATAAGCGGCAGCGCAACCTCATCGAGAAACGCAACCAGGCCGACTCGCTCGTCTACAACGTCCAGCGGACCTTGAAGGAGCACGGCTCGAAGCTCTCGGAGGCCGACCGCACGAAGATCGAGGCCGCCATCAAGGAGATCCAGGAGGCCCTCAAGGGCGACGACTTGGCGCGGATCGAACTCGCGTCCGAGACCCTCACCCAGGCGTCGTACACGCTGGCCCAGATGCTGTATCAGCAGAAGCAGCCGGGGGCGGGGGCGGGACCGGCCGGCCCGCAGGAGACCCCCGGCGCGGGACCGGGCCCCGGTCCCCAGGCGCCAGGCGAGACCCCCGGCCCCAAGGGCAAGGGCGAGGGCGACGTCATCGACGCCGACTACGAGGTCAAGGAATAGGGCGGCGAGCCGCGAACTTCGAGCCGCGAGCCAGGAGGAAACGACGGTCGCCGTCGTTTAGCCGCGGGCGCATACGGCCGCGGTCATTAACCGTCGCCGGACCGGCGACGGCTAAACGATGCGGCGACGGCTGGACCAAAAACGAAACGTCGCGCGGCGGGTCTCTCGCCAGGGCGAGTCTTCGACCTGACCCGCCGCGATCGAGCGCCAGAATGCGACGCACACTCATCCTCGCGGCAAGCGCTCTCACCCTCCTGGCGGCGCCATGGGCCGCGGCGCGGGGCGAAGACGACACGGCGATCGTCCGCTATGACCGCGAATCGCGGTATCATCGCGTCCGCGTCCTGGATTACCCCGAGAAGGGCCGCCGGTGCATGCGATTCGGCGCCTCCCTCCAGGCGTCGATGATCCTCTCGGACCCGGACCGGCTGGACCTGAGGCACGGCCAGTCGATGATGGCGGCCCTGGCCCTGCACCCCGCCCCGCGCGACGTGCTCCTGGTGGGCCTGGGCGGCGCGTGCATCCCGAAGTTCATCCAGAAGCAGCTGCCCGACACGCGGCAGGACATCGTGGAGATCGACGCCGACGTGGTCCAGGTCTGCCAGGACTGGTTCAGCTTCCGGGGCAGCGCCGGCACGCGGGTCATCGTCATGGACGGCCGCATGTACCTCAAGCGGTCGCCGAAGACGTACGACGTGATTCTCCTCGACGCCTATGCCACCCATCGCATCCCCTTCCACCTGACGACACTGGAGTTCCTCGCGCTGGTGAAGTCGCGGCTGAAGCCCGGCGGCGTGGTCGCGGCGAACCTGTGGGAGCCCGGCGTGACCGCGGCCGCGGCCCCGAGCTTCGGACCCGCGGTCAGCCGGTTCTACTGGGCCGAGCTCAAGACGTTCCAGAAGACCTTCCCACAAACTTATCTATGCAAGTCGGGCACCGCAGGCAAGATCATCGTCTTCGGAACGCTCGGCGAGAAGGCCGTGGGCAAGGACGAGTGGGTGAAGCAGGCCCAGGCCCTGGCCGCCGGCAAGGATTTCGGCTTCGACCTCCCCGCCCTGGTCTGGACCGAGTACGAGCACCTGACGCCCCAGGACATCCGCGAGAAACCCCTGACCGACGACATGGCCCCGGTCGACACCTTGCGGCACGAGAACCCGAAGTACCTCGAGGAGGGTCCGGCGAAGTGACGGCGATCATCCTGACAGCATTTATCTGCGTCATCGCGGCCGCACCCCTCCTGGCCGCCGCGCCCGAATCGCCCGCGCCGAAGGCCGCGCCCAAGATCGTCCGCCTCGACCCGCCGGAGGACGGCTTCTTCTCGAAGCGGCTTGATTATCACGGCATCCCCATCAAGGCGCACGCGGCCGTAGCCGACGAGGCGCTCCGGTCGGCCTACGGCTGGCTGGACCGGCTGCTCGGACACCAGGAAGGCGCCATCGAGAACCTGCGGGACGCCGGCGCCCAGCTCCACATCATCGGCAAGGACCAGGTCACCTCGGACCTGCCTGAGAACCGCCAGTTCAAGGGCAAGCCGTGGGACGGCAAGCTGACGATCGACCAGCGGACGCGCGGCATCGGCGGCCTGACCGCTTCGTGCGGCGAGGAGAACCTCCTCGGCCTGCCGGGCGACCGGTACAAGGGCCGCAACATCTGCGTCCACGAGTTCTCGCACACCCTCTTCACGTACGGCCTCTCGCGGGACGTGCGCGAGCGGATCAGAGCCCAGTACCGGCGGTCCCTCGACAAGGGGCTGTGGAAGAACGCGTACTCTGCCACGAATGCCGATGAGTTCATCGCGGAGCTGACCATGTGGTACGTCGGGGCCCGGGGCGACCTGGGGATGCCGCCGCCGAAGCCTGCCAACGGCCCCGAGGGGCTGCGGCAGTACGACCCCGAGGCATTCGCCCTGCTCGACGACCTCTACTCGGGCCGCCTGCCGGTGATGCCGAAGCGCCCCGCCCCGCTCGCCGCGCGGCCGGCCGGCCAGGAAGCACGCCTGCGCTCCACCGACGGCCCCGCCACGACGGTGCGCTTTCGGAACCAGACGCCGCACGAGGTCCTCCTCTTCTGGATCGACTCGCAGGGCAAGCGGCAGCCTTACGGCTCGCTGAGACCGGGGGAGGCCCGCGAACAGGCCACCTACGCCACCCACGTCTGGCTCGCCGCCGACCCGCAGGGCCGCGCCCTCGCCCTCTTCGTCGCCGAGCCTCACGAGGGCACGGCGACCATCAAGCAAGCTTCTTAGCTTCACTGCAATGTCCACCTGTAGCTGGCCCATGTCGCAGGCCCTTCCCCGCGAACCAGGTCCAGCCGGATCTGCCGGACACCGTCTGGCCAATCGCGTGAGGAAGGTGAGCAAGATGGAGGCGCTGCACGTGCCGGAGGCTGTAGTGGAAGATGCCGCTGCTCAACCATCGCTCGTGCGGCGAGGAGGTCCGTTTCGCGTCGAGGTGCGGCGCAGACCGAAGACGAACAGGCCGGAGCCGATGAAGAGGTGGGCGAGGAAGGTTTTCCACCAGGCGAGGGCGCCGAAGAGGTAGGCGTAGCTTTCGCCGATGGGCGTGAGCTGGTAGGTGAGGCTCTGGTGGAGCCACTGGAGGCCCAACTCGTGCTCGGCCACGATGAGGGGGTTGGCGTAGACCAGCGTGCGGACGAGCGGCTCCTTGACGGGGGCGTCGACGAGCTCCACCACCGGGCCGCCAAGGATGACCGCCGCCAGGACCAGCCACCCCAGGAGCGTGGTCAGCACCTGCGCGGGGCGCGGGCCGGTCAGGCGGTCGATCGCGGCCGCGATGCCGATGAGGAACACCAGGAAACCGGCCGCCACCGCCTGGGACCGCAGGACGGCGGTCGCCGCCTCGCCCGAGATAAAGGCCGCGAGGAGGATGAGGATGACGGTCGCGACGGCCACGGCAACGGCGCCGCGGAGGACGCGCCGCCCGAGCGCGTCGGGCGGCCGGACGAACGCCGCCCCCACCCAGGCGGGCAGGAGCAGCATCTCGAGGGCCACGAGCATTTCGATGAGTGATTGCATGGTTGTGCGCCGCCGCAGGCGGCGACGGCCACGTGTTGCCCGGCCGTCGGGCGGCATGCCCGCGCCGCCTTTGCGTGGGCGTATTGCTCGAATCGGCAAGAGCATGCCCGCGGAACGGATGCCGCAGGCATGCCCCCCGGCATCGCGGCAAAACGATGTTACGTCGCCGTAGGCGGCGACGGCTAAACACGGCTTATCATAAGCGGGCGGCGCAGGCGCGCCACATAAAAAAGCGGGGAGGCCCGAGCAGGCCTCCCCGAAACAGGCTCCCGTCGACCGTCGGCTAGAAGTTATCGTAGCCGAGGTTCTTCTCCTCCTCCGCCTGGATGATGATCTTGGGCTTGATAAGAATGAGGAGGTTCGAGGCGGTGCGGAGCGTGGCCCGGTTATCGAAGAGCCGCTTGATGATCGGGATCTTCGAGAGGAGCGGGACCCCGGTCTCGGCCTCAAACTCCCTGTAGATCCTGGTGCCGCCCAGGAGGAGCGTGCCGCCGTCGGGAACGCTGACGGTGGTCTTGAAGTCCTGGACGCGGACGCGCGGCAGGTCGATGATGGCGGAGGCGATGCCGAGCATGGGCACGGCGGCCGTCACGAGCGAGTGATCAAACCCTTCGATGGCGGCCACCTGCGGCCTCAGGTCCATCTGGACGTAGCGGCGATCGGCCGAAACCGTCGCCTTGACGTCCAGCGTCACGCCGACCGGGATGGCGCCGATGGTGGGGTCCCAACCGACGGCGGCCTCGGCCACCACGGGGGTCACGTCGGCGATGTAGGTCGTGACGGTCGCGACGCTGATGTAGGACCGCTGGCCGTTGTAAAGCGTGATGCGCGGCGCCTGGAGGGTCGTCGCGCGCGAGTCGGCATGGATCGCCCTCAGGAGGAAGCCGATCTGGAGATCGTCGAGGAAGACGCCGCTGGCCACCAGACCGCCCTGGTTGATGTTGGCGGCAAAGGGCGCAAACACCGTGTCGGTCAGCGGAATGAGGCTTTGGATGCCCATGCTGTTGGAGCCGGTGTTGGCCACCACGATCGGCTGCGTGGCCGGCACCAAGAAGCCCGGCGGGGTGCCCGCCACCAGGCCGGGCAGGGTCACGTAGGTGCCCGTTTGCGGGTTCTGGTACCCCGGGGGCACCGGGGTGAGGAAGCGATTGTTCGTGCCGTGCAGGAAGGCCGCATCGACGTCGAGCGTGATGTCCTGGAGGAAGTCATCGCTGACGGTGCAGAAGCGGGACTCGACGCTGATCATGATGGCGCGTTCGCGGCGAAGCTGTTCCAGGAGGTCGGCGACCTTCCCATGGCCGTGGCGCGTCTGGGTGACGATCAGGGTGCCGTTCATGTACTCGATGGCGGCCGGCCCGCCCTCGTCGGACCACGCGGCCACGGTGGGGTCGGCGGTGTTGTTGACCGTGCGCTTGATGATGTCCATGAGTTCCTGGAACCCGACGGTGGGCTGCTCGGTGGTGGTCCTGGTGGCGCCGAAGAGGTCGCCGAAGCCGCCGCCGCCGCCGCCCGCCGCCGCGGAAGCGGCCTGCGTGACGTTGGAGATCTCGAAGCGCGGGGCCTCGCCGCCGAAGTCCGGAATCTGGGCCACGAGGTCCTGCACCGGGTACGTCACCATCGGCAGGTTCTGCTGGAGCTTCTCCTTGGTGGTCACGAGGAGGTAGCCGGCTTCGACTTTGTAGCCGAGGTCGGCGCCGAGGATCAGGCCGAGGACCGACTCAATGGAGACGCGCTTGACCTTGAGGTCGACGACGCGGGTCGAGAGGTCGATGCCGCCGGTCGCGATGTCGGGGTCGATCACGATGTTGAGGCCCTTCTGCACCTCGCTGATGTACTTCAGCACGTTATCGAGGCTGGTCTTCTCGAAGTCGAGGTCGATCTCCTCGGTAAGGCGCCGGCGGGTTTCGGACACGGCCTTCGGCTCGGCGGAGACGGCGCGGGTGAACTCGCGGCGGAACTGGGTCAGTTCCTTCCAGTCCTTCGCGTCGGGGTACCTGAGGTAGGCGATCTTGCCGCGCACCTGCTCGCCCGGATGAACGGAGGCTTCCTCGACATCGACCAGGGACTCGACGGCGGCCCGCTCGCGCTCGGTGCGGATGCCGACCTGGCGGGACTGGGCATCGAGGTACAGCAGGTCCTCGCGCCACCGCAGGGCGCGCTCGTCGTTGGGGTCGACGGCGATGAGGCGGTCGAGGATCTCGATGGCCTCGCCGAACTGCATGCTGCGGCGGAGCTCGCTGGCGCGCTCCCAGAGCTGGCGGACCTTGCTCTCGCGGTCAAGCTTATCGGCCTCGCGGCGCTTGGCCTCGCGGGCCTCGGCCTCGGTCTTGGCCTTCTTCTCGCGCGTGGTGGTCGCTTCGGCCTTGCGCTTCGCGATCTCCTTGCGTAGGGACCACACGTCGGTCCGCAGCGCTTCCTGCTCCTCGGGCGTCAGCACGCGGGCCACGTCAATGGTGCGGTCGGCCTGGGCGAGCGGACGGAGGGCCTCGGTCAGATCCTCGGGCCTCTCGGCGCGGTCCATCTCGCGCTGGGCCTGGGCGAGCATTTCCTGGACCGACGCGATGATCCGCTGCCGCTCCATGGCCTGGACCTCGCGGACGACGTCGCCGAGGGGTTCCTCGCGTTCGGCCAGCAGGCGCAGGGCGTCATCCAGGCCCTTCTTGGCCCTGGGAGACTGCGGCCAGAGCTCGACGGCGCGGGCGAAATGGAGCTTGGCCTGCTGGTATTCGTGGCGGACCAGGGCGTCCTCGCCCAGCTTGGTCTCTTCCTCGGCCAGGGCGCGCTTGGCCTGCTGCGCGACCGTCAGGACCTCCGGCTGAGGAGGCGGAGGCGGCGGGGCGACCGGGGGCTTCGGCGCTTCGGCGACCGGCTTCGGCGCTTCGGCGACCGGCTTCGGCGCTTCGACGGCCGGCTTCGGCGCGGCGGCGACCGGCTTCGGCGCCGCGGCGACGACCGTCTCGGCCTTCGTCGCGGCCGGCTTGGGCGCGACCTTGGAGGCGGTCAGCGTCTCGGCTTCGGCAACCTCCGCGCGTCTCACTTTCCTATCGAGGCCGGAGAGTTCCATGTTGCCCCACCAGCCGAGGTCGACCTTCGCCACCTTGACCGCGTCGACGGCCTTGCGGGCGTCGGCGACTTTGCCGGCCCGGAGGGCGGTTTCGGCCGCGGCGATCTGGGCCTTGGCATCGGCGAGGGCCTTGGCCTTCGCCTCAGCGGCCGCCTTGGCTTCCTGGTCGGCCTTGGCTTCGGCTTCCTGATCGGCCTTGGCCTTGGCTTCGGCGGCGACCCTGGCCTCAGCATCCTTCTTGGCCTTCGCCTCGGACGCCAGCTTGCCCTGCTCATCCTTGGCCAGTTGGAGGGCGGCTTTGGCGGCGTCGACCTTGCCGGCGGGCAGATAGTCGCTGGAGGCCGCCTCGCCCAGTTTCGCGAGGGCCGCGTCGTACTGCTTCTTGGTCAGGGCGTCTTTGCCCTCGGTCAGGAGCTTGTCGGCGGCGGCTTGCCGCTCGATGGCAGGCGGCGTGTCTTTAACCATCGCGTCATAGCGGCGCCTGTCGAACCAGCCAAGCTGGTTCGCATCGACCTTCTGGAGTGCCGTCTGCGCGTCGCCGAACTTGCGCTCATCGTAAAGCTTCTTGGCGTCGGCGTAAGCGGTGCGGGCATCGGAAGCAGCCTTCTCGGCCTTGGCCTTGGCTTCCTGCTCGGTCTTGGCCTTGGCTTCGGCGGCGGCCCTGGCCTCGGACTCCTTCTTGGCCTTGGCCTCGGCGGCGAGCTTGGTCTCACCTTCCTGCTTCGCCTTGGCTTCGTCGGCGGCCTTGCGGTTGATGGCGGCCTGCGTGTCCCTCACCAGGCCATCATAGCTCATGCCACCGAGCCAGCCGAGCTGGCTGCGGTCGACCTTCTGGAGGGCCTTCTGGGCATCGTCGAACTTGCGTTCGTCGTAGAGTTTCCTGGCGTTGGCGTAGGAGGTGCGGGCATCGGAGGCCGCTTGGGCGGCCTTGGCTTTGGCCTCCTGATCGGCCTTCGCCTTGGCCTCGGCAACCGCCTTGGCCTCGGCCTCCTTCTTGGCCTTCGCCTCGGCCGCGGCCTTGGCTTCCTGGTCGGCCTTGGCCTTAGCTTCCTGGTCGGCCTTCGTCTTGGCTTCGGTGGCGGCCTGGGCCTGGTCTTTCTTTGCCAAGGCCAGAAGGGCCTTGGCCTGCTGGCTCTGCTCATCGGCCAGGTAACCGCTGGAAGCGGCCTGGGCGAGTTTCTCGATGGCGACGGCGTAGTTCTTCTTCGTGAGGGCTTCCTTGCCCTCAGTCAAGGCCTTCTCGTCGGAGGCCTTGCCGTCGATCGCCTTCTGGGTCCTTCCGAGAAGGCGGTCATAGGTCCCTCTGTCCCAGGGGCCCAGCGATGGGGGGTCGATGGCCTTGAGCCGCTCGAGGGCCCGGTCGTAACTGTGGGCCGCGTAGAGCGTCTCGGCATCTTTGAGAAGCTGCTTCGGGGACGGCGCCGGCCCCTCGGCGACAGCCTGGGACACGACCAGCGCCATCAGCAGCCCCACCACGCCAACGGCGAGTATCGTCTTACCGAGTTTCAAACGAGACCTCCTTCTCTGGGCTTGGACCCGGACCCCGCCCGTTCACCCGTCGAGGGGTGACTCCCTTGCTTTTCGGCATTGGGAATGTGTTTTCGGCGGCGTCCTTCGTCAGCCCCCTCCGCACCCACAGTCGTCTTGACGGCCCTCGAGGATGATATTATATAAGGAGGTATGAATTCCGATTGTTAGTATGGTCCCCGCGTATTGGGGCACACTGTAACCAAAGATCGCCCGTTCGCAAGCAAAATCCGGCTCCCCCGGCATCGTTTCCGGCGATCCCACAGAGGGCCGGCCCCCCTGGCAGCCCCCGCCTACCGGCGGGGCGGGGCCTTCTTGGGCGGTGGTGGCGGGGGCCGCACCGGCGGCGGCGCAACCTCGCCCGCCTTCGTGGGAAGGACGCCCTCGCGGTCTTTCCGCGCCTTGTTGGCCGCCTGCCTGTCCAGCCACTCGATCCGCTGCGAGAGACGACCCAGGGCGTCGGCGTAGACAAGGATGTTCGTCGGAATCGCCTGGGGGTTCCCTTCGGGGCGATACCGGAAGTTCCTGATGGTATCCACCAGGGTAATGCCGGGGCTGAGGTCCACGTCGATCTCTTTGGTGCCCGTTCCGCCGGGGACGGTAATCTTTGTCCGCGGCTTGACGTACACGACCGGCGCGCCGATGCTGGCCTGGGCGCTGGGCACGATGACCCATTGGCCGAAGATCCAGCGGTGCAGTTCCAGGTTCGGCCTGCCGCCGAAGCCGCCGACGAAGAAGAACTCGTTGACCGGCGGGATCGTGACTTCCCTGCTCGCCTTGCTCCACTCGCCGGTCAGTTCGAGAGTCCACCTGGTCTTCTCGTCCTTGGCCTCCAGCGAACTGTAGACGGGGTTCACAAGCGACGGGCGCATCTGGTATTGGTAGGTCTTTCCGGGTTCGACGGTCGCATCGACGGCCCAGAGGGTGGCCATCACGTGCTTGACCGCCGCCGGAGTGACGGCCTGGGTGCCCTCGGCCGGTTTCTCGGCCGGCGTCGTCGGCTGCGTGAACCACGGAGGCAGATTGCCGACCGCCGGCTTGGGTGGAGGCGGGGCCTCGGGGGCCGGCGCGGCCGGCGCCGCCTCGGCGGGCGCCGCCGACGCCTCGATCTTGGGCGGCGGAGGCGGCGGTTGCTCCACGCCCTGGATCGGACCGGCCAGGGCCTGGACCGTCTTGCCATCGCTCGCCAAGAGCGGGCAGAAGGGCATGCGGCGGATATCGGCCTGGAGGTTGATCACGCCGGTGGCCCACTCGCCGACCGCCCGCTTGTCCTGTGGATTGGCGGGGAACTTCGGCAGTTTCGTAAGCAAGGCCCTGGGCGCCGACGGCGGGACGGCCTGCCACTCGGACCACGTGCCGTCGGGCTTGAGTTCCCGCCGCTGGAGCTCCACCTTGGTCAAGAGGATCGGTTGGTAGACGGCGTTACCCTTGGTGTACTCTTCCAGTTGGGCCGACAGGTCCATGCGGCCGACGATGCCGGCCCACGCGACGTCGTAAAGCGTCGCCTTCGCATCCACCAGCTTGGAGAGCGGGTTGGGAACCGGCTCGATCGTCGTGCCGCGCCCGACAGCCACCTCCAGGTCCTGGATCGGCATGATCTTGTCCGGCAGCGTTCTGACAATCTTCGTTGGCTCTATTACCCCGCCCGGCTTCGGCTGGTTCTCGGACCACCTGGTCAGGGCATCCCAGGAGGGTCCAAGGCTCTTGAGGCGCAACTCAAACCCGGAGACCGTCAGCACGGGCAGGTCGATTCCGAGGGCGACGCGTTCCTCCTTCGGGATGGCATCCGGGATCTCGGCCTTCTGGATCCGTTCCTTGGTCTCCTCGACGCGGCGATTCACCTCAATGCGCAGCTTCTCCTGCGATTGGGTGAAAATGACAAACCACCCGAGGGTGCCGAGAAAGAGCGCCACGGCCGCTGCCAGGACGATCTTCTCCACGTGCTTGCCCAGGAAGGACTCCGTCAGGTCGGCTGCCATTCTCAAAACTCCTTTGACCCGCGACCCATCACTCCGACTTGGCGGCGGCTTCCTTGGCGGCCGGCGCCTTCTTCTCCGGCACCGTCGTGGCCCGGCCCTCTTCCAGTTGGAAGGCCAGCGACTCCGCGACCACCTCCAGGCGTACGACGGCATGGGGACCATAGTCTTCGCGCGAGGGGGCCAGCAGGCCGCCCGCCTTCTCGAGCGTCGTTTCGGTGATCGGCTTCACGCGCCACGCCTCGACCGTGATGAACGTCTCGCGGCCCCGGAGCCGGCGGACCAGTTCGCCCGCGTACCGCGCATCGACCGCCACGATCAGGCGGAACGGAAGCACCTGGTAGAAGCGGGGCTGGGAATACCGGGCCGACACGGTGGGCGCCCGGGCGCTATCCCCCTTCAGGCCGGGGAGGCCCTTGGCCGCCGCCGCGGCCGTCGGACGATAGCGGCCCGGGAGCGTGGTCATCTTCCCCCCGGCAATGACGGCGTAGTCGCTCCCGATACGAATCTCGATCAGTTCCTTGACAGGAACATTCTTGATCACGGCCTCCAGCTTGTCGGCCTTGACGGCGTCCTCGTTCATCCTGGCGAGGATCTCGACGATGTCCTCCATCAGCCAGAGATTCTCCTGGCCGAATCGAACGAGCGCCATGTCGGGCACTTCCTGCTTATCGACCCAGTCGGGGCGGAAGAAGGAGACCTTGGGGTCCGCGTACAGCGTGGCCTTGAGGTTGTCATCGGTGACGAGCGACGATTCGGCCTTGCCGTCGGGGCCGACCCCCGCCGGCCGCTTCGCGCCAAGCCTTTTCATGAACTTCGCGAGCTGCGCGTCGTAGGCGGCCTTGAAGGAGGTGCGGGCAATGTCGTTGCCCTGCGGGAAGACATCCTTGACGAGCGGGGCCCGGTCGGCGCCGAGCTTGCGGGTGTAGCCCAGCAGTTCCTCGTACTGCTTCTGCCGCGCCTTCACGCCCTGCTCCATCCACTCCACCAGCTTAGGGGTGAAGACGTTGCCGCTGAAGAGCTCGTTGGCCCGCCGGGCAGTGGTCGCCAACTCGGTCCGCGTGGCGGCGCTCGGCCGGACATAGAGAAGATAAACCGCGACGATCGCCGCCGCGGAGATCACCACAACGCCTCCCGCCAGACTCAACAGGAACGCGTGGCGTTTCAGGATTTCCATCATCGGTACACTCCTTGCGTGCCGCCGATGGCGACCGGCAACGGCTGGCGCGGCGCCGTCGCCGCACTTACTTCGGGGCCGGCGCGCCCTCCTTCGACCAGTCCTTGATCACGCCTTCCGCGGCCACCCTGGCGAGTTCGTCGCGCGCGATCAGCCACTGCTGCGCCAGCGCCGTCGCCTCGCGGTCCAGTTCCTTGAGCTTCTCCGGCTCCAGGGCCTTCGCCTCCGCTTCCGTAGGACAGATCTTCCGGCAATCCTCGAGGCCGTACTTGCGGGTGATCGCGAGGATCTCCGAGAAGACCTGGCGCCGCTGGTCATCGCGCAGCGGGCCGACCTCCACGACCCACTGGGCCTTGAACCAGAAATCATCGCCCTTGTCAACCTGCGGCTGGGCCGGCGCCGCCGGCTGGCCAGGAACGGCCGGCGCCGTGCGCGGCGCGAAGTCCTGGTAGTCCGGCTGGTTGCGGAAGACGCCCGTCAGCGGCATCTTGGCCAGCACTTCCCTGTCCGCGCCCGGGGTCGGAATCTGGACGGTGCGCTTGCAGCGCTTCAGGCCCGCGATCAGCGTCTCGCTGACGAACTTCAGGCCGTCCTGGCCGGTCCGCGGCGTGATGCCGAAGATCTCGACCAGCATGCCCGGCATGCCGCCCAGGGCCGGGCGGGCCGCCGGGGCCCCGCCCTCGGCCGGCGGCGCTTCGGGCGCCGGCGCCGCCGCCGGCGCCCCGACGCCCATCTCGGAGTAGGCGCGGACGTCCGGCACGTAGTGGCCCGTCAGGCTCAGCATCTCGATGATGCCCAGGGTCGACCGCGGCGGCTTGTTCTGCTTGGAGTCGTAGTTCTCGAAATCCTTGGCGTAGGGCCAGGCCTCCCAGACCGTCCGCAGAACCTCGTAGGCGTAATCCTCATTGTCGACGAGCTTCTCGATCCCGCCGATCTTGGCTTGCTCGGCGACCAGCAGCTTCTTCTGCTCCTCGAACTTCACCTGCTGGGCCTGGTTCTCGCTCGTCAGGCCGTCGACCGCTCTCCTGAGCTTGGTAACCTCGCTCGCGCCGCCGGCGAGCTGGCGGTACGTCGTCACCTGGTCGTATCCGAAGCACCCGACGGCCCCGAGCACGGCGACGCCGGCCGCCACGAAGAACGGGCGCTTGCGCCGCATGACCTTGGCGCTGAGGATCTCGGGCGGCATGAGGCTCGTCCCGATGGTCGCCAGGCCGCACCCCTGGATCGCCAGGCCGAACACCACGCCGAACGACAGGACGTTCTCGCGGAACAGCGGCGCCCCCAGCGCCTCGGCGTCGCCCAGGCTGGGGAAGCTCTCGGCCTTGAGCACCTCGACGCCGAGGTTCTGCGAGATGAACTTCGTCAGGCCCGCCAGGCGGAACGCGTTGCCCATCGCCACGACGCTCTCGATCCGGCTATCACGATGAAGACTTGTATAATAACCGATAGATCGTTGGATTTCGGTCAGGAGGTCGCCGAAGACCGGCCGCATCGCCTGGAAGACCTGCCGCGCGTGCTTCGACTCGGCGGCGTGCCGCTTCAGGTTCTCGGCCTTCGAGAACGGCAGCTTGAACTCCTTGGCCAGCGCCGCCGTGAAGTTGTTCCCGCCCAGCGGGATGTTGCGGATCCAGACCCGGTCGCCGTCGGCGATCACCAGGTTCGTGTTCTCGGCGCCCACATCGATGAGGATCGTCGCCCCCTTCAGGTCCTTCCGGTCGTACCGCAGGAAGTTGTACAGGGCGACCGGCGACATCTGCACGATGTCCGGCTCGATCTTCATCGCCAGGAAGTCCGACACGTAGTCGGCCACGATGTCGCGCTTCATCGCAAAAATGCCCACCTCGACCTCGCGCGGCCCGGCCGACGGCGGGCTGATCGTCTGGTAGTCCCACACCACGTCCTCGAGGTTGAACGGAATCTGCTGCCGCGCCTCGTACCGGACGATCTCGGGGATCTTCTTCATCTCGACCGGCGGCAGCTTGATGAACCGCGTGAAACTCGCCTGCCCCGGAACGCTGATGACCAGGGTGCTTCCCTTGATGGAGTTGCGGCTGAGGAACTTCGCGAGGGCGCTGCGGATGAGGGCCTGCTCGTCGGCGTCGGGCTGGCTGAGAATCTTGGCGTGCTCGATGACGTCGAAGCCGAGGGCCCGCAGCTTGCCGTCGCGCCACTGGAGCTTCAGCGCCTTCAGGGCGCACTGGCCCACGTCGATCCCCCATACGGTCTTCGTGCTTGGCATGAGCGTTCCTCGCCTAACCTGAGCCGGAACCGGCCCCTTCAGCCCCCGGAACTGGGCACGGCCCTGACGGGCCCCGGTCGCATCCGCCCCTGACGCCCTGTAGGTCAAGCGGCGGGCCTGGCAGGCAGTGACCCCGCCGCCGGCGCCTATTAAAACGGCAGCCACCAAGAACCGTCAAGGAAAAACCCTCGCTCGTATAACTTATCGGTTGAGTGGTGGTGCCCAAAGAAGAAAACCCGGCAGAGGCGGGGCCGGATGCCGGGAGGGGTCGGGGCCTTCTTGCCCCTTGTCACGTGCCGCTTGTCACTGATGATTGCCCTTGCCGTGTGCCGTCCAATCTGAAATCTTGGATCGCCTTGCCGTCCACGCCAGACGCGGTCGCCTTCGGCTCCTCGCTAAACGGTCACTGCCCATCGCCGCTCATTTCGCATTGCCGTTCGCCGTCCAATCCGCAATCCGAAATCCGCAATCCGCCATGGGTTCACTTCCCAACGCAAAACCTCGCGAAGATTTCGCCGAGCACGTCGCCATCCGCCTCCTGGCCGGTAATCGTACCAAGGGTCTCGAGGGCCTCGCGGAGTTCGACGGCCACAAGCTCGCCCGCCGTTCCTCCCCGACGCGCCACGCGACCGGCCCGCGCGAGCGCCGCCGCCGCCTGCTCCAGCGCCGCCCGGTGCCGCGCGGTCACCACCGGCCCGACCGCCTCGCGGTCGACGGCGCCCCCTGCAACCGCACGGACGAGGGCGGCGCGCAGCGCCTCGATCCCTTCGCCGGTCACCGCGCTGGTGGGAATGACCTCGGCCCCGATGCCCCCCGCCGCCAGCCACGCCCGGGCCCGGTCCGGCGGCGCGAGGTCGCACTTGGTGATTGCCGCGACCATCGGCGACGCCACCAGCGCCACCAGCTCCTCGGCGCCGGCGTCGCAGGGCGCGCCGGCGTCCAGCGCCAGGATCACGAGGTCGGCGCGCCCGATGGCCTCCAGGGCCTTGGCCCGGGCTTGGCCGGCGAGTTCATCCGCCGCCGGTTCCATGCCGGGGGGCATGCCCACGGCACTTTCGCCGTGGGCATGTTCTTGACCGCCAGCCGCATGCCCAGGCAACAGCCGCGCGGGCATGCCACCCGGCAGCTCGCTCGGGGCGCCGCCGAGGCCGGCCACGTCGGAGAGGGTGAAGACCAGGCCGCCCGCGTGCAGGGCCGCGCGCAGTTCGTCGCGCGTCGTGCCGGGGACGGGCGCCACGATCGCGCGGTCGGCTTCGAGCAGCCGGTTGAAGAGGCTGGACTTGCCGGCGTTCGGCCGCCCCGCGAGGACCAGCCGCACCTCGCCGCCGAACGTCTCGAGGCGGCGCGCCCTCCGGCCGAGCGCGGCCAAGTCGCGTCGAATAGTGGAGATGCGTTCAGCAATCTCGCGCGGCGGCGCCGGCTCGATGTCCTGGTCCGAGAAGTCGAGGTCCGCCTCCACCAGCGCGAGGACCTCGCGGAGGCGCCCGACCAGGCCTGCGACCTCGCGCGAAAGGTGCCCGGCCAGGAGGTCGCCGGCCGCGCGAAGCGTCGCTTCGCTCGAGGCGCTGACGACGGCCGCCACGGCCTCGGCCTGCGCCAGGTCCACCCGCCCGCTCACGAAGGCGCGGAACGTGAACTCGCCGGGCCCGGCCGGCCGCGCGCCGGCTTCGATCAGCCCCGCCACCACCAGCGGCACCACGGCCGGCCACGCGCCGACGTGGAACTCCACCACGTCCTCGCGCGTATACGACCTCGGCCCGCGCATCAGGTACACGATCGCCGGCACGGACATGCTGCCGCCCGGCAGAGAAAGGGCACCGGCGTGGACGGTATAGGTGAGAGCTTGGATCAGACTTCCTATCGGAGACAGGATACTGTCCCTGGCCATAAAGACGCCGTCGGCGATCTCGACCGCCCGCGGGCCGGAGAGGCGCACGATCGCCCGCTCGCCCGCTCCGGCGGGAGAACTGACGGCCACCATGGTATCACCCAGGTTCATGGCGCTCAAAAGCAATGCTAAATGTTAGATGATAAATGCTAAATGAAAAGAAGCGGCGGCCGAGCACGCCGTTCCATTTAGCATTTAACATTTAGCATTTGACGTTTTCTATTTCCCCAGCGACAGGATCCGGACATTCCGATAGGCCACCGGCCCGTGGTCGCCCTGGAGAAGGAGCGGGCCGGCCGACTTCTCGTCGCCAAAGCGCGCGGCACGGGTCGGGCCGCTGACCTCGATGTTCTCGTGGATGACCTGGCCGTTGTGGACGACCTTGACGAACTTCGCGTTGGCGATCTTGACGCCGGAGGCATCGAAGCGCGGCGCCCGGAAGATCACGTCGAACGACTGCCACTCGCCCGGCGGGCGCGAGGCGTTCACGCGCGGCGAGTGTCCCTCCAGTTCATGGTTATCGACCCAACGCGGGTAGATGCCGCCGCACTCGATCCCCGGGTACGCGTCCTTCGCCACGCCGAAGCTGTCGTAGACCTGGAGCTCGTAGCGGCCCATGAAGTAGACGCCGGAGTTCGATTTCGCCGGGATCATGAACTCGATATGGGCGGCGATGTCGCCGAACTCCCCCTCGGTCAGGATGTCGCCGGTCCGGCCCTTCGGCCCGTTGTAGATGACGCCGGCGCCGGGTTGGGCCGCGAGGGCCTTTTCGTTGGCCGCGTCCTTGGCCGCCTCACCGGCCATCGCCCAGTCGCCGGTGGGTTTCCGCCAGCCGGTCATCTCCGGGCCGGGCGCGAGGTCCTTCCATTCAAGGATTTCGATATCCTTGAACCGCACGTCCATGTCGTTGCCGCCGTGGAGCTGGAGCGCGAGGCGGCCCTCGGTGCGGCCGGGATCGTTCATG
>Ga0315294_10003321_pt1 | contig 17506 bp, 18 predicted proteins | sample YL17G13_40_MG_FD_203626 | JGI IMG/M metagenome (GOLD analysis project Ga0315294, IMG submission 203626) | Sediment microbial communities from Yellowstone Lake, YNP, Wyoming, USA - YL17G13_40 | ecosystem: Environmental > Aquatic > Freshwater > Lake > Sediment | place: USA: Wyoming | collected... | reverse complement strand
AGAGACCCGCGAATCGACGATAGGAGGCAAAACGAAAAGAATAAGAAAAAGAAAAGTGATTTGGAAGAAGCCGCGAGGGCCTCTTCACATAGAGGTTTGATGAGTTGTTCTCCAGCTCACGCTTTCGGCGGCGGCCTGATGAACCCTGTCTTCATCAGCATCTTGGTCTGGTTCCTCGCGCGCCTGATGATGGTCTCGGCCTTCTCGTACAGCTCCTGCCTTGTGGCCTTGATCCTCGCGACGCCCTCGTTGATGGCGGCCATGCCTACAGCGGCTGCCTCTCTCGGGAAGACCTCCCACTCGTCCATCGTGGGCACAATGTAGTTCTGGTTGAGGCCGTTGTCCTCGGCCGTCTTGGCGATCTCCATGACAGCAGCGACGCACATCGAGTCCGAGATCGTCTTGGCCCTCACGTCTAGCGTTCCTCTGAATATGCCAGGGAATCCTAGCGAGTTGTTGACCTGGTTCGGGAAGTCGGACCTGCCAGTTGCGACCACCTTCGCTCCTGCATCCAGCGCCTCCCATGGCCATATCTCGGGGATCGGGTTAGCCGTTGCGAACACTATCGAGTCATCGGCCATGCCTTTGATCCACTCAGGCTTCACCGTGCCTGGTCCTGGCTTCGATGCGGCGACCAGTATGTCCGCACCCTTCATCGCGTCAGCTGGGCCGCCCATGACCTGCTCCTTGTTGGAGTGCTCGCACATGAACAGCTTCTCCTTGAACTCCCGCCTCACCTCGTCGCACCTGCTCATGTTCAGAGTGCCCTTGGAGTCGCACATGACCATGTTCTCCCACTTGAAGCCGGAGAGGTGCATGATCCTCGAGATGGCGATGTTCGCAGCGCCCGCGCCGATGAATGCGGCCTTCATCTCGGACGGCTTCTTCCCGACTACCTTCGCGGCGTTCACTGCGCCTGCGGCAACGATCGTGCCAGTTCCCTGCTGGTCGTCGTGCCATACTGGTATCTCGCACTCGGCCCTCAATCTCTCGAGCACGTAGAAGCACTTCGGCTGCGAGATGTCCTCAAGGTTCACGCCGCCCAATGATGGCTGCAATATCTTGACCGTCTCGATGATCTTGTCAGGGTCCTTCGTGCCCAGGCATAGCGGGTACGCGTCCACGCCGCCGAGGTACTTGAACAGAAGGGACTTGCCCTCCATGACGGGCATCCCCGCCTCGGGTCCGATGTCGCCCAGGCCAAGGACTCGTGTGCCGTCGGATATGACAGCTACAGTGTTCCACCTGTTCGTGTGCACATATGACAGGTCCTTGTTCTTGTTGATCGCCTTGCATGGCTCCGCGACGCCTGGCGTGTACCACACGGCGAAGGCGCTGAAGTCCCATACAGAGCACTTCGGGACGACCTCGATCTTCCCCTCGTAGAACGGGTGATAGATCATCGCGAGCCGGGCGGGCTCGTACGCCTTCTTCAGGAGCACATCCACGGAGACCTTCTCCAGTGGCTTCCCAAAGACCTTCTTCTTGGCAGGAACCTTTTTCACGGATCTATTCACGGCCTTCTTCTTGGCCGGCTTGGATTTCTTTGCCATTCGAATCTACCCCATTTATTTCGTCCGATTTCGAAAGTCGTCGATTTGGTTTCCTAAATCGAGCAACATGATGGGCAGTTTTCTGCTTATGCGGCAAAGAATTTCGCCGATTAATACATTGCGAACGTAACGAGAAGAGGTGCCTTCGCACGGTCGGTTGACTGACTCGCGGGAAATGACGAGAACAGAACATATAATCAGACCAAAAGGCTTCTCGACGGCGATGAGGGCAGTAGTCCTTGACGGATACACGGACGAGCCTGCATGTCTCGGGGTTCCACCGTTCATATCACCGAATGCGCGAATAGCTTACGGAGCTCTTCGAACCGCCGGAGCGGAGGTTCGCTACTCAACGATAGACCAGTGGAGAGCTGGTGTTGTCGGGTTCGACAGGATCGACCTGCTGGCCGTCATCAGGAACATCGCTGTCCCCGGCAAGTATCTGAGAGGGATGCCTGCGAGCGATCGGGAACTCGCCGCCATTGCAGCTTCATTCAAGGGGACGATCGCTGCCAGCCTGGGAGTGGATCCTGACCACGCGCCACCGATCCTCAGGAATTCGTTCGACCACATCTCATCAGGCGACTTCGATGCGTCCGTCTACGATCTCGTCGTTCATGGCGAATTCGTCCAGAGGAGGAGGACTCAGCAGGAATGGAACGACTGGCTCGTCAAAGGAGCGGAAGCTGCCGCTCTCCACCCAGACCACGGCGGGCCGTTGATCGCCGAGGTCCAGATGTACCGCGGTTGTGTGAGGTACATCACCGGTGGCTGTAGGTTCTGCATCGAGCCATTGTTCGGAGATGTGATCTTCCGGAAGCCGTCGGAGATACTGGATGAAGTGGATGCGCTTTCGAGAGTCGGCGTCCGAAACTTCAGGCTGGGCGCACAATCTTGCGTCTACTGCTACATGTCTGATGAGATCGGTGAGACCGAGACGCCTACGCCCAATCCCCAAGCCATCTCACAGCTCCTGAGAGGGATCAGAGACAACGTCAGGCCGGAAGTGTTTCATCTGGACAATGCGAACCCTGCGGTCATAGCCGAGCATCCGAGGGAGTCCAGAGAGATCACGAAGGCCATCGCTGAGTTCTGCACGAGCGGCAATGTCTTGGCGTTCGGGCTTGAGTCTGCAGACCCCAAGGTTGCCGTCGAGAACAACCTCAATGCTACTGCTGAACAGACATTGGAGGCTGTCAGGTTGGTGAACGAGATCGGAGCCGCCAGAGGCCCGTCCGGATTGCCCTTGGTGCTTCCCGGCATCAACTTCGTCTGCGGGCTCGAGGGGGAATCGAAGGAGACCTACAGGCTCAATCTAGAGTTCCTCAGAAAGGTCGTGTCCGAAGGACTCCTGCTGAGGAGGATCAACATCCGTCAGGTGATCCCTTCGAGGAACGAGTTCCCCGGCGTCGTCTCCAAGGCGGATTTCGAGAAGTTCAAACGCGCTGTCCGGTCAGAGATAGACGCCCCGCTCCTCAAGAAGCTAGTTCCCGAGGGGACCGTGCTGAAGTCCTTGTACATGGAGCTGCGGGAGGGCGGCAGGACCTTCGGGAGGCAGGTCGGGACTTATCCGCTGCTCGTATCCGTGCCGTATCCGGTCGATGTTGGCAGGATGGTCGACGTCGCCGTGACCAGCCAGGCCATCAGAAGCTTGTCGGGGATAGTCCATCCCACGGACGTGAACACCGCAACGCTATCAATGCTCCAGGCAGTCCCCGGAGTGGGTAGGAAGAGAGCCATGGCGATCGTCAGGAGGAGGCCGTTCTCTAACGCTGATGAACTCTGGCAACTGTTCGACGAGCCGAAGGCCTTGGCGTCAGCGCAGTTTCACATGACCATCGGGAATGTAGACAGGGTGCAGTAGACAGTATCTAGTATGTAGCTCCTGATTTGAGTGGAGCAGAAGGGGGAGAGGCCCGGTTTGGACGTCGTCACATCGGCGAAATATCCTTTCTTGAAGGAGTCCGCAAAGTACCTCAAGGATTCGGAGGTGTCGCTCGACCAGCTCGTATCTGGAGTGGCGTACGAGCGCGCGCGCTACCTGGGAAGAGATAGGGTGATGGAGGCCCTAGACGAGGGCAAGATCGACGACCACCCTATGGCTTCTAAGGTCGATGCGACCGTGGAGCTGTTGAGCTATCCAATCGCGAGGATGATAGTCTCGGCCGTGGCGGACACCGCGTTCGTGAGGAGGTATGCTATCGCCGAGGCGAAGAAGGCAGATGAGCGTCTCCGAGCAGAGGATATCTCCTTTATCGTGAAGGTGGCAAATGAGTTCGGATTGGAGGTCTCCCAGGATGACGGCAACCTGTCCGTGAACTTCGCTGACTTCCTCAGGTTCTCATCGACCATGCGTGACAAGAGCTGGAAGCTTGTGAACCAGAGGATCGTCAACGGCAGAGTACTGGTGACGAAGTACCGGCTGGTCAGGCTGATCCAGCAGATGCTCACGGACAAGATAGTCTCCGAACTGCCTCTTGAAGTGAATGATGCTATCCTCGATGCGTTCGCCAAGGACATCGGTGAGATAAAGAGAGTGCTTGAGGTGCGCAAGGCCGAGCACAAAGCGAAGGAGACTGGGAGGCTGAGCATCGTCAGGTTCCCGCCGTGCATGAAGAAGCTCCTGGGGATGATGCAGGCAGGGGAGAACGTGCCCCACACCGGAAGGTTCGCGCTCGTCACGTTCCTTCACGCCCTAGGGATGGATTCGACCGATATACTGGAGGCTTTCTCGACCGCGCCCGATTTCGACCCCAGCAAATCCGAATACCAGATCAAGCACATCACGGGCGAGAGCTCTGGTACCGAGTACTCGACACCCGAATGCTCAACGATGAAGAGCTACGGTATCTGCTTCGACCCTGACGACCTGTGCAACAGGGATTGGATGAAGCATCCGTTGACTTACTACAGGGCAAAAGGCAGGCGGTTCAAGTCACGGCAGTGATTTCCATATCAGCCACGCGCGCTGGAGAGCCGTGATGTTGCCCGCGAGTCCGAAGTAGATCATCATCCAGCCCATCAGTGTGTATCCGAGCAGGTCGTTCATGACATCGCTCCCGCCGAGCTGGAAGAGGTACATTATCAATGAGACGGCTATCAGAACTGCGAGTCTGTCAGCGCGCCCGAGTATGCCGCGGTACTCTCGGCTAAGGCCGAGCGCCTGCGCCTGCGTTCCCATGTAGCTCGCGAGGAGGACCCCGATGACGGCAAACAGACCGAATGAGACTGGGCAGAGAGCGCTCATGGCAATCGCCGCCAGTATGATCGCGTCTGAGTATCTGTCGATCACGTGGTCGACGAAGTCGCCGCGCTTCGAGGCCTTCGATGAGATGCGCGCCACCTTCCCGTCGAGCGCGTCGAAGATGCCGCTGAGGAGTACGAACACAGCTGCAATCAATAGGGCCTGATCCCACTCCATGACGTAGAACAGCGCTGCCGCAATGGCGAGGATCAGTGATGAGAGTGACAGATAGTTCGGGTTTATGGAGCTGAGCCGCTTCGCCGCAGGGGAGAGGATCTTGTCTGCTTCTCCACGATAACTGTCTAGAACCAGCTCAGGACCTCCTCGCTCCAGTCAACATTGCCAACACGATATTTCTGTCTTTCTCCAGATATGATGTCCTCGATGGCTTTGGCGACCTGGCTCGGCTTCATGTGGGTCGTGTCTATCTCGCACACTTCACCCGCGTTCTCCAACGCCTCTATGAGGACTACGTCGACGGCTTCGGCCTCGACATTCTCCCGAATCTTCTTCTCGTCCCAACCTTTCTTGCGAAGGCGCTTCTCAAGCACGGCAGGGGAGCAGCGCAGCACGACAGCGACATCAGGTCTGAGCATATGCGAGAAGTGGCCCTCAAGGACCATGTCGCCTTCCAGCTTCGATATCTCCTTGGAGAGCTTGGTGACGTTCACCTCTCGGGTCTTGCGCTTTCGATCATAGCCAGAGGCTGCATCGAACTTCTCGACAAGGTCGTTGACGTGCAGAACCAGCATCCTCCTGACGAGGGAGCATGCACTGGTCTTTCCCACCCCCGGAGTGCCGGTGACGGCGATCCTCATGCAACTGGGATACCAGGATGCGCGGATATCAAGCTTCAGAGGAAACTGCGGTATCATCTGAGCATTTCGCGGACGCTCTGAGAGAAGGTCAACTTCATGCCGTTCTCGCGCATCCTTCGTTCGATTGCGCGTGCAATGCCAATCGATGCGTGCCTGTCGACCGGGAACTCGACGCCGCAATCGATGTCCATCAGCACGAGATACTCTGGAGGAGCGAGACCTATACGGACCGGCTTCTTCGCAGATCCTGGCCCGATAAAATCCAGCGGAAGACGACCGGAACCTCCCTCATTCATCATCCAGACAATCCTTCGGACCATATTCCACAGAAAGCTCTCGGCCCTGAAATCGACTGCGTGGAACATGCCAGCATCGGAGATGTCGATCGAATCTATCTTCCTCATGGGGTTCCTCTTGTCCTTGCGCGCATAGCCTGAGAAATCGTGCACGCCGACGAACCTTCTAGCAATCTCATCCATCAGCCTCATGTCCTGGCCGGCCTTCGCAAGGTAGTACCTGTACCATCTCTGCCTTGCCGCCCGCGGGTTGAACGCATCCGGCACCTCGACGGAGGAGTAGGCCCAGATGCCCTCCATCTTCGAGTTGATCGCAGAGCATATCTCGTCCGTCTTGAAGGATGTCTTGATGGAGATGATGTTCCCGAGGGCGCTTACGCCCGTGTCCGTCCTGCTCGAACCCCGATATCCGCACTCCCTCGACGACTTGATCGCGCCGACCTTCGTCAGCGCTCTCACCAGCTCCCCCTCGACAGTGAACATGTCCGGTTGCCGCTGAAAGCCGTGAAAGATCGAACCGTCGTACGCGAACTTGATCGCGATCCTGCGTTCCTGGTCCACGCCAGCGTCATCTCATACAAAGTTAAATACCTAGGGCATCTGTGCTGGGTTCGTGCCCCAGTTCAGAGTCGTCTTGATCGAGCCGTTGAACGACGGGAACATAGGCGCGATAGCGCGCTCGATGAAGAACTTCGGCCTCGATGAGCTGATTCTCGTGAGGCCGTGTGCGGTCGGCGAGGAAGCGACCAAGCGCGCTATGCACGGCATCGACATACTGAGGAGCGCGCGAACTGTGTTCACTGATGATGATGCTCTGAAGGGCACGGATTTCGTCGCCGCGACCTCTGGCGTCGACACTGTGAACGAGAAGAAATTCTCGCGCATCTCGATATCTCCGAAGGAGTTTGCTGAGAAGATCAAGGATGTCGACGGTAGGATCGCACTGCTGTTCGGCCGAGAGGATTTCGGCCTGGACAAGGAGATCATCAGGAGATGCGATTTCCTCATCACGATCCCCGCCAACCCAGCGTATTCAATATTGAACATAAGCCATGCGGCCGCGATACTGTTCTATGAACTGCATTCGTCGGGAGTGGTGAAATGGGAAGCCAGAAAGGCTGGCAATCTCGAGAAGGACAAACTCTACGAGTACTTCTCGATGCTCCTAGACTCGATCGACTATCCCCCTCACAAGAAAGAGAAGACGAAGGTCATGTTCCGCAGGTTGATCGCCAGAGCGGTCCCGACCACATGGGAGTTTCACACGCTCATGGGGGTATTCGATGGCGCGGTGAAGAAGACCACCGAAGGCGAGCGCCCCAAGAAGAAGCGGATGAAAAAGGGGTAGCGCCCGCCAAAGTTACGGTAGCGGGCGCATTTGTCTTTTGTTTGGGGGGAGGAATTTGTTCATCCTAACATGTCGATGCCAACAAGGGCTGCTGGTCGATCATAGCCGATCTCATCGATCCCTATCGACCGCCTCGGAGAATCCATGGATGTTATCCCGGTCACGATCCCGATGAGCTTGATGTTGTTTCCGAACTCCGGTTCAATCCTCGCGCCTAGCTTCACGTTCGCGCGGTCGCTGAGCTCGCTCGTGACCCCGTTGAAGACCTGGTAGGCCTTCCTCAGGGAGAGGGAGGGGCCGCCCGTGATGTGTATCAGGGCGCCTGTTGCTCCCTCAAGGTCGACATCGAGCAAGGGGTTGTTGAGCGCTTCCAGCACCACCTTCTCTGGGTCCTCACTTTCGCCGTACAGAACGGTCGAGGCTCCGCCATGAATCATCATGGTCCTGAAGTCCGCGAAGTCCAGGTTGATCATGCTCGTTTGGCAGATCGTTTCAGTGATCCCTTTGATCACTTCTGATATGAGCTGGTCCATCACCATGAAGGCCTGCTCTACGGGCAGTTTCGGCACTATCTCTAGCAACTTGTTGTTGTCTAGGATTATCGTGCTATGAGCCCGTTCTTTCAGTTTCGCGATGCCCATGAGCGCAGTCCTCAACCTGCTCTTCTCGATGTCGAATGGTAGTGTGACGAGAGCGACCACGACCGCTCCGTGCTTCTTGGCGGTCTCAGCGACGACTGGTGCTGTTCCGGTGCCAGTGCCGCCGCCCATGCCAGCTGTGATGAATACGATATCGTAATCTCGGACGATAGCATCGATCTTGTCGATGTCGGCATAGGCCATCTTCTCGCCGACCGCAGGGTCGCCTCCGGTGCCGAACCCGTTGGTGATGTGCTCGCCGATAAGCAGGCGCTTGTCCGCCTCAGTGCGCGCGAGGTGGAATCTGTCCGAGTTGATAGCGATGGTGTCGACGCCTTCGAGCTCCAGCCTGCCCAGCCTGTGCACGCTGTTCGAGCCTCCGCCGCCGCAGCCTATGACGCAGATCTTCGGCGTGAGGTGTGCTTCGAAATCGCACCCGCTGTCGAGGGCGTCCTTGATGAGCTTGTCGAGCATACTATGCTCGCCCCCTCGAGCGCATGAGCTCATGTGTGTGTGCGTGTGCGACCATAGTCCCATCCCCTTTGAGTTTAGAGCGTCACCTTTCCAGTTCTTCCATTGCTTTTGACACTCGCTTGCGTATGTATTCGCGCACCGCGTTTCTTATCGCGTCGTCGACGGAGACGGAGTCGCCTTCCTGGACTAGCTGCCTCAGGTTGACGACATTGCCTTTGGGCAACTCCACGGTGATCTTCTCGATGTACTCGGGCGTGAACTCTCCCTCGACGAACTTGTCTATCGCCGCGCGGATCGCGTCGGAGAGCGTCGAGAACTTACCCTGGTCAACGAGAGCCTGTAATGCCTGAATCCTCTCATCTGGCAACCTGATTGTGACCCGTTCTGATTCTACCGTCTGGTCACCTTCTGCCGTCCGACGAATACGGCATTTTCGTCTGACGAATGTATGAACTCGTTAGTATTTATAATTTTCTTGGAGGAGCTGGACGTTCGACTGCAGGCGATTGTTCGTGGAGCCTTGACCACTGAATCATTCCTGACAATACAATTGCTGAGAGAACAGAAAACGATGGAAATGGTTTGCGCTGCGGTCGATCTCGAACAGACTAGTTCCCGCCGAAGTACGAATCGAGGAAAGCCAACCAGCCATCCTGCGCGAACTGCATCGTCGGATACAGCGAGCCGTACCAGAACGTGTTGTGAACGTACGATCCTTCCGCACCCGGGAAGAACACAGCGATGCCGCCGAAGTCCCAAACGTCTCCCGGAGTGGACATGCCGATGTACGGCACGGCCGCATGGACAGCGTCCAATAGTTCTCCTGTCTGGACCTTGAGATCGGATCCCGCGGGAGCACCGTCATAGATGACCTCAAACACCGTCGGGAAGTCTACGAATCCCTCCCAGCCGTACTGCGACCAGCCCATCGTGGCTTTGGCCTTGCCGGACGCGACGAGTCCTCTGTAGTCCTTCATGTCGTTGATGAGGAGCGAGGTCACGTCCCACAATTCGTCCACGACCTTCGCGATTGCAGGCAGCTTGATCGCGGTGAGCTCGGTTAGCCATCCGCCCTGGTACATCTCCGCATATCTTATGACGATGTCCTCTGACAACTGCTCAGGAGTCATGTCAGGGTTCGCGATCAGGTCCTTGGCAATCACGTCATAAGGGAAGCCATCGAGAGGAACGTAGTTCTCGTTGGCGACGAACCACTCAGCCGTGACTCCTCGCACGACGTACTCGTACGCGGCCTCGACGACTCCGATACCGCACCCGTCACCTGCGATGATGTTGACATGCTTTCCTGAGAGCGCGGTCCCGATTTCTTGGTGACTCAAGAGGTCGGAATCCGAACCCGTCCCGGTGTTGTAGTCATAGCATATGCCTCTGAAGTCGTCCCCGTGGTCCCAGAGATCGACCAGGACGTTCGCGGCCTTGAACTTCATATTGATGTAGTCGACGAAAGCGACCAACACGGCCGGATCTCCCATATTGACTTCCTTGCCGTCGAGCGCGAAGTTGGTCATCTCGGTCATCTTGTCGTGCGTGATCTTGAACAGTTTCGCCGGTCCTGTCGATGTATCCCAGAGCACGATGATGTTCACGTTCTTGCTCGTCGGCGCGGACATCAGCCACTCCGTGTTCAAGACGCCATATGCGTCGAGGTCGTTGTCCGAACACATGTAGATGGCGAAGGTCCACTTTGCTCCCTGTCCTCCCGCGGAGCCCGAGAACGAAAAGGCCCCGAGCGCGAGGAAAGCACAGATTCCTAGCACGCAAATCTTCGATGCAGAAATTCTCAAATTTCTTCCCCCGTGCCGGAATCGCATACTGACTATTTGAGAGTGGGGAATTGAGAGAAAACCAATCTTCGATAATCCTGCGCATGTTTGCCTGCTCCGAAAATGCGTACGGCAATTCGCGAACAAGAGCCCAGAATGAAGCGAGATTGCGCGGACTCTCGATAGACGCGCTGATTTTCTCCATCCGAATTCGGCAGGAACAGAAGCCAGCTAGCATGGAAGGCTCCACTGGAAACGAAGAGGGACCAAGAAACCTTTTTAAATACCTATTTAAATACAGAACGCGCCGGGGGAGATAGTATGGCAGTCATCAAGATAGAGAATGTTGTCGCTTCAACATCTCTAGGAAGGGAGTTGGATCTGCAGGCGATCGCGCTCGCGCTGGACGGCGCGGAATATGAGCCGGAGCAGTTCCCCGGCCTAGTCTACAGGCTGAAGGAACCGAAGACCGCGACGCTGCTTTTCAGGAGCGGAAAGGTAGTCTGCACAGGTGCCAAGAGCCTGGAGCAGGTGAAGATCGCGATAAGCAAAGTCGCTAAGCAGATCGAGGCAGCGGGCATTACGATCAAGGGAGAGCCAAAGATAGAGGTTCAGAACATAGTCGCGTGCAGCGACTTGGGCGCTCGGATTAATCTCAACGCAATCGCAATCAGCCTTGGATTGGAGAAGGTCGAGTACGAGCCTGAGCAGTTCCCTGGTCTGGTCTACAGGCTCGACAAACCGAAGGTCGTCGTCCTGCTTTTCGGAAGCGGCAAGCTGGTCTGTACTGGTGCAAAGAAGCCAGAGGATGTCGAGACTGCGGTGGACAAGATCACAGAGGAGCTCAAGGCTGCCGGCCTATTGAGGTGAGCCGATCGCACCCATGTCCCTGCCCATCCTAGACAACCACTTGCACCTCGAACCATTCAGAGGACACAACGTCGATTCCGTAAGGGAGTTCGAACAACATGGCGGAACGCACATCATCATCTCCCACCTCCCGTATGAAGAGGTCCCGGTCAAGTCGGCAGACGACTTCCGGACGAGCTTCGACCTGACCATATCGCTCAAGGATCGTGTCAACAAGATAACTGGGGTGAAGGCGTACGCGACCGTTGGGCCCTATCCCGCAGAGATCCTGGCACTCGAGAAGCTCCACGGGCTGGAGCGCGCAAAGGAGATCATGCTCGCAGGCATGGACATCGCCGCCGATTACGTCAAGGAAGGTAAGGCGCTCGCAATAGGCGAAGTCGGAAGACCGCACTTCCCCGTCACGACCGAGGTTTGGCGAGCATCGAACGATATTCTGATGCACGCGATGAGACTGTCAAGAGAAGTCGGATGCGCTATCGTGCTTCACACGGAGAGTGCGACCCCAGCCTCCATGAAGGAGCTCGCTGAGATGGCGGACAAGGCTGGGCTCGAGAGAAGCAGAGTCGTAAAGCACTATGCACCGCCTCTGATCCGACCCGAGGAGAACTTCGGCTTGATGCCATCGGTACTCGCTGGAAAGAATGCGATCAAGGACGCGCTGAGGAAAGGAACGAGATTCTTGATGGAGACGGACTTCCTGGACGACCCGAGAAGGCCTGGGGCGGTACTCGCCATCGCAACGGTCCCCAAGAGAACCAACAATTTCCTGCGACAAGGGCTAATGACGGAAGAGCAGGCGTACAAGATCCACCACGACAACCCGCTGGACACCTACGGTTCCGGATTCGAGTGAGTCCAAGATCCTGAAGGATTCTCGATTTGTGGAGAGGGGTTCAGGAACATACTCTCATTGCTTGTAGGCGACGTAGATGTCGGCTTCAATCATCTTGTCGCCCGCATCGAAGTAGTGGTGGACGAAGTAGATGTTGCCCTGGGAATCCAGTGTGGGCTCCCCTGCGAAGTTCGATATGATCTCCTCAGGCTGACCCCAGCTACCATTGGATTGCTTGATGCTCCGGAATATCGCGGGCCCGGCATATCCGAGACCGCTATACTTCGTGAACCACAGCTCGTTGCCATCCGATGTGACGAACGGGAAACCCTCGTCGGCACCCGTGTTAATCCCTGGAACCTCGGTCGGGGTGCTCCAGCCGCCGGCATATCTGTGTGTCTCCCACATGTCCATGTTCTCGCCCTGGGACCAGTTCCCGCTATGGAAGAACATCGTCTGGCCGTCGGATGTTATGTGAAACTCCCCGATGTTGTAATCCACATTGAGCTGAGTACCCGCGTTCTGAACGTCCCGCCATTTGCCGTCCGAATACTGAGCAGTGAAAACGTCGATCTCCCCGTAGTTCCCGGCCCTCACAGATGCGAACCACAGCGTATTCCCCAAAGCGAATTCAGCACCATCCAGGGAGACATCGTCGTTCAATGTTATCTTCTCGGGTGAGGTCCAGTTATCACCGAACTTCTTGGTCCACCATATGCCGGTCACGCCGTCGACAAGCTGTTTCTCGGGCGGCACGGTCACGTCGGGAGTGAAGAAGAAAAAGAACCATGTGCCGTTCGATGTTACGAACGGGCTGTCCTCTGCTCCCGCAGTGTTCACAAGCCCAGGAAGCGGAACTGGTTGGCTCCAGGCGCTGGAATGCACCACTGGCTTATGCAGGTCATTGCTGGGGCTCATCTTCGCCGATGTCGCAGGGATCGCTTTGAGCCGATCCTCTTGTCCAATCACCTTCTCGCTGCCTGGATTCGTGATCGCTATCACTGCCAGCAACATGATTGCCACGATCAAAACTCCGATGATGATCTTAATCTTCCTCGACATGCCCATCCTCACCTGCAGCTCCTAGAGTCACCATGCGAGATAATCCTTTTTGAGATATTAGTGATCATGAATGCGTAGCTCTAGCCAACGATTGAGAAGATATCGAACTCCCCAGTGGGTTCAGAGATTACGACCTCCTTACCCTCCACCTTCGCATATGGTTGCTTTGAGACGCACCATTCGATTGCCTGATGCACCCTCTCCACCTCACCCTCGAATACGGCTTCCACTCTCCCGTCGTGAGTGTTCTTCACCCATCCAGTCAGGTCGAGAGAGTCCGCGCACTTCTTCGTGTTCGCCCTGAAGAAGACGCCCTGGACCAATCCTTCGAAGAAGACGTGTGCTCGGACATTCACGCCCCCATATCTCCGTGGAAAGAGAAGAAAATTGCCCAATTCCCTGTGAGAGATAACACCCCAACAGGCTTTACCAAACCATTTTATACTCACACTTTGATTTAATATGCACACGCGACGCGCGCGTGAGGGATGCACTTCCAGCGAGTAGGAAGAGTGTCCACCAACACGTCCACCAAGGTGACCCAAAATGATGAGATCCCTAGTCGAAGACGCACTTGCCCGTGAAGAAACCCAAGGAGCCAGCATGGCTCAAGCCGCAGCACTCGGCGCCGACCAGCGTGTCGATGCCGAGCTTGAGCAGATACTGAGGAACCTGAAGACAAACATCAAGATCATAGGCGTGGGGGGCGGCGGCACGAACACGATTGCACGGATCTATGACGAGGGAATCATCGGCGCAGAGTTGTACGCTGCGAACACAGATGCGCAGCACCTTCTCACACTTCACGCACCGCACAAGATACTACTCGGAAGGAGAGTCACCAGAGGGCTCGGCGCGGGCGCTTTGCCTCAGATCGGCGAGGAGGCCGCAAGAGAAGCCGAAGAGGAGCTGAAGAAGATCCTGGTTGACACTCACATCTGTTTCGTGACTTGCGGCCTGGGCGGCGGCACTGGGACAGGCGGCGCGGCCGTCGTTGCCAAGATCGCCAAGGAGATGGGCGCACTCACGATCGCAGTCGCCACTCTGCCATTCCGCGGCGAAGGCAAGATGAGGATGGAGAACGCCGAGTGGGGACTCGAGAGGTTGAGGGACGCTGCTGACACAGTGGTGATAATTCCGAACGACAAGCTGCTCGAGGTCGTCCCGAGGCTGTCTCTGAACGCGGCATTCAAGGTAGCGGACGAGGTCCTAATGAGGTCCATAAAGGGACTGACCGAGGTCATCACCAGACCGGGACTCGTCAACTTGGACTTCAACGATATCAAGACGATCATGAAGGGAGCAGGCGTTGCGATGATCGGACTCGGCGAGTCCGATGCTCCTGGTGAAGAGAGGATCCAGGAAGCGATTGACCAGGCGCTCAACTCCCCGTTGCTCGAGGTCGATATCAGCGAAGCCAGCGGAGTGCTCGTGGACGTCATCGGCGGAACCGACATGACCATCTCTGAGGCGGAGAAAGCTGCCGAGGAGATCCAAGCAAGAGTCGGGGCGAACGCCAGGATAATCTGGGGAGCTGCAATCGACCCTGCAATGGACAAGACCGTGAGGGTCATGATCGTAGCGACCGGGGTGAAGTCGAAGCAGATCCTCGGAAAGCCTCAGACAGAGAAGAGGTACAGAGGCGTTGGCGAGGTCGACCTGGTCCGCTAAGAGCCCGTCCAGATACTGGCCGAAACTATTAAGACACCTAATCAGCTACGGTGCTCTCAGTTGGTGAGCTGGGCTCACCGCTGTGCTTTGTCACATCAAGTTGAAACATTCATGGAGGCTCGACACGACATGAAGTCCCTCGTCGATAGCATAATATCAGCTGCAGATGAAGAGCAGCAGAAGAAGGCACCAGAGACGTTCCGGTCAATGACGGCCGAGGATGAGGAGCTGCAGAGGATACTGCTGGGTCTCAAGACCAACATCAAGATCATCGGGTGCGGTGGCGGCGGGTCGAACACCATCAACAGACTGGCAGAGGCTGGCATCATCGGCGCTGAGCTGTATGCTGCCAACACTGACGCTCAGCACTTGCTCATGACGAGGGCTCCACACAAGATCCTGCTGGGCAGGCGCGTCACGCGCGGGCTCGGTGCAGGCGCGCTTCCGCAGGTCGGCGAGGAGGCTGCCAGAGAAGCCGAGGAGGAGCTCAAGGCGGCGCTCAAGGACTCTGATATTGTGTTCATCACATGCGGTTTGGGAGGGGGGACCGGCACTGGATCAGCTCCTTTCGTAGCTCAGATCGCGAAGGAACAGGGGGCTCTCACGATCGCAATCTGCACATGGCCTTTCGCGGCAGAAGGCGCGGTCAGAGGTGAGAACGCTGAGTGGGGTCTTGAGAGGCTCAGGACGGTAGCAGACACTGTCATCGTGATACCGAATGACCGCTTGCTGCAAATCGTTCCGAAGCTGTCGGTCAACGCCGCGTTCAAAGTGGCTGACGAGGTGCTCATGCGCTCGATCAAGGGTATTACCGAGGTCGTCACGAAACCCGGTCTCGTCAACCTGGATTTCAACGACATCAAGACGATCATGAAGTCCGGAGGCGTCGCCATGATAGGGCTCGGGGAATCGGATGATGACGACGCGGCCATTGCCGCGGTCAACGAGGCCATCAACTCACCTCTCATCGAGATGGATATCAGCGCCGCGACGGCCGCCCTTGTCAACGTCACAGGAGGGCCGTCCATGACCGTCACGCAGGCGCAGCAGGTGGCCGAGGTCATACAGTCCAAGATCAGCTCCGGAGCTCGGATAATCTGGGGCGCCGCGATAGACGAGACTCTTGACAAGACCATAAGAGTGATGGTGGTCATTACAGGGGTCAGGTCCAAGCACATACTGGGTCCGTCGAAGGAGAAGAAGGCCAGGGACTTGGGCCTAGACTTTATTAAGTAGTTATGGTTCTAGGAACGAACGCAATGCCAGAGATGAAAGACATAGTGGACAAGTCCTGGGATCTTCAGAGGAAGATCGAGGAGAAGACGAAGCACGTGGGCAAGGGCAGGTACGGCAGAGTCATCAAGATGGCCCGTAAGCCCACGGGGGACGAGTACATCAGAACGACCCAGATAACGTCGATAGGCCTGATGATGTTGGGCGGACTGGGGTTCCTGATATACTGGATCTTCGAATACGGTTCGAAGTATCTGGTAAACGCGTTCAAGTGATTCCTGGCAAGATGAGGATCAACACACGAGGGATTTGATTGGGACTTTTCGACATTCAACCGAAGAAGAAGGAAGAGCCGAAGAAGGAAGGCATGGCTCCAGCTGCGGGACCGAAGGACCTGCAGTTCACGATACAGGGCGAGACGAAGAGGATGATGGCGTCAGGCGATTCCTCCGAGTTCGAGCTTGACTTGAAGATGCCGGATGACGGGCAGCCTCACACACTGGTAGTCAAGGTGGACCTGCTGTTCGCGGCCACCGAAGAGGGAGCACCTGAGTGGTTCGTGAAGCTCATGGACGCGGTCGGTGTCGTGTGGGAGAACACTCCATCGGCTGATCAGACCACCGAACGCACGTTCGAGATCATGCCCGGCCAGGAGAAGTCGTTCACTCTCAAGATCACATCACCGACAGGCGCAAGGTACGGCGACAAGATCACCGTGCTCGTCAATGCATGCCTCAAAGAGAACCCGAGCATGAATGATGTAGCGACCTTGCAGGCGACCGCGAGGCAGTCGATGCTCGCTGTCAAGACCTCGATAGGCCACGAGAAGACCGTGGCTGACTCGATCGCCAGCAGGGCGAAGCCGAAGCCGTCGGGTGTGTTCGCCATACTCTCTCCGGCAACGATCAGGGGGTATGTTTTCGTCGAGGCGATGAACACGGACAGCCTCAGGGACCTGGTCAAGGGCGTCCGGAGGACTAGGGGCATCGTCAAGGGCGAGACGAGCTTCGCCGAGATAGAGCACTTTCTGACGCCGAAGCCCATAGTGTCGGGCATCGTCGAGGGCGACATCGTGGAGCTCATCGCGGGCCCGTTCAAGGGCGAGAAGGCGAGGGTCCAGCAGATCGACGAGAACAAAGAGGAGATCACGGTCGAGTTGTTCGAGGCGATGGTGCCCATACCCGTCACGATCAGAGGAGATCACGTCAGAGTCCTTGAGAAGGAGAGATGAACACAATGGTAGAGAAACTCGAAGTCTTGGTTGACGGCGGCAAGGCCACACCCGGTCCGCCCCTCGGCCCTGCACTGGGTCCGATGGGGGTAAACGTCATCCAGGTCGTGAACGCGATAAACGAGAAGACGAAGGCATTCACGGGAATGAAGGTACCAGTGACGCTCCTAGTAGACTCGAAGACAAAGACATTCGAGATAAAGGTGGGAACACCGCCCGTTTCCGCGCTCATCCTGAAGGAGATCAAGATCGAGAAGGGCAGCGGGAGCCCAAAGGCCACGAAGGTGGGCAACCTCACTGTCGAGCAGGTCCAGAAGATCGCGGAGATGAAGAAGGACTCGATGCTCGGCAAGGACAAGAAGGCCAGGTTCAAGGAGGTCACCGGCACGTGCGTCTCGATGGGCGTCACGGTCGATGGCAAGGATCCGAAGGCGGTCATCAAGGAGATC
>Ga0315294_10003320_pt1 | contig 17508 bp, 15 predicted proteins | sample YL17G13_40_MG_FD_203626 | JGI IMG/M metagenome (GOLD analysis project Ga0315294, IMG submission 203626) | Sediment microbial communities from Yellowstone Lake, YNP, Wyoming, USA - YL17G13_40 | ecosystem: Environmental > Aquatic > Freshwater > Lake > Sediment | place: USA: Wyoming | collected... | reverse complement strand
TCGTGCGCAGCCGTTTAATAACGCTCTGTAATACGCTTCGTTTTTCCTTTAAGGAAAGACAATTATTCATTAAACAATCGACCATCATTAAACCAATCGACATAAAATTTTATATATTTATGGAATAAGTTTATACTTCTTTATCGCTGCGCTGTTCCAGACTCGATAGAACTCGTGCGACCTCTTCGATTCGATAAATTTCAAGTATATCCTGCGGTTGTAAATCTGTCGCATTGTCAATGCCAATACCGCATTCAAATCCTGCCTCGACCTCTTTAACATCATCTTTAAATCTTTTTAGCGAACCTATTTTGCTTTTAAAAATTTCTTTGTTAGCCCGGTATACTTTTACTAATGCATTTCTGATAATTTTGCCTTCGGTCACATAACTACCCGCGATTAATCCCTGCTTCGGGATATTAAAAACCTGTCGAATTTCGGCTTTGCCGATGACAACTTCCTTTTCCTCGGGCTCTAACAGCCCAAGCATCGCGGCTCGAATATCATCGATTGCTGCGTAAATGATGCGGTAATAACGAATTTCCACTCCGGCGCGCTCCGCGGTCTTGACTGTCTCTGGCAACGCTCCGATATGATAACCGACAATTACTGCTTCGGATGCTTCGGCTAACAGCACATCGGACGGGGTTATCTGACCAATGCCAAAGTGAATAACTCTTACTCTAACCTCATCGAGTGATAATCCTTCTAATGCTTCTTTAAGCGCTTCGGCCGAACCAAAAGTATCGGCTTTGAGCACCAGTTTAAGCTCCTTAATTTTTCCATCAACAATTTTTTGCTGAATTTGCTCAAGGGTAATCTTGACCTGCTCGCTGTGTTTTAAGCGGATATCGCGTTTCATCAGAGCATGTCGGGTTGCAATTTCGCGTGCTGCTCTTTCATCAGCAACGACTTCAAATCGGTCACCATCCTCGGGTAGACCAGAGCTGCCTAAAATTTGGGCGGGCATGGATGGTGTTACCACTTCCAGTCGCTGAAAATTTTCGTTAAGTAAATCCCTGACCCGACCGAAAAAACTTCCGGTTACAAATGCATCACCTCGTTTTAAATTCCCCTGCTGAACCAGAACCGTAATAATATTACCGCGCCCTTTATCAGTTCTGCTTTCGACCACAACGCCTTTAGCGAATCCGGTTGGCACTGCCACAAACTTCAATTCTTCGCTCAAAAGAAGAATTGCCTCAAGTAAATCCTCAATCCCCATACCACTGCGGACTGATGTGCAGACACATAACGTATCACCGCCGTAACCTTCAACACTCAGACCCTGCTGGGCAAGCTGTGATTTCACCATTTCGGGATTGGTATTTGGTAAATCACATTTGGTAATCGCAACGATTATTGGAATACCCGCGGCACGTGCATGATTTAATGCTTCAAGCGTTTGCGGCATCACACCATCATCCGCTGCAACTACCAAAACTGCAATATCGGTTATCTGAGCACCCCGTGCCCGCATCGCAGTGAATGCAACATGTCCGGGTGTATCCAAAAAAGTAATCTTCTTATCTTTATAATTTACGACATATGCGCCGGTATGTTGTGTAATCCGACCAAATTCCTTTTCCGCAACTTTGGTTTTACGGATAAAATCGAGCAACGATGTCTTACCGTGGTCAACATGTCCCATCACAACCACAACTGGTGGCCGCTCCTTAGTTTCACCTTTTACAATTGTTGTCTCTAGTTCTTCTTCGATTTCGACTTTAAATCCGAGCTCATCTGCTAAAAGCATTATCGTATCCGGGTCCAAACGCTGGTTCAGAGTTGCAAGCAATCCCAAACCGATGCATTTTTTAATCACTTCGACTGGTGGGATATTGAATAAATGCGCAAGCTCAGCAACACTGACAAAAGGTGCAACCAGAATTTTTTTCTCAATGACCGGAATTGCTTGTTTTTCTGCAGTTTTTTCGAAGTGATGACGATGGTATTTAATTTCGCGGTGCTCGATTTTAATCATTGTTTCTTTTATTGCCTTTTTAATATCTGGTTCAGGCGGTTTAATTATCGGCTGCAGAACCGTTGTCGTGACTGGTGGTTTTTTCTTGATTGATTCTTTGAATGCGGTTTTTTCTTTCTTCAGCCGCTCTTTAATCATATCAAACTCTGCCAGTGTAATATGCGCGGTATAACCGCGGTGCTGAAAACCCAGCTCTTTAAGAATCGCAACTAAAGCTTCGCTGGATAAATTAAGTTGCTGTGCCGCTTCAAAAATTTTTACACCTTCGACTACTTTGGGTTTGGGCGGGACTCGACGCTTGCTCGGCTCGGTTTTTACCGCTTCTGGTTTTTGACCGCTCGGGTCGGAAGCGACCGTTTTTGGTTTATTGCGCGGTTTACGGGGACTGGCACTTTTTTTGCCATCGGCATCAGTGTCTATTCGGTCCATAATCTCTCTTTGACCACCTTTTTCAGTTCTTCAATTTTCTCCGGTTCATAATTGGATGCGGTTGCAAGTTGTTCGGTTGGGATATTCAGGATATCAAATGCGGTTAAAACCTGGGCATCCTGAAGTTTGGTCATTTCTTCTTCGGAAAGTTCCAAGTCTTTTAGAGTAACATTTTTCGCTTTGTTGATTAACAAGCGGTTTTGATAATCTGATGCTTTGAGTACTTCCAACCGGATTCCGACTAAATTACTGGCGAGCCAGACATTCTGACCTTTTTTACCGATTGCGATTGAGAAATCTTCGTCCGGCACAATCACAAAATAACTTTCCCCTTCTTTGAAAACTTCTTTGGTTTTAGCTGGTGCTAATGCGCGGCTGATAAAGCCGTTGATATCTTTGCTGAACATTACAATATCAATTTTTTCACCGGACAGTTCTTTGATAATATTCTGTATCCGTGATTTGCGGTAACCAACACAGGCGCCAACCGGGTCAACTTTTTCGTCATTGGTTGAAACCGCTACCTTAGCTCTGAAACCCGGTGCCCGGGCGATCCCTTTAATCTCCACAATACCTTCGCGTATTTCCGGTACTTCTTTTATTAGTAGTTTCTTCAAGAAATCATTATGGGTACGGGAAAGATAAATCCGTGGACCGATTGGTGTTTTTTCTACCCGATAGACCAGCGCTTTAATCGGTGCGCCCTGACGGTAATGGTCGGTTTTGAGCTGGTCGCGGTTGGACAGAATCGCTTCGGTCAGACCGATATTAATCGCAATTTCGTCTTTGCTTATCTTAGCAATCGTCCCCGATATTATCTCATTACGCTTACGGTTAAATTCGTCAAACATTTTGTTACGCTCGGCTTCACGCAGTTTCAAGATTAATTCGTCCGATGCCTTGCGGATTGCGCTCCGACCGATTTCTTCTAACGGTATTTCAATTCTCTGCTTGTCGCCGGCTTTGGCTTCCGGATTTATTTTCAGCGCTTCACTCTTCTCAATTTCAACCGCTGAATCATATAACTCCATTACTACTGTTTTGATAATAAAAACTCTTATCTCGCTGACATCCGGTGTGATTACTACTTCAATCTCTGCATCCGGACCAAAACGCCTTTTTAGACCAGCGATGATTGCCATCTTTAAAGTTTCCGCGACATAAGTTATATCTACATTACGAATTCGGGCAATCTGCGTAATGAGATTAGAAATTTCTTTACTATTCATTATTCTCCTCCACAATAATTTTCCGTATTAGAAACACTGCATTCTTTATTCTTTTTGTTTCTAATCTGGCTACTCTTATTAAAAAGCTCCTCATCCGATACCAGCACGCGGGCGTGGTGAATATCGGTAAAAAGTACAAACGATTCGGTATCGGGTTTTGCGCTTGAACCGGCAGTGTTTTTTATCATAACACCGCTGTCCGTGACCGATAGAATCTTACCTTTAAAACCGCCGCTCCGGCTGGAAATTGTAATCATTTTGCCAATATTGTCTTGAAAATCTTTCTGGTTACGAATCTTTCGTTCAATGCCCGGTGAAGACACCTCAAGAAAATAGCGGTCGAGAATCAGATTTTCGACATCCAAACGTTGTGAAAGTTGTTGTGATACATTCGCGCAAATATCAACTGTAATCCCATCTGATTTTGTAATTAGAACCCGCAGGGTTTTGCCATTAAACTCCGCGTCGTAAAATTCAACATCGCAAGACGTAACCGTCTCTTCAATCGCTTTAAGCACTTCGTTTGGTATTTTTTTTGCCATAATTTTAATTTAAACCACAAATAACACTTACACTTCCAAGAACTAATAAAATCAGCTATATCTGTGATTTCTTTATTCTATTATAGAAGTTTTAAGATCTAAGTCAAGAGGTAGATAAATCTTACTTTTCCCGAATGGCATAATTTACACCCTGATGGAGACGCTTTTCGGTTTCCGAATCATATATCTATTATCACCCGTGAATTGAATATTATTTGACTTCTGATTATATGATATATTAATTATCATGACTTATATTGATTTAGAAATCAAAATCGAATTAGAAATAACATCCGATAAAGATTATAATTTCAGCCGCTTGACCAGAAACATCATTAATCTTATAATCAATCTTGAACCCAATGGAGGGAATACTACCCCTGGTTTATGAGAAATTCGAATTAAGAATATGGAATTTATAATGTTAGATGAAAAAATAACACGTTTTTTTGTTATATTATAAGTATACATTTATCGACGGTAAATAATAACAAAAAACTTAGCATTAAAACATACATTTTAGTATTTTTATTGAGCAACTTAATAACGTATAGTTTTAATCCTGGCAATATGAAGAGTCAAATCAACAATTATATTGTTTCCAACAAAATACAATATCGAAAATGTCTAATAATTAAAAGTAGCCGAATCGTCAATTTGTTTTCTCTGTGTTCTCGGGTAAAAAAATAATTGAAAATAATAGTTGACAAAATTAGAAAAATATGTAAAGTTAGGTAATAGAAATGCGGAGGACGTATGACGTTAACTAAAGAATTAAAGAGTAAGTTGATATCTGACTTTAAACTCCACGAAAAGGATACCGGTTCGCCGGAAGTTCAGATTTCAATTCTCACTGAGCGGATTAAACTGCTAACTGAACATTTAAAGGTTCATAAAAAGGATAAACATTCCCGGCGCGGATTGATTAAAATGGTCAACGAACGCCGCCGGCATTTAAACTATCTTTTTGAGCATCACAAAGACCGCTACAAGAAAATCGTTGAAAAACTTAACTTGCGCGGGATATAAAGCTGGCAAATTTTATCCAAATCAGTAAAATATATGAAAAAAGTTGAGCTAGAATTAAATCAAAGAAAATTAAGCCTTGAAACCGGACTAATTGCCCGTCAGGCTTCGGGCAGTGTTTTAGTGCGGTATGGTGACACGGTTGTTTTGGTCGCTGCTGTTTATGATAAAGAACTTGGCGCAGACAAAGATTTCCTGCCCCTGACCGTTGATTACCGTGAACCAACCTATGCCGGTGGAAAAATTCCCGGCGGATTTTTTAAGCGTGAAGGTAAACCCCGTGACAAAGAGATTCTAACATCACGTTTAGTTGACCGTCCATTAAGACCCCTATTCCCTAAAGAATATCACAATGATACCCAGATTATCGGTTCTTTGCTTTCCAGTGATATGGAAAATGAAGGTGATTTCTTGAGTATTATCGGTGCATCAACCGCGCTTTTAATATCAGAAATCCCTTATTCGATTCCGGTCGGTGCGGTTCGGGTTGCTAAACTTGATGATAAGTTTGTTATCAACCCTACCCTATCTGAACAAGACCGTGCGGTATTAAGTCTGATTGTTGCCGGAACTAAAGATTCGATTGTCATGCTTGAAGGCGGTGCCAAAGAAGTGAGTAATGAGGATATGATTACTGCAATCGAATATGCCCAGCCGGAAATAAGAAAGATTATTGAATTGCAAGAACAATTGGTTGCGCTTGCCGGTAAACCTAAAGTCGAGCTTGATACACTTATGCCAAAAGCAAAAGCTGAAAAGAATAAAGAGTTTGCTCAGCTTGTTACTGAAAAAACCGCTCATTTAATCGCTGATGCCAATAACATCAAAGATAAACAGGAGCGCAATGATACGATTATGGAAATTATCAATCGGGTCGCAGACGAATTAGCACCTACCTATCCCGATTGTAAAGCTAAAGTAATCAATGTTGTTGATGAAATAATTGAAGCCGATATGCGCCAGCGCATTCTTGAAAAAGGAATTCGGCTTGATGGTCGGACGCCAAAAGAAATCCGTCCCATCAGTTGTTCAATCGGTATTTTACCGCGTACCCACGGCTCAGCCATTTTTACCCGCGGTCAGACTCAGTGCCTTGCCGTAACAACCCTGGGTACAAAATCCGACGAGCAGATTATTGAGGATATTGAGCGCCAGGAAACCAAATCCTTTATGCTCCATTACAATTTCCCCGGATTTGCTACTGGTGAAGTTAAACCAATGCGCGGACCTGGACGCCGTGAAATCGGTCACGGTGCATTAGCCGAACGGGCGATTGAAGCAGTCATCCCGGTCGATGATACTTTTCCTTATACCGTAAGAGTTGTTGCAGATATTCTGGAATCGAACGGTTCTTCCTCAATGGCAACTGTTTGCAGCTCGTCGCTCTCTTTAATGGATGCCGGCGTCCCGATAAAAAGCGCGGTCGCTGGTATTGCGATGGGTCTTATTACGGGTAAAGATAAACATGTAATTCTTTCTGATATTCTTGGTGCTGAAGATCATTATGGCGATATGGATTTCAAAATCGCCGGCACCAAAGTAGGTATTACTGCAATTCAGCTTGATTTAAAAGTTACCGGTGTGCCGGTTGCAATCCTTAAACAAGCGGTTGAAGAAGCAACTCGGGTTCGTCTTGAAATACTCGGGATTATGGCACGAACAATTGAGTCGCCCCGCTCCGGTATTTCCCAGTATGCACCAAAAATTGTTGCTTTTAAAATCAAACCCGAAAAGATTGGTTCAGTTATCGGACCGGGCGGAAAAATCATCCGTAAGATTCTTGAAGAAACCGGTGCAGAAATTGATATTGATGATGACGGTGAAGTAACCATTTCGGCACCAACCGACGAACAGTTAGAAAAAGCTCGCGCCCGGGTTTTAGAAATTACCGAAGAAGTTGTAGTTGGGAAAATTTATACCGGTATTGTTAGAAGGATTATGAATTTTGGTGCATTTGTTGAAATACTGCCCGGCAAAGAAGGTCTGGTTCATATATCGCAATTGGCACAGTATCGGGTGCAAAATGTAACCGATGTTGTCAAAGTTGGAGATGAAATTAAGGTCAAAGTAACTGAAATTGACGATATGGGTCGTATTAATCTCTCCAAACGTAAAGCCGAATCAGAGGATAAAGATAATTCGGCTAAAGATTAAGTCAAATATAAATACAATTTAGTTAATATGCATAACATTCAGACGACCGATATAAATCCTAATTTTACTGTAATATCTGAATTTATGCCCAATATCTCATCCGCTGCATTGGGGGTATTCTTTTTTCATGGTAGCCGCTACGAGAATAAAGAAAATCAGGGTATAACCAATATGATTAGCCAAATGCTGTTCAAGGGCACCCTGACTAAAACTGCCAAAGAAATCTCATATATTATCGAATCTGCCGGTGCAGTATTGGATAGCTTTACGACCAAAGAAACCAGCGGTATTTACTGCCGTTATCACGCTGACCAGTTTGATTTGATGGTAGATTTAATTGGTGAATTAATCTCCCAGTCAACTTTTGATAAGCAAGAACTGGAGCGGGAAAAAAATGTTGTTGAACAGGAAATTGCCGAGTCTTTTGAAGACCCGCACGAACATGTGTTTAACCTGCTTTTTGAAGTATTGCTCAATGACCATCCGTTATCGTATCCGATTACTGGTACAGTCGAAACAATCCGTTCAATTACCCGAGATCAGTTAAATGATTATTACCACAACCGGTTTTTAAGGTCAAAAGTATGTATATCTGCTGCCGGTAAAGTTAACCATAAAGAATTAGTTGAAAAGTTGGCATTAAAGAATCATATTTTGCAAACGACAAATCCGATAACTGTAAATAAACCATCAACCGACATCGAACGTAAGTATTTGATTCAAAACCGGTCTGATTTGACTCAAATTCATGTTGCCGCTGCCAGTTTCACAATCCCCTATTCTGACCAGCACCGATATGAGCTAACAATACTTAATAATATTCTCGGTGGTACCATGAGTTCGCGTTTGTTTCAACGAATGCGTGAAGAAGATGGAATAGTATATACTGTTTTTTCTCTTATTGATTTATATTCTGATATCGGGGTCATGGGAGTATATTATATTACGGATGCACACAATTATGACCAAGCAGTAAAAGCTGGTACTGAAGTTGTAATGAAACTAAAACAATATGGTATTACTAATGAAGAATTTGAACGGGCAATAAATTTTAGCAAAGGAATGCTGGCAATCGGTGCTGAAAATCCAATGTCGCGTATGATTAGAAATGCTAAAAATAAACTGCTTTTAGGTCGGACAATACCGATTGAAGAATCAATCGCTGATTTTGATAATTTGAAAATAGATGACATCAACAAATTAACCGAAGAAATCAGACCAGATAAATATTCAATTGCTATCGTCGGTAAAGCAAAACAAATCGAGGAATCTTTAGCAAAATTAACCCGCCCAGGTAAAGTGATTGTGAGAAATTAATGGCTATCCAGAAAACCGAAATTAATCCCCGCGTTACACTGATAACCGAAGAAATGCCCAATCTTCATTCCGCTGCAATCGGTTTCTTTACGGGCACTGGCAGTCGTTACGAAAATATCAAAGAGCAAGGTATTACCCATCTCCTCGAGCATATGTTTTTTAAGGGTACTAAAACTAAATCCGCGATCGATATTTCCCGTATTGTCGAATCTTTGGGTGCAACGATTGACGGTTTCACCGGTAAAGAAATATGTGGAATATACTTTCATTGTTTAGCAGAAAAAATAAGTCCTTTGATTGATTTATTCTTCGAAATTCAAAGCGATTTAAACTGTGATGAACAAGAATTAGAAAAAGAGAAAAACGTTATCCTGCAGGAGATAACCGAATCTTACGAAAACCCGCAGGAATACGCATATCAATTATTCACCGAAATAATGTTCCCGAATCATCCTTTATCTTATCCGATTGCCGGTACACCCGAAACTTTGAAATCATTCCACCGCGATGACCTGATTCAGCATTTTCAGAACACTATCCGAAATGCTATGGTCTGTATATCTGCTGCTGGTAATGTTAATCATCAACAAATTTTAGACCAACTTGCCCGCAAACAACTTCGAGATGTAGCGCAAGGTAATATAATCTCGCCCGCCCATCCTCCACATAATATTGAAAGAACAACAATTTTTCAACCGCGACCCGATTTAAAACAAGTCCATACGATTGCCGGCTTTTTAACCATTCCGTTAAAAGATAAACGGCGATACGCCTTGACTATCATCAACAATATTATTGGTGGTTTACAGAGTTCGCGGGGAATCCAACGCCTGCGCGAACAAGAGGGCTTGCTCAGTACAGTTTTTACTTTTATCGACTTGTATTCTGATATTGGTTTATGGTGTACCTATCATGTTTCTGATATCAAAAATCGTGAAAAGTCTCTAACGATCGGATTTGAAGAAGTAATAAAATTAAAAAGAGACGGTATAACAATAGATGAACTTACCCGTTCAGTCAATAATTGTAAGGGTATGCTTGCTCTCGCTGCCGAAGACCCTGGCTCGCGAATGAATCGCAATGCCCAAAATATGTTACTGGTCGGTCATCCGGTATCGGTTGAAGAATCAATTGCTGCTTACGATAATCTCACATTTGATTATGTGAACAGCTTAGTTGACATGTTTGAAATGGAGAGATACTCGGCCGCGATTACTGGTCCGATTACCGTGCAGGACTTAGGAAAAATCGGTGTCGCGCCGATGAAAATCTTAGAAAAATCGAATGTCAATTAATAATATACATTATATCAAGAGAAATATCTAATTATAGACAGATACGTTTATATTTCTTATTTACAGGAATTATAAACAAATAAAGGGTTGCAAAAGATTAAAAAATATGGTATAACTATAATAAATTATAAACTTTGTCAGTTACTATTAAAATATGTTAATATTTTCAACTGTAGAGTACATGTCATACCCAGTACAACATCCACAAAGCTATTTATTATTGAACTTGATAATATTAGCTATTGATTCATTTAATAAATATAATAAACCGAATATAGCTAAAATTATTAAAAAAATAAAATAATCTAAATGAAAATTTGCATGGTCTCGGATACCTATTACCCCTATATCGGAGGTATCCCTGAGCATATTTTGAACCTCTCTCGTACTTTACGGAGACGTGGTCATACCGTGAAAATCCTGACTACCAATTTCAAAGGTAGAATGATAAAAACACTGGAGACCAACCATGACGAAGAGTTTAATTTTCGCATTGGTAATGGTTTGACTATTCGTGCGAATAAATCACTCGCGATTATTCCGCTTGGCTGGCGCATGTCGGACAAGGTTGAGAAATTTTTCCAGCAGGAAAACTTTGACATCATTCATATCCATGGTTCATTAGCACCAATGTTGCCAGTACTTGCTATTCGCCACTCGAATGCAGTTAATGTCATAACATTTCATTCCAGTCACCCTAAAGATGGTAAATACCTGCTATTTTCGCATTTACTCGAGCCATATATGGATAAATTACACGGACGAATTGCCGTTTCAACTACTGCCCATGATTCCAACATGCATTATTTCACAGGAGATTGTCGAATTATCCCGAATGCGATCAATATCGAATTGTTTAATCCCGCTACTAAACCTTTACCGCAATTTGTTAACAATCGGCCTAAGATTTTATTCTTAGGCCGATTTGAACCTCGTAAAGGATTAAAATATCTCCTGCAGGCATTGCCGATTATCAAAGAACAAATACCCGATGTATTGCTCATCGTTTGCGGTGCTGGCCTTTTGGGATACGTTTATCAGGAATATATGTCTAAAGATATCAAAGATAATATATACGTCGCAGGTCTGATTACCGGTGAAGAACGTCCCCACTATTATGCAAGCTGTGATGTTTTCTGTGCTCCATCAATTGGTCATGAAAGTTTCGGTATAGTTCTTCTGGAAGCGATGGCGACTGGTAAACCGGTTGTCGCGTCGGATATTTCCGGATTTAGAACCGTAGTTGATGATGGTATCGAAGGATTACTCGCAGCACCACGAGAACCTAACGTAATTGCTGACCGTATCATAAAAATACTTATTAACAAAAATTTGGCAAAAACAATGGGTGATGCTGGTCGCAGAAAAGCACTTACTTATTCATGGGAAGCAATTACCAAACAGGTCGAAGATTATTATAATGAACTGCTCAAACAATATCCTGATCCATCATTTCATCATACAGCAATCCATTGATTATTTACTTTTTTGAAGTTATAATCAAAAAGTTGTTATTTATCTTAAATAAAAAGTAAATGCCCGAAGAATTAAACAAAGACCAGCCTGTTAACGACGAAAACGAAACGACCGAATCAATAGCGATTGAACCGGTCATTCCCAAAGTTCGAAGCCAGTTTCTTGCTGTGTTGAAAATCCGTAATTTTATGATTTTCAGTCTTTCCCAATCAGTATCGTTGTTTGGTGATAAACTGGACTACATGGCGCTCTTGGCAATGATTGCATTCTTTGCCAATAAATTAGGATGGCAGAGTGCTCGTGCTATTTCTTATCTCTCGCTTATAATCACATTACCAACAATTCTATTTGGGCCTTTAGCTGGTGTACTTGTTGACCGGTGGAACCGTTTGAAAGTACTAATATTTTGTGACAGTTGCCGAACCATATTAGTTGCATTTATCCCATTTATTATTATTAAAACTGCTAATCTCTATTTGGTATATTTAATCTCTTTTACAGTATTTTTATTTGGATTATTTTTTAATACTGCACGGCTATCAATAATTCCCAATTTAGTCGCTAAACGCCGTTTGCTGGCAGCAAATTCATTTATGAATTTTGTCGGTCGGATATCGACATTTTTAGGAATGTTTTTCGGCGGTTTAATTGTCGACTGGCAAATCTGGCATAGAATCGGCATTCGTTACAGCTGGAGCGCAGGATTTTACATTGATTCATTATCATATTGTGTCTCAGTCCTTGGACTGGTCATCATTGCAGCTAAAACAAAAGTCTTCAGAGTTAATCTGGAGCAGATTCCTGAACAATCGCAACCCCTAAGCCGTTCTCCTGTGTTTTCTGCAGCCCAAGCTCAGGAAAAAAAGATGATTGACGAACTACGTTTAGCCTACCAGTATATTCGCAAAACCCCACAGGTTCTTTTTGTTTTTGCTAGTATCATTCTCATGGTAATAATTGGCGCATCCGCGTTCGTATTATTAGTACCGATTATCCAGTCCCCCACATCCAAAATGGGATTTGGGGTTGGAACTAAAGGTGTCGGGTTTGTCGCTGCTGTTGGATCTATTGGTTTGGTACTAAGTTCGATGAGTTATGGTATCATCGGTCATCGGATTAGTAAACGAATGACGATTCTTATCAGTTTTATCGTACTCGGTGTGATAGCAGCTCTAATTCCTCTTTTTAATAGTTTTTATGCGTTGTTACCATTAGCGTTTATCGCCGGATTATTTCTATCGCCGGTTTTTATTGCTCAGGACACTATTCTACATGAGATTGTACCAGAAGCAATCCGCGGTCGGATTTTTTCGACTCGGGAATGGCTATTAAATCTTTCCTTTGGTGTGAGCTGCTTGCTTGTTGGCGAACTTACCAATTTCTTTTCCAAACAGCATCTCTTGTATGTTGCAGGTTCTCTGATTGTCATAATTAGCACCACATATATCATCCTATTACGAAAACATAGTAATTGGATACCAAATAAAAAATAACGAGATAATTTTGTATTACACGTTTGAATTATCGACACATAACCGTATTGAGCAAGTTGATATTACCGATAGCGTATTACAAATAATTAAGACATGTAAGCTACAATCAGGAACTGCGATTATCTATGTTCCACATACAACTGCCGCAGTAACGATTAATGAAAATTATGACCCGAGCGTTACTGCTGATATTAATACCGTATTATCAAAATTAATCCCGCATAATATCCATTATGCTCATACCGAAGGCAATGCCGATGCCCATATAAAGGCTGCGATTATCGGTTCCAGTCGCACTGTGTTCATTGAAAACAACGAGATATTACTTGGTACCTGGCAGGGCATTTTTTTCTGTGAATTTGACGGACCTCGACATAGAAAAGTTTTTATAAAAATTATCGCGGATTAATATAATTCTTAAAATGACTCTCAAGACATAACCATGGGTAAAGTTTTGATTATTTCATATTATGCACCACCCGTCGGTATGGCGGGCGCAATGCGTATGACAAAACTTACTAAATATTTGCCTCGATTTAACTGGCAGCCATACATCTTAACCACGAAACCAATCGCTTACTATCATTATGATTATGAATTACTCAACGATTTAAAAAATATTCCGATTTTCCGTAGTGAAAATCTTGACATTGCACGCATTTTATACTTATTAAAAATCCCCCAATTTGCAGTTAGTATGGGTACAGGAAAATTGAGTCTTTTAACTAACTTTCTTCTCTTTCCCGACGCCAAAATTCTGTGGACACCTTTTGCATATCGTCTTGGTTGTAAAATTATAAAGGATATAAAACCAGATATAATATGGACAACCGCCACGCCATTCAGTACCTTACTTGTCGCTCGGGCATTAAAAGAACGATTTCAAATACCATTAGTATTAGACTTCCGCGACCCCTGGCCAACTGGTTTTGTTATTCCTCCCAACCCGCAACGAAAAAGACTAATAAATCTGAGAAACCAGCTAGTAAAAAGTGCTGACTTGGTTATCGCAGTTAATAAGACAACCGCCGAGCAGATTAATTTTCCCCAGGCTCAGATCATAGAAAATGGTTTTGACCCGGATGATTTTTTACAACCTAAAATCAACCTGTCCGGTTTTAATATCGTGTATACTGGTAGTGTCTGGGAAAACCTAAAAGAATTACAGATCGTTGCTGAAGCAGTATCTAATATTAAGGATGTAAAAATAGTTTTAGTCGGAAAGTGCGATGCAGACATTTTAAATAAAATCAAAAAATATGGAAATGTCGATTATTATGGCACCCGCCCCCATTCTGAAACAACCGCAATTATGAAAGGTGCGTCATTATTATTATATCTTACTAAACCCAATCAAATTGTCGGAATAAAACTATATGAATACTTAGGAGCGGGACGACCAGTTCTGGGTGTTTGTAATGAGTGTAATGAGGCGATGCGGATAATCGAGCATCACTCAGTTGGTATGACAGTATCGTGTAATAAAGATGAAATTCATGATTCAGTCTTGATGGCGATGCAAAATAAATTTCCATATTCGCCTAAAGATTTGGAACGATTCAATCGCGTGAACCAAACACGAAAATTGGCTGAGTTAATGAACAGCTTGATTAGGTAATTTTTTCCCGATAATAATTTAAAAGATCAGATAAAGTTTTATGAAAATTGATCTGTGGTTTCCAGCCGGTCAATTTACTAAATTTCTGAGCACTGCCGGTCAATAAAGAAATGTCATTGGTACGTATTAAACTTTTATCACTCTCAATTTGTATATTTTTATTAGTAAGTGATATAATATATTCAATCTCTTTTTTTATCCAGCGGGGTTTTCCGCTTGTAATATTATACACCTCACCACTTTTACATTTGGTTAAAGCAAGTTCGTAAGCTCGAATTATATCTAAAACGTCCATATAATCATGTCTAATATTAATATTACCAACGGTCAGTAAAGGTTCGGCAAGCCCAGCTTCGATTTCCGCAACTCGCTTGGCAATCCGAGGAAAGATAAATTGTTCGCTCTGTCCAGCTCCGGTATGACTGAATGGTCTAAGCATTACGATATTTAAACCATAATGATTAGCATAATATTGGCAAATCTTTTCTGAGCACAATTTACTCGTTGCGTAAAAACTTATCGGTTTGGTATTTGAATTTTCGGTTAGTTTGGCACTACTCTGACCATAAACCGCACAGGAAGATATATAGATAACCCTCGATTTTATATTGGTTTGTCTTATTGATTCTAAATTATTTAGTGTACCCTGAACATTTATAGAAAACGTATCCAAGATATTTTTTTCAGCTTGTACAACTGAGCTTTGAGCAGCTAAATGATATACCGCATCTGGTTTAACATCTTTAATAATTTTTAGTACATGCGGATAATCTCTAATATCACATTGGTATAATTTACCGATTTTCTTTATTGGGTCAGCAAAATGAATACCAAATATTTTATATTCTTTTTGTTGAAGGTATTCGGCTAAATAAGAACCGACAAAACCTTCAATGCCGGTAATTAAGATTTTTTTCACTGGACTGGTATTTGTGTTGTGCTAAATTCTTACGCGCCAATAATCCAAGAGGTCTTTCATCGTCTTTTTGAACGGTATTGCTGGTTTCCAGCCAGTTGCTTTACGGACTTTGGTCGGGTCACCGATAAGCAGTTCAACATCGGATGGTCGCAAACGACTCGGGTCCTGCTTGGTTTTGATTTCGCAGTCGGCTAATTGCAGGAGAATATCGAGCATCTCTCTAATTTTGTAACCTTTACCACTGCAGATATTATATACATCCCCGCTCTTGCCATTTTTTAGCACCATGTAGTAGCCGCGTACAACATCACGTACATCAGTAAAATCGCGTACTGCTTTAAGATTACCAACATAAATAACCGGTTCTCTCATACCCTTCTCAATCTCGACAATTTGCTTGGCAAAATTAGATGTAACAAACACCTCGCCGCGGCGAGGACCTGTATGATTAAATCCGCGTGTACGGATAATATTTATACCGTAACTTTTATAATATTGATAACCGAGTAAATCCTGTGCCACCTTACTAACGCCGTACGGACTTAAAGGTCTCAAAGGACTAGTTTCTTTTATCGGTGTTTCACTGGGAAGAACCATACCATACTCTTCGCTTGAACCGGCAATCTGGATTCGACAATCCCCTAGATTAAGACTGCGTACCGCCTCGAATATATTTAACTCGCTGATAATATTGGTCGTCAGAGTTTCGCCGGGTGCGGTCCATGACATTGGTACATAACTTTGGGCTGCCAGATGAAAAATCATTGACGGTTTAACTTTTCTTATCAGTTCATAACACGATGATGCATCTCTCAAGTCACATTCATACAGTGCTAATTTATTTCGGATTTGCATAATATTTTCCATTGGTGAGCGCCAGCGAAATGTACCGAAAACCTTACCTTTTTTCTCTTTAAGTAAAAAATCCGCCAGATGACTGCCGGCAAAACCGGTAATCCCTGTGATTAATATGTTCATATCTTACTCCTTTTACTGTTTTGTTTCTAAAATCTCGTAGCGAATTGTCACCGACGCGCGTACTGAATTTGTTCCCGGCACAATCGTCGCCTGAGCATTAGCACCGGTTTCGAGTGTGCGACTGAAGTCAACCGGATACGATGATTCGGTGATCTGGATAATTTTTCCCAGCTTGATATTCGCGTTCTGCGCAATTTCTTTAGCTTTCTTTTCCGCGGCAGCAATTGCTTTCGTCCTTGCCTGACTCATAAATTTTTCCGGGTCCTGAAATCCGAACGAGATACCGGAAATCGTATTTGCTCCCGTATAAGTCGCATTATCAAGCACGTCAGCAATCTTATCAATCTTTTTCACTTTTATCGAAAGATTATGATTCATCTGAAAACCGATAAACTTCTGCTTACCATCAGCATAATCATACTGAGGATACAATCCGACACCTTCGCTTTTAATATCTTCTTTTTTAATCCCAATTTTAACTAAAGCATTAATTATCGCATCAATTGTCGTATTAGTTGCTTGATAGACTTTGTCAGCGGTCCGGTCCTGTAAAGACGTTCCGAGCCGGACAATTGCTAAATCAGGTTCGCTTTCAACCGTACCTTCGCCGGTAACAAAAAGGCCGTTATTGATATCTTGCGCATAACCCGATAAAAAGACTAACAAAAATAATATGAAAAGTCTTTTTGCCATATTTCCTCTTTTTCTATTATGCTTTTTCGACTTTACCCGAGCGGATACAGCGCGTGCAGACCCAGATTTTCTTCACTTCACCGCTAACTTTAGCTTTCACTCGCTGCAAATTTGGTTCCCATCGCCGTTTTGTAACATTATGGGCATGACTGATATTCGAACCAACCACGCTTACTTTTCCACAAATTTCACAATGTTTTGCCATAAATTCCTCCAAATTCTAATTGTCAAATTTATTTTATCGATAATAAAATACTTGATTTATTGCTATTGTCAAGAATTATTTTTCTTTAGCTATATGAAAAAGCTACTTTTGGTCACGTCTGCATATAGCAGGAAAAATTAATACGTTATG
>Ga0315294_10003318_pt1 | contig 17514 bp, 19 predicted proteins | sample YL17G13_40_MG_FD_203626 | JGI IMG/M metagenome (GOLD analysis project Ga0315294, IMG submission 203626) | Sediment microbial communities from Yellowstone Lake, YNP, Wyoming, USA - YL17G13_40 | ecosystem: Environmental > Aquatic > Freshwater > Lake > Sediment | place: USA: Wyoming | collected... | reverse complement strand
AAAATCATCCACCCCACCTGGGTCCGCCCCCTCGAGGACATCAAGGCCAAGAGGCTGCAGGTGATGAACGACTTCGTATTCGAAACCTCGCCAGCCAGAATCTTCCGAGCACTGCGCTTCATGCACAAGCTCGGGCTCGAGCCCTCGCAAAAAACAGCGCAACTGCTCTTCAAGCACGCGCGCGAGGTAAACTCCCTTCCCCCGGAGTCGAAGAGGAAGCACCTGAAGGAAGTGCTGGAAGAGTACGGAAGCTCGAGCGAGTTCAACCAGGCATTGAAGGCGCTCAAGCTGCCAAGGCAAGTTTTCGTGGAGGAGGAGAGAGAGTTCGGGGGTCGCATGGGACTCGAGGACAGCGGAGTCCACCACCTGTTCGAACCCTCCCGCATGCAGCACCGGCCCTACCTTCGGTGGCAAGTGAGAAAGGAACTCGGCCGTTTCGCGGACTCCCTGAAAAAGTACGAGAAGACTGCCCGCAAGTGATTGGGAATGGAAGAGTGGCAGAAAGCATTAGCGCTGGTCCTTTTGTTCTGCGGGGAGGCGCTGGCAATTTATGCTGAAATGATCGGCGCCCGCTCGCAGGCGTCTGGCCTAGAACCGTTCCTCCCGGTTTTCCTCAGAATGTTCCTGCTAATTGCAATTGCCGGAGGACTGCTGGTGGCCGGCTACATGCTGGGGATAAGCGCATTCAAGGACATTTGGGTGGTGAGCGTAGCGTCAATCACGTCCATTCTGATTGCCGAACCCATTCTCATCTATGCGGTTTTCCAGGAGGTTCCGAGAGCCGGGCCCGCAATAGGGTTCGTGCTCGGAGCGCTCGGCCTCGCTGCAGCGCTCTTTCTCTAGACCTGCTTCTCGGTTCCGCCGGTGCTCACGCGGCCGCCCTGCCACTGGCCTCTGTAGGGCGTGGTTGCGCCCTCCACGCGGTAGAATTGGATGTGAGCAAAGCGGGCGCCCATCTCGAGCTTCAGGGAACTTTCTCCAAGATTTTTCATTCCTGCAGTGAGGCTTCCCTTGTAGCCGGGAGCTGCTTGTGTCCAGAGGAGGTGAACGCCGCTCCTGATGAGCGTGCTGCGGGGGAGCAGATAGGCAGTCAAATCAGACGGAAGGTTCAGGGACTCAACTGTTCTCACCAGAACAAACTCGCCGGGCTTGAGAGTATAGTGCGGGTGCTCGCCCAGCTTTGCAACCGTTTCCACTTCCGGAGTGCGGCGCTCGTCCACTCCCAGAAAAGCATCACCCTTCAATTTGTAGACTTCCGCCAACCGGATGTCGAAGCCGGCTCCCTCGGGGTTCGTGAGTTCGCGCTCGCACAGGCCTTCTACGAGCTTCTGCTCGCGCACTCTCTTGAGCAGTTCCCCCACGCCGAGTACAGCCATGGAAAATCACTTGCGGAAGCCGAGCAAGGCTTCGCCTGTTCGCTCGTACTTCAAAATCTCCTCGGGCTTGAACCAAAGAACAGTCTCCTGCTCCGCCTCCTTCAAATCCCCGCTGGCGTGAATGATGTTCCGGATCACACGACCCTGCGCATTCGCGTGGTCAGTTGAATCGCCGCTGTAGTCCCCGCGTATGGTGCCCGGGTTGGCGTTGATTGGAATGGTGTTGCCCACTAGCCTGCGCGCATTCTCAACTGCATGGTTTCCTTCCAGTACTGTGGCAATTACCGGCCCCGAGGAGATGAACTCAACCAGCCAGCTCTTCACGCGCTTGCCAATCTCCAAATCATCAGTCGAGCCCATGATTTTCTGCAGGTCAAGGCCGAACTGCTTGAAGTTGGCAATTGACTTCTGGCCCAAATTACGGAGCCACACCTCATCGCTAGGGTAGAACTGCTGCACGAGGCCCGGAGTAGGCCAAACCATTTTCAGTGCCACTATTTTCAGGCCTGCACGCTCCAAGCGCGCAATGATTTCCCCGGAAATGCCGCGCTGTACTGCGTCGGGCTTCAGCATGACGAATGTTCGCTCGATTGCCAAAGAGTCCACCCCCTCTTGAAAAAGAGTTATGAAAAGAAAAGAGTGCGGAGCAATAAAAAAGAGTTACTTAGGCCGGTGCTGCTCGGCCAGCTCCATTGCAGCAGCGTGGACCTTGTTCAGCTCCATCTGCAGCTCTGCAGTCAGGCGCTGGAAGGTTTCCGCATCCACCTGCCTCTTCATGAACCTGCGCTGGAGCACCCCGAGCTCGCGGTTCAGCTTGTTCCGCTGGGCCTTGAGCTGGCGGATGGTGAGCTTGCGTGCAGTGTTGGAGAGCGGCTTTGCTTTTGCAACAACCGGGGATTCCTTGAGCTTGCGGTTCAACGACTCAAGGCTGTAGCGGAGCAACGAGAGCTCGGCCTCGTTCTTCTGCTGGAACTTCTCGAAATCGCGCAGGCGAGCCTCCACATTTTCCTCGGGCTCTTCCCTGGAAAAGGCAATAGAGGGAAAAGCGGGAGCCGAGCCTGCCTGCATGGGCGGCATGAAAACCATCTCACCCTCGGTAGGAGATGCCATAAACTCTTCCTCGGCTTTGGGCTCGAGGGGAGCGTTGCTCTCGAGGAACTCGACCTCGTCAAATTCAGGCTCAATGGGAGCGTGCTCAGCTTCCGCAATTGCTGTCAACTCCTCTGGTGAAATGTCGCGAACAGGCTTGACCACTTCCTCGTGCAGCACCCCCCGAATGTGAGCGGTACGCGCAGTGTGGGAGCGGTGCTCGTACTTGTCCTGCACCTCGCGGTAGCGGGTGTAGGCAATGGCGTCGGCAACCAGGAAGAGCGCGCCCAGAGCGATGAATTCAATTCCAATCATGGAAATTCCCCCCTCAATTGTTTTGGAAACGTGAACTAAAATTACCTCTTCTTGCCCCGCTTGACCTTCTTACTCTTCGCCTGCCTGCCCTTCTTGCCGGACTTGCGCACAGTTTGCTCCTCCTCGAGAGCAGAAAGCAGATCAGCCCAGCTCTCGCAGTCAAAGCGCTCCTCCGGAAGCATTTCCTCAGGGGCGCGCTCGACAACCGCAGGAAAGGGCTTGTACCACATTGGAGCGGGAACCGGCTCATTGGACTCTTCGCGCTTGTACCAGAGGTAGCCCAACAGCGCGAGCACAAGCAGGCCTGCAAAGAACAACGGCCACGAGCCTGAAGCCGCGGCAAACAAGCCAGTCAGGCCCGAGGGAGACTCCTCGCTCTGCGCAAGCGTGGTTATTACAACGCCCTCCAAGCCCGAAGATTCGGGAGAAGGAACTTGCACACAGGCGCGAGGGCTCAGAACCGAGTCCAGCTGCTGCGTGCCCGAACGGCTCCGAACGAAAACCTCGAAGGGAGTCACGCGGGAAGTGTCACAAGGAACTGAAGCATAGAAGGAAACATTCTCCTCGGTTCCAGCAGGCAGGAAGAGATTGTTCTTGGAGAACTGCACCCCCTCGAGAGGGGAGGAGAGCGAAACCGAACTTCCGGCAGAGCCCTTGTTCGAAACAATCACTTCAAAGCGGGCATAACCGCACCCGCACATGGCCGAAGGCTCCACCAGCGTCGCCCGCACCAAAGAACAGTCCTGGATTTTCACAAGCGTGCTCGCCTGTGTCGAAACTCCGGAGTTGCCGGTAGCGCGCAAATCAAAGGAATAGTCTCCCGGCAGGAGGGAAAGAAGAGGAGTCGCGTAAACGCCTACTGTTCCGCGCTCCTGGGAATCGAGAGTGAGCTGGGGAGTTGCGTAAGAAGTGAAACCGCTCGGAGCCGAGAGCTCGAGGGAAAAGGTTTCCAGCGGCGCACGGCCCTGCTCCAAATAGGCATTGTAGTAGAGAGTCTCGCCGGCACAGGAGCGAATTTCGGCCGGAGCCTCGAGAGTCAGCGCCGGAGCAAGGGCTGCGAAGAGAAGGAAAAGGGAAAAAACTGAAAGGAGGGGGCTGCGCATGCGGTTCTACTCCTAGAGAGGCGCGGCCTCCGGAGTTGGAGCGGACTCTTTCGCCGGTGCACTTTCCTCCTGCTCCAGCTCGCGCGCCTTGTAGTAGTAAAAGCCTGCAAAAGCAGCCATGGCCAGCAACACCAAAACAGCGGCGTTCTCAACACTACCAAGAGTGAAGAAGCCGGTGAATGGCGAAGCTGTTGCGAGCGGAACCACGAACGGCGTGCGGCTTTCCGCAGACCCGCTGGCGAGAACCAGCGTAGCCGTGTAGTCCTTTCCACTCTCGTAACTGCTAATAGTCAAATTGGCAGTGAAGTTCGCGCTCTGGCCTGGAGTGAGAATGGCATTGGCAGGCGAGAACTGGTAACTCCAGCCAGCAGGCAGACCCTCAATGCGAGGGACCACACTGATTGCAGTCTGTTCCTTGCTTACAACAGTAAAAACTGCGGAAGCGTAGGAGCCGTTCGCGTCTTGTGAGAACGTGAACTGGGGACTGGCCACGTCAATGGCCAGAGCAGCGCCGGCAACTGCAGGAGCTGCGCGCACAATCACTTCAACAGTGTCAGTGCGGAGCAGGTTCGCACTGGTCACTTGGCTAGCATACACTCCAAGCACCACCTTGTGCAGGCCTGCAGGAGTGTCGAGAGCCGGATTGAGGAAAACTTCAACGCTCTTCGAGGCTCCTGGAGCCAGGCTGAAGGAGGCGGGAGTGATGCTCACACTCTGGAAGGAGGTGTTGCCGGACACGATGAACTGTTCAACTGTGTTGCCCTCGTTCCTCACTTCATAGAGGAGCAAACGTCCGTCTCCTGCCTTGAGCCCGAGCTGGGTGAGAGGGAGTTTGGCAGTAGCCCCGCGCACGCCCTGAATGCGGACGCAGAGGGGCAGCTGCTGAACTACGAGTCCCTCAAGGGTCTTGAGTGCAAGGTTGAAGCGGTGCTCGCCTCCCTGTCCCACGAACGGATCCACGCGCACATAGATGGTACGGTTGGTTCCCTTCTGGAAGTTGTAGAGCAAGGGCTGCTGGAGCGAGACTCCGGCAGTTGCGGCAGCATCCTCGGCTTCGAGCTGGTAATCACCACCAAAGGCGTTGTTGCGGAGCTCCACTGGAGCCACCACGACACCGTTCACGCGCGAGGCCTCCACGCACTGCGAGGAGAGCTGGAAAGCCGCGCCAGGCACTACTAGCGAGGAGCGCAGAGTGGCGTCATTGAGCTGCGCGCTCGCGGCCTTGAAGGAAATAGAGTAGTTGCCGGCATTGGCTCCTGCGGGAACATTCACGCAGGCCTCCAGCAAGCGGTCCTCCTTCGCTCCAAGGAAGAATGAGGAGCTGTCAAAGGAAACCTCGTAAGGAGACTGCGCGGTCAGAGTGACCGTTCCCTCGCCGCTGCCGCGGTTGCGCACGAGCAGCGAGTAGCAGGCCTTCGAGCCTGCAAAAGCGGTTTGCATAGAGTCACGGGCTTCGAGCGTGAGCCCGCCGGTAACGTAGAGCGGAATCTCCAAGTATTGGGTGCAGTTGCCGTCTGCAAAAGCGACCATGGCTGTGGAGGCGCCCATAGTATTGTAGTCGGGCTTCGGAGTAAGGGCGATTATGCGCTGCTCGCCAGCAGAGAGCGAATACTGGGGAGCGAAGTCGAGCGGAACCAGCGAGCCGGACATGGAGAGGCTCACGGTCTTCGACTCGTTCGCGCGGTTGGTGAGGCGGACCTGTGCGGGCTCTGGAATAGCTGCAGAGAATGCAGAGGGAGCCTTCACGAGCTCGGCCTTCACATCACAGAAATCCTTTCCGGCCTTGGCGCTGACCATGCGGGTCTTGCCCGCTTCAACTGAACCGGAAACAGCAGTTTCGTCAAAGCCCTCGGCGTAAATTACAACCGTGTATTCGCCGGGAGCGAGGCGCGTGAGAGCCAGCTCGCCGTTGGAATCAAAGTAAATTTCTTCGAGCAAGAGGCTGTCGCCAAAATAGACATCCGCCATCGCACCTGAAAGTTTCTCGCCGCTCTCGCTAGTGGCTTTCACCAAAAGGGAGCCAGTAGTAGGAATGGGCGGGAAGATGTTGACATTGACCGAGCTGCAGGAAAGGGAGGCAATGCTCGCCTTCACAAGGGAAACCTGCGGATAGGCCGTTTGCTCGTTGTAGGAGCACTGGCCTGTGCACGTGCCCGAGTAAGGAGACTCTTCTGTGGAGTCACAAGCAGCAACAGCCACCAGGCCATTCCCGCAGTCAACAAGAGCCTCGCTTGGAGCATTCGCCAGCTCGTAGAAGCGAACAGTAACAGTAGTGGACGAGAGCGCGTTCACTGGATTGGGGTTGACGCTCGCACTGCACGTGGGCTGGATTCCCACGCAGCGCTCGCCCTTGGCAGCAGTTCCCTCGGGGCAGCCGCACTCGCTGGCCTTCTGAACGAGCCCGCCAGCCTCGCAGTAGAACGGCTGCTTCACCGAGCATTCGCCATCAAGGGTTCCATCGCTGCAAACAGCCACGCAATTGTCTCCCCTGCGGGCAGTGCCTGTTGGACACCCACACATAGTGGCCTTGGGAACTAGGGTGCGGTTCTCACTGCAGAAGTAAGGCTGGTTGTAGGAACACACGCCAACAGCAGTGCCGTCCGCACAGTGCTGAACTGGCGCTCCGGTGGAGTGGTAGTAAGGGTAATAGAGGGAAGTGGAAGAGCCGACCACGCAGTCAGAGGGGCACGAAGAATGGCCCTCCCAGTAGTTGCACACATAGTCCCCGCAGAAGCCCCACGGAACTCCGAAGTAACCGAAGTAGATTCCGGGAGAATAGTAGTAGGAATAATAGTCGTAATAGGAATCGTAGAAGTAAGACGTGCTCGAGCCCGAGTATTCACCCGGGTAGACCCAAACAGTTTGGGCACTGGCCATGGCAGCCAGCAAAACTACAAATCCAGCGGCAAATGCAAGAGTACGGTTCATGAGTAAGACCACCTAGGTCGGACCCCACATCCGATTTGTTACTACCGTGCAGTGGCAGTATATAAAGCCTTTCGGTTGCAAGGAATAATAGTTAAAGGCGCGGCCGGAGAAGAAGCAATCCACGGGGCGATAGTATAAGGCGCAACGCCGCAAGGCGGGGCGCGTACAACCTGGCAGTACAGGAGGCTCCAGGCGCCGGTCAAGCCGCACAGGCCTGCTGGCGAGGCTCCTACAAAGGTATGCACAAACCGAGCCCTTTCCAAGGGCTGTGAGGAAATACTTGGAGCTCGGATAGATGAAGAGCTTACAGGAGATACCTTCTGATCGGGGTTCAAATCCCCGTCGCCCCACTCGAAGGGGTCCCTTGGACCCCTTTCGAAACCCCGCGCGTAAAGAAGTGAACCAAATGAGCAAAGTAGCAGGAGCAGATGAGGCGGGCAGGGGCTGCGTGATCGGCCCGCTGGTGATGGGCCTCTTTTCAGTAGACTCGGCCAAGCAAACTGAACTCACAAAAATCGGGGCCAAGGACTCGAAACTCCTCACGCCCAAACAGCGCGAGGAACTGGACAAGGTACTGCGCACCATGGGCGAAAATGAGCTCGTGGAAATCAGCGCAGAGGAAATCACCATGTGGATGGAAAAGAAAGTGTCGCTCAACGAAGTCGAGGCCATGAAACTGGCCGAAGCAATACTGCGGCTCGAGAAGCGGGGAATCCACCCGGAAGAAGTGTACGTGGACTCGCCGGACCCCCAGCCCCAAAAATACGCGCAGAGAATTCTGCGCTATTATTCGGGTAATGCGAGAATTCACTCGTCAAATCATGCCGAGGGGAAGTGGCCGCCCGTTGCAGCGGCTTCCATTCTGGCCAAAGTGAGAAGGGACAAGAGAATTGAAGAGATTAAGGAAAAGGTGGGAGTTGACTTTGGCAGTGGATATTCCTCGGACCCGCAAACCCGGGAATATTTGGAAAAGCACCACCGCGAGCCCGCACTGCAGCCCTTTTTGCGCCACAAATGGGAAACCGTGAAGCGGCTTGCAATCAAGCAGAAGAAACTCGGAGAGTTTTAGCTCCGCAAGCGGTATATCTGCACAACCCCATTGTCAAACAAGTTCTCAAACGAGCTCCAGCCCCGGATTCTATTGCTCAAGTTGCTCGAGGGAAAAAGGGCAGGCATGCGCGAATCCAGCAGCACGTGCGTGGCATTCCACTTCTGCATAATCCTCCGCGCATTCGCCTCCCCTCCGTGGAAGAAGGAAATTATGTCACTATACCGCTCGTCCGCTTGCGGGGCGAACTCAAAGTAGCCGTCCATCACTACGCGCCTCCCAGCCACTCCAGTAATCACATGCCCTCGGTCCCACAAGGAGAGAAAAGTGGAATTCTCAGCAGTGTTCGCACGCGCCCAGTGGAGGGAGTCCATGAAACCAGGAGAGGCGAGCGGGTCGAGCGTGGCGTAATAGAGCGTTGCTTGGATGGAGAGCGCGACAATCACGAGCGCCACCAGCCACTTGGAATACTGCTTGGTTTTGCGCGCAGCCTCAAACAAACCCGCTCCGGCAAAGAGGCAAACAGGGAGTGCGGCAAAGGAAAGATTCCGAATGGCAACTGCAAGTGCCAGCACTCCCAACAGGAGCCACGCCCAAAGCCACGCGGGGAAACGGGAAAAACTTCTGCGCAACTCCCACAAGCCGAGGGCGACAAAGAGCCAGGCAGCTCCCCCAAAACCGAAAATCGAGAGCACATTGAGCGAACTGACCTCCTCGCTGGAGAGAGTCACCGAGGAAAGTTGGAAGGAGGCCCACGGGAGAAAGAGGTAATAGAGCAAACCCAAAACGAGGAACGACACTCCTACTAGTGCAGCATTCCGCGCCAGCTTCTTTCCCCGGCCGAGAAAAGCCCACACTGCAAAAAGGCCGGCACCGAAAACGGCTCCGGGCAAATCAGCCAGAGCGAGCGAGAGCCCGAGCAATGCAACAGACAGGAGTTTTCGCTTGTAGATGAAAAGAGCCAGCAGAGCGAGGAGCGAGAGGGCGAAACCATCCGGCCTGGAGAAAGCGGTTGCGCGAACAAAAGCGAGGGGAGTGACGGCAAAAAAGAGCAGGCTTGCTAGAGCGGTTTTCTCTCCAAGCAAATTTTTGGCAAGCGAGTAGAATGCTAACATTCCCGCCAATCCCAAAAGCAGCGAGCTCAGCGCATAAGCGCTTCGCAAGTCAACTCCCAACAGGAACGAGGGGACTGCCAAGAGCACGTGGTAGAACGGGTAGTATGTTTGAGGCCTGCCGCCATAACTCAAAGCATCCCAAGAGGGCGTGCCTTGTTGATTCACAACTGCCTGCGCAATTCTCTCATGGTAGAAGTGGTCGGGGTCAATGTAAGTTGGAAGAAAGAGCGGCACCGCCCGCACCAGCAGGCCCGTAAGCAGGAGGGCGAGCAGCCACCAGCTGGGGGGGCGCATGCTTTTTTCACTCGAAGAGCGAGAGCGTGGAGCGCTCTACAGCCAAATCCTCGCACGAATAGGTTTCCAGCGCTTTCTTCGAAAAGCCGTACTCCTTGCAGAGGAAGGAAATCCACTCCTGCTTTTCGTGCTCCGGGGGTTCGAAGGGCCGGCCGAGCGAGGCGAGGAGTTCGGGAGGGAGCTCCGCAGAGGAGGCCAGCATCACGCGCCTGGAGCGGGGCTGGGTGAAGTCAAGCGCTTTTTCTATGCTGCGGGTGCCGGCCAGGAAGAGGAGCCACTCCAAGCCCAAGCTCTTCGCGCGGCCCCTTCCGAGCTGGAAAGATTTAAAAGCGAGGAGAAACGAGTATTCCACTAGACGCGGAAGGACTCCGAACTCGCACCGGGTGAGGATGGCTGCGTCTGCCGGTTGCTTCAAAGCTGACTGCCCCAGAAGGGAGAGTACGGCTTCAGCCGGAACCGAGAGTTCGAGAAAAGACACGCGCGTACGCATGCTTCCGCTGACACGCGCAGGCTTTATCAACACTTTGAAAAGAGGTTTTGCAACATGGTTCTCTATCACCGGCCAGTCAAGCGAGTCCACCGCGGGAGCGGAGGCCGCAAGCGGGCGAATTCAGACAAGCGGCTGCATCACTACGGCGGGTTCTTCGCCCGTGGAAAGTACGACCGCGAGGCCAAGGAAGAGACGCGCGAGAACCGCAGGACTAAGGGTGGCTCGGAAAAGACTGGGGGCAAGACACTCCTTTTCGCCAATGTTACACTCCCGCAAGGCGGAACCAAGAAGGCCAAAATCACCGAAGTGGTGAGCAACCCGAGCAACCGCCACTATGCCCGGGAGAACATTCTCACAAAAGGCGCGCTCATTGACACTGACCTGGGGAGGGCGCGCATAACCTCCAGGCCCGGCCAAACGGGCATCATCAACGCAATTCTACTCAAGGAACAACCCACCCAACCGGCCTCGAAAGGGGCTTAAGCGCAGGCAAATTCCATGCGAGCAGCACAGGAGTTCCGAGTGCTCAAAACCACGCAAAGCGGCCATTTGCTCCTCGAGAGCCTCGAGGAGGAGAAACCGGCCGTACCGCGGCCGGTGAGGGCGTTCCTTGGGAGAAAACAGGTAATTTCGATACTGGAGACCATTGCAAGCACCCAAAACCCGTATTACCTTGCCAAAACCCTGCCCGGAGTAAAGCCGGAGGGACTGGTGGGAAAGACGGTTGAGGTGCACGCGCCCCGTATAGTAAGGGAGATTTTTCCATGAAATGCCAGGACTGCGGAAACAAGCGCATGACGCGCGACCCCGACCGCGGGGAAATCGTGTGCAGCGAGTGCGGACTGGTAGTGGAAGAGAGCATAGTGCACGAGGGGCCCGAGTGGCGCGCCTTTGACGCCGAGCAAAGGGCCAGCAGGGCCCGCACCGGCGCCCCGCTCAAGTACATGTCGCCCAACAAAGGCCTCGTCACTGAAATAGACCAGTACAACCGCGACATTCGAGGAGGCAAAATTGCTCCCAGTCAGCAGGCGCAACTCTACAGAATGAGGAAATGGCACAAGCGCGCCTCAATTTCCAATTCAATAGAGCGCAACCTGGCCATCGCACTTACAGAGCTCAACAGAGTGGCCTCCCACCTAGGGTTGAGCGAAAACATCCGCGAATCTTCGGCACTTCTCTACAGGAAGTGCGTGGAGAAGGGCCTCATTCGAGGCAGGCAGATTGAGAGCGTGGTGAGCGCAGTCATCTATGCCATCTGCAGGCAGTACGGCATCCCGCGCACTCTCGATGAGATTGCGGAAGTTTCCGAAATACCGAAGAAGGAGATTGGCCGCACCTACCGCCTAATCACGCAGGAGCTGGAGCTCAAGATCCCCCTCACGAACCCGCGCTTCTACATCACCCGCTTCGTAACCGCGCTCAAGCTCTCCGGAGAGGCGCAGGAGAAGGCGATTGAAATCCTGGACCAAGCCTTGAAGGAAGGCCTCATCTCAGGCCGCGGGCCCATGGGAGTAGCAGCAGCCGCAGTTTACATTTCAAGTGTGATGACTGGCGAGCGCAGGACACAGAAGGAAGTGGCGGACGTGGCCGGAGTTACTGAAGTCACCATCCGGAACCGCTACCGCGAGCTCAAGAAAGCGCTCAACCTCAAAGTGAGCATTTAGGTGTGGTAGCCAAACTTTCGGTCATACCGCTTGTGGTCTAGCACTTCCAGAACTATTGCGAAGAGTTGTACCTCGCTTCCCCGCAGGGTGTAAATGAGACGCCAGTAGGAGTCTAGGTTCAGCTTCCAAAGATTGGTGACTTCATATTTCACCACATACCCCCGAGGAATCAACCTTTTGGGAACGTGCTTACCCGCCTCAGGGCTCGCCATGAGCTTGGCCATTCCCTTCTCGATAATTCCCAATAAGTAGCGCGCCTCGCCGTTGCCCCTCTCGGCCTTCCGGCGGAGCTCAACGAACTCTTCGCCGAACTCTGCCGATAGTTTTACTTGGTGCATAATCGTGGCCCCACTCCAGCATGTCCTTCGCCCGAGGGGAATCCGCAAGAGTCCACATGATCGCGCCGTCACGAGTGACGAAAATCTTGTTGGACTTGCGCAGGTAGTCTAGAATCAGCTGAAACGTCTGGTACTGCACCTTGCGCGGGAGCGAGCGCCAAAGTTTCATCCGCGTAGGGTATTCGGGCGCGCGCTTGATCTTCTCCTCGACCATGAGCACAGTGTCCAAACGAGGGTAGTGAAGGATGTCCTTCAGTTGCGCGCGCTGTTTTTTGGCCATTATACAAGAATATACAACGGCCTATTTAACCCTTCGCGCAGCACGGAGCTAAAGCCCTTCCTCGCTCCGCACGGAAATGCCATTCCTCTTCAAAAGGCCAGCGAAGACTCCATCCCCCGCAACGAGCTTTCCGGAAAAAGTCCCGTCGTAAACCAGCCCGACTCCGCAGGAGGGCGAGCGGGCCTTCAGCACAGCTTCTTTGCACGCCGCCAGCTGCGCAATTCGCAAACCCTCCTCCGCTCCCCGGGAGAATTCGAGAGAAACATCCTTCCCGCTTTTTGTAAACACGCCCTGCCCGCGCTGCTCTGCAGGCTCGCGGGGAGTGGGCAACCCACCTAACTGCTCGGGGCATACCGGAATCGCCTCGCCATTCCTAACCCATTCCACGACTGTGGGGCAAGGCCGGCTAGTGCCATCCCAGCGACACTTCACTCCAGCCAGACAGGCGCTCACTATTTTCATTTCCCAAGCACCTTGCTAACTTCAGCAGCACTCGCATTGGTTCTTACTCCCTGAGTTGAAAAGTGCGTGCCCGAAGCTTGGAAACCCTTGGAGCGCAGGCGCTCGATTACTTTTGCAGTGGCCGGAGCAGGCAAGCCCGCCTTCTGCGCAAGGGAGTGGAGGTCGAAATAGCACTGAGGAAGGGAGTTCTCCTCGCGCAAAAGGGAAAGGAGTTGGAAAATTTCCGTTTTCTCGTTGTAGTGCCTAACTCCATTCTCCTTGGAAAGGCAATCTAGAAACTCCTCCTCGCACAGCTTGCCCAACCAGAGAGGGCCGGCAGGTTCCATTCTCCCCCCGCAAACTGAGCATTTCTCAATAGGCCAGCGGGAATTCTCCCTGTGCAGGCACTTGGGGCAGTGACTCACAAAGCCAATCTCCCGCAAGGCATTGTCTGCAAGCGGCGCTCCCTTTTCCACCAAAGCCACGCACTTGGCGGCATGGCCCTCGAAAAATGAGAGTAGGGGCTTGGCGGCATAGTCGAGCACAGCTGCAGAGCGAACAATCTTGCCTACCAAAATCCTAAGAGCCAGCTCGTGCCCGTACTCGCACCGAACAGCCCTCGCATCATAGTGGCGCAGAGCGGGCTTGGGCTTGGAGCCAAAGAGGTTGGCCAAATCAGTTGCAGTGATGGAGAACACGGACTTTTTGTGAACCCTCCGGAGAACGGACTCAAAGTAGAAAACAGGAGAACCGAACGGGTCCAATTCCACGAAATCAAAGAGCCGCTTGTGCCCTAGGAGGGAACGGTTCAAGTCTCCGCTCCAAACCTCGCATTTACTCTTGGGAATTTTATTGAGCGCGAGGTTGCGCTTGAGCAGTTTGAGCGCGTGCGGGTTGGCTTCGCCAAAAGTGACGCGCTTCACTCCCTTGTTCTCCTTCAAGTAGCGCAAGCCACGCGCGCCCAGAGAACAGAGCCCATCCAAAACTTCCCCGCCCTCCAAAAGCGGGAGAGCACAGCCCAGAGCCAAGGAGGAAAGGCTCCGGTTGAAGGACATGCGGGTGTTGTAGAAAGCGAGAGTATGGAATGGATCCTGAAGGCTCTGCTCGGGGATGATCAGTTCTGCCGAGCCTTCGGAAACGCGGGTAGTTGCGAGGGGCATGGCATTCGCCACCCCCTTCACTCGACCTTTGCACTGGTGCCGAGCGCCTGGCCGGGCAGGCCGCGCTCCAGTTTCGCGCGCACAGTGCCCTTGCTTCCGTGGGGTGCGGTGATACGACCCATTACTTTGGTGCCTGCTGTTGACTTCCAAACTACCTGCTTGCCCACCAGCTTTTGGGCTTCCGCTTTAGTCTTCACTCCTTCCACTTCGAGCAGGTACTGTTTAGTCAGCACATGGTGCCTAGCGCGGCGGTATTGTATGATTCGTGCCTTCAAATCGAAACACCCCTGTTGGGATAGTGTAATAGAAGCCCATTAATACCTCCCGCCGGGAATAAAAACACTTCCAAGGAGGCAGAACTGCAGTACATGCTTGAGCTATTCATCAACGACGAGGTAACACGCGCGCTCCTCCCTAGATTCGAGCAGGCTGGCGCCATGCTCCGGGAGGCCATAGACCAGCAAAGGACTATTCTGGTGAAGTTCGACAATGACGCGGATGGGATTAGTGCTGCATTCTCGATAATGGAAGCATTGGAGGGGCTCGGAAAGGAGCACACCTACCCCCTGCAATTGCTGCGCGCAGTGAGGAGCGAGGGAGCAGTCTACTCCCTTGCAGAAGCGCACTTGGACATTGGAAACGCCGCAAGGCTCGAGAAAAAACCCCTCTTGGTGTTTCTCGACTGCGCTGGCAATGACACCAGCGTGCCAGCCCTGGCCAAACTCAAGGAAGCTGGCTTTCTCACTTTAGTAATCGACCACCACCCCACGCCTGCACGGGAGGTGGAAAAGGCAGTGAACATTCTTGTTTCGCCCTGGGCTGTTGCGGACAAGGGAAGCGAATACCCGACTGCTCTATTAGCTTATGAAGTGGCCAGGCGAGCGTGGCCGCCACAGGGAGTAAGGAGAGAGTATGCCTTGTGGGGCCTCCAATCTGACAAGAGCCACCTGGCTCCTAGCAGGAACCTCAAGGAGCCCCACGTGTTGGACTATTTGGCAACCTACAGTGATGCCGCCTCCTGCCTGCCTAAATACAGGAGAGAGCTGGCGGACCCGGTTGAAGTGAACCGGCTTTACGACCACGCCATGGAACGGGTGAAGCTAGGCTTGGAGGAAGCACTCAGTCACACCAAAGTGAAGCAGTTCAAGAAACTCTCCCTGGCAATTGTCAAACTAGGTGGACGGTCCATGAAATGGCCGCCCAAGGGCAGGCTCATGAACGACGTGCACGACCACTGGAGCCAGAAACTGCAGGCGCCCCTGGTTTCCATTGGCTATGGGGATGACAAGATCATGTTCAGGGCAAACCACCAGGCCTTTGAGGTTGGCTTCCGCGCAAACGAGTTCATCCAGCAGTTGAAGGAAGAGACTGAGGAAATGAATGCCATTGAAAGTGGAGGAGGGCACGAGGTGGCTGCTGCAATGAAAGTGAAGCCCGAACACCTCAAAACGCTCATCACCCGCCTCACGCAAATGATTGAGCAGCGCTTTTCCTAAAAAAAGGTTTAAAAACGCCACCCCGGTAAGGCTGTAACTTCCATTTACTGGAATTAACTGAAAAGAGGCGATGTTCAATGGCACGAAGAGGTCAAGGCGCGTTTGAGTATATTCTGCTACTGGCAGGAATACTGCTGATTGTGGTTCTCGCCATAGTGATTCTGCGCGGGAACATACTTGGCACCGCCAACAACCAGATTGGTGGTTCGCTCAACGCCTATGTGCCTCTCACGAGCGCCTGCCTTGCCGTGTCCTCGCTCACCATTGACACGAGCGGAAACAACGCCAGCCTCACGCTGTGCCAACCCGTGACTCCCAGCGAACTGCAAGTCACCATCAACTCAGTTGCTACAGTGACCTTCAGCGGAGCCACTGACGGAGCGTACATGAGCTTCGCTACCAACAACCTCGGAAACCCGGTAATCTTCCTCAATATTGCAGGAAAGGCCGGCACCAACCTCGACATGAGCACAGCCCACTCGGCCACAATTACAGTGAACGGCCAGCCCCTGGTTAACAACCTGCCCGGCACAGTAGGCACAGTCACCACAACAACAGGCGGAACCGGCGGCGGAGCCACAGCTACTCCAACTCCAACAGCCACGCCTACAGCGACTCCGACAGCCACTCCAACCCCTGATGCGGACTGGAGAACGGTTTACCACGATGTGGCACACACAACATCCACCTCTGCAACAGTCACTGAGGACACCAATGACATGACCCCTGCAGCGCAATTCGACGTGACTGATGGAGCGGGCGGGGATACCGCTCGGTACCCCCCAATTGTGGTTGGCGGTAAAGTGTTCGCCACCAGCGACGGTGCGAAGGAAGTCGTGGCCTTTGATGAAGGCACTGGCGCAGTTCTTTGGACTGCCGCTGACAAATGGGACGTTGGCTACCTAACCATGAGCGGAACAGCGTCTACTGGAACAATCTACGCGCTTCGCAATGGCGCGCCCGGCATGGCAATTACCGCACTTTCTGCCAGCACTGGAGCGGAACGGTGGACATATAATACCGCTGAAGCATTCCCAACCGTAATTGAATTCCCCGCTCCAGTGGTTATTGGTGACACCGTTTACGTCATAACCACCGCGAAGATATACGCCATAAATACAGCAACCGGCGTGCCCCGCTGGGCCCGCGCGCTGAGCGGCAGCGGAAACGTTGGCAGCTTGATGGCTGCAAACTCGGATCACATAGTTTACCGGAGAGGCGCTACGCCCGTCCTGTACTCGATTGATACAGCCACGGGGACACCTGAATGGGGTCCGTCTAGTACCTCCGCAAGCACCACGCCCGTTCTCGCTGGCGACTACGTGTTCGTGGGCAGCACAGATGGACTCTACAGGCTGTCAGCTAGCACTGGCGCAGTGAGCTTGAGCTATCTCAACACGTTCGGGGGCGCGGTGATGCTTCCGCCGGCAGTGGCTGGAGAAATGATTTATTACTACAAGCCGGCAGGTATGGGGTCTAACCTAACTGCGCTGTACCTAAACGGAACTGAAAAATGGACAGTTGAAACGACAGGAACGACGCCCACCATAGACGGCGATCTGCTCCTGATCGCCCAAGGCAACAGCATCAGAACTTACTTTGCCAGCAACGGAACTGAGTACGACTGGGACTTTGAAGGTAATGGACCCCAATACCCGGTTGACATAAGCGCAGGCTGTAACAGCATAAACTCAAAGTATGTTACAATACCTGTTGCGAATGACAAGTTCTTTGCCGGCGGAAGCTCTGGAGAGATATTCTGCTCGTTCGGACCGCGCTAAGCGGCGAACGAATCTGGCGGTCGGGCGACCGGCCGCCAGCCCCTCTTCTTTTTTCTCTTTTTCAAAACTCGGCGAGCTTGAGCCAACGCTTTTTATACTCCCAGTGGCAGCTAATGTGGAGCCCAAAGCTTTGGGCTCACGGCTTCTAATTTGATGGCCGAATGTGAACCGATGAAATAAATGAGGTGAGTCGGCGATATGGCTAAGAGTTACGTCAAGTTCGCCACTCCGGGCGATGTTCAAGCAAAGGCGCTCGAAGTGGCCGAAGCTGCCCGCAATGCGGGTGGATTGAGAAAGGGGACCAACGAGACTACCAAAGCTATTGAGCGCGGCGAAGCGAAGCTCGTGCTCATTGCAGAGGACGTGGACCCTGAAGAGATTGTCATGCACCTCCCGCAGCTGTGCGGGGAGAAGGGCGTGCCTTACTGCTTTGTGGCTGAGAAGGCGAGCCTGGGCAAGGCTGCAGGCCTCGGAGTGGGAACTGCTGCTATAGCAATCACCAAGGCCGGAGCTGCAGAGGAAGCGCTGCGCGGAGTGGTAGGCAAGGTTGCCGCACTCGGTGGCGCAACAGCACCGACTACAAAGCCAGCAGGCGA